>Ga0209156_10000637_pt1 | contig 29581 bp, 31 predicted proteins | sample GraSoiAngelo_124_FD_185881 | JGI IMG/M metagenome (GOLD analysis project Ga0209156, IMG submission 185881) | Grasslands soil microbial communities from the Angelo Coastal Reserve, California, USA - 14_0927_05_20cm (SPAdes) (version 2) | ecosystem: Environmental > Terrestrial > Soil > Grasslands... | reverse complement strand
AACATCGTTTGGGGCGCCGGTGATGTCAGGGAAATGAAAGAGCTGGTCCTGCCCTTCCATGTCCGACCCTTGGAAATCCGTCTCGACGCCGAGGACGAGCCACTTGTTCCATTGCCAGTTGTAGCCAACTTGGCCACCACCAATGAATCCGCTTGGATCCGGGCTAAGAGTGATTGGCTCGAGGTCAAAGAACGTGGCGGCATCCGGGAGCGGATGGAAGTGCGTATCGCCATCCCCCCAGCCGTAACCGGCGTTGCCACCGATATAGAAACCGGTCCAAGTGTAATCGCACTCTGGCGGTGCCGGTACGACTTGTTTCATTTCCTTTCCGCTCGACAACGGCTCGGGGCCGGCCAGCGCGGTTAACGCCAGTGCGGCGCAGGTACAAAAGAGTATAGTTAGACGAATTAGCTGTTTCATGCGGTTAGTTTCAGCAAGATCAAAGCCATGTCAGCGGTTTTTCGAATACTGGATCTAGGGTTTTGACCTAGTCGACCATCCTGCGGCTAGCGTATGAAGCCGCCGTTGCCGCCGTCGAAATAAACTGTCGACCCGACGTGCGAAATGGTCAGGTTCTGTTGCCATGTCCCGCCGGGAAATTTCCGCTTCGCTTCGAGCGTTTCGGTTTTCGACCTCAAAGGCTCGGCGCTGGCCATTGCCTCCGCTAACAACCGGCCATCCATCGCCGCCGGCGATTTGATTCCAAGAACCGCGAGAATCGTCGGCGCAAGATCGACATTGCCGCTTGGCAACTCATCCGCCTCGCCTTGATGAAAGTCCGGTCCGGCCGCGATCAGCGTATTATGCATATCGAATTTGCTAAAGGTCGCGTGCGTTCCCTTCCCCGCCGCGCGTTGCCAATCGGCGTCTATCATTCCGGCGAAGCCGAATTGGTTTTTATTTTCGTTCCACCGAAACGCCATCTCCACATCGGGCGCATGCTGGTTATCGATCCTGACTTTATCGAGCGTAAACGTTCCATCCATCGGTTCGCGCGTGAAGATGACTCCCGCAAAGTCCGTTTGCTGCAAAAATTCCACGAGCCGGCGCGCGACCGCCGCGTCATGACCAATCACGTAAAACAAAACTGCGCCGCCGTTGCCAACGATCATAATTTGACCGGGCTTCGGTTCGCTCGTGAACTCCGTCACCGCATCGAAACCGGCATCGCGCAAAATCTTCGGAATATCAATCGAGCGCGCGATGGTGGAAAAGCCATGATCGGAGACGACAAAGATGTCGGTTGTCGACCCTGCCTGATGTTGATCCAGTGCCGCGAGCACCCGCGCGAGATTGTGGTCAGTGGATTTTATCGCGGCAATTGCTGCGGGCGCGCCCGGTGCGGTTTTGTGCTCCGTGTCATCGGGTTCGCTGAGCCAGAGCAACGAAAATTGTGGAATGCCCTTCTCCCAAAGAAAATCAGTCAGCGCTTTCGTTGTCCACGCATCCCGATCGGCTGGTTGCATCGCAGGAGGAAATGCCCCGAGCGTTTTTACAATCTGGGTGATGGCTTCGGGGGGCGCCGAGTCGCCGGCGAAAATATTCAGTCCGCTCCGAGGATCTGCGTGTCGATCGAACAAGAGCCCGACCGTCTTAGCGGTAGCGATCGCCGTTTTGCCGCCGCCGTTGCGAATTAATTCGGCAATCGTCGGACGGGCGATGTACTTTCCACCACTCAGCTCGTCACCTTTACGAACGACCCGCGCATTTTCGACATCGATGGACCTCTTCGCGTCAATCTCGGGCCGGTAATCGTGATTAGCCAGGACGCCGCTGCGATCTGGGTAAACGCCGGTGTTGATTGCAGTGCCGTTAACAATCGTGGCGCTTGGAAAGACCGAGTGATGATTTCGAAAAGTGACACCGCGGTGCGCCAGTTTCCAGAGCGCGGGTGTGCTTTGTTCGTTGACGAAATCCGGCCGCATCCCGTCCCAGACCACGACCACCACATGTTCCCCCTGGCGAATCGGTCCCTGGGCGGATCGATCTTGCATCGACGACGCAGCGCCGCCGATTGATCCGAAGCCTAATAAAGCCGCGAGAACCGCTGGAAAGACAAAGCGCGCGCCAAAGATTCGCATTCGCCATCATAATTAAATTCAGTCATGACGCGATTGAACTTTAGTCTCCCGCTTGTGTCTCACCGGAGATGAAAGTGGCCGTTTTCGCTCTTGGACTCCTGCCGCTCGTTTGCGGCGCGGCTGAGCCACCGCTTTTTCCGAGCGCGGAGGGGACTACCTGGAATTACGACCTGGTGCAGGAAAAACCGATCGAGAGTTTCGACTTAACCGGGCCGAAGGAAGAAGAGCATCTTGCGGTCACCTATCGTCTCGGCGGCATCGAAAAAGTCGACAATAAAGATTTGCGGCGCCTTGAAATCTATCGCGACCACACTCTCGAAAGCGTCGATCTCGTCGCCGTCGAAGAACGCGGGATCATTTGTCCGGCACGGGTAGACTCTCAAGGCACGATCACAAGATTAATTCCCCCACAACTCATGTTGTCCACGCCGTTGAAAACAGGAGCCGGCTGGAACTTCGATGGGACGATCGCCAATACAAAAGTAAAACAACGCTACGAAATCACCGGCGAGGAAGAAGTCGACGTGCCGGCCGGGAAATTTCACGCCTGGCGCATTCACTGCGAGCAAACTTCGCCCGCACCGGCGACGATCGATCGCTGGTTTGTTCCCGGAAACGGTTTCGTGAAAGTCGAGACCGTGGTGAAAGCGCCGTCGGGAGGCGTGTTGGAGAGAAGCTCATTAAAGCTGAAGGGGCCGCCTAGGATCACATCCGCGCCGCAAAAATATGCGACGCCTCGGCCTAAGAAACTTTCTGCCGGTGTCTCCAGCAAAGCCACTGGAGAATTGAAAACCGAATTCAAGGCAGACACTCCGGCGATTTATGCGCAGTGGCACGGACACGGGCTGCCGGATCACGCCAAGATTCGCGCCGTCTTTATCGGCAAGAACGTTGCTGATGTCTCGGCCGATTACCAGCTCGATGAATCCAGTACCGTCTCACCGGCTCCGAATGCGCACGGCGTGTTTACGCTTTCAAAACCCGAAGGCGGCTGGACGCCCGGCAATTATCGAGTGGAGTTTTACGTCGATGACGCGCTGGCAGAGACGGCGAAGTTCAAGATCTCGAAATAGACCGATCTCGCCAGATTCTTGAATCCAAACCGGCCGGTCATCTCGTCTCATCAGCAAGAGTACTATTTATGAATAAGACTACGATCGCTTTCTTGGCCGGCCTGGTTCTGGTGGCTGCCGGCTGCCGCTGGGGCGGGATCATGGGTAACGGTCACATTGTGACGGACACACGTTCGGTCACCGATTTTTCCGAAATTGAGGCCAATGGGGGATTTCAGATCGAGTGGCGTAGCGGCCCCCCCTCTCTCAGCATCACGACTGATGAAAATCTTTTGCGCTATATCGACAACCAGAACATCGACCGTCGGCTGCGGCTGCGCTCGCACGGAAATATTTGGTCAAGCCACGGAATCAAAGTTGCCATCTCCAGCTCAACTCGCTCGGGGGCAAAACTGACCGGCGCAGCGCGGCTGACCACGAAACAACTTTCCGGACGCAGTTTTGGAATCGAATCGACGGGCGCGGCCAAGGTTTTTCTCGATGGCACTGTTGACGATCTCGTGACCGATATGACCGGCGCCAGCAGGTTGGAAGCGGAATCTCTCCAAACCAAAACCGCCGAGATTTCGTCAACCGGCGCATCGCACGCCGAAGTCGCCGTCAGTGAGTCGCTGAAGGTCTCGATCACCGGCGCAGGCAAAGTCATTTATTCCGGTAATCCGCCGACTGTTGAAAAGCATATCAGTGGCGCCGGATCCATTCGTCACAAGGAGTGAATTATGTCGTTCGTGCTTGTCGTCTGGGTTCTTATTTCTAACTCCGTTTCACACTAAATCGCGAACGCGCGATGTGGTAAGGTCGTCGCGATGGAAAATGTTATCTGCGTTCAGTGCGGAATGCAGTTTGACGAGACGGCGCAGCCTCCACCGCAGTGCCCGATTTGCCAAGACGAACGGCAATTTGTTCGTCACAAAGGTCAGCAGTGGACAACACTCGAAAAGTTAAAGAGCGATCACCGCAACCGGTTTGAGGAGGAAGCGCCGCACCTTCTGGGCATCGGCACCGAACCGGAATTCGCAATCGGCCAGCGCGCGCTTCTGCTACAATTGCCCCACGGAAATCTGCTCTGGGATTGCATTTCGTTGCTCGACGACAAAACCGTCGCCGAAGTGAAAGCGCGCGGCGGCATCCGCGCGATCGCTATTTCGCATCCGCACTTTTACTCGTCGATGGTTGAATGGGCGGAACGTTTCGACGCTCAAATCTTTCTCCACGCAAAAGATCGACAATGGGCCATGCGTCAGAGTCCACGCATCCAATTCTGGGATGAAACAACGTTGCCGTTGTGGGACGGACTCACTTTGATCAACTGCGGCGGACACTTCGAAGGCGGCACTGTGCTGCATTGGCCGGCCGGTGCGAGTGGCAAGGGCGCGTTGCTGACAGGCGACATTATTACAGTGGTGCAAGACCGACGTTACGTCAGCGTCATGCGCAGCTATCCAAATTTGATTCCGCTCGGGCCAGCCGCAATTCGCTGCATCACCGATGCGATCGAACCATTTTCGTTCGATCAAATTTACGGCGGATGGTGGAAGGCCAACGTTTTGTCCGACGCCAAAGCCGCCGTCGCGCGCTCGGCCGAACGTTATCTGAGTGCGATCAGCAAGTAGCGGATCAATGACGCGCGAATTTATCCAGCCGCCTCACCGTCTCGATAATATCCTCCTCAGTCGTTCTCGGATTGATCGTGCACAAGCGCAGGCAAGCCCGACCGCGCAATTCGGTTGATGTCAGGAGCGCGTAACCATCCTTCATCATTTCATCGACAAGTTGGGTTTGGAGTTCGTCACTCTTTCCAAAACTAAAACACACCGTGGCCATTTGCGAGGGGGAAAGAATTTCCCATCCTTTGCGCGCGCGGAGCTCGCGCTCGGCCAGCTCAGCCAGCTCAAAGCCGTGCGTGATGGCCTGCCGAAACGCTGCCACCCCAAAAGTTTGGAGCGACAACCAGACTTTGAGAGCACGAAAGCTTCGCGTTAGTTGAACTCCGTAATCGCAGGGATTGAATTCTTCGACGCTCCGATGCACGTCGCGCAAGTAGTCGGGCTTGATTTGAAACGCCGATTTCAACACCGCGGTGTCCCGAACCAAAACGCAGCCGCACTCGAATGATTGGAACAACCATTTGTGTGGATCGAGCGAAATGGAATCGGCGTGCTCGAGACCACGCAAAAGCAGGCGTGCGCGATCTGACAAAATAGCGGCCGCTCCGAAAGCACCGTCGACGTGGAGCCAGAGTTTTTCTTTTGCGGCGAGGTCCGCCAATTCAACAAGCGGATCGACTCCGCCGGTGTTGGTCGTGCCGGCGTTCGCGATTACACAGAATGGGCGCAACCCGTTTGCCCGATCATCGGCAATCGCGCGCCCTAAGGTTTGGATCGACAACTGAAAATTTTCGTCGCTTTCGAGCTTACGCATTTGCTCGGGTGCGAAGCCAATTACGCGCAGCGCCCGTTCCACCGACGAATGCGTTTGATCGGAAAAATAAATCGTCGCGCCAGCGACGCGATCTTGCAGCAAAGAATGGCGCGCCGCGACCAGTCCGGTCAGGTTCGCCATCGAACCGCCGCTCACAAATAAGCCACCGGCCGATTTCGGAAATCCGCAAACGCGGCAAAGCCAGCGAACTACTCCCAGCTCCACTGCCGCTGCGGCCGATCCGCCGAGCCAGGTGCCGTTAAAAATGTTGAATCCGGCGGCAATCGCGTCCGCCATGACACTTATGAAATTATTTGGACCGGGGACAAACGCGAAAAAGCGTGAATGATCGACATGCAGGTTGTTCGGCAAAACGTCGCGCTGCAATTGTGCAAGAAGTTCGTTCGGATCGTTTCCAATTTCCGGTGGATCGCGATCGAAAAGTGAAATGATGCTGGCGGGATCGGCCTTGGCCCCGACCGGACCATCCCGGACATTTGCAAAATGTTCGGCCAGAAGATCGACAACGCGATAACCAAACTTCCGCATCTCGTCGCGCGAAAGCGCGATACGGGATCGGTCAGCCGAGGATTCTTGTTTCTCCTTTTTCAATTGCGGCAAGAAAAGCTAGACAGGATGGATAGGATTAACCGGATTGGGCCGAAAACCAAATCGCCCTGATCCTGTCGATTTACGCAGCGATGCATCTCTACGAAACACACTTGCCGGTCGCAGACACGAAAGGCGCGCAAAAATTCTATACTAAAATTGTCGGGTTGCCCTTCGCGTATCGCGACCCGACGCGCGATATCGTTTTCCTTTGGGCCGACGAGAAACAAAAAGCGATGATCGGTTTGTGGGGACCGAACACCGCTTATGGCCGAAAAAATGGGATCGCGCACAACTGTCATCTCGCCTTTGGAGTTCCGTTGCCGGAACTGTTCGCGAGGATTGAGAAACTGAATGCGAACAATATCGAGACGCTTGGATTCGACGGTAAACCGACGCACGAACCGACGGTGAACGGCTGGATGCCATCAGCCCAAATTTATTTTCGCGATCCGGACGACCACACGCTCGAATTCATCACCATCTTGCCCGATGCACCGAAGCCAGAATTCAATGAGCCCTACTCCGAATGGAAAAACTGCCCCCAAGCTAACGCTGAACGGAATAGTTGAGACCGCGCTTTTCGTAAAGGAGCTGGCGCGGGCTTGCGATTTTTACGAGCAGGTTCTTGGTTTGACCAACGTGAAAGCAAGCGAGACAGGCTGCGTGTTCCGCACACGCAATCAGGAGTATCTACCGATCGTCAGCCGCAAGGCGGCGCTAGCGGTTCCTTCCCAAAATGAAATCGTTTCGCCGGCGCGCTCTCCGGGATTTGCTTCACCATTCACACGCCTCACTTGAATTACGTGATGCGAAGCTGAAACAGCCGCAACGAATCCCAAAATTTTTCGCGATAAAACAGTTAGGCTAACGGCCTAGTTGAAAACAACAGCGCGGCGTTTCGCCGTATTCACAGCTTTTTTTCGCTGGCACCCCGATGACTTTCGAAAGCAGCGATTCAACGATTAGGCATGCCTCCGGATGAGCAGCGCTGACGGTTGAAAGCGGGCAGCCGTTGCGACCGCAGATAAATTCCTTGCCCTCGCGCGTCTCAAATCTCGCTGAGCCGCCGAGCTCGTTGAATAACTTGAGAGCTGCATCAATGCGTTCGCGCCGGCTGCGTGCTTTCGATCGTGGGAGATAGTCCGCGGCCACCGCCCGGCCAGCTTCCCGCATGGTCGATCGCAAGACGCGAGGAGTGACGCGATGTGATACCGCCTTCAAGAAATGGTTCAGCAGCGCAGCGTACGCTTTCGGAAAAATATACTCGGCGTCTGAAGTTAGATCGTAGGTTGCATGAGGTCTGCGGGTGCCACGGCGGGTCCCGTACTGCCGGACAAGGCTGTCCCGTTCCAAACTCAGCAAATGCGCCCGCACCGCATTGTCGGTCAGATCCAAGGCCGCGGCCAGCTCATTGACTGTGCGACGTTCAATCCGGAGCAAGCCGAGAATGCGGCCGCGCGTCGATGCTAGCAACCGTTTATTCCAACCCGTCCGCTGCATATTGCGCTGTCATACGCCGAAATTGGCCTTCGTCATGCGGGAAGTGAGCGACTCACGATTAATCCAATAAGTCCACAGCTATCTTGACTCATTCGGGCGAATTAGTTATTTCCTTAGCCTAGGCCCCAATTGCAACCAAAGTCGAACAGCCGATCGATTCGTCGAGAAGAGATGGATGCGCTCGCCCGACGGATCGCAGAACGACTCAAATCGCGAAAATCCTTCACGCTATTTGAAAACCACTTGGAAGAGTTCTGGCCGCGCGAGACCAAGGTTAAGTCACCGCGCGCAGAGCAGATTCATGCTTTTGCCAAAGCGAACGGCTGGTCCGCCACAATTTTGGATCCTGGTATTCGCGTTTCGTTCCGAAAAATCGATGAACCGAAAATAAGTCCAAAAATACTTTGATTTAATGCAACCAGTCGGTCACGCACCGGCGAACCAAAACGAGCGAACACGACGGACGGCGTTTGTAACCGCAGCAAAAATATTCAATCGAAAGGAAGATTCCATTATGTCATCACCAGCAAGTTTCAAAGGTCATCCGTTGCATCCGGTTATCATTCCGTTGCCGATCGGTCTCTGGATTTTTTCATTGATCAGCGATTTGATTTTCAACCTCGGGTACGGCGGGCCGGTCTGGAACGATGTTGCTTTCTATACCCTAGCTGGCGGTATTGCCGGCGCGCTCATCGCCGCGCTACCGGGATTTATCGATCTAATCAGTCTTACTAATCCCAAATCAAAATCAATTGGAATTTGGCACATGCTTATCAATCTGCTCGCAGTCGCTCTTTACTGCGTAAATTTTTGGCTGCGTATGCATCGGCCGCCGGGCGACAATCTTCCCATTATTCTTTCTGTGATCGGCGTCGTGTTCATCACAATTTCCGGCTGGCTCGGCGGCGAATTGGTTTACGTCCGCGGTGTCGCCGTAAGACAGCCACCCGACGAAAGCATCTGATCGCGACCTCGATGATTGTCGATCTTAGCGAATAGTGAAGAACGCTATCGCGGCAAATGCGAGTGCCACGATCACCAAGGCGATCACTCTGAGGCGCTGGTTTATCCACCATTGCGCACTCGAAGACTTTGCTCGTGCATCAAAATCTCCATGCGCGCCGTGATCGCCTGGCACCGGCTCGAACAAGTTGTCCGGACGATGTTGATCTTCCGGTCCGTCGTACTGTTGCGAGTCGTAGCCGGTGCGCGCCAGATAATAGTCGAGCACCGCCGGCGCAATTTTGTTTGCGATGATCACGGCCGGCGTGGGACTGCCGACATAAAATTCGCGCCGCGGATTGTGCGCAGCAAAATAAATCGCGTCTGCGGCGACTTCGGGTTGAAAAATCGGCGGGACCGGTTGCGCTCTGCGCGGGAGCCGGCTTTTCACCCAGCCGAACTGCGGCGTATTCAGCGCAGGCAATTGCACCATAGTTACCTGCACGCTGCTTTTGTCGTGCATCAACTCGCAACGCAACGATTCAGTGAAACCTTTCATCGCATGTTTCGCGGCGCAGTAGGCGGACTGCAGCGGAATGGCGCGATATGCGAGCGCGGACCCGACTTGTACAATGACGCCGCGATTGCGTCGAAGCATTGGTTTGAGCGCGGCCAGCGTGCCGTGGACGCAGCCAAGATACGTTACTTCGGTCACGCGACGGAATTCTTCGGGCATCATCTGTTTGATCGGCGAAAACACCGATGTCATCGCGTTATTGATCCAGATATCGATCCCGCCCAGCTCGGCTTCGATCCGCTCCGCCGCGCCTTCGACTTGATCCGCATATGCAACATCGACAATCACGACGAGTGCTTTGCCGCCAAGCTCTTCGACTTCCTTTCGCGCGGCTTCCAAACCTTCGCGACCGCGGGCAAGTAACCCGATGCGCGCGCCGTTTATGGCAAATTTACGCGCGATTGCGCGGCCAACTCCGGCCGAGGCACCCGTGATTACGACGGTTTCAATCGCGTCATTCATTGATTAGGATTTCCGCACCCTCATCTATTATGTCGGACGCGATATCTTGAGCGGTTCTCTTCGACTCGAATCTTTTGATGACGCAGATGAATGGTTCGCCGCCAAAAATCCAAGATTATGCTGCTATCGGTGACGGCCGTTCCGTCGCGCTAGTCTCGCGCTACGGTGCGATCGATTGGCTCTGTTGGCCGCGCTTCGATAGCGCGTCAATTTTCGGCGGGATTCTCGATCCTAGAATCGGCGGGCACTGGAGCATCCGTCCGGCGCGCGATGCGAAAGTTTCGCGGCGTTACCTCGAGAAGACGAATGTCCTTGAAACGACATTCGCCAACCAGTCGGGCAAAATTATGTTGACCGATTTCATGTCCGTCACGTCCGAAGAGAACAAGCGCCGCCAGCTTTGGCCGGAGCATGAACTCGTCAGGCAAATCAAATGCGAGAGCGACGGTGTGGAAGTGATCATCGAATTTAATCCGAGGCTCGATTACGGCCGCGTGGCTCCGAAAATAAGAAATACTGGGAAGCTCGGCTGGAGGATCGACATCGGCACAGACGTCTTCACGCTGCGCAGCGATGTCGATCTTGACCCCTTTAAGCGATCAAGCCTGGGCGACCTGGCGGAGGATCATTTATCTTACAAGCTTGTGTTGAAAGCGGGAGACGCAGTTGCATTCTCCCTCAGCTTTGCCACGGAAGCGCCAGCGGTGTTGCCACCCCTGGGCGATTCGATCGCGGAAAGATTAAATCTCACCGTCGATTGGTGGCGCAACTGGGTCGCGCAATCGAATTATTGCGGACCGTACGAACGGCATGTCATTCGCAGTGCGCTTGCGCTCAAATTACTTTCATACGCGCCATCTGGCGCGATCATCGCCGCGCCGACTGCGTCGTTGCCGGAGCGAATCGGCGGCGATTTGAATTGGGATTATCGGTTTGCCTGGCTCCGAGACGCCGCCTTCACCGTGCACGCGCTTTTCGGTCTCGGTTACAACGAAGACGCGGCAGCATTCGTTGACTGGTTATTGCACGCGACTCGTCTTACCCGACCGGAATTGCGGGTTATCTACGATGTTTTTGGCGAACGTCCGCCACCGGAGTGCGAGTTGTCACATCTTGATGGATACGCTGATTCGCGTCCGGCGCGCATCGGTAACGCTGCAAGCGAGCAGGTGCAGCTCGACCTTTACGGCGAAGTGGTGGAAGCCATTTCGCATTTCATTGGCGAAAAGAAAAATCTCGATCGCGACACGCGAAACATGCTGCGGCAATGCGCTGAGTATGTCTGCGCGCACTGGCGCGAGCCGGACAATGGGATGTGGGAATATCGGGACAAGCGCCGGCCCTACACCCATTCCCGGCTGATGTGCTGGGTTGCGCTGGATCGCATTTTGAAAATGCAGGCGCGCGATCAGCTCAGCGGAATTGACGTAAAAAAATGCGAAACGGAGCGCGCAGCGATTCGTCAAGAAATCGAAACACACGGGTGGAACTCGACCTTGGAAATGTACGCGCAGGCTTGTGGCAGCGATGTTGTCGATGCAAGCGCGCTTCTGCTCGCCTATCACGGATTTGAAGATGCCGTTTCCGAACGAATGCAAAAAACGCACGCCCGGATTCGCGAAAAATTAGTTCCGCGCGCTGGATTGGTTTATCGAAACGAACGTAGTCTCAAATTGTGCGAGGGCGCTTTCGCGCTCTGCAGTTTTTGGGAGGCAGATTTTCTGGCGCGCAGTCGGAAACTGGATGAAGCGCGCAAAGTTTACGAAGCGGCGCTTGGTTATGCCAACGATGTCGACCTTTTCGCCGAAGAAATCGACGCTGAAACGGGGGACGCCCTTGGAAATTTTCCGCAAGCGTTTACACATCTCGGCCTAATCAACGCCGCGCTCTCGTTGCGTGACAGCGAAGAACGTGCGCATAGGTTCAAATCGTGAACTGGAGCAGTTGGCTCGTGTGGGGATTTGCCAGCACGATCATACTGACCTCCATCCTGGCCGGGAGCCAGGGCATTGGCCTAACGCGCATGAACATTCCCTACATGCTCGGCACGATTTTCACCCCTAGCCGTGACCGCGCAAAATTCATCGGCTTCTTTTTACATTTCTTGAACGGTTGGATTTTCTCGCTCATCTACGTGGCCGCTTTTCATGTCATCGGAAGAGCGACATGGTGGCTCGGCGCGCTGATTGGCCTCGTGCAAGCGGTCTTTGTTCTGACGATGGCGCTCCCGATCTTGCCGGCCTTGCATCCGCGGATGGCTAACGAACAATATGGCCCGACCGTCGTCCGCCAACTCGAGCCGCCAGGATTTCTCGGCTTGCATTACGGTTGGCGAACGCCGATCTCGGTTTTGATCGCACACGCGATCTTTGGCTCGATTCTTGGCGCATTTTACGTCATGAAATAATCGATGAGCGCGGACACACTGTGTTGGACCGACATCCCAGTCACGAATCTTGATCGGGCAATCAAGTTTTATTCCGCTATTCTTGGCAAACAGGTCCGAAAATTATCGGGAGGCGGTATGGAGTACGGCCTTTTGCCGCACGAAGAACAAAATGCCTCCGGTTGTCTCTGCATCCGCGGCGACAGTGGAGGCGTCGATAACACACCGTCGGCAAATGGACCGCTGATTTATCTTTCGGTCGAGGGCCGTTTGGATAAAGCGGTTGAAGCTGCGCGAGCAAATGGCGGAAAAGTGTTGCGGGCGCGACAAGAAATCGGAGAGCACGGATTTCGCGCTGTGGTTATTGATTCCGAAGGCAACCGCATCGCCCTGCATTCAACGGTGGCGTAAGCGCCGCACCGAAATCGACATACAACCAATAGCTTTCCGAGAATCGTGTATTAATTGATGGGAGATCCTCGAAACGTCGCGCACGCCAAAAAAGTCGCCCAGGAAAAGCATCACAAGGGCGACGCCGCTCATTCACACCAGCCAGGGAAGAAGGCGCAACCGGCTAAGAAAGATCAAGCCGTCGCCGAAGAAAGTTCCACTGCTAAGACTGCGGAAACTCCCAAGCCGGAACAAAAACCAGACGCTGCAAAACTGGAGAAGTCGCTGGCCGTTCTCGCGAACCTCAAAGAACTGGAATTTCACTCACGCGCCAACATCGAAAAGCTCGCAGAACTCAGCTTAACGATTGAAGAGGAACTGAAGCAGAAGACTTTCGCTGAACCGATCGAGGAGGTTTACTCCGCGCAGGAAGCTTTCCACTCCAAGGTCTCAACGCTGATTGAAGCTTACCAAAAAGAATGTGACCGCTTAAAACCGGCGGCCGGATAGATTTTATTCTTCTGTAGGGGACGACGCTGTCGTCCAGACGCCGGTCCGGCCCGGACGAAGCCAACGGCTTCCCCTACAAAAGAGATTTGTAAATCAAGCCGAGCAATCCGCTCGCGATCACAACGTGGACGACGTTCCATTTCCATCGCCACATCCCAACAAAAGCAACCGAGCCCACCACCGCGGCAAACCAATTGAACGACTCGTTTCCGGGAAGAAGCACGTGCATTCCAAACCAGACCGCGAGATTCATTACCACACCGACAACAGCGGCGGTGATCGCTGACAGTGCAGTCGTTAAGTAAACGTTGCCGCGCAGTTGCTCGATGTGTGGGCCACCAAGAAAAACATAGAGAAAGCACGGAACGAAAGTCGTCCATGTGCTGATGAATGCGCCTAACGTCGCAGCCGTGAGCGGCGACAGACCGCCAGGCACATTCCAGCCGCCCATGAATCCGACGAATTGCAAAACCATGATCAAGGGGCCCGGTTTGGTTTCGGCGAGGCCAAGCCCATCCATCATCTGACCTGGTTGCAGCCAGTGAAAATATTCCACCGCGTTCTGAGCGACGTATTGAAGAACGGCATACGCGCCGCCAAGAGTGACTACCGCTGCCTTGCTAAAAAATAATCCTTCGCGAAAAAGCGTATCATTCCAACCGCGCCAAACGCCGAGAATGACAACGGGGAGCCACCACAACGTAAGCCAAACGGCGCAGGTTTTGATCGCTCCGGCCAGTGAGGGCTTCGTGTGAGCCGGCGATTCGACATCATCACCGAGGACGCTCTCGTCATCGTTCCTTCCCGCTTTCTGCTGACCGAAGACCAGGAACTTCTCTTTCCAGATCTTGCCGCCGACTAATCCGAAAACGCCGGCCACCACAACAACAATGGGAAAAGGAACCTTGAAAAAGAAAATCGCGACGAAAGCAAGTGCCGCCAGCGTCCACATGACCGCGTTCTTTAGCGCTTTCGAACCGATCCGCAGTACCGCTTCAGCAACAATCGCCATGACCGCGGCCTTAATGCCGAAAAAAATCGCCGCGACCCACGCAATCTTGCCGTAGGCAGCATAGACCCAGGTTAGGCCCCAAAGAAAAAAAGCCGCGGGTAGAACAAACAAAGCTCCGGCGGCCACACCGCCCCGAACTTTGTGCAATAGCCAGCCGATGTAGATCGCGAGCTGATGAGCTTCCGGTCCGGGAAGCAGCATACAAAAATTGAGCGCATGAAAGAATCGCGATTCACTGATCCATTTTTTCTTCTCCACCAATTCGCCGTGCAGCAGCGCGATCTGAGCCGTCGGCCCGCCGAAACTAATAAAACCAAACTTGAGCCAGAAGCGTGAAGCCTCCGCAAAGGTCGGCGCAGTTTGTCGAGCTTGCTGCGGAGTTGTTGTTCGCTGGAAATTCATCGCCGTTGCAAAAATGCGTAGAGCGCGTCGAAGCACTCAAAACCGCGACGCAGAATCTCCTCATCGGAAAGTCCTTCTTTTGCCCAACCCTTGAGCACACGATCAATTCCGACGCACTCGGTGCGCTCAAATTTGTCGTCATCGAGATCGGCATCGTGAATCATTTCTCCCATCTTGTGGATGATCTTGTCCTGGATCCGGAACCGTTTGAGCAGTGTCTCGAACGTGCAGTCATCTCCCTGATGCGAGAATTCAGCGTCGAGCATGTCGAACGACACGACTCGACCATTCGCCGGAACCGTTTTCGCAAAGACAAACTTCGCTTTGGGATCGATGAATTTCCGGATCAGCCAGGCTGAACCAACCCGATCGATCTCCGGTCGCGGGCGCGTGACCCAGGTTTTACCGCGATAATTTCGCGACACAATCTTTGGAAACGCAGTCTCGGCGGGTTGCGTCTGCTCCATCTTGCGCAAAAGCATCTCCACATCCTGGGCCCGTGGACAGTTGAAGAAATCGGTTTGCCGGATCTCGCGAAACTGTTTTCGGGCCGGGTCGAGTTTGTCGCCAAATGTCGCGGAGCTTCGCGTTCTGCGGCGATGATTCAAAGCCCGAAGTAGCTCGCGCAGTGTCGCGTACTCCTTCGCTCGCGCGGTATTGAACAGCTCAATCAGTTTTTCGTTCGGTAACCCTTCGATTTCGCGTGCGCGCACGAGGGTGGCATCGCCACCGGCCGACCGGACTTCCTGAGTGAGCCACTGGAACGATTCATAACGCGCCGGTTCATCCGGCAAGATGTAGGTCGAGGTTTGAATTTGAATGGCACCGGATTTTTTGAGCTTGCGCCAAATCGCGACCCGCTCGGCCTTGTGAGTGGCCGGAAGCCGGAGAAGGAGAAGCAGCCAGGTTAATTTCTTCTTTACCTGCATCTGAGTATATACCTATACTGAAAGTTATAGATATAACAAGATGAAACCATCGTCGCGGATTTTGCTGATCAGCAATTCCACCGTTCATGGCCGGGGCTATCTCGATCACGTCGAAGATGAGATCAAAGCTTTCCTTGGCCCCGCAAAAACGGTCCAGTTTTTTCCGTTCGCTTTGTTCGACCGCGATGATTACGCCGCGAAAGCCAAAGCCCGGTTTGCGGCGATGGGTTATCCCCTCGAGTCCGCGCATACGGCCGGCAATCCTCAGAAGGCAATCGATCGAGCCGATGCGATCTTCATCGGCGGCGGCAACACCTTTCGTTTGTTGAAAGCATTGCAAGACCTCGAGTTGCTAGAACCGATTCGCCGCAAAGTAAAAAGCGGAGCGCCTTACATCGGCAGCAGCGCCGGCTCTAACGTCGCGGGCCCGACCATCAAAACGACGAAAGACATGCCGATTGTTCAGCCGCGATCGTTCGATTCGTTAGGCCTGGTCCCGTTTCAAATCAGTCCGCACTATCTTGATCGCGATCCGAATTCCACGCACATGGGCGAGACCCAGGAAGAGCGCGTCCTCCAATTTCTGGAGGAAAATGAAACGCCGGTCGTGGGTATTCGTGAAGGAGCGTGGTTATTGATCGAAAATGGCGCCGTCACGCTGAAAGGCAAAACCGGCGCGAGAATTTTCCGTCGCGGCCAGGCGCCGGTCGAAGTCACACCCGGCTCCAAAATCTCACAGTTGGTGGGAGCGCCAGATGCAGGCTGAAGGAACAGTTTTGTTGCGCCGCAGCGATGTCGAAAAGCTATTGAGTCTTCGTGACTGCATCAACGCAGTGGAAGAAGTGTTTCGCCTGCAGGGCGAGGGAAAAATTCCGTCATCGGAAATTCTCGGAGTGAAAGCGCCGAAAGGTGGCTTGCATGTGAAAGCGGGACTTCTGCCGCGCGGCCAGACTTACATCGTCGCGAAACTCAACACCAATTTTCCGGGCAATCGACCGCAATCTGATTTGCCGACCATTCAAGGCTTGATCGCGATTTACAATGCGGAGAACGGTCGCCCCCTCGCCGTCCTCGATTCAATCGACATCACAATCAAGCGCACGGCCGCTGCTTCGGCAGTCGCGGCAAAATATCTCGCGCGAAAGAATTCATCCGTCGCGACGATTTGCGGGTGCGGAGAACAAGCACGGGCGCAGCTGCGTGCAATTCACTCGGTTCTAGCGCTAAAGAAAATCCATGCGTTCGATCTGAATGAGGGTGCAGCCAAAAATCTCGCTGCGGATCTTTCGCACGAACTCAAGCTCGACATCGAGCCGACGCGCGACTTACCGACCGCGATTCAGAAAAGTGATGTCTGCGTCACCTGCACAACGTCAACCGAGTTTTTCGTGCGCAAGGAAGATGTCGCATCCGGAACATTCATTGCCGCGGTCGGTGCGGACGACGCACATAAACAGGAAATCGACCCGGCGTTAATCGCTACGGCCAAAGTCGTGGCCGACAGTCTGGAACAAAGTTGCACGATCGGTGATACGCGTCACGCCATCGGCAACGGCTTGATCCGGAAAGAAGACGTTTACGCGGAGTTAGGTGAAATCGTTGCCGGGAAAAAATCCGGACGCACGACCGGCGATGAAATCTTCATCTTCGACAGCACTGGCGTCGCAATTGAAGACGCCGTGGCCGCGGCGGCGGTGTATGAAAAAGCTCGGATAGCGGGCATCGGAACCTACTTTCAATTCGCAGCCTGATATGAAGTGGATCACTCGCGAGAAGATCAAAGTCGATCGAGTGGCCTGTCCGTGGTTGATCAAGAAGTTTGTCGATCCCGAAGCGGAATTCGTTTTTCTGCCGCACGACACAGATTGGGCGAAGATCGACAACGGCACCGTGTTCGATGTTCCGCATTGCGAGCTCGGGCATCACGGCGAGGACGTTTCATTCAATTCGATCCTGAAAAAATATAAGCTTACGGATCGAGCGCTGATGTTGCTGGGCGAAATCGTGCGCGCGGCCGATTCGCACCCGAGCGATCCGCATCCCGCCGGCGAAGGTCTGCGCTGGATCGCAAGCGGTTTCGGCGCCCTCAGTCTGAGCGATCACGAAATTCTCAAACGCGAGTTCGTTGTCTATGATGCGCTTTACGCGGAATGTAAAAAGCGTGTCGTCGGAGAGTAACAATGTTTGGCATTCACGATTTCGGATTGTTTCTAGCCGCCGGCATTTTGCTCAACCTGACTCCCGGTCCGGACACAGTTTACATTTTGGGACGCAGTGTCGCTCAAGGCCGTGAAGCGGGAGTTGCTTCGGCGCTCGGCATTTGCGTCGGCAGTATTTTTCACACCTGTGCCGCCGCGCTGGGACTCTCGGCAATTCTCGCGACCTCAGCCCTCGCTTTTGGCGCGATCAAGATGCTCGGTGGCGCGTATCTGGTTTTTCTCGGGATCAAAATATTACTCGATCGGCGAAAGCATTTGAGTTTGCCGTCCAACTTTCGAAGGCAGTCGATCGCAGCAGCATTTCGCCAAGGAGTTCTCACCAACATCCTGAATCCCAAAGTGGCGCTCTTTTTTCTCGCCTTTCTTCCACAGTTCATCGACCCGGCATCGAACGTCAAAGTGTTGGCGTTTCTGATGCTCGGCTTCGCATTTGTGATCACCGGAACAATCTGGTGCCTGATCCTGGCTTGGTTTGCTTCGGCTTTCAGCGAACGATTGCGGACGAACGAAACGATCGCGCAATGGCTCAATCGAACAGCCGGCGCCTTATTTATTTTTCTCGGTCTCCGTCTCGCGACTGCGAAGTGACGAAGTCGTTCATTTTTCTGCAGCTGAACGATGCTTCATTTTCGAACATGCTTTGAGACCGATCGGTCAAAATTAAATAACCATGAATACATCTAAGTTGCTCACAATCGCAGCGGTCAGTGCCGGACTCGCCTTCGGCGTTGTCGCACAAGCAAAAGAAAAGAAACACGAAGAAGAAACCGTCAGCAGTTCTGATGTGCCGGCGGCGGTGATGAAAACCGCCGAGACGGAAGCTAAAGGCGGAAAAATTGTTCGCTGGGAAAAAGAGGGCGCGGACTACGAAGCCGTCATCGATAAAAGTGGGAAACAATGGGGCGTCAAGATCGATGCTAACGGCAAAGTCGTGAGCAAACACGACGAGAGCAAAGAGCACAAAGAAAAAGGCGAGAAATACTAAGCAAGCTGTCTCGGTTCTGCTCTGAACGCTTTCGGGGCAGAATCGATGACTTCTCCGAACACCGCCGCGACGGCGCTCGCGGCAATCAAGCGACATAGATTGCAAGTTGCTGCGGTCCCGGCGGCGGCAGAACCCATGCAATCATCTATTGCGTGGAAAAAGAACTTGATCGGGCGATTCATCTTTACGCGACCCGCTCGATCGCGCGGCGCTCCTGAAGTTTTCTTCAGAATGTCCATCCTTGGCGCGATGAGGTGGCAATCTTACCGTGGATAGAGTGAGAGCCTTATTGATCGAAGATGACCCCAAGACTGCGCGCGCGCTTGCGAGCGGGCTGCGGGGCGAGGGCTTCGAGCCAACGATGGCCAAGACCGGCGAAGAAGGTTTTTTTCTGCTTAGCCGCGAAAGTTTCGACGTGGTCATACTCGATTGGATGCTGCCGGGTCGCGATGGGATTGAGGTGTTGAAGACGCTTCGGGCAAGCGGCTCAAATACTCCCGTGCTGTTGCTCACCGCTCGCGATGCCGTCGACGATCGTGTGCTCGGTCTGAACGCCGGAGCGGATGATTATCTAGTAAAACCCTTTGCTTTCGCTGAGCTGCTCGCGCGGGTGCGTGCATTGCTGCGGCGTGTCGATTCCGGAAACGCGCTGCGACAGCAGATCGGTGATCTCACATTTAACATGCAAACGCGCCGTGTCGCGCGTGGGCCGCGGGAAATTTCGCTGACACCGCGCGAATTCGATCTGCTCACATTTCTGGCGCAGCATCATGACCAAACTGTGACGCGGCAAATGATTGCACGCGAAGTGTGGCGCGAACCGAACCGGGCTACCCCACTCGACAATGTGATCGATGTGCACCTCGCGCATTTGCGTCGAAAGATCGACGATGGCGAGACCATGAAGCTGATCCAAACTGTGCGCGGCGTGGGTTTCGTTTTACGCGCGGAGACGGACGCGTGAAGAGCTGGTGGCTACGGCGCTCGGTTCGTTTGCGTCTGGCATTGTGGTACGCGGCGGCAACGGCGTTGGTCCTGATTGCGTTCGCGTGGTTCGTGTATGAAGTGATCGAGCATCGCCTCGCAGCCGAGGTCGACCGCCAGCTACGGATCGACTTTGATCTGGTCGAGGCGCAGCTCAGCGTTGATACGCAGGGACGCATGCAGTGGAATGTGCGCGGATCTCATGGCGACGAAGGGTTCGCTCGCATGTCGGCCTGGTTCGAGGTTTGGTCGGAGAACAAAGAGTTGCTTCTCCGCCATTGGCCCGTTCCGGAAGCGAACAGCAAAGACGCGCTCCCGCGACCGCAAACATCTACGCTGCGCTTTGCGACCATCGAGCTTGAACGCGGATTGTTCCTGCGCGTGATGGAACGACCCGGACGTGTGCTAGGTCGCAGCGTGATCATTCGTGTCTTTCGCGATGAAACAGAAATGCGCCGCACGCTTCGCGAAATCATCGAGGTATCTCTGCTTGGTTTTCCGCTCGCTGGAGCGCTCGCGGCGATTGGCGGCTATCTCGTTGCGACACGCTCGTTGGCCCCGCTGGACGCCATGGCGCAGCAGGCGCGCCGGATTACATCGGAATCGCTTTCGAAACGTTTGCCAAACCTCAACCCGAACGACGAACTCGGCCGTCTCGCCACAGTATTCAACGAGACACTGACGCGACTCGAAGGATCGTTCGCCGAATTGCAACGCTTTACCGCGGATGCATCCCACGAGTTGCGTTCGCCGCTCACCGCACTGCGCGCCGTCGGCGAGGTGGCACTGCGCAACGGCCACGATCCCGCAATGCTCCGCGAAACAATCGGGAGCATGCTTGAGGAAGCAGAACGCCTCACGGATTTGGTCGATGCGTTGCTAACGCTCGCTCGCATGGACGCGACAAAGGCAGACACCACGCGCGAAGACGTGAATATTGCCGCCCTGCTTGAGGAAATCCGCGATCAGTTCGAAGTGCTCGCGGCCGAAAAGAGCCAAACGCTTGCCGTCACGAGCGATCGCCATGTCGCAGTGCAGACAGATCGCACGTTGCTGCGTCTCGCCCTAGTGAATCTTGTGCACAACGCGATTCAGCACAGCCCCTCTAACTCGAAGATATCAGTCGCGGCGGCACGACATCCAAGCGGAGTCGAGATTTCGGTAAGCGATAGCGGGCATGGCATTGCACCCGAGTATCACCAGAGAATCTTTGAGCCCTTTTTCCGGGTCGACAAAGCGCGATCGCGTTCTGCTGGCGGTGTCGGTCTGGGCCTTGCCATTGCCAAGCGAGCAGTCGAGCGGAACGGCGGCCGAATTATTGTCGAGAGCGAATCGAATCGCGGCAGTGTATTCCGAATTGAACTTCCGTGGCCGAGTCATCCTGCAGGCGGTCGGGTCGCAACCTGAAGAAAACTTCAGGATTTCTTAAGTGCCGCTGCGACGGGATCACTTGTCTATTGAAACGTGCACCCAATTCGTTTGCTCTATTTCGCGCTCGCGACATCAAACTGCGCCCTTGCAGCGGAAAGTCGTGAGACGTTCGATCAATCAACTCAGCTGCCGCAAGGCTGGCAAAGCGGCATCACCGGACAAGGCCGCGCGAAGTGGGAAGTAATCCCCGAGCAGTCCGCGCCGAGCAAACCAAACGTGTTGCGCCAGTCCGGTGAAGCCACCTTCGCGTGGGCTGCGAAGATGGATGTCGCGATCAAGGACGGCTTTGTCGAAGTGAAGATCAATCCGATTGGCGGCCACGAAGACCAGGCTGGCGGCATCATCTGGCGGGTAAAGGACGCTAACAATTACTACATCGTTCGAGCGAACGCCCTGGAAGGCAATGTCGTGCTTTACAAAACAGTCGAGGGAAAACGTTCGTCGCTTCAGGTAAAGGGCCGAATGTTTGGCTACGGAGTCGACGCGAAGGTTCCGAGCCGCAAGTGGAGCAAGCTGCGTGTCGAATTTTCCAGCAAACTATTCACGGTGTTCTTCAATGGCGACAAGCTGTTCGAAGTCGAGGACGAAACGTTTACGGATGCCGGCGGCGTCGGCGTTTGGACGAAGGCAGACAGCGTTACTTTTTTTGATGACTTCATTTTCGGAGGCAAGCAATGAGCGTTCAAACTGAGAAAACTTTTACAATTTCGCTGCCGAATCCGCATTCGAGTGAATGCGGCTCTTCGCGCGAACAAAAAAGCCGAGGCGTCCACGCGCCTCTAAACTAATAGGAAGACAGAAAACAAATGAAACACATCATTCCAGCAATAGCAGTGGCCGCGGTCTTGACGCTCGGCAGTTGGGCACCGCTTTCGGCCGAGGAAGAAAAAGAGGAAAGTATCAGCACTTCCGATGTACCGGCAGCGGTGCAAAAGGCTGTTGAAGCCGAGGCCAAAGGCGGAACAATCGTCCGCTGGGAAAAAGAGGGCAGCAACTACGAAGCCGTGATTGAAAAGAGCGGCAAACAAACAGGCGTCGAAGTCAGCCCTGACGGCAAAGTCGTGAGCAAACACGACGAGAGCAAAGAGCACAAAGAAAAAGGCGAGAAATACTAACGCAAGAGAAGGCTATCGCTGCTGGCATCGCCGGCAGCGATACGCTCCCTCACAACACGATCATGAAACATATTTTAAATATAGGATTAATCCTGATCAGCTTGGCTCACGCGTCTTTAGCGGCTGAGCTCAATACGGCGCGCATTGATGAGTTAACCGGGCTCAAAGGAAAGATGAACGAGAAAGAAGGTGTCTATAAAGTCACCTTCCCGCGCGGTAACGTGAAAGTTACGGTGACCGGATGGGAGATGCCGCCCTTCATGGGACTCGGAAGTTGGGCGGCATTCCAGGGCAACGATGACAAAGCGATGATGATGGGAGATACCGTTTTATTTGAAGACGAAGTCAACGATGCGTTGTCCGCCGCACTCGACAATGGTCTTCAAGTGACAGCGCTGCACAACCACTTCCTTTTCGACCAGCCCAAAGTCTACTTCATGCACATTAGCGGCGAAGGCAATGTCGAGAAATTGGCTGCAGCCGTGAAGAAGGTTTATGACACGACCAAAGCCATTCGCGGTCCGAACGCGAAACCGGGGAGCACGTTTGGTCAGCATGACATCGAGAAAGGGTTACTGCCTAACAAGAATTCGATTACCGCTGAGCCACTTAACAAGATTTTTGGAATGAGCGGTGAAGTGAATAGCGGCATGGTGAAATTTTCGATCGGCCACCCGGCGGCGATGCATGGCGTCAAGATCGACAACGCGATGGGAGTGAACACGTGGATGGCCTTTGCCGGCAGCGATGAGAACGCGGTTGTCGACGGAGATTTTGCGGTCACGGAAGAGGAACTCCAGCCCGCGCTGAAAGCGATCCACGTTGGCGGGATTAATATCGTCGCGATTCACTCGCATATGACGCACGAGCAGCCGCGCATTTTGTTTTTCCATTATTGGGGAAGAGGTCCGGCCAAAAAACTGGCGGAAGCAATCCAAGGTGCGATCCTGGCTTCCGGCTTGTCCGGCGTAAGTACATCGGCGGCGAAGTAAGGGACCGCTGCCACAACTTCAATGAAACTCCGAATCATAACGCCATTCAGTATTTTCTTACCTCTCGCCACACTAGTCGCGGCCGACACGTCTGCTTCGAGTTACGAACTCAAACCAATCGCGCTTCCGGGCGCCAACGGAGCAGTCGCGCTCGATTACTTCGCTTACGATCCTGTGACCGGAAAAGTTTGGGTGCCAGCCAGCAATCTCGGGAGCGTGGTGGTGATCGATGAAAAAACGGACGCGGTGTCGCAGGTCGCCGGATTTAAGACTGGCGAAATTGAGCGACGCGGACGCAAAGTCACGCTCGGCCCAACCGCAGCCAGTATCGGCGCCGGTGTTGTTTACATCGGCAATCGCGGCGACGCGACACTTTGTTGGATCGACAAGAGCAGCCTGAGTCGCGGTGAATGTGTGCCAGTTTCGACGGACCACAGCATCACACCGGACGGCGTGCTTTACGTACCGGCAACGAAAGAAGTTTGGATCACAGCGCGACCTGTTTCGAGCAGCAATACTGAAGCGGCAAAAGCTCTCCAAGTTTTCGACGCTTCCCATCCGCGTCATTTGAAATGGAAAACGAAAATTCAGCTGGATGGTTTGGGCGAAGGCTATGCCGTCGATAATGGACGCGGACTTTTTTACACCAACGTCGAAGGGCCCGGATCGACCATCGCAATTGATGTGCGAACCAAAACAGTGATTTCGAAATGGAACCCTGGCAGCGCGGATATTGGCGGCCTCGCTCTGGACTCTGCCCGAGGATTTCTCTTCGTTGCTTGCGGCGATCATGTCGTGAATCTCGATGCCAGCCATGACGGAAAAATTCTCGATTCAATTCAAACCGGCGCCGGCTTGGATAACATCGATTATTCGACGGAGAAAGGAATTCTTTACGCCGCTGCTTCGCAAGCCGCGACGTTGACGATTGCGGAAGTTGGAGACGACGGAAAATTCCACCTCAAGGTGACGGTACCGGCAGTGAAAGGCGCGCGTAGCGTTATCGTCGCCAAAGACGAAACGGCTTACTTAATAGATCCGGCCCAGGGTCGGATTCTCAAATTGATCCGTAAATAAAACGGCTGCGATTTCAGACTTCCAATGGCGCAACGGAACGGAGCGCAGGATCATGCTTTGCCGATTGACGGCTCATCGCTGATTGCGGAGCTTCTTCGCGTGCTGAAGGGGGCGGCTAAAATTGGGAAAGCCCTTATTAACAATTAGCTTCGCGATCGTACTGGCGCCGATGATTTGCAGCGCCGGCGACGCGATCTCTTTGGACCAGTTGGTCGCGGAAGCTTTGGCGCGAAACCCGGAAGTAAATGTTTACAGCGCCGAGATCGCAGCCGTCAAAGGCGAACGGCGTACCGCCGGTGAATGGGCGAATCCGGAAGCCTCAACCGAGTCCGGCGCAAAAATCGTTCGCGATTATCACGGCAATACTCTCGGTGACGGTATTCTGTGGACGCTAGGAGCAACCCAAACTTTCGAATATCCGGGGCGCGTCACTCTGCGCAAAGCAATTGCTAATCGCCAGATCGCGCTGGCGGATCTGGGACTGGAAGGATTTCGGTCGGCGTTGGCGGCGCGAGTACGGGCGGCGGCATTTCGCGCGGCGTTGGGCAAAGCGAAAGCAGGCGCCGCGGATGAGATTGCAAAACGGTTCGACGATCTTGCAACGGTGTTGCAGCAACGTCCCGCGGCCGGTGTCGCGCAACAGGCCGATGTGCGAATCATTGAAGCGAGCGCGATTTCACTGAAACGCAGACCACTGGAGGCACAACGCGAAATGCAAAGCGCGATTCACGAGCTCAACCAATTGCGCGGCGCAAGCGTCAATTCGCCGCTCGCGCCTCCGGATGTCGATCTAGCGCTTCGACCGCTTCCGCAGGTTGCCGCCTTGCTGTTCACGGCGCGCGAGCGGAATTACGACATTCGCACGCGGGTGGTCGAGTTTGAGCAGCAGGGCTACAAAATCAGGCTTGCCCTCAATGAACGCTGGCCGGCTGTGCGGGTTGGTCCATTTGCGCACAATGAGCGGGCCGACACCAATGAATACCTGTTTGGAATCACCGCGTCGCTGCCATTGCCGCTCTGGAACATGAACACGGGCAAGATTGAATCTGAAAAAGCTCGCGCCGCCAAGGTCGAAGCCGAGCTGACGGCGCTCGTGCGCGAGGTCGAACGCAAAGTTGCCGACGCGGAATTCGTTTACCGCTCGCGGCGTGAAGAGGCGGACGACTTGCAGAAGTCGGTTCTGCCGCAGATGCGTGAAGCCGCGGAAACGAGCGACCGCAACTACAGAGATGGCGCGGTTCCGCTTTCCACCTACACGGAATTGCAAAAGCAATATCTCGATTCGATTGATGCGTTCACCGCGGCACAAGCAGCGGCAATCGAGGCCCGCCAGCAATTGGAACAGCTCACCGCCACTCGATTGGACACAAAGGAGAGTCGATGATCGACAAGATCCTCGAACTATCGCTGCGACAGCGCGCTTTTATCTTGCTCGCCGCACTCGCGCTAGTTGCAGTCGGTCTCTGGGCGGCAACTCGGCTGCCGATTGACGCCGTTCCCGACATCACCGGTGTGCAGGTCCAGATAAATACGGAAGTCCCGGCCCTGGCCGCGGAGGAATCGGAAAAATTGGTGACCCGGCCCATCGAAATTGAGATGGCCGGATTGCCGGGCATCGAAGAGATGCGTTCGCTGACAAAGTTCGGCTTGTCGCAAGTCACTCTCCAGTTTTCCGACAACACAGATGTTTATCGCGCGCGCCAGCTCGTGACCGAGCGCTTGCAAGCCGCGGTGGAGCGTTTGCCACACGACGTCGCGCCGAAGCTCGCACCGATCAGCACCGGATTGGGTGAAATTTTCTACTACAACGTTTCCTACAAGCCGAACGCAAAAAGACCGGAACTGCTCCGGGAGCAGTTGTTCCAGTTGCGCGAACTTCATGACTACACCATCAAGCCGCTGCTGCGGACCGTGCCGGGTGTCGCCGAGGTTAACGAAAGCGGCGGATACGAACGGCAGCTTGTGATCCAGCCGCGGCCGGAAGACTTGGAGCGAAGCGGCATGACTTTCAGCGAGCTGGCCGATATCATCGCGGCGAATGTCGAGAACGCGGGCGGCGGCATTATCAGCCGCGGCGGCAATCAATTAAGCATCCGTGCGGTGACGCGCGCAAACACTCTCCAAGATATCGCGAATCTGCCGGTGAAATTTGCGGCCGGCGTCAAGCCATTGCTGGTCAAAGATCTCGCCGATGTGAGTTACGGCTCACGCATTCGTACCGGCGCAGCGACGATCGACGGAGAGGAAACAGTCATCGGCGCAGCAATGATGCTGGCCGGCGAAAATAGCCGCGAAGTCGCCGAGCGAGTAAAGGCGCGTTTGACCGAGATTCAGGAGAAGCTGCCGGACAATGTGCAAGTTCAGCCTCAGTACGATCGCTCGATTTTGATCAACAAGACCATTCACACCGTGAGCACCAATCTTTTTGAAGGCGCCATTCTGGTAACTGCATTGCTTTTTGCGCTGCTGGGCAATTGGCGCGGTGCGCTCATCGTTACGATGGCGATACCGCTTTCATTCCTGTTCGCGTTGACCGGAATGGTCAAGCTCGGCGTGTCGGGTAACTTGATGAGCCTCGGCGCGGTGGATTTCGGTCTGCTGATCGACGGCGCGGTGGTGATCGTCGAAAACGTGGTGCGGCAGCTCGGGATTCGCCAGCACGAGCTAGGACGAAGGCTCACCAGCGAGGAGCGATCTCAGATTGTGCTCGCGGCCAGTAAACAGGTCGCGCACCCGATGTTTTTCGGCGTTGTCATTATCGCGATCGTTTACATCCCGATTCTCGCCCTCACCGGCATTGAAGGAAAAATGTTTCACCCGATGGCGGTGACAGTGATGTTGGCGCTCACCGGTGCGCTCGTTCTCGCGTTAACGCTGATGCCGGTGCTTTGCTCCTTTCTGCTGCGCGGCCGGATCGGCGAAGGCGACAACTTCGTCATCCGCGCAGCCAAGAACATTTACGAGCCGCTGTTGCGCGTCGCGCTCGCCGCCCGCTGGATTGTCGTGATGGCTGCGATCGCGGTATTCGCCGGCTCGCTCTGGTTATTCACTCATCTTGGCGCCGAGTTTGTGCCAAAGCTCGACGAAGGGTCGATCACGTCGATGCTCTACAAACCGGTCGGGATGAGTTTGGATGAATCGGTGCGGACCGATCTCGAACTGGAAAAGACGTTGCTTCGCGAGTTCCCGGAAATCACCCGCATCTTCACCCGCATCGGAACGAGCGACATCGCAACTGATCCGATGCCGCCGAACGAATGCGACGTTTACATTTTTTACAAACCGCTCGACCAATGGCCCAAAACTCCGGGCCGCCCGCGGAACAAAGCCGAGCTCAACTCCCAGATCGATGCCACCCTGAAGAAGCTGGATCCGAATTACAAAATTCTTTTCGCACAACCAATCGAGGAACGGTTTAACGAAATGCTTGAAGGCACCAAGGCGGAGCTGGCCGTCAAAATTTTCGGAGATGATTATGATGTGCTCGAGAAACTCGGCGATCAGATCAAAGGCATTCTCGAGAAAACGCCCGGGGCCGAGGAAGTTGAACACGAAACCGAGGGACGCAGACCACAGCTTCTGATAGAAGCAAGACACGACGAACTGCAACGCTATAGCTTGTCCGCGAGCGAAGTGAATAAGGCAGTCTCCGCGGCGCTGGCCGGCAAAGTCGTCGGCACCGCAATCGATGGAGAGAAGCGCTATGACATTGTTGTGCGCATGCCGGAGGAAATTCGCGCAGACAATGAAAAGATTCGGCAGTTACCATTGCGGGTGGGTGATCACGGATTGGTTAAGATGGGAGAAGTTGTCGATCTTAAGACGGTCGAAGTTGTCGAACCGATTTTCCGCGATGAAGGGCATCGCCGCGCCGCGATATTGGTCAACTTAAATACGAGCGACGTGGAAGGATTCGTCCACCAGGCTGAGGAACGAATCAAACAAGAGGTGAAAATGCCGGAGGGTTATCTGGTAGAATTCGGTGGCCAATATAAAAACCTGGAACAAGCGCGGGCGCGTTTGATGGTCGTGGTGCCGGCGGCGCTGGCCTTGATTTTCATTCTGATCTTTCTCGCCTTCGGCAGCATCCGACAAGCGTTCCTGGTTTACACCGGAATTCCGCTCGCGGTGACTGGCGGTGTGCTCTCACTTTGGTTGCGCGGAATGCCATTCAGCATTAGCGCCGCGATTGGATTTATCGCGCTGAGCGGTGTCGCCGCGCTCAATGGATTGGTCCTGATCAGCTATTTCAATCAACTTCGCGAGCAAGGCCGCAGCGTTCGCGAGGCCGTGATCGAGGGCTCACTGACGCGACTTCGGCCAGTGCTTATGACAGCGCTCGTGGCCAGCTTCGGTTTTGTGCCGATGGCCATCGCCACTGGGACCGGCGCCGAGGTGCAACGGCCACTTGCCACAGTTGTCATTGGCGGCATCCTCAGCTCGACATTTCTCACCTTGATTGTTTTACCTGTCCTCTATGCCTGGCTGGAACGCGACGGAAAACGCGCGGACAAACCCGCTGAACGGCCAGAGCTGAAGCTCGAACCCGCGTTGACGTGACTTGAATCGCAGCGGCAGTTCCGACAACAATTGCACGTGAACGGCTTCGCGCGTCTCGTCAACTTCTTCGGGCTTAAGCGCAACCTCGTCGTTCTGCTCATCGCCATTTTTGTCATCGGCGCGGGTGAAGAACTCTGGATGCGGTTCGTGCCGAAATTTCTGCAAGCGCTCGGCGCGAGTGTTTTTGTTATCGGGTTGTACGATGCTCTTCGGACACTGCTCGGCGCGGTTTACGCCTATCCCGGCGGCGTTCTGGTCGATCTTTGGGGACATCGGCGCGCGTTTCTGACGTTCAACATCGTATCGATCGTAGGCTACGCGCTCGTTCTTTTTGTGCCGCATTGGGGCGCGGTGATCGCCGGAATGTTTCTCTTTTTGTCCTGGAGCTGCTTTTCGTTGCCGGCCACGTTTTCAATGGTCGCGGCCGCGCTGGAAGCAAATCGCCATTCGATGGGCATCGGCGTTCAATCGGTGATCAAGCGATTGCCGATCATGGTTGCGCCGTTCTTCGGCGGATTGTTGATCGATCGTTTCGGTGTCATCGGCGGCGTTCGCATTGCGCTCGTGATTTCCATCGTTCTTTCCGGCGCCACCATTTTCGTGCAACGCCAGCTCCAAGAGGGACCGAAGCCAGACCTCCCCCCTGAAGAGCGATGGAACTTTTGGCAAAGCTTGCGCGAGTTCAATTCGCCGATGCGGCGGCTCCTCTTGAGCGACATCCTGATTCGATTTTGCGAGCGCATTCCCTACGCCTGGGTCGTGATCTTCGCGATGGACTACATCGGCGTGAGCGCAAAACAAGTGGGCGTACTCACAACTGTGGAAATGCTGGCGGCGACGCTGTGCATCATTCCGGCATCGCATTATGCCGACAGATACGGCCGGGAGCCATTCGTGATCGTGACCTTTATCATGTTCACG
>Ga0209156_10000636_pt1 | contig 29596 bp, 23 predicted proteins | sample GraSoiAngelo_124_FD_185881 | JGI IMG/M metagenome (GOLD analysis project Ga0209156, IMG submission 185881) | Grasslands soil microbial communities from the Angelo Coastal Reserve, California, USA - 14_0927_05_20cm (SPAdes) (version 2) | ecosystem: Environmental > Terrestrial > Soil > Grasslands... | reverse complement strand
AAGGCTCGCTCGCCCTTGGCGCCACCAAATGGCAAACCATTCGCAAGAATGTCTTGCCCTACGCGGTCCCCGGAATTTTGACTTCATCCATTCTCGGTATCGGCCGCGTCGCCGGCGAGACCGCGCCGATCATGTTCACTGCCGCCTACGCCTTGCGTGATGAAATGCCGTGGCAAGTCCAGCGTTGGACCGATTTCGTTTTCCAGGGGGTCATGGCATTGCCTTATCACATTTATGTAGTCAGCTCGAAGATTCCGCAGAACGAATACACCGAGCGGATGCAATACGGCGCAGCTTGCATTCTTCTGTTGCTTGTCTTTGCTATTGCACTCGCCTCCATCGTTCTGCGCGAAAAAACCAGGAAACGTCTGTCATGGTAGTAATGGAAAAAGAGGAAATAACACATCCGGCATCGCCGCTGGAATTGCAAAAACCGCCCGAACCCGAGCTTCGCCAGCCGGTCATGATCAACGTCGATGACGTCGATTTTTGCTATGGCACGAATCAGGTCCTTTTCGATGTGAACCTGGAAATCCCGCCCCGAGCTGTCACTGCCCTCATCGGGCCCTCCGGTTGCGGGAAAACGACGCTGCTGCGCTGTTTTAATCGCATGAATGACCTGATCGACGGTGCGCGAATCTCGGCTGGCAGCATTCGATTGGAAGGACATAATATTTATGCGCCGGACATCGATGTGGTCGATTTGCGCCGGCGGGTTGGGATGGTTTTCCAGAAATCGAATCCGTTCCCGAAATCGATTTACGAGAATGTCGCCTACGGTTTGCGCGTGCTTGGGGTAAACAAGAAATCGCAGATTAACGAAGCGGTGGAAAAAGGCCTGCGTGCCTCGGCCCTCTGGGACGAAGTGAAAGATCGGCTCGATTCCAGCGCCTATGGACTATCGGGCGGGCAACAGCAGCGACTTTGCATCGCGCGCGCGCTCGCGGTCGAACCGGAAGTCATCCTAATGGACGAACCCTGCAGCGCACTCGATCCGATCGCGACCGCCAAAGTGGAGGAACTAATTTATCAGTTGCGCGAGAACTTCACGATCGTGATTGTGACACACAACATGCAACAGGCGGGCCGCTGCTCTAATTACACGGCCTTCTTTTATCTCGGCCGGCTCATTGAGTTCGGCGCGACCTCGAAAATCTTCAGTAATCCATCGGAACGGCAAACGGAGGATTATATTACCGGGCGATTTGGTTAATGGCTATGCTGGGCGAAAGCAAACACACGCTTGGAACCTTCGAGCACGCGCTCGAAAATCTGCGCAACAACGTCATGATGATGGCGAGTCAAACCGAGCGCAGCCTCAACCGTGCACTAAAAGGTTTAATGGATCGTGATGACAAACTTGCCGCCCTCGCCATCGCTGACGACGAGGAGATCGATCAGCTGGAAAAACAAATCGACAAGGATGGAATTGAGTTGTTGTTGCGTTTTCAACCGGTCGCATCCGATCTGCGCCGCGTTGTTTCGGCCATGAAACTGAGCACCAATCTCGAGCGCATGGCCGACCAGGCCACCAACATCGCCCGCAAAGCGCGCAAGCTGAATAAGCATCCGGCATTGCCGGAAATTTTGTTGCTTTCTCCGATGCAGGAGCACGCCATGGCGATGTTCCGCGACAGTGTGGATGCTTACGTGCGCGAAGATGCGCAAGCGGCGCGCGCCATTATCCCTCAGGACGACGCTCTCGATAAAATGAACGCCCAGGTGAGCCGGCAATTGATCGATCGAATGGCGCGCGATCCAGAACAACTGCGCGGATACATCAACTTGATGTTCGTTGCGCGGCACCTCGAACGAGTGGGCGATCATGCGACCAACATTGCCGAGGACGCCGTTTACGCCGTTGCGGCCGAAGACATCCGGCATCAGCAGGTCGCCGCCCCGGCGTAACTCGCGCCGCTTGCGCAAATGTTCAGCGCTGATTAGGTAAATTTTAGGGGAAGCGCTGAAATCAAATGCAAACTTCTGCTGCCGCAGTAACGACGGATGAGCTGGCGCTCCTGCCGGAGGCGATCCAGCCGGAACGCGATTTTTCCGATCCGGCCAATTTCATTAATCGCGAGCTGAGCTGGCTGGAATTTAACCGGCGCGTTCTGGAGGAAGCGCAGGATCCGACCCAGCCGCTGATCGAGCGGGTCAAGTTCATGACCATCTTCAGCAACAATCTCGATGAGTTCTTCGAGATTCGCGTCGCCGGCATCAAACAACAAATCCAAAGCGAGACCAGCGACGTTGGGCCCGATGGAATGTCGCCGACGGAGACATTTAACGCCATTCAGCGACTGGTGCACGAACTGGTCGCCACCCAATACGATTTCTGGAACAAGGAACTGATGCCGGCTCTGGCCAAGAGCGGCATTCGCCTTCATGACGTCGCCCAGTTAACCGGGAAACGCGCTGCCTGGGCAAAACGGTATTTTCAGGAAGAAGTTTTTCCAATGCTGACGCCCCTAGCGGTCGACGCCAGCCATCCGTTCCCGCAACTTTTGAACAAAAGTCACAATTTGCTGGTGCGCGCAAGGGCACATCAGGGTGGCGACCCGCTCCTCGCCATTGTGCAGGTGCCGCGGGTGGTACCGCGTTTAATTTTGATGCCCCGTGTTAAAGGCGATGACGAGCCTTGGGATTACATTTACCTCGCCTCGCTGATCAAACATTACATCGCCGAACTCTTTCCCGGCCTGATGCTCGATGGCGTGCACGCTTTCCGCGTCACCCGCAACAGCGATCTCTACATCGACGAGGAAGAAGCGGAAAATTTGCTCCGCACAATCGAACAGGAACTGCGGCGCTCCAGTCGCGGCAATGCCGTGCGTCTCGAAGTAGAAGCGGATTGCCCCCGTGATTTCCGCGATTTGCTCCTCGCCTTTTTCGATTTGCAGGAGGCCGACCTCTACAAGCTCGATGGCCCGCTTTCGATGACGCATCTGATGCCGCTGGTGACGAACGATGCCTTCGCGAAATTAAAAGACCGGCCCTTTCAACCCGCAACCGATCCGGCCCTGCTGCCGCAGGCCGACATTTTCGAGGTCATGCGCAAACAGGATATTTTGTTGCATCATCCCTACGAAAGTTTCGATCCCGTTGTCCGCTTTATCGAGAGCGCGGCAACCGATCCGCAGGTGCTCGCGATCAAGATTACACTTTACCGGACGAGCGGTGATTCGCCCATAGTCGAGGCGTTGATCGAAGCCGCCAACAACGGCAAGCAGGTCACCGCCCTGGTCGAATTGCGCGCGCGCTTTGATGAAGCCGCCAATATTCGCTGGGCCCGTCAGCTGGAGGAAGCAGGCGCGCATGTTGTCTATGGCGTGGTCGGATTGAAAACGCACTGCAAAGCGTTGCTCGTGGTCAGACGCGATTCCGATCGCCTCCGGCAATATGTCCATCTTGGCACCGGCAATTATCACCACCGCACCGCGCGCATTTACACCGATTTCAGTTTGCTCACATGCGCTCCGGAATTAACCGAGGAAGTCGCCATCGCTTTCAATACCCTCACCGGTCTTGCCGGTTATCCCGGCCTGAAAAAATTAATGGTCGCGCCCTTTGATCTCAGCGAACGACTGATCAAGCTCATCGAACGCGAACGCGACCACGCCCGCGCCGGGAAACCGGCACGCATTATCGCCAAACTAAATTCCCTCGTTGACGACGATATCATCGAGAAACTCTATGAAGCATCGGCTGCGGGCGTGAAAATCGATCTCATCGTCCGCGGGATTTGTTGTCTGCGACCGAGAGTGCCGGGCCTGAGTGAAAACATTCGTGTCATCAGCATCGTCGGACGTTTTCTCGAGCACAGCCGCGTTTACTATTTTGAAAACGCCGGCCAGGCCGACATTTATCTCTCCAGCGCGGATTGGATGCCCCGTAATTTTTACCGGCGGGTCGAAATTGCTTTCCCCATCGATGCGCCCGGACCGCGCGAAGAAATGGTGAACGATATTTTGCCTAGTCTCCTCAATGATCAGGTAAAAGCGCGCGAGTTGCAGCCCGATGGCAGTTATGTGCGGCTGCGTCCGGCCGAGGGCGCGGCCCGGTCGCAGGCACAACTGCATTTTCGGGAACGTTCGCGCCAGGCCCGCAAGGCGGCCGCGGAGTTGCAGGCTAAAAGCGGCGTGAAGTTGATACCGATTAAGGCGAAGCGTGACCAGCGCAAGCGCGCATGAAAAAGGTTCTTGTCGTCGACATCGGCGGCACCAACGTCAAGGCCATGTTCTCGCGAGAAGAACGGCGCAAATTCAGTTCCGGCCCTGGCCTTACTCCACGCCAGCTCCACGGGATGCTCCGCGGCAAACTCGATGACTGGAAATACGATGTCGTCTCGGTTGGCTTTCCCGCGCCAGTCAGGAACGGCCGCATCCTTACCGATCCAAAGAATCTCGGCAAAGGCTGGACGCGCTTCAATCTCGAAAAAGCCTTTGGCAAACCAGTGCGTGTCATCAATGACGCCGCCATGCAAGCGCTCGGCAGTTATCGCGGGGGGCGAATGCTATTCATCGGACTTGGGACTGGATTTGGTTCGGCGCTGGTTTGGAATGGCATTGTCCTTTCGCTCGAGCTAAGCGAGCTGCCTTATCTTGCCGAGGGCACAATTGAAGATCGCGTCGGCAAAACAGGTTTGAAACAGATTGGACGGAAAATCTGGGAAGAAGATGTCGAGCGCATTCTTACTCAGTTGCAACGCGCTTTTGTCGTCGACTACATCGTGCTCGGCGGCGGCAACGCGAAGTTGCTCGAGCAGTTGCCACCAGGCGTCGAGCTGGGTCACAATCGCAACGCTTACCTCGGCGGCCAGCGCGTCTGGCAAAATCACGCCCGCACGCGCCGCCCAAAGTGGACGATTTTGTGAGGAGATTAGGAATAGGAATATGAGTAAGAATAGGATTCGGTCTCTTCCTCCTAATCTTAATCCTGTTCCTATTCTTATTCCGTAATCATGAAGCTCTGTTTTCTCCGTCATGGTGAAGCCGATTGGCCGAATTGGAACAAGCCCGACGATGAGCGGCCGCTAACGGAACGTGGACGCAAGGAAATGAAACGCGTCGCCAAATTTCTCGAACGTCTCAAATTTTCTGCGGACGCGATTTTAACCAGCCCGCTCCCGCGCGCCTCGCAAACTGCCGAGATCGTGGCCGAGCGTCTAGGGATCGAATTAAAAACCGAGCCCGCGTTGGCCCACGGGTTCAACGTCGAACGATTGCGCCGTCTGCTCGCCAAGGCCGGCGCCGACTGCGTCATGGTAGTTGGTCACGAGCCCGAGTTTTCCGAAGTGATCAAGGAGCTCACCGGCGGAGAAGTGAAGTTATCGAAGGCCGGCGTAGCGCTGCTGGAGGTAAATCGCGGGTCTACCTCCGGCAAATTGCTTTGGCTTTTCCCACCGAAATTTTCGAAGGCAGTGCTGTAGCACAGCCATCTTGGCTGTGGGGCCAACGGGCATCTTGCCCGTTGAACGTTGCCGGCCAACTAGTCGACGCGGCTCAGCAGCGTCGGTTTCTCCTGCGGCAGCAGCGCATCGATTGATTTTTCGCTGATGGTGACATGCAACCCGACGTGCGCCCGATCGTAAAGCGCGATCACGTCCCGCGACCGCATCCGAATGCAACCGAAGCTGAAAGGCTTGCCGATGTGGCGTTCTTCGGGTGTGCCATGAATGTAAATGCAACGGTCGTGCGAAGCCGAATTTTGCCGTTCCATTCCGCGCAACCAGATCACCCGCGAAATGATGGCATCACGATTCGGCGCATCGGCGCCGATAATTTCACGCGTAGGCGCGCGATTTTTTATCACCGTGCCAGCCGGCAAATGGTCACCAAATTTTCCGGACACAAAGAGCGTGCCGAGTGACGTCCGATAACTGCCAACATTGTCGCCATTGCCGAACTTGGAAGTAGAAATGCGATAGCGCGTTATTACTCGGTCCCCATCGAGCAGGGCCAGGGTTTGATCGGGATGCTGACAACAATTTCGGCCGCGGTTGAGGCACCAAGCTGCCGCAGCGCGATGAGAACCATCGCGAGAATGAGTGAAGCCGGCAGCTTATGAGCGATCAGCCATCTCATGAACATTAGAGGCGTGGTTTCGGGAAATGGACGGCGGAGCTCCTGCGACGCTTATGACCAGCGTGGGCTCGCCCGAGCTCGCCCCTCCAGATATTTGTGAGATTGGGGTCTATTGATCATCGATCAGCGGCCGGAGATCGGAAATCAGGCTGTCGATTCTTCGCAAATCCTTCCGGCGACCTTTCTCGGGTCGCAGCCGGCGTTGCCGCACCATGATGGCGAAATCGCGGACACGATAGAGCTGTTCACGCGTCAATTTTTCTGCCGGCGCGTAACGGCCAAGCGCATCGGTCGCTGCGATCAATTCATGTTCGAGTCGTCGGGTGTAAACGCGCGCGGTAGTGCGCAGCTCGCGACGCAACTTTTGTAACTCCAGTTGCAAGTGACGGACGGGCGAAGTCTCGTGTTTCTTTTCGTCGCGCTGCTTTCCCTTTTTCATGCCATGACACCGGCCAGGGGCGCCGGACGGACAGCGGGCGCAAGTGTGCGCCCGTCGAGTTTGCGCACAATTTCAATGTGACCATCAAGGTGCTCGACCAAGGCCGAACAGGTCTCGACCCAATCGCCGCAGTTGTAATAGGTGACATTGCCGAGTTTATGGATGGCGGCGGTATGGATGTGCCCGCAAAGAACGCCGTCCACCCGATAGCGTTCCGCGTATTTAACCACCGCCGCCTCGAACTTCCCGATAAAGCTAACCGCATCTTTGACCTGTTGTTTGACGTAGGCGCTGAGTGACCAGTAACCAAGGCCGAAGCGCCGACGGAAGAAATTGATCGCCGGATTGAGTGAGAGCAGGAACTGGTATCCGGCATCGCCGAGGAAAGCCAGCCACTTCACGTTTTGCACCACGGTGTCGAGCTCATGTCCGTGGATAACGAGAATACGACGGCCATCTGCGGTCCGATGAATGGCATGCTTCTGAATAGTGATGTCGCCATAGGCGCCGTAAAAGGAGCTGATCATCTCATCGTGGTTACCCGGGATGTAGATGACGCGCGTGCCTTTGCGCGCTTTGCGCAGAATTTTTTGGATGACGTCGTTGTGCTGTTGCGGCCAGTAACGGCTGCGGCGCATCTGCCAGATGTCGATTAAGTCGCCCACGATATAGAGCATTTGGAAATCGTATTCGCGCAGAAAATCGAGCAATCGGGCAGCGCCACTCGCGCGTGTGCCCAGATGCACATCGGAAATCCAGGCGGTACGCACCCGGGTTGATCCTTCCTCTCTAGGGTTAAACGTCTCGAACTGGAAACGCGGCGGAGCGACCGAATTCATCAACGACGCCAAAACATACAAAGCACGCGCTAGATCATGCAAAAACAGTTTTGTTAAGATTGTGTGACGAAGAGGGAAGGCTCACCAGTGGTGATTGAGAGCCTGGAACAATCCGAAATTTCACCGATTCGTCACGCCATCTCCGCCGGGTTGTTACAAAGCAAGATTAATGGGTGTGCCAGGGGACAAAAATTTCCCAGCCCCCAACTGCGTGAGGGAGATAAGTGAGCGGCACCCGGGTTGAAAAGCCCGGGTGCCTGCTCCTTTGAATCGTGTGAAAATTAGGTGACATCGCCACGCCCGGCTTTTCATTCCTACGGCTTCGCGGTACCTTATGAGGATGAAAAAGCGCGTTCTCTTCATTTGCGTTCACAACAGCGCTCGCAGCCAGATGGCCGAGGCGTGGTTGAATCACACCTGTGGCGAATACTTCGAAGCACAAAGCGCCGGTCTTGAACCGGGCGCGCTTAATCCCCTCGCTGTGCAGGTGATGGCGGAAGCCGGGATCGATATTTCGAAAAAGAAGACCCAGACTGTCTTCGATGTGTTCGTATCTGGCCAGCTATTTGCCTATGTCATCACCGTGTGCGACGAAGCCAGCGCGGAGAAATGTCCGATTTTTCCGGGCCCCGCGACACGATTGCACTGGAGTTTCCCCGATCCGTCGGAGGTGCAGGGCAGCGAAACCGCAAAACTCGAACAAGTCCGCCTTATTCGCGACGAAATCCAGGCGAAGATTGAGCAGTGGTGCGAAGAGGTGTGCTTGCAAACCGCGGCGATGTAGATGGGGATGGCGAAAAAACTCGCTGGCGAATGTTTCGGTACCTTCGCCCTGGTCTTCGCAGGGACCGGCGCGATCGTGATTAACGAAGTCACCGGCGGAGGTGTCTCCCATGTTGGGATTGCGCTTACCTTCGGCCTGATCGTCCTGGCCATGGTCTATACCCTTGGAGACATTTCTGGGGCGCATATTAATCCCGCGGTCACAATTGGCTTTTGGGCGGCGCGCCGATTCGATGCAGACAAGGTCTTGCCTTATATCGTGAGTCAATGCGCCGGTGCCTTCCTGGCAAGCGTTATCTTGCGCTTGCTTTTTCCGGTTAATATCACATTGGGAGCAACCATTCCCGCAGGTCCGCTACTCCAATCTTTCATTCTTGAACTGATCCTGACCGCGCTATTGATGTTTGTTATTCTTGGCGTCTCCACCGGCGCGCGGGAAAAGGGAATCACCGCGGGAATCGTCGTCGGCTCCGTCATTGGATTGGAAGCATTGTTTGCCGGCCCGATCTGCGGCGCATCGATGAATCCAGCGCGCTCGCTCGCGCCGGCTGTCGTCGGTCTCCACCTGCAAAGCCTCTGGGTTTATCTTCTCGCACCCACCATCGGCGCGTTAGTCGGAGTCCTCGCCTGCCGCTGCGTCCGAGAACCGGGCTGCTGCTGAGCAAAGCAGCTTTCGCCCGTTTCGTGATCAATTCACCTCTTTCAATCCTTATACTCATTCTCTAAACCCTAGAGTCGTATCCAAGGTCAACTATCTATTTCAGAATCTTAATGCTCTGCTGAGCAGCACGTGTCTTCGCCTTCAATTGCGGCGCGAGCTTCCTTGATCAAGAACGGAATCAGGGCCAGCGCTGCCACGCTGTCGAGCCACCACCAACCCAAAATCCGCGTTGCGGCAAGTCCGACCATTAGGACGATTGATAAGTAGCCGCATACAATCGCTTCGATAGCGTCAGCGCGAAGCGCTCCGGAGTTAAGGCGAGCGGCAACTTTTAGCTTATACCCGGCCAGAATCGGCATACCGATTTTTGCCACCAGGCCGATCAGGATTCCCCACGCGCTTTCATGCGTGTCTGTGACCCGGTGGGCGATGAAAATCCCGTAAGCCGAATTGAAGACAACGTAGGCAACGAGGAAATACAAAGTATAACCAACCAATCGAGACGCACGATGTTCCACTGCTTCAACTCGCGCCTCATCCGCGCGTCCGCTTGCCTCTATTCGCAACCGCCACAATAGAACGCTCGCACTGAAGAGTTCGATAATACTGTCGAAGCCGAATGCTTCGAGTAGAAGACTTTTCGAGGCCCAACCAAGGAGAAGCGACGCTGCTCCCTCGATCGTCATCCAACCTAACGTGATGTATGTCAGCAGCAGCGCGAGTCGCACATCGTCAGCACGTTCGCGCGGCTGAGACACGGCTAGTTGTTCTAAACGATGGTCTTCGATTCTTGTAGGCATGTCCGGTCACACGTGCCGCATTCAAGCTGCACTGTCATGTGTTCGATACCAAATCGGTCATGCAACTCGTGTTGAATTTGATCGATCAGCGGGTCGTCGAGCCGGCCGTCTGGTTTTACCAAATGCGCCGTCAGCGCGATTTCCGTCGTGCTCATCGCCCAGATGTGCAGATCGTGCACCTTTGCAATTCCAGGAAGCGCGCTCAAATACTTCTCGACTGCGTCAAGATCGACATCTTTCGGGACACCTTGCAGCGCGAGGTTCACCGATTCGCGCAGTAAGTCCCATGTGCCCCAAACAATCACGGCGCAGATCAGCAGACTAACGATCGGGTCGATCCAGTGCCGGCCTGTGAATAGAATTGCCAGTCCAGCTATGACGACTCCGGCCGAGATCGCGGCGTCCGCCGCCATGTGCAGAAAAGCGCCGCGGATGTTGAGATCGCCCTTGCGGCCGGACATGAACATCAACGCAGTAGCGGTATTGATTGCGATACCGAGCAGCGAAACCCAGATGACGGTTCGCGCTGCGACTTCGGCGGGATTGTTGAAGCGCCGCAGAGCTTCCCACGCGATGGCACCGACCGAGACAAGGAGAAAGATCGCATTAACCAATGCCGCTAGAATGGACGTGCCGCGGAGTCCGTAGGTTTTTCTCTTTGTGGGCAAAGTCTTGGCCATCGCGCTCGCGCCCCAGGCGAGCAAGAGGCCGAGCACGTCGCTGAGGTTGTGACCCGCGTCCGCGACCAACGCCAGCGAATGGCCGAGTAATCCGAAAATCGCTTCAAAGACAACGTAGCCGGCGTTCAACGCAACGCCGATTGCAAAGGCGTTATTGAAACTCGCGGGAGCGCACGAGTGGCCGGCGTGTGAATCCTCGTGATACTCAGACATATGGATGTCGAGCTTATTACGCGCGTAATCTGCTAAAACATTTGCTCGATGTTCGGCCACTAGTTCTTGCGGAATCAATCGCACGGCGGCGTAAACCAATGCAGGCACAATGAAGGCGTCGTCGAGCTGACCTAGCACGGGGATGAAATCGGGAATCAAATCGAACGGCATGCAGAGATAGCCAAGCGCCAAACCGAGGAATGCTTTGGCGCTGACCGGCGTTCGCGGATCCGCAAACACGCGCCGATAAACCGCTAACTCGCGCTTGAATGACTTCGCCAGCTCTCTGCTTTTTTTCCACATCGTTCGTACGTTTCAGTCTAGTAAACTTACACATAGACTTCTTTCGTCGATGCGGGATCAGGTAACGAGTGCGGCGCGGGCCGCGTTGATCGCTCGAATACGTTATATAGCGTCGGTAGAATAAAAAGAGTGAGCAATGTCGAGCTGAGCAGCCCACCAATGACGACCGCAGCGAGCGGTTTTTGAATTTCGCTACCTGGACCAGTCGCGAAAAGCATCGGAATTAGTCCTAAAGCAGCGACACCAGCGGTGATGAGCACTGGCCGCAGTCGCAGCACAGAACCTTTGATCACGGCCAATTCGAGGTTCATTCCTTCACGGCGCAGCTCGTTGAAATAACTCACCATGACAACGCCGTTCAGCACGGCCACGCCAAAAAGGGCGATGAAGCCGACGCTGGCGCTTACGCTTAAATTGAATTGGCCAATAACGAGCGCGAGTATCCCGCCGATTAGCGCAAATGGGATATTCATGATGATGAGCAGCGCCTGTTTTACCGAATTGAACGAACCGAAAAGGAGAAGGAAAATACCAGTGATGGTAATCGGCACGACAATCGAGAAACGCTTCATCGCTCGTTGCTGATTTTCGAATTGGCCGCCCCAGGTCATGAAGTAACCGGTTGGAAGCTTCACCTGATTGTCGATCTTTTGTTTGGCTTCCTTGACGAAACCGCCCAAATCGCGCTCGGTGACATTGGCTGAAATAATGACGCGCCGCTGCGCCATTTCGCGGCTGATCTGAGACGGGCCTTCGGCAACGTAAATTTTTGCCAGTTGCCCAAGCGGAATGAGCGCGCCAGACGGCGCCGGAATCAAAATGTTCTGGATCGGCTCCACGTCGTTGCGAGCGTTCTCCGGGAAACGCACCGCGAGGCCGAAGACCTTCATTCCGTCATAGATTTTCGTGGCTTCTTTTCCGCCGATGGCCACTTCCACGACGTTTTGCACATCGGCGACATTGATTCCGTAACGCGCGATCCGGTCGCGATCGATCTCGATTCGCAGGTAAGCCAGTCCGCTAATTTTTTCCACATTTACGTCCGCGGCTCCGCGAACTGTGCGGAGAACGCGGGCGACGGCTTCGCCCTTGGCCTCCAAAAGATCGAGATCTTCCCCAAAAATCTTGATGCCGATGGCGGATTTGACGCCGCTGACCATTTCATCGACCCGCATCGCGATCGGTTGGGTAAAGCTGGCCGACAGCCCGGGAATCTCGCTCACGGCTTCGCGCATCTTCGCGACCAGTTCCTCCTTCGTCCTCGCCGTCGTCCATTCGTAATACGGCTTGATCATGACGTAGGTGTCCCCGAGTTCCACGCCCATCGGATCGTTGGATTTTTCGGAGTGACCCGTTCGAGAAACCACGGTGAGGACTTCAGGAAACTTTTTTAAGACCTTTTCCACTCGAGTCGCGAGCTCGTTCGATTGGGAAAGTGAAATACTCGGCAGGCGCGCAACGCTCGTGAGGACCGAGCCCTCCTCCAACGGGGGCAGAAATTCCGTTCCGATCAAGGGCAGGAGCAGGAGCGAGCCGGCGAGTATCGTAACCGCAACAATCGTGACCATTCCGGGACGACGAACGCACGGTCCCAGCGCGCGAAGATAATTGTGTTTGAGCCAGCGAATATGAAGCGGATCATGCTGATGGGGCGCTTGCTTGAGAAAAAACGTGCACAACGTCGGTACGAGCGTGAGCGAAAGAATGAGCGAGCCCAGGAGCGCGAAGGAAATTGTGAACGCCAGCGGCGCGAACATCTTGCCTTCGAATCCTTGCAGCGTGAAGAGCGGCAAAAACACGATGATGATAATGAAAATGCCAAAGACGATTGGGCGGCCGACTTCCTTGGCTGCATAAAGCACAGTCTCGATCTTGTTGGCGTGTGCGTGCTTTCGGCCGGGATCACGTTTCTCGGTGAGATGTCGATGAATGTTTTCCACCATCACCACTCCGCCATCGGCCATCATCCCGATCCCAATCGCTAGACCACCGAGCGACATCAGATTCGCGCTCAGGCCGTACCATCGCATCATGATGAAAGCGAAAAGCGCGGCCAATGGCAGCACGACCGTGACAACAATCGCGCTGCGCAGATCGGCCAGCAAAACGACAAGGATAATGAAAACGAAGAGAGCGCCCTCTTCCAGCGCTTTGGTGACGGTGTTAATCGCAGTTTTTACCAGGTTGGTGCGGTCGTAGAACGGAACAACATCGACATCGACCGGCAGCGCCTTTTTTATTTCCGGCAACTTTTCTTTGATGGCGTTGACCACATCGCGGCCGCTTGCGCCTTTGAGCATCTGCACGATGCCGCAGACTACTTCGCCGTTGCCGTCCGCGGTGACCGCGCCTTGCCGCAGTTCCCAACCAACCTTCACTTCCGCAATGTCCCGAACAAAGACCGGGGTGTGTTCGTGCGTCGCGACGATGATGTTCTCGATATCGCGGGTGTCCTTCACCAGTCCGAGGCCCTGCACGATATATTGCTCCGACTTGTGCTCGATAAAGTTGCCGTTGGCGTTCGCGTTGTTCTTTTCCAACGCCTCGAAGACTTGCTGCAGCGATATCTTGAACGACGTGAGCCGGTCCGGGTTAACCACGACTTGAAATTGCTTAACCCGGCCGCCAAAGGAACTAACGTCAGCGACGCCCGGCACCGTGCGCAGAATCGGGCGCACAATGTAATCCTGCATCGTGCGCAAATCTGTGGCGTCATGTTTCTTGTCCTTGCTGACCAGGGTATATTGAAAAACTTCACCAAGGCCTGTCGTGACCGGTCCAAGCTCGACATCGCTTCCCGCGGGCAAATCTTCGCGCACGCTCTGCATTCGCTCGAAGACGAGTTGCCGCGCGAAGTAATCGTTCACGCCGTCTTCGAAAACCACCGTGATCATGCTGAGACCGATCTTCGAAACGGAGCGCACTTCCGTCATTCGCGGGAGTCCGCCCATTTGAATTTCAATCGGACGTGTAATCAGTTTCTCCACTTCCGGTGGAGACATTCCACCAGCGCTGGCCAGGATCTGCACTTGCACGGTCGTGACATCAGGAAAGGCATCGATCGGGATACGTTGCCAGGCGAGAAATCCGAAAACAGTGAGAGCGATTGCGCCAATAATGACCAGCATTCGCTGGCGTACGGAAAACTCCAGGATGCGATTGATCACGTTAGTCCGCCTCCATCTCGCCTTTGAGCATTTCCGATTTCAAAATGAAGCTGCCGTCGGTCACGACCCTCTCGCCTTTCTTGACGCCTTCGAGGATTTGCACCCTCCCCTGATGCTCGAGCCCGAGTTTCACGACACGCTTTTCAAACTTGTTTGTGTCCAAGGCCACGAAAACGATTTGGTTGTCCTCTTCGGTTTGCAGAGCCGCATCCGAGATGATGAGCGCATCGCGTAACACGTCCGTCGTGATCTCGACATCGGCGAACATGCCGGGCTTGAGACGGCCCTCGCCATTATCGACCTCGATGCGCGCTTCGAGCGTGCGCGATTCCCTTTCAATTTCATTGCCGACGCGCACGATTTTCCCGTGGAACTGTTCGCCGGGATAACTCAGCACCTTGAAGGTGGCCTCCTGCCCAACGCGCATCGCGCCAGCGTCGCGCTCTTTGATTTCGGCAATGACCCATAGCTGCGTCGGATCGCTAATGGTGAAGATTTCCTTCGCCTTATCGACCTGCTCGCCGGCGGTGCTTTTGCGCTCGACGATCACGCCGTCGATCGGCGCTTTGAGTTCCAATTGTTTGCCGAGAAGTTCCGGCGCCTCGACCAGCGCGAGAACGTCGCCTCGTTTTACGCGATCGTTAAGATCGACATGGAGAGTGACGAGCCGTCCTTCGAGCGTGCTGGAAATCCTCGCCGTTTTGTTTGCATTTGCGCTCACCCGGCCAGGCGCTTTCAATGTAGTGGCAAGATTTCCCAGCTCGGCTGGCTCGGTCTTGATCTCGACGTGTTCGAGATTCTCTTTCGTCAGCGTGACGACATTTTGGTCCGCCTTCGTTTGCTGCGTTTCTTCTTCATGTTTTTTGCCGCATCCGATAAATGCCACGGCGATCGCAATAGATGAGATCGCCAAACTAAATTGATATCGCTTCATTAGTTTGCTCCGCCTAGTTCGGAAGTTTCTAGATCGACCGGCACACCGATGGCGGATTCAAGCTCGGCGCGGCTGGCGGCGAAGTGCCCCTGCGCTTCGTAATAACTCGCGAGTGCTTCAAAGTAGGTACGCTTCGCGTCGAGATAGATCAGCACGGTGGTTGCGTTCTGCGCGTAACTCTTCTCTGCCTGCGCCACGAACGTTTTCAGTCTGTCCAAAAAGGCCGGGGTGTAGAGTGTGAGTTGGTCACGCGAAACATCTAACGTTGCGGCAGCCTTAATCACCGCTCCGGCTATTTCGGCCTGCAGCTTTTCCACCGCTGCGATTTCTTTCTGTTCCTCGCCCGCCGCAGTCTGGATTTCACCTTGCGACTGGTTCCATAGGGGAAGCGCCACCGTCGCACCAAAGCCGTAGGTCCGCTCCCGGTCGGTGTATTCCACGCGCGGTCCGATTGCGAAATCAGGGCGGCGCCCGAGACGTGCTTTGCGCAGGTTTAAGCCTGCCAATTGCGCCTGCATTTCTTGAGTTCGAAGACTCGGATTGCGCGTCATCGCCAGCGTGACGTAGTTGTTGCTGGTACCGCGCGGTGCTGCATTCTGCAAACTTCCTTTCAGTTTGAGCGGCGACGAGGGATCGCGACCAAGCAACGTGTTCAGCTCGACGCGCGCCGAAGCAATCTGACCTTCGACCGCTCTCGCTAGCTTTTGTGCATCAATCAGCTCGGCTTGACCCTTCACCGCTTCAAAGTCGGAGGCGTATCCGCTCTCGGCGCGTTTTACCGCTGCCTCATAAAACGTCTTCGCGGATTCGATCTGCTCCTTCCTTAAGCCGGCGATCTGTTGAGCGGCGAGCATTTCGTAGAATCCTTTCCTCACCGCCGTCATGAGCTGAAAACGCAAACCTTCGAGCGCGAGTTTGCTGATCGCGACATTGCGCTGCGCGATGGCGACGAGAAGCTGCCGCTTGCCCGGAAAGAGAAAGAGTTGGTTGAGCTCCAACTCTCCGTGAAAAATATTCTCGGTCGACCCTTCTTTCAATTGGCGAACGCCCGGCGCAACGGAGAGTTCCGGGTTCTGCCACGCCTTCGCCGTTCGTACGCCGCCTTCGGCCGATGCAACGCTCGCTTGCAACAAGCGAAACTGCGGATTGTTTCGCAATGCTTCCGCTGTGAGCTGCTCTAACGTTTCTGCATGAAGTGCAGAAGCGCCCGCAAGCGAAACCACTACTAGTATTTTTCTGAAATTGTAATTCGACATGTATTAAGGTGTGAAATGCAAACCGCGAAGGCGGCTGGAGAATGCGCGCACGACACAATGGCCGCGTCCGGCAAATAGGACCTGAGCGTAAGATTCGCGCCGTCAGGGCGCGAAGGCGCAACTCAGGCCACTAGGTGAGCTGAGGTGGATGATCGATGGCAGCGGCCAAACCGATCGCCCATTGATCGCTCTCTTCCGGCACAGGAACGCCTGCTCCATCATCCGCAATTATGACGATCGCGGTAGAATCCACTAAAGCTGTCGCAGTGTGAATTGCGCAGCTAGAACACGCGGGACAACTGTCACATCCGCCGGTTTGCGATTCCGTGACGCAAGCGCCCGTGGCGTCATGGACTGCATCCCCGATTAAGTCACTGGTGACTACGAACAGCGCGAACAACGCGCAGAGTATTCGTGACGACCTGGATGAGAAAAATGCCATTGCGAGCACAACCGATTAGCAGCATCCGAGCCCCCGTCAACCGTTGCGTGACTTTCCGCGCGGCCGAAAAACTGGAGTATTTTGTTAAACAGTCAGACCCGAATGCTCGATCTCCCCGCAAATCAACCGGCCGACATGCCGACGCGCGAAACGCTTATGTTTCTTATATCGCGCATTCCTGTGGGGGCGCAGATTCTCGAGATCGGGTGTGGCGAAGGGCGGGTCGCCTGCGAACTTTTGAAGCACGGTTATGGCGTGACGGGCTTGGATTCCGATTTGGAGGCCATCGCCAGAGCTCAAGCGCGCGGAGTTCGCGCGGTCGTAGCATCGTGGCCGAAGTACGACAGCAGTTTTTCGTTCGATGCGATCGCCTTCACGCGTTCCCTGCACCACATCAACCCTTTACGCCAAGCGATCGCTCGCGCCCGAGAATTACTAAATCCTAACGGATTTCTCCTCATTGAAGACTTCGCGCTGGACGAAGTTAACGAGGCGACGGTTGCCTGGTTCGTGAAAGTTCTACGTTCAACGCAAGGCAAGACGCTGATTAACCTGGTCGCAGATCAGCTGGTAACGGAACTTCTCTCCGCCACCGACGTCATACAGACGTGGCGCGACAATCGCGCGCACGAAGTGCACTCTTTCACGGCCATGAATGAAGCGATCGCCGCGCAGTTTGTCGTGCTCGAAACTCAGTCAGCTCCGTATTTTTATCGGTATCTGATTCCGGTGCTTCCCGAGACGTCAGCGGCGGCCTCGTTTGTAGACGAAGTTTTTCAACAGGAAACTATTCTGGGAAACCGCGGAGAGATCGTGTTTCTCGGTCGGCGAATCGTGGCCTCACCACGACCAATGAAATGCGGCATTGGGCACGTGTAGATCATTTCTTTTGTTCGCTCTTGTTTGCGTGACTCGACCAGTGAATCGCGCGAATTCGCCAGCCAGCAGCAGAATTGGTGCACCATCAATTCGGCTCGAGCGCAGAAGGAATTTGTAAGTCCGCCAAAGCGAGAGAAACCGTGAGACCATCGTTAGGAGCGCGAGAGCTGCTTTGCCAAAGCCTGAAAGCGCGGGTGATCTCGAAGGCGCTCCCAGTCAGGATCGCGCGGAACCCAGTCTCCCCCGGTGAGACCGGCGTCAATCGCCAGTTCAAGCGCATCAAGGGCGCGATCAATTTCACCGAGAATCGCCAATGCGCAGGCCGCGTTGTAAATCACGGCGTCGTCGTCCGATGCGAGCGAAAGTGCCTGCTCGCTCCATTGCTTCGCACGCTCAACATGTCCCAGCCTGCCTAGAACTCCCGCGCCAAGGCTGTATGCGCGCGCGTCGTCGGGGTTTAGATCGAGGTGCCTTGTGACTGACGCTAATGCGATCTGGTCTGCGTCCCGAGCTTCATCCCGACGATCAAGCTGCCTTAACACCAAAGACATCAAGGCACATGACTGATAATCCTCCGGCCGTACAGATTGTGCTTGCCGGAACAGTTGCAGCGCGTTTTCAAGATCTCCGGCTTTGAAGCAAGACCGGGCGTAATAGTAATAAGCGTCGAACAGCGCTGGATCGAGTTCGATCGCTCGCTCAAACTCGGCCGCCGCCTCAGCGTAGCGCTGGTCCATCGACAAGCCCTGACCCGCAGCAATATGCGCCTCTGCCAGTTCAGGATCCAGCTCTAACGCGCGGCTGCTTGCCCTGCGCGCATTATCTAGATCCGGCTCGCGCCCTCTCCAACTAAAGAGGTGCACGTGAGCGGTGGCCAGGCCTGCCCAAGCGGCAGCGAAACCGGGATCGAGCTTGATCGCTCGCTCGAACATCTGCCGAGCAAACTCGATGTTTTGGCGAGTCCACTTCTGGAACAGCTTCCGCCCGCGGAGATAAAACTCGTAGGCCTGCACGTTGTCGGTCGACGACGTGAGCAACCGGCGTTCCTCCCGTGAGGTGAGCGAGAGACCCAGGCCGGTAATGACGCTGTGAGCGATCTCGTCCTGGATCGCAAAGATGTCTTCGAGTTCTCGGTCGAAGCGTTCCGACCACAGGTGATCACCATGTCGGGCGTCGATGAGCTGGACGATAATGCGCACACGATTTCGCGCCTTGCGGATGCTGCCCTCAAGAAACGCCTCCACACCGAGTCGCTCTCCAATTACGCGCGCATCCATGCTGGCTCCCCTGAATGCAAAACAAGATGTCCGCGCAGGGACGTGAAGGCCACCCACCTTGCCGAGTGCGTTCAAAATTTCCTCTGCTATACCGTCACAGAAGTATTCCTGGTCGCCCTCGGCGCTGAGATCCGCAAATGGCAATACCGCGACCGAGCGAATCGCCTTTTTTCTTTCCTCTGGCGTTTGGTTTGTCTCCGCGATGCTAGGGGGCGTCGACTTCGCCGCGTTCTCCTCCAAGGTTACTACATATAGGGTCGTCGGAGCGATGCCTTTCAAGGACCGATCTCCCAGTGACTGGAACCGAAAATCGCGGCGACTCCTCAACTGCTGCCAAACGTCTCGGCTCAGGACCACCTGACCGGGTTCGGCGGCCTCTTGAATGCGGGCTGCGACATTCACCGCGTCGCCATAAAGGTCACCGTCCGCTCCGACTGCAACGTCACCGACATGAACGCCGATTCTCAAACGATGAACGCCTCCGCTTGCTATTGATTTACCCGCATACTCGATATTCAGGGCCACGGCGGCGCGCACTGCCAAATCGGTGCTTGGAAATTCCGTCAGGACCGCGTCGCCAAGAAATTTGACCACACGACCTCCATATCGACGAACAGTCTCGCGAGAGAGTGTTTGAAGGATTTCAACTAGCCCCAGTGCGCCGGTTTCGTCTTCCGCGGCACGCGCGCTGTACCCCACGATGTCGGCAAACCAGACGGCAACGAGGCGGCGGGAAAGGAGTGTTTCTTCCATCGCAATCCGCAATAATCAAGTATGCATCTGGCTGCGGTAACGTCGCGCCAGAGTCGTCCGATTCAACCTTCGACTTTCATCGCCGTTAGTTGGTCAGGCGTCGCTTGCAGCGCCTTTAGAGTTCGGACATCGGCCGCCGATGCCATCGGCGAGAATTTAGATTACTTAGACGTTCGCCCGTTGGCTTGCCTGTACACTTCCGCTCGGCCATCATCTTTTCACACTCGAGGCAATGTCCAAATTCCCGCTATTCAACGAAGGGGGAAGTCTGCTACTGGCAGGGATTTTTGTTATTCTGTTCTGGCTGCAATCGCGTTTTCCGCTGCGCCGGCAGCATTTCAGCGTCTTCCGTCGATTGTTGCGCAACTGGATTTTGTCCATTCCGGGATTCCTGGTCGTGCGCTTCGCGATGCTGCCGATTCCGGTCGCGGTGGCGATTTGGGCGCAAAACCGACACGTAGGTCTCTTGAACTGGCTGGCGCTGCCGACATGGGCTCGCGCAATCGTGACCTTTCTGCTCATGGATTACGCATATTGGTGGTGGCATTGGGCCAACCATATGATCCCGCTTTTTTGGCGGTTCCACAATGTGCACCATACCGACCTCGACCTCGATGTGAGCACGGCGGCGCGATTTCATTTCGGCGAAATGGTTTTTTCCATTGGATTCCTCGCGCTGGCCGTCGTGGCTTTCGGGATCCCGCCCATCATGCTGCTCGTTTTTTTCCTGTGCCTCGAAGTGGCAACACTCTTTCATCATTCTAATTGGCGACTTCCTATCGGTCTTGAGCGCATTTTGAACTTGATCGTTGTAACACCGCGCATGCACGGAATTCATCACTCCATCGTGCAGCGCGAGACCAACTCCAACTGGGGCACCGTCTTTTGCTGGTGGGATAAACTCCATCGCACGCTGCGCCGCGACATTCCGCAAAATGAAATCACCATCGGTGTGGCGGCTTATCGCGACGAAAAGGAACTGACGCTTGCCCAACTTTTGGTTCTCCCATTCCGCAAACAACGGGAGTGGCGTTTGCCCAATGGTCTTGAGCCGGACCGGAAGCCGCGGCCAGGTCACCAACTCGCCGAGTAGTTGTTTATCATCCCTGATAGTTGGAATGTTCCTCTCTTTACCTCACAGATCCGACTAAACCAATTCGGTCCAACGATTCAATTCCTTCCATCACGGCGTCTGGCTACTCCACTCGATCGCGCGGCGGTCCTAACTGTGGGCTCGGTTTTTACTAGCTGCCCCCGGCGTTTGGGACGAAACTAACGCCATGAAAAATTACACCAAAATCCTGCTCTCGATTCTGGTTGCAATGATGTGCACCGTCTCGTTTGCGGCGGACAAGCCGGCCGGTTGCAAAAAGAGCGGCAAGAACTGCCCCATGAACGATAACAAGGAGTGTAATTGCGGGAAGGCGTGCGACTGCAAGGCGCCCAAGTAAATCGTTCCGCAAGATTGGCAATCGCGCACGGCTGAGCCGTCACAACTTTGCCGCACGGAGCCGCAGCGCGTTTGCGATCACGGAGACGGAACTCAGGCTCATTGCGGCGCCGGCGATCATCGGACTGAGAAGCCAGCCGAAGAGCGGGTAAAGAGCGCCGGCAGCGATGGGAATGCCGAGAGCATTGTAAATAAAAGCGAAGAAAAGATTCTGGTGGATGTTGCGCATCATCGCGCGACTTAGCCGGATCGCTTTCTCGATTCCGCGCAAATCGCCTTTCACCAAAGTAACTCCGGCGCTTTCCATCGCGACATCGGTGCCCGTCCCCATCGCGATTCCAACATCCGCCGCGGCTAGTGCTGGCGCGTCGTTAATGCCGTCACCAGCCATCGCGACGATTCGGCCTTGCTCATTTAATTCCCGCACCCGCTCGTTTTTTCGTTGCGGCTCAACGCCTGCCTCCACTTCGCCAATGCCGAGCTTTCTCGCGACGGCTTTGGCGGTCCGCTCATTATCGCCCGTGAGCATGATCACTTTGATGCCAAGCTCCTGAAGATATTTGATCGCATTCGGCGACGATTCCTTGATCGGATCGGAGACGGTAAGAATGCCAACAGCACGCCCATTGATACCCACAAACATCGCCGTCTGCCCCTGTGCCTGAAGCTCAGCGGCCTTTTCTTCGAGTTTTTCGACATCGCTAATTTTTTGGGTTTTTAGAAACTGCCGTTTACCGACGAGAACGGTTTTTCCATCGATTTGTGCACTGACGCCGCCGCCAGTGCTCGATTGAAAATGTCTGACCTTTGGAAGCGTCACATGTCGATCTTGCGCGCCGCGGACAATGGCAGAGGCGAGGGGATGTTCGCTTTGCTGTTCGACCGCAGCAGCGGCAGCAAGCACTTCGTTTTCGTCAAGCGAGTTTGAAGCGACGATACTCATCAGTCGCGGCTTCCCTTCGGTAAGCGTGCCGGTCTTATCAACGACGAGCGTATCGACTTTCTCCAGACGTTCCATCGCCTCAGCTTCTTTGATCAATACTCCGGCCTGCGCGCCGCGACCGACGCCGACCATGATCGACATCGGCGTGGCTAACCCGAGCGCACACGGGCAGGCGATGATCAGCACGGCGACCGCATTTACAATCGCGTGCGCGAACCGCGGCTCCGGTCCAAACATCGCCCAGATGATGAAAGTGAGCGCCGCCGCGGCAATAACCGCGGGCACAAACCAGCTGGCAACTTTGTCGGCGAGTCCCTGGATCGGCGCGCGACTTCGTTGTGCTTGAGCGACCATTTCAACAATTCGCGAAAGGACTGTGTCCGTACCGACCTTCTCCGCAGTCATCAAGAAGCTGCCTGTCTGATTGATTGTTCCTCCGGTTACGCGATCACCGGTTATTTTCTCGACCGGCATTGCTTCCCCGGTGATCATCGACTCGTCGATGCTCGTTTTGCCGTCATTGATTTTGCCGTCGACCGGAATTTTCTCGCCCGGCCGCAGGCGCAGTGTGTCGCCAGGATGCACTTGATCCAATGCGATATCGCGCTCCTCGTTGTCACGCACGACGCGAGCGGTTGTCGGCGCTAAATCGAGAAGCGCGCGAATAGCGCCACCGGTCCGACTCCGCGCCCGGAGTTCAAGCACTTGGCCGAGCAAAACAAGCACGGTGATAATCGACGCCGCTTCGAAATAAATGCCGATCTTTCCGCGTTCTTGAAAAGACGGCGGGAAGATGCCCGGCGCAAGCATGACGACGACGCTATATATATAGGCGACACCCACTCCCATCGCGATAAGCGTAAACATGTTGGGCGATCGGTTGAGGACCGACTGCCAGCCGCGCTGAAAAAATGGTGCACCCGCCCAAAGCACAACCGGCGTGCTCAAGGAAAACTGCAGCCAGCGCGACCAATCGCTCGCAATCCACATTGGCGCATTCGGAAACAGATGCGCCATTCCAAGAACAAAAACCGGCAACGCCAGCGCCGCACCGATCCAGAATCGTCGCGCCATGTCGCGCAGTTCCGCGTTCTCTTCTTCGGCGGTGCCGATCGGAGTTTTGGGTTCGAGCGCCATACCGCAGATTGGGCAACTGCCAGGACGATCCTGCTCGATCTGCGGATGCATCGGGCACGTGTAGACCATCTTTGCCCGCTCCTATATTTCCTTTGGCTTGACGAATGAATCGCCCGAATCCGCCCACTTGTTTGAAGATTTGCCAAGAACCATCAGTTGCGAGCATCGGGCGATATCATCTGTGATGCGTCTGAGCATCGGACTGTTTCGGAACTTTCTGAACGTCAACACCATCTCGGCGCAAGCCCTAAGCGGATGCAACAGTGGCGACTGTTCCGTCAGGATGTCGATACCAACCGGGATCTTCAAAGCTTGAGATTCCATCGCGGACCTTTAGCACAGTGAACATGCCACCCATCGAGATAGGACCGAATTGACCGGTGCCGGTCATCATTGGCAGTGTGTTTTTCGGAGCGCCCATGTTCATTTCGCTCATCTCGTGCATACCAGCCGAGCCCATGGCCATGTAACCGGGCACGAGCGAGCGGACCTTATCGCTTACACCTTCTTGATTCACTCCAATGAGATTCGCGATGTCGTGATTCATCACATTCATCGCGTGATGATTTTTGTGGCAGTGGAATGCCCAGTCGCCCGGATTATCAGCAACAAATTCGATCGTGCGCGTAGTGCCGGGCGGAACATTCGTAGTCACTTCGGGCCAGCGTGCTGCCTCGGGAAGCTCACCGCCATCTGTCCCAACGATCCAAAACCGATGACCATGAAAATGGATCGGATGACTATCCATGCTCAAATTAGCGAGACTAATTCGAACACGCTGGTTCAACTTCACGACGAGCGGATCAGTGCCTGGCCAGACGCGACTGTTAAATGTGAAGAGGTTGAAATCGGTCATGATGTTCGGATTCGGCGTTGAGGTGCCCGGTTCGACGAACCATTCCTGCAGGAATATGCAAAAGTGCCGATCGACCCCGGGCTTGTATCCATTCTTCGGATGAATGACAAAAAATCCCTGCATGCCCATCGCCATTTGAACCATTTCGTCGGAATGCGGATGGTACATCTGCACGCCATGCTGCTTGAGCGTGAACTCATAAGCATAGGTTTCTCCGGGCGGAATGTGCTTTTGCGTCAAGCCGCCAACGCCATCCATTCCATTAGGCAAAATGAACCCATGCCAATGAACTGAAGTCGGCTCCGGCAGATGGTTCGTTACCAAAATACGGACGCGATCGCCTTCAACGGCTTCAAGCGTCGGCCCGGGTGTTTGTCCGTTATAGCCCCAACAGTTGACAATCATTCCCGGTGCGAACTCGCGTTTTACCGGCTCAGCCGTGAGATGAAATTCCTTCACGCCGTCCACCATTTTCGAAGGCAGACTCGATCCGTTCGGCGTGACGACGGGTGGATATGTGCCGTTCGACGATGCTGGCGTGGGAGATTGTGCAGCCACAACTTCCACGCCGTTCGCGATGCGCTTGAACAAGGCGGAACCGCCGACCATCGCGGCGGCTCCGGCAAAAAATTTGCGACGAGTAAACATAGATTCCTACTAGTTGTTTTTTGTTTCTTTGAATGAAAAGTTTGTCTCAATCGAAGTACCGCCAAGTCTTCCGCCGACGGCTCTCTCCAAATCGGCGCGTGCGATCCAATAGTCGCGCAGTGCGTCGACGTAACCCCGCTCGGCCGAAATCTCGTTTTGTTTTGCCAAAAGAAGATCGTACGGACTTTTTAGCATCGCGTTGTAATGAGTGAGGGTGAGCTCAAGGATTTTCTTTCGCCCCGGTAAAAGCTCATCCCGGTAGTAGGTCGTCAGATCGCGCTTTGCGATAAGACGATTTCGCGCTTCGCGCACTTCCGCGCGAATGGCCACCGCCTCGGATTCGAGACGCCGTTCCGCCTGTCGCAGCTGGGCCTGGAGCTTGGCAATTCGTCCCTGTCCTCGATTGAAGATCGGCAATTCCAATTGCCATGTCGGGCCCGTCTCGCGCTGTCCGTCCGTTTCCTTCTCTGTGTCGACTCCGAACTCGATGCTACCGACATATCGATATGTCTTTGTGATACCCAAGCTTCCGACGAGCGCGCCGATCTCAACCTTTCTTGCGGCCAAATCGAGCCGCTGATTGATCGCTAAGGATTCGAGCCGCAGCTGTGCAAAATCACTGGCCGGCAGGCCGTGAAGTTCGTTGTCGATCTTCCACGCCGTGTCTTCGCCCCATGTCCCCATCAGGCGGTTGAGCTTTTCGCGACCAGCACGGATGGAGGCCGAGTTCTCGGCGATGTCTAATTTCGATTGCGAATAGGTCGCCTGCTGATTGGCAAGATCGAGATCGTTAATGTTCCCGGCCTCGTGTTGGCGTTGCGCCAACTCCAACGCGGTTGCGTCTGTTTCGTGGATCGCTTTCAGACGCCCGAGCAATTGTTGCTTAGCTTGTAACTCGTAAAACGCCGTTTTGACCTCGGTCGCCAGCTTTAAAATCGCATCGCCCACTCGCAGCTTCGTCTTCATTAGCTGCGTGGCGGCGACTTTCTTCCGCAGTGGAATCACAAGCAGATCGAAAAACTCCTGCGCAATCGACATTTCAATGTCTGTCCCGGATGGCGAACGATTGGGAAACCGGGCGTCTCCAGCGAAGATCGGATTCTTCAACAGACCAGCTTCGATCAGGTCGGCTTGCGCGATTCCAATCTCTTCGAATGTCGCCTGCAATTCGCGATTATTCAGCAGTGCGATCTGCACGGCGGCGTCTGCGCTCAAGGTCCGCCGCAACAGGGCGCGAATTGCTCCTCGAATCTGATCGCTCGGCTCGGCGTCTTTTTGCCATTCGACCTGCTTCCCGGTTCGCTGGCGAATTGTCGATCGCAAGTCCTCAGTCGATTGGGCTTGCAAAGCCGACAGCGAAAACAGCGACAGCATCAACACCAGCAAAAAGCCTCGGGTCATTTCCGTTCCTCTTCTTTCTTGATCAAGTTCAGGCCACAAATCGGACACTTCCCCGGCTTGTCCTGATGAATCTGCGGATGCATTTTGCATGTGTAATAAACTTTTCCGCTCATCGGTGTCTCGCCCGAATCCATTTTCGCCGTGCCAGTTTTGTCGTGTTTCATGCCTTCCATGCCGCTCATTCCATGATGCATTTGCTCCATTTCTGATGGCTCAAAACTCGGATTACCCGGCGTATTCGTGGCGAGGCGCTCGTTGGTTTTCTGCGTGAGCGCATCACGACCGAGCATTGGTCTCGCGACCGGCGTGACCGATTCTTTCGCCTCCACGCTCGCTGGGTCTGTCGCCGGTAACGGCGGCGGCTGGAAGTTCACCGCGCAGCCGATCAACCAGTGCGTGCAAAATACGCCAGCGAAAATTCTAATGCTCGTGTTCATGCCGGTCTAACTGGGCGGATACGGCGGATTGAACGCCGCATTCGATGTTGCTATTTCTGAATCACTGCGTTCTCGATCATGTTCACGCCGTCGCGGGATGTGACCTTTCCCTCGACGGTGATTTTTTTGGCGGCGTATTGCGCCAGCTCGCTGTTCAATGGTTTGTGTTCGCCGATCAGCAGATACGTTTTGCCGTCATCGGCCTTCAAACCGACCGGCAGCCCGCTGGTGATGCACTTCTTTGCGCAATCGGTGTGTTTCTCTCCGATCGCATTGTGATCGATGTAGCAGGCCATATCGAGGACCTCGCCGCTGATTTTCTTTGTTCCACCAGACGCGAGTTCGTCCTTCTCGCCGTGCTCATGGCCTTCATGAGCAATGACTGGCGATGCAGCGAATAACGCTGCCGCTGCGAATGCAATGATGTTGTTTGTTCTTTTCATGTTTTGTTTCTGTTTGGTTTTATTTCTTGATCTCGCCGCAGCTGACCATGTCTTTTCCGCCGTACGGATTGGAGATGGTTGTCGATGTTTGCACCCAGTCCTTGTTTAGCATTGGACAATGGGCGACATAGTAACCGGATTGACCGGCAATCATCGTCTTTGCCCGGCCGCTCAGCTTTTCGAATGCAGAGCGAGCTTCTTGCAGCGAATTTGCCTTGGCGATATCGGTTCCCGAATCGCCTAACTCAGTTGCGGCGGCCTTTGCAGCCGTCAAATCATCTGCCGCTAAAGCGGTGTGAATTTTCTCATAGCTCGTCAGGAACTTCTTGTCCTGATCCGACTGAGCCGCTGCATCTCCGACAGAGGCGATCATCCCGAAGGCAATTGCCGCGGAGAACAACGTTGTAAGTTTGTGTTTTGATATTTTCATTTTCTGATTGTGGTTTGAATTGCGGTTGTTGATTAACGGCGGCGCACTGGCGCAACCGGAAGGTGCAGGCACGACGCAACAGCGGCATGCCAGGAAAAGAGCAAATGCGCGCGCGTGAAAACGCTTAAGGCGCTGCGCGTTAGCTCAAAGAAACAGGAGGAGCGTGAGCGAGAATGCTCCGCTGAAGAACCGATTGAACAAAACTATTCTCGCCCGGCGGTCCGGTATCGAAAATTGCCGAGATTTGTTGAGGTTGAATCTCGGTTAGGTCAACGAGGTATGGCCAAAATGGCTGAAGCGCGCCGAGCCACACCGGCTTTTCGATTTGCTTCGCAGCTAGTGTAGTCGTCGCCTGCAAGTTCTTGCAGCATGGCAAGTCACCGCACCCATTCGGCTTCTGCGGTTGCGGCCCATGCTGCTTCTGCGCGTGCATCGGGCATTGCGACAGCTGTGTCTTTGCCGGCGCCGTGGGCGCTCCCAGGACACAATGATTACTGATCACGAACCACGCCGTGATGGACGTGGCTACAACGAGAGACCGAAGGATTCTTGAAACCTGGTTCACACGAGTTCGGAAATCTAATCCCTTTTTATGACAACGCCAGATGTCTTGGCGTTAGATACTTTATCACCATGGGTGACCGGCGTTTCACTCTTGGAAGAAGAGGTGAACCGGGCCATCACCAAGGTAACAATCACGATCGGCGACAGTAATGTTTGCGTGCCATTTATTTGAGCTGGCGTTTCGCTCACAGCACGAACAGAATTAGAGGCTATGAAGGCTTACATAAGAAGCGTGTTTCCGATCCTGGTCGCGGCAATGTGCACGGTATCGTTCGCGGCGGACAAGCCGGCTGGTTGCAAAAAGAGCGGCAAGAACTGCCCCATGAACGACAACAAGGAGTGCAACTGCGGGAAGAGTTGCGATTGCAAGGCTCCCAGCAAGCCCAACTAAGCCGCACGTTTCGCGAGATCGACAATCACCAACTTCAAGGGGCGATTGAGCCCTCGAAGCCGTCGATCTCTATCCGGCGCTAGATAGCGCTAGATAATAAGACGAGTCCAGTTCGCATCGCGTTCGCGAAGGGAACGTCGCGGATGTTAAGCTCAATCATGACCGTGCCGCCAATTATGTCGCTCCACCGCGCAGGCGCGTGGCACTTCGGAACCGTGCTTTCGGGCTCAGCTTGCAGTCTTCCCACAGCGCACTGATTTGAAATGCCGAACTAAGCCGCAGTTACAACCGAGACGAGCGGTAAACGCACGGCGCGATTGCGAAGCAAGTTCGTGACCGTGACCCTGCCCAAAGACTGCACGCGGAAGCTCCGCTTGCCGCGATCGGTACTTGACTAAGATAACGGATTCTGGACAGAGAATAGTTTGATCGTGAAATATCTTCGGGGTCAGCGGAGAAAAAGTCAGAGAAATCAGGAATATCGGCGCAATGGCATTGCGGCATTGAGTTGCGTCGCGACCTTGGTGCTGTTTTTAACGCCTGCGTACTCCGCAGAACCCCAATCTGCTAACCCAGATACGACGCCGCGCGGTGGCGAATCCACTCATGATCTGACCGGCTTGAGCCTGGAAGAACTGTATAACCTTGACGTTATTCAACTAAATGTCATCGGCGGCCATACACATCCGGCTCACGAAATAATGTTCGGCTACCAATTCATGTTTATGGATATGGGCGGCCATCTGAGCGGCACCCGCGACGTTAGCGAGGCAGAAATTTTGAGACAATTTCCTTCCGCTTCAACGGGAATGACGGTCGAGGAGCATATGGTCGAAGTGATGTACGCTCCCACCAACAAACTGACGGTAATGGCAATGTTGCCCATCAAGCGCATTGATATGGATATGGTAATGGACGGGTTCCATTTCACCGAGCACTCGGCAGGGGTCAGCGACCTTCAAGTCCTCGCGCTTTACACCGTGCTAGGAAGCGTAACGAAGGGACACCGGCTGATCATCAATTTGGGAATGAGTTTCCCGACGGGTTCTATCGATGAGAAGAATACTATCATGGGCCAGACGTTTACGCTCGAATACCCCATGCAGCTGGGATCGGGCACTTATGATTTCAGGCCGGGATTGACTTATTTGGGTGAATCCAAGAAATGGGCGTGGGGCGCTGAAACGCGAACGGCTCTACGCTTTGGGCGCAACGGCAGCGGCTATCGACTTGGCAATGAGTATGAGCTAACCGGCTGGGTTGGCTACGCGGTGACGGACTGGGTTGCACCATCGCTGAGAGTTAGTGGCCGCTTATGGGGAAATGTCCATGGCGCTGACCCTGACATTGATCCGACCGTTGACGCGGAGGGTGATCCGCATCGGCA
>Ga0209156_10000634_pt1 | contig 29650 bp, 22 predicted proteins | sample GraSoiAngelo_124_FD_185881 | JGI IMG/M metagenome (GOLD analysis project Ga0209156, IMG submission 185881) | Grasslands soil microbial communities from the Angelo Coastal Reserve, California, USA - 14_0927_05_20cm (SPAdes) (version 2) | ecosystem: Environmental > Terrestrial > Soil > Grasslands... | reverse complement strand
GCTCCGTCGTGATGGCGATGGCCGGGTATAGCGACCGGTACACGGGGCAGCGGCTCGCGAACATCCCGTGCACGCGCTCCGCGGTGTCACGCTGCGCGGCCGGCGCTATGAGGCGCAGCCGCACGTGAATCCGGCGGATCACGAGAACGTGGTCATCGGTCTCCTCGATCTCGCCGACCGCGTCGCCCGTGAGCCGATCGCCGTCCGCCTTGATGTCGCGCGCCTCCAGCGCGCCTCCGAAGGTGCCGGTCAGTCAGCCGGCCGCGGCGGCGACCACATAGTCGAGGGTCGTCGCGCGCGGCTCCACCGCCCCGGGGCCGACCTTGTAATGGTGCGCCACCGCGCCGTGCACGCCGAACACCACCGGCTGCGACTCCGCCGGCAGGTAGGCGCGCCGCACCGGGCCCTTCACCCGCTCGATTCGCACTTCGGAGCGATATACCACGGGGGACGTGCGCGTCGTCTCGGGCATGGCTTCCTCCTGTCGCTGCCGCGACCTCGGTCGCCCCAGCCGCAGCAAGGTTCGGGCCTCAGGTCGGGTCCCGGCAGATTCGAGTCCTGCCTCGTGAGCTGCGGACCTGGACCAGGTGCTGCTCGCCGCCAGCCGCGGGGCTGTCGAGACGAAGGAGGACTGAATCTGTCGCACCGGCGCCCCACGGTGCCGCAAAAACGCCCTATCGCCAGCCCACCTGCGTCCCCAAGTTGTACTCTGGCGCTCGCAACGGACATCCGTTATACGTGCAGGAGGGAGCCCATAGGGTCCTGATGCGGTACTGTCGGCAAACCGACAAGTCGTCGCGCCAGCCGGTCTCCCGCGAGGCGCCCACGCCCCGCTCGCCATAGTGCGATGCCCGCCACGGTCCGGATCCTCATAGTCGAGGACGACCCCCAAGACGCCGCGCTCGCGGAGCGCCAGGTCCGCCGCGCCGACATCTTCTGCACGTTTCGCCGGGTCGAGACCCGAGACAGCATGGTCCAAGCCTTGCGCGAGTTCGTTCCCGACGTTGTCATCACGGACCATTCCCTCCCAGCCTTCGGGGCGCGCGACGCCCTGCAGCTCACGCAGCAGCTCTCCCCCGGGACCCCGGTGATTGTCGTGACCGGGAGGCTGGGAGACGAGCCAGCCGTGCAGTATCTGCAGCTGGGTGCGGCCGATTACATCGTCAAAGACCATCTGCATCGCCTCGGCCCGGCGGTGCTCCGGGCGCTCGACGTCAAGCGCAGCGGCGAAGCGCAAGCGCGGGCTCAACAACTGCAAGGCGCCACCTATCGCATCGCCCAGGCCGCGATCGGCACGCCGGGCCTGGCGGATCTGTTGCCGGCCGTTCACCAGATCGTGGGCGAGTTGATGCCCACGCAGAACTTCTACATCGCGCTGTACGACCCAGTTCACGAACTGCTGAGCTTTCCGTACGCCGTGGACGAGCGCGACGAGGACTTTCCGACCAAGAAACCGGGTAAGGGCCTCACCGAGTACGTGCTGCGGACCGGGCAGCCCCTCCTCGTCACACCGGAGGTGCAGACCGAGCTCGAGCGACGAGGCGAGGTCGAGCTGATCGGGGCCCCGTCGATCGACTGGCTCGGGGTCCCCTTGAAGATCGGCGACCGCACGATCGGCGTGCTCGTCGCTCAGACGTACACGCCGGGCGTGCGGTACGGCGAGCGAGAGAAGGAGATCTTGCAGTTCGTTTCGACGCAGGTCGCGATGGCGATCGAGCGCAGCCGTGCCGACGGCGAGCTGCGCGCATCCGAAGCGCGGCTGAAGGCAATCATCGACGCCGCCCTGGATTCCGTGATCACCATGGACGGGGACGGGGTGATCCGCAGCTGGAGCCCGCAAGCGGAGCGGACGTTCGGGTGGCCGGCGTCCGAAACGATCGGGCGGAGGTTGTCCGCGACCATCATTCCCCCGCGCTATCGCGACGCGCATGAGCGGGGGCTCGCCCATTTCCTCGCGACCGGCGCGGGACCGGTCCTGAATCGGCGGATCGAGATCACCGGCTTGCGCCGCGACGGGCGGGAGTTTCCCGTCGAGCTCACGATCACGCCCGTGCGCATCGGCGGCGCGTGGCTATTCAGCGCCTTCGTGCGCGACATCAGCGAGCGCAAGCTGGTCGAGCAACGCCGCGCGACCCAATACACGGTGACCCGGATTCTGGCGGAAGCCGGGACGCTCGCAGAAGCGGCGTCCGGGATCCTGCGCTCGATCGCCGAGAGTCTCGACTGGCAAGCCGGCGTCCTCTGGATCGTCGAGCCGCCAGGCAACGCCCTCCAGTGCCTCGAGATCTGGCGCGCGGCAGGCGTTGACCTCGGAGAGTTCGAGCGCGTGACGCGAGACAGCACGTTCCCACGAGGCGTGGGACTTCCGGGTCGTGTGTGGGCCAGTGACACACCGATCTGGCACCGCGACGTCACCGCGCTCGAGGGCGCACAATTTCCCCGTCTTCCCTACGCGCTTGCCGCAGGTGTGCGCGGCGCATTCGCGCTTCCGATCCGGAGCGCGGGGGCCGTCACGGGAGTCGCCGAGTTCTTCACCCGCGAGCCGCGCGAGCCGGACCCCGACCTGCTGGAGATGACGGCAGCCCTCGGCAGTCAGCTGGGCCAGTTCATCGAGCGCAAGCGGGCGGAAGACGCCTTGGCGCGCTCGGAGACCACCTACCGCTCCCTGGTCGAAGATTCTCCGTTCGGGATCTTCCGAAGCACCCCGGCCGGCCGCCTGATCGCCGTGAACCCCGCGCTGGTGAGCATCCTGGGCTATGACTCCGAAGAGGAGCTGCTGCAGAAGAACATGGCGACGGACGTCTATGTCGACCCCGCCCAGCGTGCCCGCCTGCTCGACGAAGTGCTCAAGTGGGACAGCCTCACGGGCGAGTCCCTGTGGCGCCGGAAGGACGCAAAGACCATCACGGTCCGCCATAGCGCCCGAGTCGTGCGGGACGCGGAAGGTCGGGTGGAATATTTCAACGTCCTCGTCGAAGACATCACCGAGCGCAAGCTGCTCGAAGCGCAGCTGCGGCAGGCGCAGAAGATGGAGGCGGTGGGGCGGCTGGCGGGCGGCATCGCGCACGACTTCAACAACCTGCTGACCGCCATCCTGGGCTCGGCGGAGCTGCTGCTTGACACCCTGGCGCCGGAGGCACCCGAGCGGGAGGACCTCGAGGAAATCCGCAAGGCGGCGAAGCGCGCGGGGGACCTGACCCGGCAGCTGCTCGCCTTCAGCCGTCAGCAGGTACTGACCCCGCAGGTGCTCGATCTGAACGTGCTCGTCGCCAATATGGAGAAGCTGCTGCGGCGCCTGATCGGCGAGGATATCGAGCTCCGTACGGCGCCGGCGCGCGACCTGGCGGCGGTGAAGGCCGATCCCAGTCAGCTGGAACAAGTGATCGTGAACCTCGCCGTGAACGCGCGGGACGCCATGCCCCAGGGCGGTCGCCTCACGATCGAAACCGCCAACGTCGAACTCGACCAAGCTTACGCGGAGCAGCATTTCCCGGCCCAGCCCGGCTCGTACGTGCTGCTCGCCGTGAGCGACACGGGCACCGGCATGGACGCCGCAACCATGAGTCGCATCTTCGAGCCCTTCTTCACGACCAAGGAAACGGGCAAAGGCACGGGGCTGGGCCTCGCCACCGTGTACGGCGTCGTGAAGCAGAGCGGCGGGTATATCTGGGTGTACAGCGAGCCCGGCCAGGGCACCTCGTTCAAGGTCTACCTGCCACGCGTCACGGAAGCGCCTGAACCCACGCGGCCGGGTCCCGCGGCGGCGGCGCCGCTGCGTGGCTCCGAGACCGTGCTCCTGGTGGAGGACGACGAGATGGTGCGCACTCTCACCCGGCGGATGCTCGAGGCTCGCGGCTACACCGTGTTGTCGGCGTCGCGCGGCGAGGACGCCTTGGGCGTGGTCGAGCGCCACGACGGTCCCATCGATCTGCTCGTGACCGACGTCGTGATGCCGGGTATGAGCGGACGCGCCGTTGCGCAGCGCCTGCTCGAGCTGCGGCCCGGCCTGAAGGTCTTGTATCTCTCCGGCTATACCGACGATGCGATCGTGCGTCACGGCATGCTCGAGCCGGGGATCGCGTTCCTCCAGAAGCCGTTCAGCGCAGACGCGTTGGCGCGCAAGGTGCGCGAAGTGCTCGACGCGCGCCCGGCCGGTAAACGGTAAACGATGAAAGCGTCTCGTCGGCGCGGAAGCTCCGCCCGTCCGAAGGTCCTCGTCATCGAGGACGACCCCGTCGCTCGCGCGGACCTGGAGGCTCGGCTGGCGGCCAACGGCTACATCGTCGCCCGGGCGGCCGACGCCGCGTCGGCCCTGACCGTCGTGAACCGCGAGCGTCCCGACCTCATCCTGCTCGACCTGGGACTCCCCGCCGGCGACGGGTTTCTCGTGCTGGAGCGCCTGCGCAAGATCGAGGCGTTCGCCGCCATCCCCGTGCTCGTCATCACCAGCCGCAGCGATGCCGAAACCCGGAAGCGCGTCGAGGCGATGGGCGTCGCCCCGTTGCTCTCAAAACCCGTGGACACCGAGGTGCTGCTCGGCGCCATCCGCGCGGGCCTGGAGACGAAGCCGGACTGAATCTGTCGCACCAGCGCCCCACCGTGCCGCAAAAACGCCCTATCCCACTGCTCCGCCCTCGGGCATGTTGCACCCACACACGTGATGACCGCATATAGAGACATGACCGTGGATCCGGTGGCGCGCGGCACCGGGCGCGACCCACGCGTGGAAGCCGAGGTCCGAGGCGCTGCCCTCGGCCAGCTGCTCGCCGGTGGCCCACTCGCCGAGTCGGTGCACGTCGTGCTGGTGCTGGTCGTGGCGGCGCTGGTGTGGAACTCGCTGCCACAGATCCGCACCTTCGGCTGGGTGGGCGCGGTCACGGCCGCGGCCGCGCTTCGCACCTGGTGGCGGCTGGGCCTGGGCAGACGCGCCGCCACTCGCGAGCAGGCGATGCGTGGCGTACGCCTGACGGTGGCAGGCGTCGGGCTGGCATGGGGGTTCGGTGCCGCCGTCGCCATCCCAGAGCTCGGCGTGGCCCAGGCGGCCTTGATCCTGGTGGTGCTCTCCGGGATCGTCGCCGGCGCCACGGGGACGCTGGTCGGCGACCGGCGCAGCTTCCGCTACCTGCTGATCACGACGCTCGCCCCGCTCCCCGTCGGCATCCTGTTGCAGGGACACGCCCGTATTCAGTCGATCGCGATCCTGCTGATCGCGCTGTTCGCCTGGAGCATGGACCGCGTGCACCGGCGCGCCCACCGTACGTTCGCGGAGCGCGTGCGCGCCTCGGTCCTGCTGGAATCCTCGAAACAGGAGCTGGCGCGCCAGCACGCCTACCTCGACGCGCTGATCGCGAGCACGCCCGTCGCCATCGCGGTGCTGGACGGCCGGCGGTCCATCCGGAGCGTGAACCCGGCGTTCGAGACGCTGTTCGGATATTCCGCGGCCGAGGTGACCGGCGCCGCCATCGACGGGTTGATCGTGCCCGAAGCGCACCGCTCCGAGTCGAGCGACCTCGAGGCGCGGGCGCGCAGCGGCGAGATCGTGCGCGTGGAAGTGGAGCGCAGGCGCAAAGACGGCCGCCACATCCAGGTCCGCCTCTCGGCGGCCGCGGTGAAAGCCGCCGACGAAGGCGCGCTCGTGGCCCTGTACGAGGATATCGGCGACCGCAAGGCGGCCGAGCAAGCGATGCGCGCGGCGCGCGACCTGGCGGAGCGGGTGGCGCGGGCACGCAGCGTGTTCCTCGCCAACATGAGTCACGAGATCCGCACCCCGATGAACGCCGTGCTCGGCTTCGTCGAGCTGGTGCTCGACACCGAGCTCGCGCCGGAGCAGCGGCGCGCGCTCGAGCTGGTGCGCTCGTCGTCCGAGGCGCTGCTCACCATTCTCAACGACATCCTCGACTACTCGAAAATCGAGGCGGAGCATCTCGAGCTGGAAACGATTCCGTTCGACCTGCCCAAGGTGGTTCATGCCACGGCGACGCTGCTCGCGGTGCGCGCGCGCGAGAAACATCTCGAGCTCACCGTGGACGTGCCGCCCGACGTCCCGCACCTGGTGCGGGGCGATCCTACGCGCGTGCGCCAGGTCTTGATGAACCTCATCGGCAACGCCATCAAGTTCACCGAGGAGGGCGAGGTCGACGTCTCCGCCGCCGTGGCCGGCCACCACGGGGACCGCACGTCGGTGCGGTTCCGCGTGCGCGACACGGGCATCGGGATCTCCGAGCCGCAGCTGGCTACCATCTTCGACGAGTTCACGCAGGCGGACGCGTCCATGACGCGGCGCTACGGCGGCACGGGGCTCGGGCTCGCGATTTCCCGTCGCCTGGTGGCACTGATGGGCGGCGCGCTGACCGTCACGAGCGAGGTCGGACGCGGCAGCGAGTTCAGCTTCACCCTGCCCTTCCCGGTCGAGGCGACCGCCGGGGCTCCAGCCCCGGGGCGGAGGGCGTCGCTGGGCGGCCGCCGGCTGCTCGTGGTGGACGACAACGAGACCAACCGGCGCATCCTGCGCGACATGCTGGGGGCCGAAGGGGTCGCCGTGCACGAGGCGCCACGGGCCGACGCCGGGCTCGCAGCGCTGCGCCGCGCCGCGACCGCGGGAACCCCTTTCGACCTCGCCATCCTCGACGCCCAGATGCCCGATCAGGACGGCTTCGAGCTGGCCACGGTCATCCGCGCCGACGCTCAGCTGGTACGGACGCGGCTCCTGATACTCACGTCGGCGGGGCAGCGGGGCGACGGCGAGCGCTGCCGCCAGCTCGGCATCCAGGCGTATCTCACCAAGCCGATCGCGCGGGCCGACCTGATCGAAGCCGTGGGGACCGTACTCGCGGGAGCGCCCTCGGCCGAGGGCGTGGCCGGCCTCGTCACCCGGCACTCGATCGCCGAGTCACGCCACACCCTGCGGATCCTGCTCGCCGAAGACAATCCGGTCAATCAACAGGTGGCGACCGCGATGCTCTTGAAGCGCGGGCATCACGTGGACGTGGTGGCGAACGGTCGCGAAGCGGTGGACGCGGTCGGCGCGGAGCGGTACGACCTCGTGCTCATGGACATCCAGATGCCCGAGATGGACGGATTCGAGGCGACGGCGCAGATTCGCGCCTTGCCGCAGGGTGGCACGCTCCCGATCATCGCGTTGACGGCGCACGCGTTGAGCGGGGAGCGCGAGCGCTGCCTGGCGCGGGGCATGACCGGCTATCTCGCGAAGCCGTTCAAGGCCCACGAGCTGTTCGCGGTGGTCGAAGGCCGCGGCGCCGACGGCGAGCCGGCCGCGCCGGCACCGCCTCCTGTGGATGTCGCCGCGTTCCGCCGCACCATGGAAGAAGCGGGCGCGGCCGAAGCGGTCGATGGGATCCTCGCGACCTTCATCGAGACGCTGCCGCAGCGGCTCGACGCGCTGGCCGCAGCGACCGCCGGCGACACGGCCGAGCCGATCGAACGGGCGGCCCACGCGTTCAAGTCGGCGGCCGCGACTATCGGCGCGCGTCACCTGGCCGCACTGCTGGAGCAGATCGAGGCCGCAGGCCGGGATGGCGACGTGGCCCGAGCGCGGGACAAGCTCGAGAGCGTACGGCGCGAGGCGCAGGCGGCGCTCGACTACCTTCAGACAACGGGGAAAGGCGGTGGGGATGGTTAACGCGATTCCGGTGCTGGTCGTGGACGACGACGCCGTGTCGAGCTCCCAGCTGGGCGCGTTGGCCAAGGCCGCCGGCTATGACGTGAAGACGGCCCCCAACGGCCGCGAGGCGTGGGAGCTGCTGCAGCTGGCGCGCATCCCCATCGTGATCTCCGACTGGTACATGCCCGAAATGGACGGCCCGGAGCTGTGCCGCCGCATCCGCGCGCGCACCCGCGAGCCGTATGTCTACTTCATCCTGGTCACCGCCCGCGGGGGCAAGCAGCAGTATCTGGCCGGCATGGAGGCGGGGGCGGACGATTTCATCGCCAAGCCGTTCGATCCGGACGAACTGCGCGCCCGGCTCAAAGTGGCGGAGCGGATCCTGGGTCTCCGCAAGGAGCTGGAGCAGCTCGAGGTGCTGCTCCCCATCTGCTCCTACTGCAAACGCATTCGCAACGACAACGAAGAATGGCAGCCGCTCGAGCGCTACATCGAGAAACACTTCGAGCGGCTCGTCACGCACAGCATCTGTCCGGATTGCTACGTCAAGCACGTGCAGCCACAGCTCGACCGGCCGGAGGAGAGACCGTCCTGATGGGCGCCGCGCCTCAGCGCGGCCGCGGCGCGTCCAGCACGTCGCGCACCTTGCGCGCCAGCGACTCGGGCGAAAACGGCTTCTGGAGGTACGCGGTCCCCGATTCGAGAATGCCGTGCCGCACCACCGAGTCGTCGGTGTACCCGGAGGCGTACAGCACCCTGGTATCCGGGCGCACCCGCGCCAGGCGCTCGGCCAGCTCCCGCCCGCTCACACGCGGCATCACCACGTCCGTCAGGAGCAGGTCAATGGGACCGCGATGCCGCTGCGCCAGCCGTATTGCCGCTTCGCCGTCCGGCGCCTCCAGCACCGTGTAGCCCTGACGCTCGAGCACTTGCTTGGTGACGGCACGAACCGCCGCGGCGTCCTCGACGAGCAGCACCGTCTCCGTCCCGCGCGGCGCGCTCGCGCCCACCGCCACCGCTGCCCGCTCCGCCGTCGCGTCCACCTCGGGGAGATAGATCTTGAAGCTCGTGCCGTCGCCGGGCTCCGAGTACACCCAGATGAACCCGCCCGCCTGCTGCACGATACCGTACACGGTCGCGAGGCCCAGGCCCGTGCCCTTGCCCGGCTCTTTGGTCGTGAAGAACGGCTCGAAGATCCGGGCCTTGGTCGCCTCGTCCATGCCGCAGCCGGTGTCGCTCACGGCGAGCATCGCGAAGCGACGCACCGCGGCGGCCTCGTGATCGCGCGCGTACTCCGGGTCGTGTGTGACGTTGGCGGTTTCGATCGTGAGCCTGCCGCCCGTGGGCATCGCATCGCGCGCGTTGACGGCCAGGTTCATGAGCACCTGCTCGAGCTGCCCCACGTCGGCCCGCACCGCGCCCAGATCCGGGGCGAGCGTGGTCGTCAACTCGATGTCCTCGCCGATCACGCGGCGGAGGATCTTCTGCAGACCCTCGACCACCACGTTCAGACTCACCACCCGCGGCTCGACCACCTGTTGCCGGCTGAAGGCGAGCAGCTGGCGCGTAAGCGCCGCCGCGCCGTCCGCCGCCTTGCGGACCTGCTCTAGATCGTCGCGCTTGGCATCACCCGGGGCCAGGTCCTCCAGCAGCAGGTCCGAGTAGCTGGTGATCACGGTGAGCAGGTTGTTGAAGTCGTGCGCGATCCCGCCCGCCAGCCGTCCCACGGCTTCCAGTTTCTGCGATTGCAGCACCTGCTGCTGGAGTCGTCGCTGGTCGGTGACGTCGCGGACGAAGGTCTCGTAGTATTCGACCCGCCCCGCCGCATTCCGCACGGCGCGCACGCTCAGCTGCACCGTCAGCAGGCGACCGTCCCGACGCTTCCACGTCGCCTCGACGTTGTCGTATTGACGGTCGCTGTAGCTGTCCCGCTCCACCAGTCGCTGCCGCTCGGCGGCATCGGCGTATACGTCCCGCGCCATGTCGAGCCCCACCACGGCGGCGGCGGAATCGTATCCCAGGATCCGCACGAGGGCGGCATTCACCGACAGGAACCTGCCCTCCGGGCTCGAGCGGTAGATCCCGACGGGAGCGTGCTCGACCAGGGTCTCGTAGCTTGCCTCCGTCGCGCGCAGCGTGGCGCGCGCCTTGGCCTCGCGCAGCTCGCGCTCGATCGCGGGGAGCAGGCGCTTGAGCTGCCCCTTCGTGACGTAATCGTGTGCGCCCGCCTTCATGGCCGCCACGGCGAGCTCTTCGGTGATCGTGCCGGACACGCAGATGTAGGGGACGTCGAGTCCCCGCTCCCGCAGCATCGCCAAAGCGGCGGTGCCGCTGAACTGCGGCATGCTGTAGTCGCCGATCACCAGGTCCCACGGGTGGCGGTCGAGCGCGGCCTCGAGGGCGGCCGCCGTGTCGACCCGCTCGTGCGTCAGGTCGTAGCCCGCCCCCCGGAGCTCGCGCAGCACCAGGTGCGCGTCGTCCTCCGAGTCTTCGACCATCAGCACCCGCAAGGGCTTGCCCATGACTACCAAGCTGGGGTTTCCACGGGGGGCCGGAGTGAGCGTCGTCACGTGCTGCTCCGCCAGCCTGCTCACGTTTCGCGGGTGAGGCGACCACGCCACACTAAAAACCCCTAGATTGGTGGGCGGCGCAGCGACCAACAGGGGTTCACGGGGCCGTGCACTAGGGCCTTTTTTGCGGCAAGGACGGTCACAACGCGACACACTCGGCAGGCGACGGCAGCGGGGGTGCGGTCGCGACGGCACCCTGTTTTCGGGAAGCCGCGCGAGCCATTTTGCACGGGCGGCGCCACGAGAGCGACCCGGGGTAGTACGTGCGACGAGCGCCGCCGTTTCCCTCAGGCAGCCGGAGCACGGGCGCGCATGAATTTCCCCAACGAAGTCGAAATCCTGCTGGTCGAGGACAACCCGCAAGACGAGGAGCTGACGCTGCGCGCGCTCAAGGAGCGCAACATCGCGAACCAGCTGTTCGTGGCGCGCGACGGCGCCGAGGCGCTCGACTTTTTCTTTGGCGAGGGCAGTCACCCCTGGCGCGAGATCGGCATCGTGCCGCGCGTGATCCTGCTCGACCTGAAGCTGCCCAAGGTGGACGGCCTCGAAGTGCTGCGGCGTCTCAAAACCGACGAGCGCACCCGCGCCCTCCCGGTGGTCGTGCTCACTTCGTCGCGCGAGGAGCCCGACATCGCCGCGGCGTACCGGCTCGGCGCCAACAGCTATATCGTCAAGCCGGTCGACTTCGAATCGTTCGCCCGGGCGGTCTCGGACGTGGGGCTCTACTGGGTGCTGTTGAACGAGCTGCCCCGCTGACGCGCATGCCCACGCTCGCGCGCATCCTCATCGTGGAGGACGTCGCGACCGACGCGGAGCTCATCGAGCGCGAGATCCACCGCGCCGGCATCGGCTGTGCCACGCGCCGTGTCGATACGGAGCCGGCGCTGCGCGACGCGCTCCGCAGCTTCGCTCCCGACCTCGTCCTCACGGACCACTCGATGCCGCGGCTCACGGCCCGCGATACCCTGCAGCTCATCCAGCAGGAGACCCCGAACACGCCGGTGATCGTCGTCACGGGCAGCCTCGACGAGGAAATCGCCGCGGAATACATCAAGGCCGGCGCGACGGACTACGTCGTCAAGCATCACCTGGAGCGGCTTGGCCCCGCGGTCCAGCGCGCGCTCGACCTGAAGCGGGCGCGCGAGGAGCAGGCGCAGGCCGAGGAAGCGCGCCGCCAGGGCGAGGAGCGGTTCCGCGCGCTGATCGAGCACGGCGCCGACGCGATCGCGCTGCTCAGCCCCGACGGCGCGGTGTTGTTCCTCAGCCATTCGGCCGAAAAACTGTTCGGCTTCGCGCCCAGCGAGCTGGTCGGCCGGAGCGCGCTCGAGCTGTTGCACCCCGACGATGGTCCCCGGCTGCAGGCGCTGCTGGCGGACCCGGCCGGACGGCGCGGCGCGCCGCTCACGATCGAGTTGCGGCTGCTCCATCGGGACGCGTCGTGGCGCGCGGCCGAAGCGGTGGTCGTCAACCGGCTGGGCGAGCCCGCCGTCGGCGCGATCGTCGTCAACTTCCGCGATATCTCGGAGCGCAAGGAAGCGGAGCAGGCGCTGCGCGACTCCGAGGAGCAGTACCGCTCGCTCGTGGAGGGCGTGCGAGACGTGATCTTCGCGCTCTCACCCGACGGAGTCATCGCCTCGCTCAATCCCGCGTTCGAAACGATCACGGGTTCGCCCCGTGGCCAGTGGCTCGGCCAGCCGTTCGACCAGCTCGTGCATCCGGAAGACCTGCCGCTCGCCCTCGAGCTGTTCGGCCGGGTGGTGCGGGGCGAGCCGCGACCCACCGCGCAGTTCCGCATCCGCACCAGCCGGGCCGATTACCGCCTGGCCGAGTTCTCGGCCACCGCGCAGCTGCGCGACGACCGGCTGATCGGCATCCTCGGGATCGGCCGAGACGTCACCGAGCGGGTGCTGCTCGAGCAGCAGCTCCGCCAGGCGCAGAAGATGGAGGCGGTGGGACGGCTGGCCGGCGGCATCGCCCACGACTTCAACAACATCCTCACCGCCATCACGGGGTACGCCGACCTGCTGCTCGAGGACCTGGCTCCCCAGGACCCGCGGCGCCAGGACGCCGAGGAGATTCACAAGGCGGCGGACCGCGCCGCCGGGCTGACCCGCCAGCTGCTCGCCTTCAGCCGCCAGCAGGTACTGCAGCCGCGGGTGCTGGATCTGAACGCGCTCGTGAGCGAGCTCGAGAAAATGCTACGCCGCCTGCTCGGCGAGGATGTGAAGCTGGCGACCGTGCTGGCCCCGACGCTGGGCCGCGTCCGGGCCGACGCCGGCCAGCTCGAGCAGGTGATCATGAACCTCGCCGTCAACGCGCGCGACGCGATGCCCACGGGGGGCCAGCTCACGATCGAGACGGCGGACGTCGAGTTCGACGGCGGCTACGTGGCGGAGCACTACCCCGCCCCGCCGGGCAAGTACGCGATGCTCGCCGTCAGCGACACCGGCACGGGCATGGACCCCGTGACGCAGGCCCACCTGTTCGAGCCGTTCTTCACCACCAAGGAAAAGGGCAAGGGCACCGGCCTCGGGCTCGCCACCGTGTACGGCATCGTGAAGCAGAGCGGCGGATTCATCTGGGTGTACAGCGAGCTCGGCGTGGGAACCACGTTCAAGATCTATCTCCCGCGCGTCGACGCGGCGGTCGAGCCGGCGAGCGGCCACGCCGCGCCCGTTCCCGTGCCCCGCGGCAGCGAGACCGTGCTCGTCGCCGAAGACGAAGCGCCGGTGCGCGCCGTGGCCCGCCACGCCCTGGAGCGCTACGGCTACCGCGTGCTCGAGGCCGCGAGCGCGGAAGCCGCCCTGGACGTCGCGCAGCGCTACTCGGGCCCCATCCACGTGCTCCTCACGGACGTCATCATGCCGGGACTCTCGGGGCGGGATCTGGCGGCCCGCCTCGCGGCGCTGCGACCCGAGACGCGCGTCATCTACATGTCGGGCTACACCGACGACGCCATCACCCGCCACGGCGTGCTCGAGCCCGGGTTCGTGTTCGTGCAGAAGCCCTTCACCCCGGACGCCCTGGCGCGCACCGTGCGCGACGTGCTGGACGGCACCACCGAGCGGCGGAAGCGCGCTTGATCGGGACGGGCCTGTCGCTCGAGCGCAGGATCCAAATCGGGTTCGGCATCGCCGTCGCGATCATCGTGGCAGTAGGCGCGGCCGCGCTGCGGAGCACGGAGGCGACGGTGAGCAGCGCGCAGTGGGTGGCCCACACGCTGCAGGTGCGCGCGGAGCTCGAGGCCGGCTTCGCCGATCTCATCGAGGCCGAGACCGGCGTGCGCGGCTACGTGATCACGGGCGACACGACCTACCTCGCACCCTATCACTCGGCGCGGGCGACGCTGAACAGCCGTCTGGCGGGTCTGCGGGCCCTCACGGCGGACAATCCCGCGCAGCAGCGCCGGCTCGATTCGCTGGACACCCTCGTCGCGACCCGCCTCGAGCGCTTCCAGTGGACCATCGAAACGCGCCGCACCGGCGGGCCGGCCGCCGCCGCCCGGGCCGTCAGCGGCGGCCGGGGGAAGGAGCTCATACGCCTGGTGCACGACGTGATCACGCAAATGGAGGAGGACGAGGGGCGGCTGCTGGCGCAGCGCTCTGTGACGCTTCAGGCCAAGGCGCGCCTCGCGCGCCTCGCGGCCTGGACCGGGGCCCTCGTCGCGCTCGCGCTCGCCGGCCTCGCGAGCGTGCTAGTGGGTCGTGAGATGGCGGGGCGCCGCGTCGCCGAAGAGCGGCTCCGCCTGCTGGTGGGGAGCGTGCGTGACTACGCCATCTACATGGTCGACCCTGCCGGGTACGTCAAGAGCTGGAACGCCGGAGCCGAGCGGATCAAAGGGTACGCCCCGCCGGAGATCCTCGGCCAGCACTTCGCGCGCTTCTTCACGCCGGAAGACGTCGCCGCCGGTCGGCCGGCGGCCGTGCTGCACGCCGCCGCGACCGAGGGACGATACGAGGAGGAGAACTGGCGGCTCCGCAAGGACGGCTCGCGCTTCTGGGCGGACGTCGTGATCACCGCCGTAAGGGACGAGCGGGGCGCGCTGCTGGGGTTCGCCAAGGTGACGCGCGATCTCACCGAGCGCAAGCGAGCCGAGCAGGCGTTGCGCGCCAGTGAAGAGCGGTTCCGCATCCTGGCCGTGACCGCGAACGACGCCATCCTCTCGGCCGACGCGCGCGGGCACATCACCTATTTCAACCCCGGTGCCGAGCGGATCTTCGGGCTCACCTCCGACGAGGTGATCGACCGGCCGCTCACCACGCTGATGCCCGAGCGATTCCGGGAGGCGCATCGCGCGGGACTGGCGCGCTACGTGGCCACGGGTGAGGCGCGCGTCATCGGAAAGACGGTCGAACTCGCCGGTCGGAGAAAGGACGGGACGGAGTTTCCGCTCGAACTATCGCTCGCGACCTGGAAGCACGGATCCGAAGTCGCCTTCACGGCGATCATTCGCGACATCACGGCCCGCAAAGAGGGCGAGGACCAGCGGCGGCGCTACGCCGCGCAGCTCGAGGCGGCCAACAAGGAGCTCGAGGCCTTTTCGTATTCGGTGTCGCACGACCTGCGCGCCCCGCTCCGCGGCATCGACGGTTTCAGCCAGGCGCTGCTCGAGGATTATCATGAGCGGCTCGACGACACGGGCCGCGATTTTCTGCAGCGAGTCCGTGCCGGAAGCCAGCGCATGGCGACCTTGATCGACGACCTGTTGAGCCTATCGCGCGTCACGCGCAGCGAACTGCAGCTGGCGGAGGTGAACCTGAGCACCCTCGCCGCCGCGACCGCCGCGGAGCTGCAGAAGAGCGACCCGACTCGCGCCGTCATGTTCTCCATCGCCCCCGACCTGGTCGTCCGGGCAGACCCGGGGCTCATGCGTATCGTGCTGCAGAACCTGCTCGGCAACGCCTGGAAGTTCACCGCCAAGCGCTCGCCCGCACACGTCGAGTTCGGCGTGACGGCGAACGACAACGGGCGGGCGTATTTCGTGCGAGACGACGGCGCCGGCTTCGACATGGCCTACGCCGCCAAGCTGTTCGGCGCGTTTCAGCGCCTGCACGCGGCCGCCGAGTTCCCCGGCACAGGCATCGGGCTCGCCACGGTGCAGCGCATCGTCCACCGCCACGGCGGCCAGGTCTGGGCCGAGGCCGCCCCCGAGCGGGGCGCGACCTTTTACTTCACGCTCTGAGTGGAGCACATCATGCACGACCGCTCGATCCTGCTGGTGGAAGACAACCCCGACGACGAGGTGTTGACCCGCCGCGCGCTCGCGAAGAACAACATCCAGAACGAGATCCTCCTGGCCCGCGACGGAGCCGAGGCCCTCGACTGGCTGTTCGGCACCGGCGCCCACGCCGGGGGCGCCGCGATGCCCGAGCTCGTGCTGCTCGACTTGAAGCTCCCCAAGGTCGACGGCCTCGAGGTGCTGCGGCGCATCCGGGCCAACCCCCGCACGCGCCTGCTGCCGGTCGTGATCCTCACCTCGTCCCGCGAAGAGAAGGACGTCGTCACCGGCTACGGCCTGGGCGCGAACAGCTACATCCGCAAGCCCGTCGACTTCGGCCAGTTCGTCGAGGCCGTGCGCCAGCTCGGGCTCTACTGGCTCGTCCTGAACGAGCCACCGCCCAAGCCGGACGCCGCGTGACCGACCCGAGTGACGTCCGTCACGCCGCGCCAGGCGCCAGCGAGCAGCGCTTCCGCGCGCTGCTCGAGCATGCGAGCGACGTCCTCATGCTGCTGGACACGGACGGCACGGTGCTGTACGCCAGCCAATCGACGTCCCTCGTGCTCGGCTACGTCCCGACCGAGAACGTGGGCCGCCATGTGTTCGAGCTCGTCCACCCCGACGACCGTCCCGGCGCGCTGGAGCTGTTCGCCGAGCTGATGCAGGAGCCGGGCCGGCTGGTGCGCACCGAGCTGCGCGCCCTGCACAAGGACGGCAGCTGGCGGCGGCTGCAGGTGGTGGGCGTGAACCGGCTGAGCGAGCCCGCGATCCGGGCGATCGTCGTCACGTACCGGGACATCACCGAGCGGGAGCGCACCGAGCGGGACCTGCGGGAGACGCTGTCGCTGTTGAATGCCACCTTCGAGTCCACCGCCGACGGGATTCTCGTCGTGGACCTCGCGGGTCACATCGTCAGCTTCAACCGGAAGTTCGCCGAGCTGTGGCGCATTCCCGACTCGATCCTCGAGACCAAGGACGCCCCCCAGACGATAGCGTTCGTACTGGAGCAGCTGGTCGATCCCCAGGCCTTCCTGGCCAAGGTGCGCGACCTGTATGCCCGCCCCGACGCATCGAGCTTCGACGTCCTGACGTTCAAGGACGGACGCATCTTCGAGCGCCTCTCCCAGCCCCAGCGCATCGGCGGGAAGAGCGTGGGCCGGGTGTGGAGCTTCCGCGACGTCACCGAGGCCAAGCGCGCGGAGCAGATCCAGCTCGCCACGTACCGGATCTCCGAAGCCGCCCACGCGCCGGGGACCCTCCAGGAGCTGTTCGGCGCGATCCATGCGATCGTGGGCGAGCTGATGCCGGCGAAGAACTTCTACATCGCCCTGTACGACGCCGCGTCCGACCTGTTGACCTTCCCGTACTACGTGGACGAATACGACAGCGACTTCCCCTCCAAGCGGCCCGGCAAGGGGCTCACCGAATACGTGCTGCGCACCGGCGAGCCGCTGCTGGTCACGCCCGAGGTGCAAGCCGAGCTCGAGCGGCGGGGCCAGGTCGAGCTGATCGGGGCGCCGTCCATCGACTGGGTCGGCGTGCCCTTGAAGATCGGCGATCGTCCCATCGGGGTGCTGGTCGCCCAGACCTACGCGCCGGGCGTGCGCTATGGCGAGACGGAGCGCCACATCCTCCAGTTCGTCTCGACCCAGGTCGCGATGGCCATCGAGCGCAAACGCACCGAGGAGCAGCTGCACGAGAGCGAGCGCAAGTATCGGCTGCTGTTCGAGACCAACCCCGAGCCGATGTTCGTGTACGACTTCGAGACGCTGCGGATCATGGCGGTGAACGAAGCGGCGATCACGCGGTACGGATACTCGGAGTCCGAGTTTCTGGCCCTCACCATCCGCGACATCCGGCCGGTCGAGGAGCAGGGCCGGCTGGAGCAGGAGCTGGCGCGCCGCACCGACGAGGGCGCCGTCCGCACGGGCGTGCGCCACCGCGCCAAAGACGGCCGGCTGTTCGAGGTGGACCTGGTGGCGCGGCCGCTCGAATTCGCGGGACGCCGGGCGCGCCTGGTGCTGGCGCGCGACGTGACCGCCCAGCGCCACCTGGAGGACCAGCTCCGCCAGTCGCAGAAGATGGAGGCCGTCGGCCAGCTGGCCGGAGGGATCGCCCACGACTTCAACAACCTGCTGACGGCCATCCTGGGCTCGACCCAGCTGCTGCTGCAGGCGACGCCGCCGGGCGACGCGCGCCGCGAGGACGTCGAGGAGATCCGCAACGCCGGCCTGCGCGCCGCCGAGCTCACGCGGCAGCTGCTCGCCTTCAGCCGCCGCCAGGTGCTCGCCCCCAAGGTGCTCGAGCTCAACGCCGTCGTGGCGAACATGGACAAGATGCTGCGCCGCCTGATCGGCGACGACGTCGAGCTGGCCACCGCCCTCCACACCGAGGCGGGCGCCGTCAACGCCGACCCGGGCCAGCTCGAGCAGGTGCTCCTGAATCTCGTCGTCAACGCCCGTGACGCCATGCCGGGTGGGGGACGGGTGCTCATCGAGACCACCCGCATGACGCTGCGCGACGAGCTGGTGGAACGGCGTCATCGCCTGCCGCCCGGCGACTATGTGTGCCTTGCCGTCACCGACTCGGGGCTGGGGATGGACGAAGCCACCCAGGCACACCTGTTCGAGCCGTTCTTCACGACGAAAGAAGTGGGCAAGGGCACGGGGCTGGGCCTGGCCACCGTGTACGGGATCGTGAAGCAGAGCGGCGGCTACATCTGGGTGTACAGCGAGCCCGGGCGCGGCACCACGGTCAAGGTCTATCTGCCGCGCGTAGGCGGAGCCGCAGAGCCGCCGCTGCCGGCGCCCGCGCTGCCCCCACTGCGGGGCGGAAACGAGACAGTCCTCCTGGTCGAGGACGCGGCGCCCGTGCGCACCCTGGCGCGCCGCAGCCTCGAGGCCCGCGGCTACCGGGTGCTCGACGCGGCCGACGGACCCAGCGCCATCGAGCTGTCGGCGCGGCACGCCGGCGAGATCGACGTCCTGGTGACCGACGTGGTCATGCCGGGGATGAGCGGGCGCGAGCTCGCCGAGCGGCTCGCGCCCACGAGGCGGGGGATGAAGGTGCTCTATACCTCGGGATACACCGACGACGCGATGGTCCGCCAGGGCGTGCTCAACGCGGGCGTCGCGTTCCTGCAGAAGCCGTTCGTGCCCGACACGCTCGCCAGGAAGGTCCGTGACGTGCTCGACGGGGTGAGCTGACCGGCCGCTACCGCTTATCCATCATCCAGGATGTCCCGCAGGCGCGTGAGCAGGTCGTGTTCCGTCCACGGCTTGTGCAACAACGGCATCGCGGCGTCGGGGCTCGCGGCGCGGTCGGAATCGGAGTAGCCACTCGCGAACAGGAAGGGCACGGCGTGACCCTCGCGGCGGGCGGCGTCGTACAGGGCACGGCCGCCGAGGCGCGGCATGACCAGGTCCGAAAAGACCAGCCGCACGCCCGCGGTCTGGCGCAGCGCTTCGAGCGCCTCCAGCCCATCGGCCGCCGTGACGACCTGGTAGCCCGCCTCCTCGAGAATCCGCTTGGCCGAGCGCCGCAGCTGGTCGTCGTCCTCGACCACCAGCACCGTTTCGGAGCCGCCGCGGGCCTCGGGCTCCGCCGCGTGCTGGCGCGCGGGGACGGCGGCTTGCTCGGCGAGCGGGAAATAGACCCGGAAGCGGGTGCCCTTGCCCGGCTCGCTGTCGACCTCAATGCCGCCGCCGTGCTGCTTCACCAGCCCGTACACGGTGGCGAGCCCCAGCCCCGTGCCTTTCCCCGGCGCCTTGGTGGTGAAGAACGGCTCGAACATGCGCGCGCGCGTCGGCGCGTCCATGCCGACCCCCGTGTCCTCCACCGCCAGGCAAACGTGCTCGCCCGACCGCAGGGCCCCGCACGCCTGGCGCCGCTCCTCGGAGAGGTGCACCAGGGTCGTTTCGAGCCGCAGCACACCGCCGTCCGGCATCGCATCGCGCGCGTTGGTCGCGAGATTGAAGAGGATCTGCTCCGCGGCGTGCACATCGGCCCGCACGTCGGGAAGGTCCTCGCGGTCGTGCGTCATGATTTCCACGTCGGCGGGCAGGATGCGCCGCAGGAACCCGGACAGGTCGCGCACCAGCCCGCCCAGCGACACGGGCTGGAGCTCGAGGCGCGAGCGGCGCGCGAAGCCGAGGAGCTCCTTCACCATCACGCGCCCGCGCAGCGCCGCCGACATCACGTCGCGCAGGTCCGCATGGGCGGGTTCCTGCGTCGCGGGGATCGCCTTGGCGAGCAGCTGCGCGTTGGCCAGGATGATCGTGAGCAGGTTGTTGAAGTCGTGGGCGATGCCGCCCGTGAGCTGGCCGATCGCCTCCAGCTTCTGCGATTGCCGCAGCTGCTCCTCCAGCGCCCGCCGCTCGGTCACGTCTTCCGCGATCGTCTCGAAGCATTCAATGCTGCCGTCGCCGCGCCGGGCCGCCCGTCCCGCGAGCCGCACCAGAATCGATTGGCCGTTCCGGCGCTTCCAGGTCACCTCCACGCCGTCGATCACGTCCCCCGAGCTTTCGAACCGGGCGAGGATGCGCTCCCGCGCCGCGGGGTCGGCGTACACGTCGGTCGCGAGGTCCACGCCCAGCAGCTGCTCCGCGGACTCGTACCCGAGCATGGCGACGAGCGCGGGGTTGACCGTGAGGAAGCGCCCGTCCGGTGTGGACCGGTAGATCGCGTAGGAGGCGTGTTGCACCAGCGCCCGGTGGCTCTCCTCCGAGCGGCGCAGGGCTTCCTCCGCCCGGCGGCGCTCGGTGATGTCCGTGCCCACGCCGATCACGCCCGCCACCGGCCCGTCCCCGTCCCGGACCGGCGAGTACCAGGTCTCGAACACCACGCCGAACACTTCGACCACGGACGAGAAGGTTTCCCCCGCCAGGGCGCGCCGCACGTCGGCCAAGGCGTGCGGCAGGTCGGCATACAGCTCGAAGGCGGAGCGGCCGACGAGCAGCGCGGGCCGCAAGCCCACGGCGTCGAGCCCGCGGCCTTCGACCATGGTGAACACCCCGTGGCGATCGAGCGCGAACAGCACCAGCGGCGCGCCCGCGATCACCGTGCGGAGCCGCTCCTTGTTCTCGCGCAGCGCCCGCTCCTGCCGCCGCCGCTCGGTCACGTCGCGCGCGTTGACGATGAGGTGGGCCGAGCCGCCGTGCTCCGCCCGGGCCTGGCCCACGGCATCGAGCAGCCGCCACGAGCCGTCCTGGGCCCGGAACCGGAACTGCGCCGCCTGCGGGCTCCCGGGACGCTGGATCGCGCGCGCCAGCGCCTCCGCTACCAGCGCGATGTCCTCGGGATGCACGTAGTCGAAGGCGTTTCGCTCCAGCAGGTCGCTGGGCCCGTAGCCCAGCACCCGCTCGACCGAGGGACTCGCGTAGCGGAACACGCCGTTCTCGCCGACCACGGTGACGATGTCCGAAGCGTTTTCGATGAGCGAGCGGAAGTGCTCTTCGCTCGACCGCAGCGCCGCCTCGGTGCGGGCCCGATCGATCGCGGTCGCGAGGACATTGGCGACCGCCTGCAGGAAATGCGCGTCGTGGATGGTGAACTCGCGGCGGCGCGGCGCGTGGGCCCCCAGGATGCCGAACGGCCGCTCCTTGCCATGCACCAGCACGCTGAGGCTCGATACCACGCCGTGCGACGCGAGCAGCGGCGAGCCTCCGAACCGCCGCTCCGTCGTGAGGTCCTCGACCACCACCTGGCCCGTCGAGCGCAGCACGTAGCCCGCGTGCGAATCGGCGTCGGCCGGCAGAATCGTCCGCCCCACGGCGCCCGCCCGCCACCCCACGCCGGCCCGCAGCAGCAGCGTGCGGCTCTCGGGCCGCAGCTCGAGCAGGCTGACGAGTTCCACCTCGAGGGCGCGCGCCGCGAGCGCCACGGCGGCGTCGATCAGCTCCGCCACGGGCGCGCCCGCGAGGGCCTGCTGCCCGAGGTGTGCCACCGCCTCCTGCTGCCGCGCCGCGCGCAGCCGCTCCTCCGACAGCGTCAGCCGCGCGTCGCGGGCCGTGTCGTCCTGGCGCAGGAGTCTGAACCGGTTCGTGCTCACACGCGAAGCTTGCATCCGCCGCCGCCGCTTTCCATTATCGGCTTCACACAAACCGGGTGCGCGCCATCACATGTGTGCCAAGTGACCACCGCACAATGACCTACCACGCAGCGCCATAATGCAGTACCCGCTGCTCCGCGACCTGGCGATCATTTTTGCCGGCTCGTTCCTCGTCATTCTCGTCTTCCACCGCCTCAAGCTCCCGGCCCTGCCGGGCTTCATCGTGGCCGGCGTGCTGCTCGGCCCCAACGCGCTCGGCCTGGTCTCCGACGTCCATCAAGTGGAGAGCCTGGCCGAAGTGGGCGTGATCCTGCTGCTGTTCACCATCGGCATCGAATTCTCCCTCAGCCGGCTGCGCGAGATGGGTCGCGAGGTGATCATCGGCGGCGGCGCGCAGGTGCTGCTCACCGTGGGGCTCGCCGCCGCACTCGCCGCCGGGCTCGGCCTCGCGTGGCCCGTCGCCGTGCTGCTGGGCTTCCTGGTCGCGCTCTCGAGCACCGCGATCGTGCTGAAAGGACTCGCCGACAAGGGCGAGATCGACACACCGCACGGTCGCCTCGCGACGGGTGTGCTCATCTTCCAGGACCTGTGCGTCGTGCCGATGATGCTCGTGCTGCCGTTTCTGGCGGGAGCAGCCGCGTCAGCTGCAGGCGGCCGTGAGGCTTACTGCTGGCAATACTGCTGCGAAAACGCAACAGCAAGAATCGTGACTGTTGCTGCACAGCCCCAAATAAACAGCGAAAACATAGGTATATTGGGCATTATCTGGCGAGTGCGTACTCACTCCAACGCGTAATAGCGGCTAGATCAATGACTTACACTAGCACAAGACCCGGGCAAGTACCGCAAGTGCCTGTTAAATAGCAGCTTACGTTTTCCACATCCCCCCTATTTTCGGCCCCCGGCTAGATTCTGGCCATGCCAATACCCCCCCTGTACGGCCATGAGGGGACCCGAAACCGGCTGGTAGGCGCCCTCGCCTCCGGCCGGTTGCCGCAAGCGCTCTTGTTTGAGGGTCCCCGGGGAGTCGGGAAGCAGCGCCTGGCGTTATGGCTGGCACAGGCGTTGGTCTGCGAACGGCTAGGGACGGGGGTAGGGGGACGGGGGACGAGTGCCGCGGAACCGTGCGGGGAGTGTCAGCCCTGCCGGATGGTACTCAATCTCTCGCACCCCGATGTGCACTGGTTCGTGCCGCTCGAGCTCAGCAAGAAGAGCGGCGACGCGGACAAGCAGGTGGACGTGGTGCAGGAAGCGCTCGCCGAAGAAATGGCGGCGCGGCGGGAGCAGCCGCTGTACGAGGCGCCGTCCGGTCTAGCGAGCCACGGGATTGCGGCCGTGCGCCTGCTGTTACGGCGGCTGGCGCTCAAGCCGGCGCTGGGCCAGCGCAAGGTGTTCGTGATCGGGGATGCCGAGCGGCTGGTCCCGCAGGTGGGGGCCGAGGCGGCGGCCAACGCGCTGCTCAAGGCGCTGGAGGAGCCGCCGGCGAATACGGTGATCGTGCTGACCGCGACCGCACCCGAGGCGCTGTTGCCGACGATCCGGTCTCGCGTAGTGCGGGTTCGAGTGGCAAGACTTGGCGACAGCGTCGTGGCAGCATTCGTTCAGCGGGAGCTGGGGGTAAGTGGACAACGTGCTGTCGCACAACGAGTTGCAGCTGCCGACGGATGCATCGGCAGGGTCCTTGCAACAGGGGAGCGAGAGGATCGGGGTGGGGAGGCCGCGGAGCGGTTCGCCGCAGCCGTGAACGCCGGACCGGTGGGTCGCTACGCCTTCGCGCTCGGGCAGCAGCCGTTTCAAGCCCGCGGCGGCTTCACCGAGATGCTCGACGGCTTGCTGGAGCGACTGCGCGAGCAGGCCCGGTCGGGCGGGGAGACCGGGACGGTCGTTCGGGCGATGGCGCAGGTGCTCGAGGCGCGGGGCCTCGCCCAGGGGAACGTGAACCCCCAGCTGGTCGCGGCCGTACTGGGCGGCGACTGGGAGAGAGCGGGGACGGCGCCGGAATGAAGCTGTCGCACGTGGACGAGGCGGGCCGCGCCCGCATGGTGGACGTGGGCGACAAGCCGGTCACGGTGCGCACCGCGGTCGCCGAAGGAGCGATCCGGATGTCGCGGGAGGCGTTTCGGCTCGTGGCCGAGCAGCAGGTGGCCAAGGGAGACGTGCTCGGGGTGAGCGAGGTGGCGGGGACGCTCGCGGCGAAGCGCACAGCGGAGCTGATTCCGCTGTGTCATCCCCTGGGCCTCGACCACGTGGAAGTCGCAGCGACGCTCGAGGAGGGGCTTCCGGGGGTTCGCGTCCGGGCCGCCGCCAAGGCGGTGGGCCGGACGGGCGTGGAGATGGAAGCTCTGACGGCGGTGTCGGTCGCGTTGCTGACGGTCTACGACATGGTGAAGGCCGCCGACCGCGGCATGGTGATCGAAAAGGTGCAGCTGCTGGAGAAAACCGGCGGCACGCACGGCGACTGGCGGCGCGACGCGGCCGATTGACGGATGCTTGACGGGGCGGGGCCAGTTTCGTGACCGCCTGGACTTACAAGAGAGGTCTATGCACACGAAGACCCGGAAGTTGATGTTGCAGGGCGGGGTAATTCTGCTCGGCTCACTGGTCGTGAGCAGCATCGGGGGGTGGGCTCGACATGCCACCGCCGACGACCAGCCGACACCGTTGACCGCGCCCGCGATCGTGGGCGAGCTGCGCTCGCTCGAGCAGTCGCTCGAGGCGACCCGCGGCGAGCTGGCGGTCGCCCGGTTGCAGCTCGAGCGCGCCAACGCGATCATCGACTTTTCCACCCACTACAACATCGCGGCCGACCTCGCCGCGGCGATCTACGACGTGTCGTTGGCGGAGGGCGTGGATCCGGCCCTGGCGTTCCGCCTGGTGCGGGTGGAGTCGGGCTTCAAGGGCATGGCGAAGAGCAAGGTCGGGGCGATCGGCTACACGCAGGTCCTGCCGAGCACGGCGCGGCTGTACGAGCCGGGGCTCACCACGACCCAGCTCTACGAGCGTAACACCAACCTGCGCTTGGGCTTCCGCTACCTGCGCGACCTGCTGGAGCGGTACGAGGGCAACCCCGACGCGAAGCTGCGGCTCGCCCTGCTCGCATACAACCGCGGGCCCGCCCGGGTGCAGGAGCTGCTCGACGCCGGCAAGGATCCGCAGAACGGGTATGCGTCCGCCTTGATGAAAGGGTATCGTCGAAAAAGCTAGAGACGTAGCACAACGACGTAGCACAAAGGCGTAGCACGAAGGCGTAGGGGCTCCCACCCTACGCCTTTCGTGTTACGTATCTGCGCGACGTCGTTGTGTTACGCCTTTGTGCTACGTCTTTATTGTTTTTGCGGGATCTTGATCAGGTCCCCGACTCTCAAGAGCGACGCCATCGTCAGGCCGTTGTAATTGAGCAACGCCGTGAGTGACACGCCGAAGCGGCGCGCGATCTCGCTCGCCGTCTCCCCCGGCCGCACGCGGTGCGCGCCGGCGCTCGCCCCGGTGCTCGAGACCCGGCGGTAGCGCGGCTCCGGCGGGACCGACCAGGCCGACGCCGGCACTACACGTCCGCTCATCGGGATGATGATGCGCTGGCCCACGCGCAGCGCGTGCGCCCGGAGCCGCGGGTTGGCGCCCTCGATCAGGGAGACGTTGACCCGATAGTGCTTCGCGATGTCCGATAGCGTCTGGCCGCGGGACACGTAGTGGTCCACGAACGTGATCCGCTCGGTCACGGGGAGGCTGTCGTAGCGCTCCGCCACCAGCGTCCCGTGCCCGCGCGGCACCCGCACCACGACGCTCCGCCCCGGCGGCGTGACCCCGCGCACGAACTGCGGGTTCAAATCGAGCAGGACCGCAACCGTCGTGTCGGCCAGGCGGGCGATGACGTCGAGGCCCGTGGCGTCCGGCACGGTGATTTCGTCGAACACGAGCGGGGGCAGCGGCTCGGGCTGGAAGCCGTAGCGCTGCGGCTGCTTGGCGATCAGCGCCGCGGCGATGAGCTTGGGCACGTAATCGCGGGTCTCGCGCCGCAGATAGCGGCGGTCGGAGAGCTGGAAAAACGTGCGATCGTCCACGGAGTCGGTCTCGCCCGGCAGGCGATCGATGCCGCGCTCGATCCGCCCCACGCCCGTGTTGTACGCGGCGGCGGCGAGGTACACACTGCCGAGGCGCTCCCGCAGGTCGGCCAGGTAATTCGCCGCCGCCTCCGTCGCCCGGAACGGGTCCCGGCGCTCGTCCACCCAGGGGTCCACCGTCAGCCCGTACAGCCGCGCCGTGCTCGCCATGAATTGCCACATCCCGACCGCTTTCGCCCGGCTCACCGCCGTGTTGGAGAAGCCGCTTTCGATCAGGCAGAGGTAGAGCAGGTCTTCCGGGAGGCGTTTGGCCCGGAGCCGCTCGCGGATCATGCCCTCGTAGCGGCCCAACCGGGCGAGCCAGATCTCGAACCGGTCGCGCGAGTCCACCTGGAAAAACTCGAGGTACTCGAGCACCCGCCGGTTGGTGGCGAAGCTCGAGACGTCGATATCGAAGGTGGGCGCGGCGGTGGGTGCCGCCCCGATGGCCGTGCGACCCTCGGCTCCGAACAGCCGCACCGCCTCGCGCTCCACGTCCTCGCCCTTGAGGGGCGGGGTCGGAGCTGCGTGCTGCTGCATGCTGTCGGCGGGGGGACGCGGTCCGTGCAGGCTGTCCAGTACCTGCTGATCGGCCGCGGAGTCCCGCGCCTGCCGGACGGCCACCGCCGCCAACGAGTCCACGCCGGGCGACGGTGCCGTCGAGTCGCGGACCGGGGCGATCAGGGCCGGGTGCCCCGCGCGACCGCCCCCGCAGGCGGCGCCGAGCGCGCCGCCCAGCGCCGCGCCCACGAGCGCGACCAGGGAAGTTCCCGCGATCCGGCTCATCGAGTGGCGAAGAAGTTTCCGAGAATGCGGTTCGTGGCGTTCAGGACCGCAAGGGCCGCACCGCGGGGGGCATCGGTCTCCGTCAGGCAGGCTCCCACCAAGCGGGAGGCCCGCGCCTCCTGCCGCGTCGACAGCGACACGATCACCACCGTCGCGTCGAACGCCCGCACGGCCTTCACGCCCAGCAGCTCGAAGGCGAGCTTCGGCTGCACGACGCGCTCCAGCGCCCGCACGGTCGCCTCGGCGCAGCAACGCAGCTCCCCTGCCTGTGAAATCACGCCCTGCGACTCCCCGGTGAACTGTCGCCCGTCGGCCCACGTCAGCACCACCTTGGCGCGGCACCGCCCATTCGCCAACCGCTGGAACTCGAAGTCCTGGAAGCGGAGGCGTTCACCCCCGCCCCCTCCCGCCTCTCCTCCGCCGGACCCCCCTGCCACTGGTGTCGTCACGGTCCGCGCCCCTATTCGAAGCGTACTTCAAGCTGCTGGCGGACCCCCAGATCTTTCGGGCCCTCCACGACGTCCACCTCGAGGCGTGGGCGCCCTTGGACGTCCCGCTCAGCCGATACCACCAGGATCAAGCCGCTCTCGAGCTCGACCTTGAGCTGGCGCAGGTCGGACCGCACGGTGACGTCGCGGACCACCTCGCCGCGCAGCCGTGCCACTGCTCCTGCCACGCGGCGCAGCTGTTGGAGCTCCAGGGAGCTCACGCCAGCCGCTCAGCGAGGAGCTGCGAGATGGCCGTGTCGGGGATGCGCTCGGCCTGAATGAAGAGCGACGATTTCGAGGTCGCTTCGAGCGGGTACAACGTCCAGAACGAGCGTCCGGAGCGCTCAGACGCCGATCGGAATGACAGTACCAACTGCCATGCCTCGGTATTGGCCGGGCGCTCCGCCAAAGCGTCCACGTGCCAAACTTGATCGCCATGGGCGATCACTCGCCACGGCATGGATCACCTCGCGTTAACAAGGGCGCGAGAATATGCTGCTAACCCCAAGTCCTGTCAATAGTTGGGGTCTCAGTCGCCGCGTATCGCGAGCGCCTTGAATCGCTTGGCGAGCTCCTTGGTGACGGGGCCGGGTTGGCCGCTCCCGATAACGCGGCCGTCCAGCTTGGTCACGGGTACGACCTCGGCGGCCGTGCCGGTGAGGAACATCTCGTCCGCCGTGTAGAGGTCGTACCGGTTGAGAGGGATTTCTTCGACGCCGTAGGTCGCTTCGCGCGCCAGCTCGATCACGGCGTCGCGCGTTACGCCGCGCAGGATGCCGGCGTAGGCCGGCGGCGTCTTCAGCGTGCCGTTGGTCACGGCGAACAGATTCATGCCGCTCGCCTCGGCCACATAGCCCTGCGCGTCGAGCATGATGACCTCATCCACGCCGGCGGCGATGCCTTCCACCTTGGCGAGGATGTGCGACAGGTAGTTGAGCGACTTGATGCGCGGTGAAAGGCTCTCGCGGTGATGGATCGGTGTCGCGGCGGTGAGCGCAATGAGCCCCTTGTCGTAGCGGTCCTGCGGCCACAGCTGGATCGTGTCGACGATGCAGATGACCGAGGGCTTGGGGCATTTCCGCGGGTCTAGCCCCAGGTCGCCCACCCCGCGCGTGACCAGCAGGCGAATGTAGGCCTCGTCGAGCCCGCTCTTCGTGACGGCTTCCTCCACCAGGCGGTGCAGCGTCGGCTTGGCGAGCGGGACCTCGAGCCATACCCCCTTCGCCGAGGCGAAGAGTCGGTCCAGGTGCTGGGCCAGGCGGAACACCCGCCGGTTGTAAACCCGGATTCCCTCGAACACGCCGTCGCCGTACAGCAGGCCGTGATCGAACACCGAGACCTTGGCCGTGGCGCGATCGTAGTACGTTCCGTCGATCCAGATGATGGGCGGCATAGTCCTCTCAGCGCGGGAAGGCGACGATCTTGTCCCAGACGACGACCAGCAGGGCCACGGCGCCCGCCGCCGTTCCCCGGGCAGTCCTCACCCCCTGTCCCCCTGTCCCTTCGGGAGAGGGGGGACTACGGTCGGACGTCGTTTCCCCACTCCCAGAGGAGAGGGGATCAGAGGGGTGAGGACTAGGCACTTGCGCATCGACCGTGCCATCGTGAACCCATTCCTCCAGCTAGGCGAATATACCCGCCCGGCAGAGCCCCCGGCTACCAGGGTCGGGCCCCGGGAATGTTACCCAGATCACGGAACGGCGGGCCGAAAACGTCAATTAGTAGGTCCATGGGAGACCAACCGCTGGGCTGGGCGCGCGTGTGGTACGCGCTCAAGCGCGAGGAAGACGAGGGGCTGCTGCGCCAAGGCGCGTGGTATCCGGTCGTGACCAGTGGCGTCACGCGCGCCGTGCTGGAGGTGTCGGGACAACGGGTGACGGTGCCGCAGGAAGCGCTGGAAGTGCGGGACAAGCGCCCGGACAGGTTCACGGTGGTGTACCGCACGCGCGAGGACCCCAACCCTGCGCGCGGCACGCGCGCCGACGTGGGGCGCCGCTATGGCGTGTGCCCGATGTGCGCCACCCGCCTGCCGTTCCGCAACAACGTGATTCCACCGGTGGCCACGTGCAAGGAGTGCGGGCACCAGGGGATCGTGGCGTGGTGGGAGACGGGGTGAGGCGGACCGAGTGACCCGGCTGGGAATCGAACCCAGGACCTACGGATTAAAAGTCCGTTGCTCTACCAACTGAGCTACCGGGTCGGACGAAGCGAAACTTCGCCGTACGCCTACCCTTGCACAAGCGTCGCACATCTCATCCAACATGGTACTCGTCAGAGAGTGGGACAAACGGTGGGACTTCACGCCGTCTTGACGAGCAGCAAGTCGGCCATCGTGCGGGCGTTCTCGCCCTCGTCACGAATGGTCGTGTCCTCCTAGCCATCGCTGGCGTCGTGTGCCGCAACCCCGCCTGGATTCGATTCTCAGCCACACCAGCGTCCGCAAGCCAATGACCGAATGCTAGGGGCAAAATCCTTGCAACAGCCACTGGAGACACTTACGCGGGTGCTCTTTCCAAGTGGCCCAGTTAGGTGAATACTTGCACCACGCAACTTCACCGGAGGCGGCCCGATGGACGCTATCAAGTGCAAGACTTGCGACAGGGGAACGCTTGTTAAGCGCAAGAAGTATCGAATGAGTGGCATTGTTGTTCTCATCGGATACATCCTCGTCATCCCTTCCGTTCTCGGTATCCTGATCGGGGTCGCTGGTATCGTTGGGTCTGGCTCGGCCGGCACGAGCAGCAATCAAGCGTCGCGCACGAGGGTCGAGGCCGACCTTCGAGCCGCAAGCGTTCCTTCGGCTGTCATAGCGAAGGTG
>Ga0209156_10000633_pt1 | contig 29685 bp, 27 predicted proteins | sample GraSoiAngelo_124_FD_185881 | JGI IMG/M metagenome (GOLD analysis project Ga0209156, IMG submission 185881) | Grasslands soil microbial communities from the Angelo Coastal Reserve, California, USA - 14_0927_05_20cm (SPAdes) (version 2) | ecosystem: Environmental > Terrestrial > Soil > Grasslands... | reverse complement strand
GTTGAAGCCGGCGAGGATCAGGAACAGGCACAGGACCACCGACAGGATGAAGGCGACGACCTGGTTGCGCGTCATCGCCGAGGTCATGCAGGCGATGGCGAGATAGGCGCCTGCGAGGAGCAGGCTGCCGAGATAGCCTGCGACGATCTGGCCGTTGTCCGGGTCGCCGAGGATGTTCGCGGTGATGACCGCAGGGAAGGTGAGCGCCAGGGCGACCGCCAGGAACGCCCATGAAGCGAGGAACTTGGCGACGATCGCCTGCCAGGGCGTGATCGGCATGGTCAGCAGCAGCTCGAGCGTGCCGGAGCGGCGCTCCTCGGCCCACACCCGCATGCCGACCGCGGGCACGAGAACCAGGTACAGCCACGGGTGCCAGCCGAAGAACGCGGCCAGGCTGGCTTCTCCCCGTTCAAAGAAATTGCCGGCGGTGAAAGTGAAAAAGCCGGTGAGCAGCAGGAAGATCACCAGGAACACGTAGGCCACCGGCGAGGTGAAATAGCTGGTGAGCTCGCGCCTGGCGATGGTGAGGATCGGCTTCATCGCTTCACCGTGTCGGGCAGGGTGATGCGGCGGAACACCTCGTCGAGCTGCCCCGCCTCGCTGTACATCCCCTCCACCTTCCAGCCCTCCCGGTTGACCAGCTCGACGATGCCCTGCGCGAGCTCCGCCGCGCGCGCCTTGTCGCGCGGGTAGATGCGGAACGCTCCATCCAGGGGCTCCACTCTTCCCAACGCGGCGAGCTTTTCCCCGGTAGCGCCGCGCGCCGACAGCGTCACGGCGCCGGCCAGCTCGGACATGGCGCGCAGCTCATCGGGCGTGCCGTTGGCGACGATCCTGCCGCGGTCGATGATGATCGCGCGCGTGCATGCGGCGTCGACCTCCTCCAGGATGTGCGTCGAGAACACGATCGCCTTGTTTTTGCCGAGCTTGCGGATCAGGTTTCTCACCTCGTGCTTCTGGTTCGGGTCGAGGCCGTCGGTCGGCTCGTCCATGATGAGGACGTCGGGATCGTGGATCAGCGCCTGCGCGAGGCAGGTGCGGTGGCGATAGCCCTTCGACAGCGTGTCGATCGACTGGTGGAGCACCGAGTCGAGAAAGCACAGCTCTACCACGCGCTGCACGGCTTTCCTGCGCGCCTCGCCTCCGAGCCGGCGCAGCTCGGCGGCGAAATCGAGAAAGCCCTTCACCGTCATGTCGGGATAGGCGGCGGCGTTCTCGGGCAGGTAGCCGATCAGGCGCTTCGCCTCGAGCGGCGATTCGACGACGTCGTAGCCGCCGACCGTGACCCTGCCGGCGGTGGGCGGCATGAATCCCGTGATCATGCGCATGGTGGTCGACTTTCCCGCGCCGTTCGGGCCGAGGAAGCCGAGCACTTCGCCGCGCTCGACGGTGAACGAAATGTCGTCTACCGCCCGCCTCGGGCCGAAGGCCTTCGCCAGCCTGTCGATTTTTATCATGCTAAAAGAGGGGCAGAATTATCGCCGAATTACAATACCCAATCCTTAAGGATTATCGTACCTGACGTAATCGTCATTGGCGCCGGCGCCGCGGGACTCGCTGCGGCCGACGAGCTCGCGCACGCCGGCCGCTCGGTGCTGGTGGTCGAAGCCCGCAGCCGCATCGGCGGCCGCTGCTGGACCTGCCGCTTCCCGGGCCTGAGCGCTCCCGTCGAGCTCGGCGCCGAGTTCATCCACGGCCGCCCCCCGGTCACGCTTGCCCTGCTGCAAAGGGCCGGCAGCGCGGCGCTGGATTCGGCGCGCACGCAGCGCTTCGTGACCGACGGGCGCCTTCGCGCCATCGACGCGTTTGCCGAGGCGCGGAAAGCCATGCGGAACACCGCGGTGTTGAAAGTAAAGGATTCGTCGTTCGCGACTTTCCTGGCGCGCAAGCGGGGGCTATCCCGACGCACGCGCAGCTTCGCCCGCATGATGGTCGAGGGCTTCGATGCGGCCGACCCCGCGCGGGCGAGCGCGCGCGCGATCGTCGAGGAATGGTGCGCCAGCCCGCAGCTGGGAGCGCAGTTTCGTCCCCTCGGCGGCTACAGCGCATTGCTCGATTCGCTGGCGGGCAGCGACGTGCGGCTGCAAAGCGTGGTGCGCGAGATACGCTGGGAACGCGGCTCGGTCGAAGTGCGCGGCGAGTGCCTCGGTACGCGGTTCCGCCATCGCGCCCCGCAAGCCATCGTCAGCCTGCCGCTGGGCGTGCTGCAATCGGACGCAGTCCGCTTTATCCCCGCGTTGAAGGAAAAGCGGCCCGCGCTGAAGAAGCTCGCCTCCGGACCGGTAGTGAAGATCGCCCTGCGCTTTCGGGCCGCCTTCTGGGAGGAGGAGCATCCCGGGGTCGCTTTTTTCCATTCGCCGGCAGCGGCCTTTCCGACCTTCTGGACCCCTTTGCCGACGCGCGTGCCTTTCCTGATCGGCTGGGCAGGCGGCCCGAAGGCCGTTCGCCTTGCCGGCTTGAAGCGAGACGAGGTTGTACGGCGCGCGTTGCACAGCTTGAGGTCGATCTTTGGCAGGCAGGGGGAGCTCGTGGCGATCCACGCTCACGATTGGCAGGCCGATCCCTATGCGCGCGGGGCTTACAGCTACGTCACGGTCGGCGGCGAAGGAGCGAGACAGGCGCTGCAGGCACCGCTCGGCGACACGCTCTATTTCGCCGGCGAAGCGACCGATACGCAGGGCGAAGCGGGAACCGTGGCGGGGGCGCTGCAAAGCGGCCTGCTTGCAGCGCGACAACTGATCTGAGTCAGACCCGGCGCGCTTCGGACAGGTGCTTCTTCCAGTACGGGGAGTCGAGCGACTCGGTGCGCACGTGCCCGCCGGAGGACGGCGCATGCACGAACTTCCCGCTGCCGAGATAGATGCCGACGTGCGAGTTCCTCCTCCACCCTTCGTTGAAGAACACCAGGTCTCCACGCCGCAGGCTCGACACCCGGATGCCGGCCGTGGCGCGCCGCTGCTGCTCCGTGTCGCGCGGCAGGGCCACGCCGGCTTGCCGGAAGCTGTACTGGACGAGCCCGCTGCAATCGAAGCCCTTAGCGGGCGTCGAGCCACCGTAGCGGTACGGCTTGCCGACCATCTTCAGCGCCTGATCTGCCGCGGCGGCGCCACGCGCGTCCACGCGCGCCACCGGCGCGCTCGCGCACGCGGCGAGCGCAAGGCTCATCAACCCGGCGACTATGCGAAAAAGCGCTGCGCCACCCATATGGGCGGCTAGGATAGCCCGATCCGGGATCGGCTGCTGTGCCGCAGGTCACGCCGCCTCGCGCTCGGCGCGGCGCCGCTCGTGCTCCCTCAGGTGGCGCTTGCGCAGCCGGATCGATTTCGGCGTGATCTCGACCAGCTCGCCGTCGCCGATGAATTCAACCGCGTACTCGAGCGTGAGGTCGATCGGCGGCGTGAGCAGGATGGCCTCGTCCTTGCCCGAGGCGCGGATGTTGGTGAGCTGCTTGGTGCGGATCGGGTTGACCACCAGGTCGTTGTCGCGGCTGTGGATGCCGACGATCATGCCCTCGTAGACCGGGTCGCCCGGGCTCACGAACATGCGCCCGCGCTCCTGCAGCTTCCACAGCGCGTAGGCCACGGCGACGCCGTCGTCCTGCGACACCAGCACGCCGTTGCGGTGCTCCGTGATCTCGTCCTTCACTGGCGCGTAGTCGTCGAAGACGTGGCTCACCACGCCGGTGCCGCGGGTGAGGGTCATGAACTCGCCCTGGAAGCCGATCAGCCCGCGCGCCGGGATGCGGTATTCGAGGCGCACGCGGCCCTTGCCATCGGGTTCCATGTGGAGCAGCGCACCCTTGCGCCGGCCGAGCTCTTCCATCACCGCGCCCTGGGTCAGCTCTTCGACGTCGACGGCGAGCAGCTCGTAGGGCTCGCAGCGCACGCCGTCGATGTCCTTGTACACGACGCGCGGCCGGGACACCGCGAGCTCGTAGCCTTCGCGGCGCATGTTCTCGAGCAGGATGGTGAGATGCAGCTCCCCCCGCCCCGAGACGATGAAGGTATCGGTGTCGGCGGGGTACTCCACCCGCAGCGCGACGTTGCTCTTGGTCTCGCGCTCGAGCCGCTCGCGCAGCTGCCGGCTGGTGACGAACCTGCCCTCGCGCCCGGCGAGCGGCGAGGCGTTGACGAGAAAGTTCATGGTCAGCGTCGGCTCGTCGACCTTCAGGAGTGGCAGCGGCTCCGGGTTTTCCGGATCGCACAGCGTGGCGCCGATGCTCACCTCCTCGATGCCGTTGATCAGCACGATGTCGCCCGCTTCGGCCTCGTCGACCTGGACGCGATCCAGGCCCTCGAATTTGAGGACTTGGTTCACCCGCGCGCTGAGCGGACCGGAATCCCCGAAAAAAATCGAAACATTTTGCAGCGGCTTGACGCGTCCGCGGTGGATGCGTCCGATGCCGATCTTGCCGACGTAGCTGGAGTAGTCGAGCGAGCAGATCTGCAGCTGCAGCGGGCCTTCGGGGTCCTCATCGCGCACCGGCACATATTCGAGGATGGCCTCGAAAAGGGGAGACATATCCTTTCCAACATGCTTCGCATCCCTCGTTGCCCAGCCCTGCAGCGCCGAGGCATAGATCACCGGGAAGTCGAGCTGCTCTTCGGCAGCTCCGAGCTTGTCGAACAGATCGAAGGTCTGGTTCACCACCCAGTCGACCCGGGCGCCGGGGCGGTCGAGCTTGTTGATCACGACGAGCGGCTTCAACCCCTGGGCGAGCGCCTTGCGCAGCACGAAGCGCGTCTGCGGCATCGGCCCCTCGACCGCGTCGACGAGCAGCAGCACGCCGTCGACCATGGACAGCGCGCGCTCCACCTCGCCGCCGAAATCCGCGTGCCCCGGGGTGTCGACGATGTTGATGTGGGTGCCGCGGTAGCGGAAGGCGCAGTTCTTGGCCAGGATGGTGATGCCGCGCTCGCGCTCTAGGTCGTTCGAGTCCATGACGCGCTCCTGGATGTGCTCGTGCGCGGCAAAGGTGCCCGACTGCTGCAGCAGTTTGTCGACCAGCGTGGTCTTGCCGTGGTCGACGTGGGCGATGATGGCGACGTTGCGCAGGGCGCGCGGCATGGTGCACCGAATCCGAAAGGGTCGCGCATTGTACGCGAGGAATTAGTTAAAATCCTGCCTCTGTTGCTCCCCGCAACCAACCCCCTAATTTACCTATGGACAAGGAACTTCTTTCCAAGACCGCCGCCGCGATGGTGGCGAAGGGCAAGGGCATCCTCGCCGCCGACGAGTCGAGCGGCACCTGCGAGAAGCGCTTCAAGTCGGTGGGCGTCGAATGCACCGAGGAGAACCGGCGCGCCTACCGCGGGCTGCTCTTCGGCACGCCGGGGGTCGAGCAATACGTCTCGGGGGTGATCCTGTTCGACGAAACGGCGCGCCAGAAGGCGGCCGACGGCACGCCCTTTCCCCAGTACCTGGCGGGGAAAGGCATCATCCCCGGCATCAAGGTCGACAAGGGGACGGTCGAGCTCGCGCTCTCGCCCGGCGAGAAGGTGACCGACGGCCTCGACGGCCTCGCCAAGCGCATGGCCGAGTACTTCCAGATGGGTGCGCGCTTCGCCAAGTGGCGTGCGGTCATCGCGATCGGCGAAGGCATTCCGACGCACGCCTGCCTGTACGCCAACGCGCATGCCCTGGCGCGCTACGCGGCGATCTGCCAGGAGGCTTCGATCGTGCCGGTGATCGAGCCCGAAGTACTGCTCGACGGCGATCACACTGCCGAGCGCTCGGAGGAAGTGCACGAGGCCACGCTGCGCGCAACTTATGCAGCCCTGGCCGCGTACAACGTGTCGGTCGAGCATCTCATCCTCAAGACGAGCATGGTGGTGTCGGGCAAGGACTGCCCGCGGCAGGCCGGCGTCGACGAGGTCGCCGAGCGCACCGTGCGAGTGCTGAAGCGCACCGTCCCGGCGGCGCAGCCGGGCATCGTGTTCCTCTCCGGCGGCCAGTCCGATGAAGCCGCTACCGCGCACCTGAATGCCATGGCGGCGATGAAGGGCCTGCCGTGGCCGCTGAGCTTCTCGTACTCGCGCGCGCTGCAGAACCAGGCGCTGAAGACCTGGCGCGGCCAGCCCGGCAATGTCGGCGCGGCGCAAAAGGCTTTTTTCCACCGCGCGCACATGAACGGCCTCGCTGCGCAGGGAAAATGGCGGGCCGAGCTCGAGAAGCAGGCAGCATAAATGCTTTTATATGAATCGAGGATAAAAACCCTGCCGCGCATCGGCCGGGGCAAGGTCCGCGATATCTACGCCGTCGGCAGCGACAAGATGCTGATCGTGACGAGCGACCGGCTCTCGGCATTCGACGTCGTGCTTTCGGATCCGATTCCCGACAAGGGGCGCGTGCTGAACGAGATGGCGAGCTTCTGGTTCGAGCGCTTGCGCCACATCGTGCCGAACCAGCTCACCGGCGTCGACCCTGAATCCGTCGTCACCGAAGAGGAAAAACCCCAGGTGCGCGGTCGCTCGATGGTCGTGAAGAAGCTCAAGCCCCTGCCGATCGAGGCGGTGGTGCGTGGCTACATCATCGGCTCGGGCTGGAAGGACTACCAGAAGACCGGCAGGATCTGCGGCATCGAGCTGCCGAAAGGCCTGCGCCAGGCCGAGAAGCTGTCCGAGCCGATTTTCACGCCGGCCACCAAGGCCGCGGCCGGGCACGACGAGAACATCAGCTTCGCCGAGGCGGAGAAGCTGATCGGCAAGGCGCTAGCCGCCAAGGTGCGCGACACCAGCATCCGGCTGTACAAGGAAGCCGCCGACTACGCGATGAAGAAGGGCATCATCATTGCGGACACGAAATTTGAATTTGGTTTAACGCCTTCCAATGACCTGGTTTTGATCGATGAAGTCTTGACGGCGGACTCGTCACGCTTCTGGCCCGCCGATTCGTATCGCGTCGGCATGAGCCCGCCTTCGTTCGACAAGCAGTACGTGCGCGACTACCTCGAGACGCTCGACTGGAACAAGACGCCGCCCGCGCCGCGGCTGCCGGCCGAGGTGATCGCCAAGACGTCGGAAAAATACCGCGAAGCGCTGACGCGATTGACGGGGAGAAAGCTTGCATGATCGGCATCGTGATGGGGTCGAGCTCCGACTGGGACACGATGAAGGCCGCCGCCAAGATGCTGGAGGAATTCGGCGTGCCCTACGAGGCGAAGGCGATGTCGGCGCACCGCACGCCCGATCTCGTCGCCGAGTGGGCGAAGGGCGCGGCCAAGCGCGGCCTGAAAGCCATCATCGCCGGCGCCGGCGGCGCCGCCCACCTCGCCGGCGTGGTGGCGGCGCATACGACGCTTCCCGTGCTCGGCGTGCCGATGCCTTCGAAGCATCTGCAGGGGCTCGATTCGCTGCTTTCCACCGTGCAGATGCCGAAAGGCATCCCGGTGGCGACTTTTGCCATCGGCGAGGCAGGCGCGGCCAACGCCGCGCTTTACGCCGTCGCGATGCTTGCGCTGTCCGACAGGAATCTCGCTTCCAAGTTGACGGAATTCAGAACCAGACAATCCGACGCGGTCAAAAAGGCCGAGCTGCCGAAGCCATGAAGCCAGAGATCCGCAAGGCCGCGGAGATCCTCCGCGCCGGCGGACTCGTGGCCTTCCCGACCGAAACGGTGTACGGCCTCGGCGCCGATGCGTCGAACGCCGGGGCGGTAGCGCGTCTTTACGCGACCAAGCGCCGCCCGGCCGATCATCCGGTGATCGTCCACTTCGGCTCGAAGGAAAAGGCCTTTTCATGGGCGCGCGAGGTGCCCACGGGGGCGAGACAGCTTGCGGAGCGTTTCTGGCCGGGCCCGCTTACCCTGATCCTGAAGCGCTCTGCGCTCGCCAAGGACTTCATCACCGGAGGGCAGGACACGGTCGGCCTGCGCGTTCCCTCGCATCCCGTTGCGCGCGGGTTGCTGGAAATGTTTCAAGGCGGAATTGCCGCGCCATCGGCGAATCGCTTCGGGCTTGTGTCGCCGACCACCGCAGCGCACGTGCGCGAGGACCTCGGCGACGACGTCGACCTGGTGCTCGAAGGCGGCCCGAGCGAGGTCGGCATCGAATCGACGATCGTTGATTTGTCCACGGGAGCTGCCTTGCTGCTGCGGCCAGGAGCGATCTCACGCGGGGATCTCGCGCAGCTGTTGAATGTGAAAGAGGCACGCTTGTCGTCGCCGCGTCATTCCGGCGGCCTCGAGCGCCACTATGCGCCGCGCACGCCGGCACGCCTGGTGTCGACTCACGATCTCGACAAGGAAATTGAAAAGCTCAAGCAGCGAGTGGCGGTGCTCGCGTTTTCACGCCCGGATGAGCGCGTGGACTACTGGCTGCGCATGCCGCGCAACCCGGAAGGCTACGCGCGGCGCCTTTACGCGGCGCTGCGCGAGCTGGACACGGCGGGCTGCGAGACGATCCTGGTCGAAGCGCCGCCCGACGCGCCCGAATGGGCCGCGGTGCGCGATCGCCTGCAGAAAGCCTGCGCTGCGCGGTAAGCGCACGGAGGCGGCACTGCGATCAGCAGCTCTTCCGCGGGGCTCAGCGTGCAGGCGACCGGCTCGAGCGCAGCGGCTCTCATCGGCCTGGGCATCGCCGGTGCCGTCATTTACCGCTCCGAAGCAAGCGGGACCGAGAGGGCGCCCGAGCTCGCGCCGGTGCGCAAGGTGAACGAGCAGGACTGCACGCGCCCGATCGAGGATCTCTCGGCCAACTTGAAGTGCCGTTAGACCTTTAACGGCCCCGCTTTACCGTCTTCGACGACGAAGGAAGCGAGCGTAAAGCACGGCGCATCGCGCCGCTGCACGGTCTGCATCGCGCGCAGGTCGGCTTTCCATAGTTTTACATCGAGCTCGACCCGGACGTAGCCGCGATAACGGCTGTCGGCGTACAGCACATGCGGGTTGTCCGGCAGGTATTCGTTGATGCGCTCCTGCGGCCAGCCCTGCGAGGTGATCGAGGTGCCGACGAATTCGCTCGCCACCACCGCAGAGCGCGGATCGGCGAAGTCGGCCTTGAGCTGGCAGACGTTGAAGGCGTGGATGTCGCCGCCGATCACGACCGGGTTTTGTATCTTTCTTGCCGCTATCGAATCGAGCAGGCGCTGCCTCGCCGCGGGATAGCCGTCCCAGCTGTCGGTCCAGGCGCGCCGCCCGGGGCCGGGCAGCTCGTCCATTTGCGCCATCCTGGTCTGCTGCGCGATCACGTTCCACTGCGCGCGCGAGGCGGCGAGCCTGCCGTCGAGCCAGCGCTCCTGCGCGCGGCCGAGGATTGACCGCGCGGGGCTCGCGAGGCGCGTGCACTCGGATACGTCGACCGTGTTTGAGCCGCCGCGCCACCCGGGACGGGGGCAGGCATGCCAGGAACGGTATTGCCGGTCATCGAGCACAAAGAAGCGCGCCAGCGTTCCCCAGTCGACGTGGGTGTAGATGCGCATGTTCGGCCCTTCGGGCCGCATGCGCGGCGGCAGCGGCAGGTGCTCGTAGTACGCGCGGTAGGCGGCCGCGCGGCGGCGCAGGAACTCCTCGCGTCCCATGCCGTCCTCAGGCCGGTCGTTGGCGTAGTCGTTGTCGACCTCGTGATCGTCCCAGGTGACGATCCACGGGCACGCGGCATGCGCTGCCTGCAGGTCCGGGTCGCTGCGATAGAGCGCGTGGCGCGCGCGATAGTCCGCGAGCGAGTAAGGCTCGGGCGCGTCATGGCTGCGGACGAGGTCGCTGCCCCAGCTCGACTCGTAGATGTAGTCGCCGAGAAACGCGACGAGGTCCGGCTGGTCGGCAACGATGTGGCGATAGGCGCCAAAAAATCCCTGCTCGTATTGCTGGCAGGACGCGAACGCGAAGCGCAGCCTCTGCGCCGGCGCCGCCGCCGCGGGCGCGGTGCGCGTGCGACCGATCGGGCTGCGGGCGTCGCCGGCGGTGAAGCGGTACCAGTACCAGCGATCGGGCTCCAGGCCTTGCACTTCGACGCGCGCGGAGTGGGCCCACGCCGGGTCGGCCGTTGTTTCACCAGAAAAAATGACCTGGCGCATCGCCTCATCCGCGGCCACTTCCCAGCGCACAGGGATCTCGAGCGGCTCGAGGCCCATCAAACGCGTCCAGAGAACGACGCCCGACGGGCTTGGATAGCCGGAGGCGACGCCGAGCGTGAACGGGTACGAGTCGAAGCTGACCTTGCGATCGGTGGCGCAGGTTGGAAGCGCCTGCGAAACACCAAGCGCTGCGAGAACTTCCAGGAACCTGCGGCGGCCGATCATGGTGGGAGCATATCCGGTCCCTGTTTCAGGGTGCTGACCAGGCTCCCGCAAATTTTCCAGGCGCCTTCCTGACACCATTCGTCAACCTGGAATAAATCCCCGCCGTGGCTTGTTTTACGTTCCCAGGAGTACCTGACGTGACGGCAAGCCCTCGAGCCGGGACGAACCCAAGCATGTCCGCTGCGGAGGCCGCCCTCCACGAATCCTCCGTCTCTTCCGCTTTGGTCTCCATCTTTCGCGGCAAATTCTGCGACGCTCTTCTGCCCGGCCGCGGCGCGCTGCATTTCGCCGCCGACGAAATCCTCTACGACGTGGGCGACAGGAACCGTGTCGTGTTTTTTGTCCGCAAAGGTTTCGTCAAGATCGGCACCCTCACTCCCGAGGGTCGCGAAGTTATTTACGATATCCGCAAGGACGGCGATGTGGTCGGCGAGCTTTGTGCCTGCCACACCCCGCGCCGCGATCGCGCCGTCGCCCTCGAACCCGCTGAAGCCATTCGCGTCCCGTACTCTGAAATTGTTGACGCGCTGCGCGGCAATCCCGATCTCCTCGTCAAGCTCCTCGAAATTTTCTGCAACTGCCTCGCCGACGCTTACGACCAGATCACCACTCTCGCCTCGCAGGATCTTCCCGGCCGCCTCGTTCAGGTCCTCCTCGGTCTCGCCTCCAAAATCGGCCGCCCCGCCGGCGAGGCTGTTCAGATTCCCGCCTATCTCACCCAGGAAGAGATTTCCCAGATGGTGGGCGCCCGTCGCGAGCGTGTGTCCACGGCCTTGAATTCTCTCCGGCGCCGCGGCCTGCTGGAATATTCCAGCCGCGGCCATCTGCTTCTTCATGTCGCGGCTCTGCGCGACTTCGCCCCTTGAGGGAAGTAGATTTCGAATGTTACTGGCGTAACTGACATCTGCTCTCCCGAGTGCTATCAGCTTTTCCGTGCGATGGCCGGATCCGCCCCCGTCTGGTCGTAGGTCTGACTGAATTCACCCATCGTGGAGGTTACGCAATGAAACGTAAATTCACCTGCACGATTGCTGTCCTTATCTTTGGCGCATGCGCCATGCTTTATTATGCCGTGTGGGCGCAGCGCAATGCTGCTGCGTTCGCGGATGATTCTCAGCGCCGTTCCGGATTCGACGCCGCCGTCCTGCAGAATTCGCTCCAAATGGTGGAAGACGGAAGAAAAATCTTCCGCTTCGACACTTTCGGCGACGAATCCTTCTGGGGAGACACGCTCCACCTTCATCAAGTGCTGAATACGCTGCCGCCCAGCACCGCGCTGGCGTTGGGGCTGAAAATCGACTCGCACGCGCTTTCGCCTTCACTCATCGAAGCGATCAAACAAGGCAAGGTGAATCTTGGCGATCCCGCGGTGACGCGGCTGTTGATCAAGCAGAACTCCGTCCTCGGCGTGGTCGGCTTCTTCAATGGCAACGGCACGTTGCGCTCCGTCGGTCTCACTTGCGCGCTTTGTCATTCCACCGTGGATGATTCCGTCGCGCCGAATATCGGCAGGCGGATCGACGGATTGGCCAATCGCGACCTCAATGTGGGCGCGATTGTCGCCACCGCTCCCAACCTGCAACCCGTCGTGGACCTGTTGAAACTCGCCGATGCCGGCATAACCGTGAGCGACGTTCTGAAGGTCCTCAACAGTTGGGGTCCCGGCAAATTCGATGCCGAGTTGTTCCTCGACGGCAAGGCCACGAACCCGCAGCAGGTCACCAACGGCGTGGTCACGGGAATGAATGTGCCCGGTGCCACGTTGATTCCCAATGCCCGTGGTTTGGCGGGCCACAATCTGCATACGTGGACGGGCGGATGGGGCACCGTGACCTACTGGAACGCATTTGTGGCCGTTGTCGAAATGCACGGCGTTGGCACGTTCTTTGATCCACGCTTCGACGATGCCGCGCAGTTTCCCGTCGCGGCGGCCGCCCACCTCGGTCACATTTCCGTCGATCCCGATCACGACCAGGTCACCGGCAAATTGCCGGCTCTGCATTTCTTCCAACTCGCCTTGCCGGCCCTGAAACCTCGCCCGGCTATCGACTTCGATCCCGCTGCGGCCGCGCGCGGCGATGAACTCTTCAGTGGCAAGGCCAACTGCAATAGTTGTCACCATGAACCGCTCTGGACCGAGCCGGGCTGGAACCAACACTCGGCCGATGAGTTGAAGATCGACGGCTTTGAAGCCGATCGTGCCCCCGGCCACGCCTACCGGACCATGAACCTCGCGGGGCTCTTCGTCCGCGAACGTGGATTGTTCATGCACCCGGAAAACAAAGGCCGCTTCTACCATGACGGCCGTTTCAAAACGCTGCTCGATGTGGCCAACAGCTACAACGATCGCTTTAGCCTCGGTCTGACCGACCAGGAGAAGCACGACCTAGTTGAATATCTCAAGTCCCTTTAAGGGCGATGGACTGGACCGAAGGAGCATGAAATGATTCGTTCGCAATCGCTAGTACTTCCATTGTTTGCTGCTGTGCTCTTGCTAGCGGGCACGACGGCATCTGCGCAGTTGGCGGCAAATCAGACGAATGGATTTGGCAACAGCCGGCTGGTTACTTTCACCTATCTGCAAAACTTCGACTGCGTTGATCAGCCGGCGCTGGATCTTGACTTCAACAAGATAAAGGCGCAGTCCGATCCGAACGAGATGCAGACTCCAATTTGTCAGCCGGTGACGGAACCTACTCAAGACCCAACCGGCGGGGACATCAAGCACACTGCGCATCTCTACGTGTTCGTTCCGATGTTCTCCGTTGACAATGATCAGAACCCGAACGACGCGATGCCATGTCCGAATGGAGGAAGACCTGGCGAGCTATGTGGTCCGGCGCTGGGTGCCGCGTTAATCAGCGCGTTCGGTTTTGTGCCGGAAGCTTGGAAGACGCATCCTCTGGTTGCCACGCAGTGTCCCGACCCCAACCACCCGGTGCCTGGCACCTGTACCATGCACGCTTCTTCTGTCGATCTGTCGGTGACGCTCGCAGCGCTGGGAAAAGCCGCTAATCCTCCGACAGGAAACATGTTCGTACCCACCCCGAATCACGATCATGTAGTGGACAACAGCCGCGTCGACACGGGTCCGATCTGGTGGGAGGTGCGGCCTGTGCTCATCATGGACCAAAGCGACTGGCCGGCGCCGGATGGAAGCAGCGGCATTACTTCGGCAAAGGCAATGGATGACGCCGAGGCAGCGGGACGCGCGATCGAGGTCGGTTCTAACTTCTTCCTGTTCTTCAGTTCTAGCCAAGCGACTTCGGCCGCGTCACCGCATTCTGGACACGCAATGCCATGAGCGCGATCGCTCACCGCCGCTGCTTCGATCCGAGCAGCGCATGCTTCACGACGCTGTCCGGCACGGTCTCCCCGTGTCGCAGCGTGAAGACCGTCTTCCGCCTCAACCCGAGATCGAGCTCCACGACCACGTGACTGTGGTCGCGGGCCATCCGCCAGGGGCGGGATGACTTCGGCCCGCCGCCCGTCACGGCTCGCGCAGCGGTGAGCACGTCGTCCGGCGGGTCGGCGATCGCCGCCAGCTGCCTGCAGGTCACGCAGCGGCGGGACGGCTGCTCCAGGTCAGCCGTGCACACGTTCCGGCCGCAATGGCCGCACGCCGCGCGATGCCGGGCGCAGGCGTCCTTGCCGCACACTGGACAAGCCTCGACGCCCTTCGGCGAGAACACCTGGCCGTCCACGTGGCACTCTTTGCGGTGTGCCGCACAGGCGTGCGAGCCGGTTGCGTCGACCAGTGGCTCGAGGTGGGTGACGCAATGCCGGAGCCCATCCTCCACGCACTCGGCCGAGTGGCCGGCGCAGACGAGCTTCCCGCACGACCCGCACGCAGCCACTTCATCGGACGCGAAGATCGCTGCCTCCCCCTGCGCGCAGCCCGCCCGATGCTGCCCGCAGACCAGGCGCCGCGACGTGTCGGTACGGCGCAGGTGCGGCGAGCAGTGCACCTGTCCATCCACGGCGCACACGGCGCTGTGCGCCGCGCAGACCAGCTTGCCGCAGCTCGCGCATTGCGTCACCTCGTCCACACCCACCCGCTCCCTGGACCCGCCCTCACAGGTGCGCAGGCACGCCGTGCAGAGACGACGGCGTCCCTTTGGCGCGTCCGCGTGGCTCTGCTCGGCGTGCCGGTTGCAGACGACCCGGCCGCAGCTGCCGCACGGCGCAAGGCACGTGGCGCAGGCCGCGTGCCCGTCCTCGGCGCACACACCCTCGTGCGCCGTGCAGTACTGCAACCGGCACGAGGGGCATACGCGGGCGTGCTCGTCACACGCCGGCTGCCCGTCCACGCGACACTCGGCGAGGCCGTGCTCCGCGCAGAAGTCCTCGGCGCAGACTGAGCAGCGGTGCGAGCAGGCGTCACAGCCGCAGTGGTCGTGCCGGCAGACGACTAGGGCCGCCGGCGGGCGGCCGCAATGCGGACACGTCATGGCCCACGCGGCGGCACCGCTCAGGGAGCGCTGCGCGCTGAACGTCCCCCGCCGCCCCCGCGCCGACTCGAGCTGCCACTCCGCCCGCTGCATCACGACGGTGGCCTCGACGAGCTGCACGGGATGCACGGTCGCCCGCACCTCACTGCGCCGGATCTCTTCGGTCCGGCGCCGCGCGGCGAGAGCCGAGACCGTGCCGATGGCCTCCTCGCTGGACTGCTCCTTGAGGATCGACTCGAAGTACCGCTCGAGCCTGGCGAGCTCGGCGGCAAGCTCGCCCGCGGCGGCGGCGCGTCGCGCGGCTACCCGCTCCGTCGACTTGTCACGGAGATGGTTCAAGAGGAGCCGGAGCAAGTCCCCGGGCTCCCGGGCGGCAACCGGCTTTGCCGCGGCTGCCAACGCTTCATCGGCGGGCTCGACCCGGCCCGCTTCGAGATCCTGAAACGCGCCGGCCAGGTCGTCATCCACCCTGGCGCCGGTCGACAAGTCGTGCACGTCGCTTTCCACCACCGCTTCCTCGACTCCGGCGCCGGCGCGCAGCACGATGCGCGCGAACAGCCGCCCTATGGGATGCACGGCCAAGTGCTTCTCGCTCGCTCGCGCCGTGCCGTCCCGTACGGGAATCGCGAGCTCGACGCGCCGCGGATCGCCCGCGCCGGCCGGCGCGATCAGACCCAACGACAGGCGCGACGCCCGCGCGCGAATGGCCTCGAGCAGCTGGGAGAGGAAGGGGCTGCCGAGCACCGCGATCTCGGCATCCGGGTCGCGCTCCAGCGCGTCGACCGAGAACGCCAGGCGCAAGGATTCGCGGTCCCTGAAAAACGGGCGTTCGGCCTGGGGCAAGCGCAGCTCGGAATGATCCGGGCCGAGTGCGGCCTGCTTCACACCAGCGAGCTGGCAGTAGCGCTGAAGGAGCGGCCGGATGCGCGCGTCGGCGAGCGGATCGCTGTCACCGATCGGCTGCGGCGCCGGCAGAGCAGGCTCGCGCCGAGGCTTGGGCTTAGGCTTGGGCTTGGGGCGCTGGGTCACTCGGCGTCGGCCTCGATGTCGGCGAGGAACAGGGGAAGACGGTCCACCTGCGCCACGAGCGCGATCGCGCGTCCGGAGCCGCTCACGCCGCTCAGCCTTACCAGCTCACCGTACTTGGGATGGCTACCGGCTGGCTGGTGCGTGGTGACGCCTCCGATGCGCTCGATCGACTTGAGTGCCTCGAGCACCTCCGTCACGTGAACGCCGAGCCGCTGGCGCTTGGCGTCCCAGTAGGCGGCGCGGACGAGGTGGCTCGTCCCGTAGCCGAGTCGCAGGCGACCCGCGGCGGACAGCTCCTGGAACCGGCGCTCGAGGCGTACGGCGTTGTCGTCCGGCGCGATGAGGGAGTTCAGCTGCTCTTGCTCCTTGCCGACCGCGCTGCTCTTCTCGATGTCGGCGCCGATCGCCTCCACTCGTCGCGCGAAGTCCTCTTCGTTCTCGGAGGCGAGCCATTCGTCCGCGAGCCGGCCCTCGAACGTATGCGCGCCGCCGAACTCGCCGAGGATCAGGTCCAGCTCGCCCACCACCAGCTCGAACAGCTTGATCTTGCGGTCGAGCAGGTGGAGGATGTACGCCTCGATCGTCCCGGCGGCGGCGAGATTCACGATGTGTACCTCGCGCGTCTGCCCAATCCGGTGCAGCCGTCCGATGCGCTGCTCCACCACCATCGGGTTCCAGGGCAGGTCGTAGTTCACGAGCACGTTGCAGAACTGGAGGTTCCGTCCTTCGCTGCCGGCGCGGCTGGCGATCAGCACGCTGCGCTCGTCCTCGTGGAACGCGCGGATGCGTTTGTCCCGCTCGGGCGTCGAGTGCGCGCCCCAGTAGACGATCGCCTTGCGACCGAGCTTCGTGACGCGCTCTTCGATCAGTTCGATGGTGGGGCGGTGATCGCTGAAGACCACCACCCGGTCGGGGGTCTCTTTCAACAGATCGGTGAGCACGGTGAGCTTGGCGTGCGTCTTGATGCCCTTCGCCCGCTTGGCGAGCTGCTTCGCGATCGTGCGGTACGCGGGGTTGATGCGCTCGCCCTGCGCGAGGTGCTCGAGCGACTCGGCGAGTGCGCGCGCGGAGGAGCACAGCCGCTGGCGCAGGTGGATGACCGCGAGCTGGATGATCCCCCTCCGGGTCCGCTTCCGGGTTCCCGTCCCGTCATCCACCTCCTTCTGCTCGGCCGGCTGGACGAAGCCTTCCCGATAAAGCCGGCGCAGGAACTCGGTGGTGCCCTGGTACAGGTCCGCTTCGGCCTTGGTCAGGCGGACCTCGGGGTGGCGCGCCCGGCGCGGCGGCAAGTTCAGGTCGTCGATCACGCTCGTGCGCCGCGTGCGGATCATCACCTCGTGCGTCAGCACCCGCAGGGCGGCGGGGTCCTTGGGCATGCGGTGGTCGCCGGCCACGAGATGCACCGCGCGGAACTCCGGCCAGGTGCCGAGCTGTCCCGGCCGCAGCAGCGTGACGAGGTTGTACAGCTCGCGCAGGTCGTTCTGCAGCGGCGTCGCCGTGAGCAGCAGGATGAAGTCGCGTTCGATTTTCTCGATGAACTGGTAGGTCGCGCCGCGCTGGCTCTTGACCTTGTGCGCCTCGTCCACGATCACGAGGTCCCAGCGGTGCCGCAGGATCTCCTCGGCATGCCGGCGCGAGCGCGCGCGGTCGTGCGACACGATCGCCTTGGTGACGTTCAGCCAGTCGTCGGGCTCGCTCGGCGTGTCGAAGCGCTCGAAGAACTTCTCCTCGAGCTCGCCCTGCCACTGCCCCACGAGCGAGGCCGGCGTCAGGATCAGCACGCGGCGGGCGAGCCCGCGAATCGCGAGCTCCTTGTAGATGATGCTCGCCTCGATCGTCTTGCCGAGGCCCACCTCGTCGGCCAGGATGGCGCGGCCGCTCATGTGGCGCAGCACCCGCTGGGCGACGTCGATCTGGTGCGGCAGCGCCTTGATCGCGTTCGCGTCGAGTGTGATCAGCCGTTCGAAGCCCGGGACCAGGGCGATCCGTTCCGCCTCACGCCGCAGCTCGTGCCAGGCACGGTCGGTCGGGGGCGCTTGGAGCCGTTTCGCGAACGCCTCGAGGGAGTGCTCGTCTACAGACCAGACGTCCTCGGCTGGCGGGGTGGGCGGGGGCAGAACGGTTGGCGACTCCGGCATCGACACGCAGCGGGTGGCGAGGTGGCCGCAATATACCAGTTGTCAGTTCTCAGCTTGTGGCGCCAGTGGGCGAGCGAGCTGCGTCGCGAGCAGCGGCTACGGCAGATCGAGGCCAAGGCGCTGCGCAAGCTCCGCAACCCGTCGCGCTCGGAGCGGCTGCGCAGCTTCCTCGACCAGGAAAGCTAAAAAGCAAGGCGAAAGTCGGAAGTCGTAAGGCGGAAGTAGGCGGTCGCGGACTGATTTTCCTATCCGTATCCGTTGCGTCTCCCGCGAACCGGTGCGCGCCCACGATTGCAGTTCCGAAAGGCGAGGAGTATAAAAACCGCGGCCGCCGCTCGTTGCCGCGGCGGACCAACAGCACACCCAATTCGACGGTCAGAGGGGGCACCATGAAACGCGGATTCATCAGGGCATCCATTTTCCTCGCAGCGGGATTCGCGCCCGGCGCGCCCGCGCTGGCGGCGGACGTTGATTTCCAGCGCCTGCTCAAGGCGGATCAGGAGCCGCAGAACTGGATGACCTACCACGGCTCCTACAAGTCGTGGCATTACAGCGCGCTCGCCGACATCAGCGCGGAAAACGTGCGCAACCTGCGCGAGGCGTGGTCGCACGTCGCCAGCCGGTCGGTGCGCGGCCTGCAGTCCTACCCGCTGGCGGTGGACGGCGTGCTGTACTACTCGGGCTCCTACAACCAGGTGTGGGCGCTCGACGGCGCCACCGGCCGGGTGCTCTGGCAGTACAAGCAGAAGTTGAACGAGGATCTGGTCGCGAAGCAGACCCATTCGCCGTACAACCGCGGCATCGCCATCGGCTACGGCAACGTCTACATGGGCACGCTCGACGGCAAGCTGGCGGCGATCGACATGAAGACCGGCAAGCTCAATTGGGAAACGAAGCTGGTCAATTCCGAGAAGCTCACGGTCGGCTTCACCGGCGCGCCGCTGCTGGTGAAGGATAAGGTGATCATCGGCGCGCAGGGCGGCGAGTGGCCCGACCGCGGCCCGATTTTCGGCGTCGACGCGAAGAGCGGGAAACAGCTGTGGCGCTTCTACACGGTGGCCGGCGAAGCGGACAACGGCGATGCGCGCAACACCTGGCTCAACGACTCCTGGCGCACCGGCGGCGGTGGCGGCTGGATGGCCGGCGGCTACGACCCCGAGACCAACAGCGTGTGGTGGGGCACGGCGAACCCGGCGCCGCTGTACGACTGGTCGGGACCGGACTACCAGACCAAGGGGGCGCGGCCCGGCGACAATCTGTACACCACCTCGGTGATCCTGCTTGATCCGGACACCGGCAAGCTGAAGGGCTACCACCAGGAGTTGCCGCACGACGCCTGGGACTTCGACAGCGCGACCGGCGAATTCATCATGCTCGAGCGCGACGGCAAGAAGTACGTGGTGCATCCGAGCAAGAGCGGTTTCGTCTGGGTGTACGACCGCTCCGGCAAGGTGCAGAACGTGTGGCGCCTGATCAAGCACATCAACTTCGTCAAGGACATCAAGTCCAACGGCGAGCTGGTCGGGCGGCGCGACATGACCGAGGGCAAGCATACCAATCTGTGCCCGTTCATCGCCGGCGGCATGAGCTGGAACATGGGTTCGTACAATCCAAAGACCGGCTTGCTCTACAAGGTCGGCAACGAATGGTGCATGGACCTCGAAATCAAGAAGACCACGCCGGTGCTCGAGCCGATGGCGCAGCTCAATATCGGCGCCGACTTCAACATCACGCATCCGCAAGGCGACAAGGCGCACGGCCACGTGTCGGCGCGCGACCCGATCACCGGCGAGCTGAAGTGGGAAGTCAAATTTCCCGAGCCGCCGCTCGCCAGCCTGCTGTCCACGGGCGGCAACGTGCTGTTCGTGCCGGATGCGCGCGGCTGGCTGAGGGCGTACGACGCGCGCGACGGCAAGGAGCTGTGGTCGCACAACAACGGCCAGGGCCACAACGGCGGCATCATCACCTACAAGGCGAAAGGCAAGCAGTACGTCGCCGTGATGACCGGCTGGGGTGGGCTGGCCGGCGACGATTACGCCGCGTTCTTCGGCGGGAATTTCGCCCAGATGCCGAAGGATTCCGGCGTGATCAAGGTCTTCGCGCTGCGTTGATGCGGACGATCCCCGGAAAGGCGTCTGCCGCGCCTTTGCGGATTTTTGTTGCGTCGCTGGCTTGGGTGACGCTCTGCGCGCAGGGCGCGCTCGCGCAGCCCGGAGGCAAACCCGGCCCGATGCAGTCCGGCAGCCACGCCTCCGCGCCCGCCGGGGCCCAGCCGCAGCCCTTCGACGTCAGCCAGCTGTTCGCCACGAGCTGCGGCTGGTGCCACATGAACGGCGGGCGCCAGGACGGCAAGGGCCCGCGCCTGATGGGCACCGCACTCAGCGACGAGCAGATCATGTCGCGCATCCGCACCGGAAAAGTGGGAGCCATGCCGGCGTTCAGCGGCGCGTTCACCGAGGAGCAGCTGCGCGCGATCGTGGCCTACATCCGCGAACTGAAGCCGCTCGCCAAGCAATGAGGCGCGCTGCCGCCCTGGCTGCCTCGTGCGCGCTCGCCCTGCTGGCCAGCGGCGGGGCCGCCGCGCGGCCATGGTCGGAAATCAAGCAGCTCGGCGAGGCTGCGCTGTGCGCCAACCCGAATGCCCTCCCCTACGCCAGCAATCAGCCGGGCGCGCCCGGTTTCCAGATCGAAATCGCGCGTGCGCTCGCGCAGCGGCTCGGCGTGCGCCTGCGCGTCGAGTGGATCGTGCCGAGAATGCGCGCGGCCACGGTGGACTGCGACCTGCTGATGGACAGCATCACAGTACCCGGCGTGCAGCCCCCCTCGCTGCGGCTTTCGATCCCGTATCACCGCAGCGGCGTGTCGCTCGCCTTCGGCTCGGGGCGCGAAGCGGTGCCCTCCTACCGCGAGCTCAGCGCCGGCACGCGGATCGGCGTGATCATGAACTCGCTCGCCAGCCTGGTGGTCAGCCGCACGCCCGCGACGATGGTGCCGTTCGGCTTCGAGGACGACATGCTCGAGGCGGTGGCGCGCGGCGAGGTCGCGGCCGGCGCGGCTACCGCCGCCGCCGTCGGCTACTACAACCTGCAGCATCCCGGCGCTCCGCTGACGCTGGTGCACGCCGAGGACAGCGAGCCCGAATTGCGCTGGCCGGTCGCCGTGGGGCTGCGCCGTGCGGATGACCTGCTGGTGGAAAACGTCAACGCGGCACTCGTGCAGTTGCTCGCCGATGGCAGCATCGCGGCGATCTACGCGAAGTACGGCGTCGAGCACCGCGCGCCCGGCGCCGGGAAGCCGTAAGACCTCTCATAGGGCCGCGACGCGGCCTCGGGCAGGAGCCGAAATTGCGGATCCAAGCGAATAGAATAACGCGATGATTCATTTCGTGGTGCATGAAGAGGGCGACGGGGTCGGAGTGGTCGTCGTTGAGGGCGTCAAGGCCGGCCAGCAGCTCGATGGCTGGATCATGGAAGACGACAAGGACGTCAATGTGACCGCCAAAAGCGACATCCCGATCGGCCACAAGGTGGCGTTGAAGGACTACCGGCCCGGCGATAGCGTGATCAAGTACGGCGTCGACATCGGAAGAGTGGTGCAGCCGATCGCGAAGGGCGAGCATCTTCATGTCCATAACGTCAAAACCAGGCGCTGGTAGACAATGGACCTGTCCAAAGCAAGCTTCTGGGGCTACCGCCGCGAAAACGGCCGCGTCGGCGTGCGCAACCATGTCGTCATCCTGCCGGTCGACGACCTCTCGAACGCCGCGGCGCAGGCGGTGGAAAACGGCATCAAGGGCACGCTCGCGCTGCCGCATCCCTACGGCAGGCTGCAGTTCGGCGCCGACCTCGAGCTTCACTTCCGCACGCTGATCGGCGCCGGCTCCAATCCCAATGTCGCCGCCGTCATCGTGATCGGCATCGAGGAAGGCTGGACCGCTCGCGTGGTCGAGGGCATCAAGCAGACCGGCAAGCCGGTGTTCGGTTTCGGCATCGAAGGCCACGGCGATCACGAGACCATCCGCCGCGCCTCGCAGCAGGCGAAGGAGCTCCTTCAATGGGCGAGCGAGCTGCGTCGCGAGCAGCGGCCGCTCAAGGATTTGTGGGTTTCAACCAAGTGCGGCGAGTCCGACACGACCTCCGGCTGCGGCGCGAATCCGACCGTGGGCAATGCTTTCGACAAGCTCTACCCGCACGGCGTCACGCTGGTGTTCGGCGAAACCACCGAGCTCACCGGGGGCGAGCAGCTGGTCGCCGCGCGCTGCAGGAACGACGCGGTGCGCAAGAAGTTCCAGCTCGTCTTCGACCGCTACCAGGAAGTCATCAATCGCCACAAGACCGGCGACCTGATGGATTCGCAGCCGACCAAGGGCAACATCGCCGGCGGCCTCACCACCATCGAGGAAAAAGCGCTCGGCAACATCCAGAAGATCGGCCGCAAGTGCCTGGTCGACGGCGTGCTCGACAAGGCGGAAACGCCCAGCGGCCCCGGCCTCTGGTTCATGGATTCGTCCTCGGCGGCGGCCGAAATGGTCACGCTGTGCGCGGCGGCCGGCTATGTGGTGCATTTCTTCCCCACCGGCCAGGGCAACGTCATCGGCAATCCGATCCTGCCGGTGATCAAGCTCTGCGCCAACCCGCGCACGGTGCGCACCATGTCCGAGCATATCGACGTCGACGTCTCGGGACTGCTGAGAAAAGAGCTGACGCCGGACCAGGCGGGCGACAGGCTGCTCGATTGCATGTTCCGCACGGCAAACGGCCGCCTGACCGCCGCCGAGGCTCTCGGCCACCGCGAGTTCGTCCTCACGCGGTTGTACGAGTCGGCTTGAGCGCGCTCGCCGTTGAAGTCTGGCGGGGAGGCGCGCAAGGCGCCTTCCAGTCGTTCGAGGTGCCGCGCCACCCCAGCCAGACGGTGCTCGACGTCGTGACGTACATCCAGCGCTCGCTCGATGCCACGCTCGCCTACCGCTTCGCCTGCCGCGTCGGCATGTGCGGCTCGTGCGCGATGAGCGTGAATGGCGTGCCGCGCTGGACCTGCCGGACCCATGTAGACAAGGTTGCCCGCGAGAACAAGCTGGTGATCGGTCCGCTGCGCAACCTGCCGGTGATCCGCGATCTGGTCACCGACATGCGCGGGTTCTTCGACAAGTGGGCGCGTGCAAAAGGCAGTTTCGCGGGTACTAAAACAAGGCGCGACGACTTCGCGCGCGTAGCCCCCGATTCCGCAGACAGGAGGAAGGTCGATGCCGGGATCGAATGCATCGGCTGCGGCGTGTGCTACAGCGCCTGCGACGTCATCGCGTGGAACCCGGATTATCTCGGGCCGGCGGCGCTCAACCGCGCCTGGACCCTGGTCAAGGACGAGCGCGATGTGGTGAAGCACGAGCGCCTGCGCGCGGTCGCCGGCGATGCCGGCTGCCACGCCTGCCACACGCACATGAGCTGCACCGAGCGCTGTCCGATGGGCCTTGCTCCCACCGCGGCGATCTCGGGCCTCAAGAGGGCAGTTCTCGGTTCGGTTCTGAAGGGCGAGCTGTGAGCGCGAAAGCCCAGAGCCTGCTCTGGATCGCGCAGCGCGCGAGCGCCGCGCTGCTCGCGCTGTGCGTGATCGTTCACCTCGTCACGATCATCTACGCGGTGCAAGGCGGACTTTCTGCCGCGGAGATCTTCGGCCGAACGCGCGGCAATGTTGCCTGGTTCGTCTTTTACTCGATCTTTGTCCTGGGAGTTGCGGTCCATGCGCCGATCGGCCTGCGGAGCGTTTTCATCGAATGGCTCGGCTGGCGCGGCCGGTCGCGCGACGCGGCGCTGGTCGCCTTTGCGGCACTTCTTGCCTGGATGGGAATGCGCGCCGTTTTCGCGGTATTCGCATGAATCGGCATTCGTCTTACTGGGTGTTCCTTGTCCACCGCCTGTCGGGCATTGCGCTCGCGCTGTTCCTGCCGGTGCATTTCTGGGCGCTCGGCGACGCCCTGCAGCTTGACGCATTGCTCGCCTGGACCGAGCAGCCGCTGGTCAAGTTCTCCGAATGGGCACTGGTGGTGCTGCTCGCCGCGCATCTGGGCGCCGGCCTGCGCGTGCTGGCGCTGGAATTCCTGCCGTGGCGCGACTGGCAAAAAGGCCTCGCAGCGGCGGCCGCTGCGCTGACCCTGGCCGCCGGGCTTGCCTTCGCTCTCGCGCTGTAGAATCAAAAAATGAAGCTCATTGCAATGATGGTTGCCATGTTGCTCGGCAGCGGGGCCTACGCGCAATCCTGGCCGCAGAAGCCGGTGCGTTTCATCGTGCCTTTCCCGCCTGGGGGGGCGACCGACATCTCGGCGCGGCTGCTCGGCGAGAGGCTGACGCAGATCTGGGGCCAGACGGTGGTGATCGAGAACCGCGGCGGCGCGGGCGGCGGGGTCGGCGCCGCGGAAGCGGCGCGCGCGGCGCCCGACGGCTATACGCTGTTCTTCCCTTCCGGCTCGGTCGTGACCGCCAACCAGCACATCTATGCCAAGCTGAATTACGACCCGGAAAAGGATTTCGTGCCGGTCACCAACGTCGTGTCCGGGCCGCAGGTGCTGGTCGTGCCCGCCGGCTCTCCGTACAAGTCAGTCAGGGCGCTGGTCGACGCGGCGAAGGCGAGCCCCGGCAGGCTGACCTTCGGGCACGCCGGCATCGGCTCGCAGACGCACCTGGCGGCCGAGAACTTCCTTTACCAGGCGAAAGTCGACGCGGTTTCGGTCCCCTACAAAGGCGAAGGCCCGGCGCTAGCCGGTCTGGTCGGCGGCGAAACGACCTTCGCGCTCACCAACCTGGCCGCCTCGATCGGGCATATCAACGCGGGCCGGCTGCGCGCCCTGGGGATCACCAGCAGGACCGAAGCGCCGCAGCTTCCCGGCGTGCCGCCGATCGCGAACACGCTGCCGGGCTTCGAGAACGTAGGCTGGTTCGGCATCGTGGCGCCGGCCGGCACGCCCAAAGAGATCATCGCCAAGGTGTACCAGGACACGAAGAAGGCGCTCGATACGACCGAGATGAAAGCGCGCTTTTACGCGCAGGGGCTGGCGCCGGTCGGCAATTCGCCGGAAGAGTTCGCCGTGGCGATGAAGGCCGAGACTGCGCTCTGGGCGAACGTGGTGAAGGAGCGCAACATCCACGTCCAGTGAAGATCGACCTGCGACAAGTCGAAGAGGCGGCGAAGGAGCTCTACATCCGGGCGCTGAAGCGGCTGCCGCCCGATGTCAAGCAGGGCTTCGACGCGCTCGCGAAAAGCGAGACCGACGCCGGCGCGCGGCGCATGCTCGGGACCATGATCCGCAACATCGGCGTCGCCGAGGACACCGACAACCTGCTGTGCCAGGACACCGGGATCCCGATCTACAACGTGTGGATCGGGCGCGGGGTCGAGCTGGACGGCGTCGCGCTGAAGCTGGCCATCCGGCGCGGCTGCGAGCGCTCGACGCGCGAATACTCGTTCCGCTCGTCGATCGTGCATCCCACCACGCGCGTGAACGAGCAGACCTCGTGCGGCCGCGGCGTGCCGATCATCAACGTCGATTTTTCCGAGGACGAGGAGTCGCTCGTGATCGAGATGCTGCCGAAGGGCTCGGGTTCCGAGAACAACTCGTGGCTCAGGATGGCAGTCCCCGCCGAAGGCGTGGACGCCATCAAGACGTTCGTGATCGATTGCGTGCTGGAGGCCGGCGGCAAGACCTGCCCGCCGACCATCGTCGGCGTCGGCGTCGGCGGCACCGCGGACCTGTGCGTGCATCTCGCGAAGGTCGCGGCCACCCGGGCGCTCGGCACGCACTGCGACGACCCCGAGGGGGCCAGGCTGGAGGAAGAGCTCGGCCCGGCGGTGAACATGCTCGGCGTCGGTCCGCAAGGGCTCGGCGGCGATTCCACCGCGTTCGCGGTGCACGTCGAAACGGCGGCCACCCACATCACGATGAACCCGGTGGCGGTGAACATGCAGTGTCACTCGGCGCGCCGCGCGCGCGCCACTTTCCGGCCTTCGGGCGTCGAGTATGGGTACTAGAGCTGCTTGATCGAATGGCACACTACGAGCTCACCGCGCCGCTGACCGAAGAGGCGGTGCGCAAGCTGCGCGTCGACGACACCGTCAGCTTGAACGGCACGCTGTTCGGCATCCGCGACGCGACGCAGATTCACATGTTCGACCGCGGGCGCAAGACGCGCTTCGACCTCTCGGGCCACGCGGTGATCCATACCGCGCCGAACGTGAAAAAGGTGCAGAAGAGCGCCGCGTACCCGGCGGGCTACGCGCCGCTTTGCGTCGGCACCACCACCAGCGACCGCATGGAGCGCTTCACGCGGCCCCTGATGCAGCAGTGCGGCGTGCGGCTGGTGATCGGCAAGGGCGGCCTGCGCGACGAATCGCTCAGAGCCTTCGGCGATCTGGGCGGCGCCTACCTCGCCATCATCGGCGGCACCGCGGCGCTGGAGACGACCTGGGTCGAATCGATCGAGGACGTGGACCTCGATGACCTCAATCCGGAATCGCTGTGGAAGTTTCGCGTTCGGAACTTCGGCCCGCTGCTGGTGGCGATGGACAGCCACGGCGGCAGCCTTTACTCGGAAGTGAAGCGCACAGCGCAGGAGCGCCGCGCGGCGGCGCTGCGCCGACTCGGCGTGCGGTAGAATCGCCGCACAACCCGAGGAGGAGTCCATGCGATTTCTGACGCGCGCCGTCGCGCTTTTGACATCGGCGTTCGCGCTGGCCGGGCAGGCGCAGAACCTTTCGATCGCCACCGGCGGAACCGGTGGCGTGTACTACCCGCTGGGCGGCGGCATGGCGGCCGTGCTCTCCAGATACGTTTCGGGCATGCAGGCCACGGCCGAGGTGACCGGCGGCTCGGTGGCCAACCTGCAGCTCATCGGCACCGGCAAGCCCTATCTGGGCATGACCATGGCGGACGCGACGCTCGATGCGTACAAGGGCCAGGACAAGTTCACCGGCAAGCCGGTCCCGGTGCGCACCCTCATGGTGATGTATCCGAACCGCATGCACGTCGTATCGATCGAGGGCGCCGGCGTCAACAAGATCGCCGACCTGAAAGGCAAGCGCGTGTCCACCGGATCGGGCGGCAGCGCGACCGAAGTCATGGCTTTCCGCGTCATCGAGGCCGCCGGCCTCGACAAGGACCGGGACCTGCGGCGCGAGCGCCTCGGCGTCGCCGAATCGGTGAACGCGATCAAGGACAGGAAGATCGACGCCTTCTTCTGGGTCGGCGGCCTGCCGACCGCGGCGATCACCGACCTCGCCAGCACCCCGGGCGTGAAGATCAAGCTGATCGACCATGCCGACCTGGTGCCGGCGATGAACCGGAAATACGGCGATCTCTATGTGCAGGACGTGATCCCGAAGGACATGTACCGCGGCATGGACGCCGACAACAGGCAGGCCACGGTGATGAACCTGCTGGTGGCGCACCAGAACATGGACGAGAAGACCGCCTATAGCATCGTGAAGGCGGTCTTCGAGCACAAGGAAGAGCTGGTCCGCGTCCACAAGGAGGCGGAGAACTTCAAGCTCGAGAACCAGAAACAGGCAGCCTCGCCGATCCCCTGGCACCCCGGGGCGGTCAAATACTACTCCGAGAAGGGAATCAAGCTGCAGTAGGGCTGGAGCGCGCAACGGGCAATGAGCGAAGAGATCGCCCGCATCCATCAGCCCGCCGCCGAAATCAGCGAGGAGGGGCTCAAGCGGGTCGAAGAGCTCATCGAGCGAGAGGAGGGCGTCCAGAACAGGTTCCGCGGGCGGCTCGGGGACTTCATCACGGCGGTGGCGGTCCTGATGTCGCTGTTCCACCTCTACGCCGCCTACCAGATCGTGCGGACCGAGGTGCTGCGCGCGATCCACGTTGCGTTCGTGCTGTTCCTGTGTTTCCTCATTTTCCCGACCTCGCGGCGCTTCCGCCATCGCGTGATGGCGTGGGACTGGGCGCTCGCGGCGCTGGGCATCGCGATTGCGGTGTACCTGCTGGCGAACGGCGACGATTTCTTCGACCGCTCGATCCTGCCGAACAGCTGGGACGTGGTGTTCGGCGTGGCGCTGATCGTGCTGGTGCTGGAGGCGATGCGGCGCGCGACCGGCTGGGTCATGCCGGTGATCACCCTATGCTTCCTGCTGTACGCGATCTTCGGGCCCACCCTGCCGGCGCCCTGGACCCACAAGGGCTACGAGATTCCCCGGCTCATCGGGCACATGTACATGACGCTGGAAGGCATCTACGGCGTCGCGGTCGACGTTTCTTCGTCGCTGATCATCCTGTTCACTGTCTACGGCGCGTTCCTGCAGTACTCGGGCGCCGGCAAGTTCTACATCGACTTCTCGTTCTCGGCGATGGGCGGCAAGCCGACCGGCGCCGGCCGCACGGTGGTGCTCGCCTCGTTCCTGCTCGGCGGTCCTTCCGGGTCGGGCGTCGCCACCACCGTGACGCTCGGCTCGGTCGCCTATCCGATGCTCGCCAAGGTCGGCTACGGCAAGGACGCGGCGGGCGGCCTGCTCGCCGCGGGCGGGCTCGGCGCGATCATTTCGCCGCCGGTGCTGGGCGCCGCCGCCTTCCTGATCGCCGAGTTCCTCAAGATCTCGTACCTCGACGTGATCCTGATGGCGACGATCCCGACCTGCCTGTACTACCTCGCGCTGTTCGCCATGGTCGAGATCGACGTGCGCAAGTTCGGTATGCAGGACGTCATTTTCGAGCGCGTCGAATCGGCGTGGAACCTGAGCAAGAAATACTGGTTCCACTTCCTGTCGCTGGTGTCGATCGTGGTGTTCATGCTGTGGGGCTTCTCGCCCGTGATGGCGGTGTTCTGGGCGACGCTGGTCTCCGCGGTGACGAGCTTCCTGAGGCCCGACACCGCGCTCATTCCGTACCAGGTTTTCAGGAGAAAAATCCCCGTTGGCCGCGGCCTGTGGGACTCCGGGCTGGTGAAGGCGCTCGCCGGCGGCTCGCTCGGAGTGCTGAACGTCGCTGCCACCTGCGCCGGCGCCGGCATCATCGTCGGCACGGTGACCCTCACCGGCCTTGGCCTCAAGTTCAGCTCGATCGTCCTCGACTACGCCGGCGGCTCGCTGTTGCTCACCGCCATCTACACCTCGCTCATCGTCTGGATCGTCGGTCTGGCCGTCCCGGTGACGGCGAGCTACATCATCTGCGCGGTCATCGCCGCGCCGGCGATGATCAAGCTGGGCGTGCCGGATTTCGCGGCGCACATGTTCATCTTCTACTACGCCGTGCTCTCCGAGGTATCGCCGCCGACCGCGCTCTCGCCTTTCGCCGCCGCCGCGATCACCGGAGGCGACCCCTACAAGACGACGCTGCAGTGCTGGAAATACACCACCCCCGCGTTTCTCGTGCCGTTCATGTTCGTGCTCGACCCGAGCGGCACCGGACTTCTCCTGACCGGGTCCTTCAAGACCCTCGCCGGCGCCGACTGGGGCTCGATCGCGCTGGTGACCTTCACCGCCGCGGTCGGCATCGTGGCGCTCGCCGGCGGATTGCAGGGCTGGCTCTTCAAGCGCACCAGCCTCGCGCAACGGATCATGCTGGTCGTCGCAGGTTTCCTGCTGGTGTATCCGAAAGCCTTGTTCGACGCCGTGGGCTTCGCGCTCGTGGTGCTGGTGCTGGTCATGCAATGGTTACCTCGCGCATCGACACGGACATCCTGATCCTCGGCTCGGGCGGCGCCGGCCTGTTTGCCGCGCTGCACGCCGGTCAGGCGGCGCCCGAGCTGTCGATCACCATTGCCGTGAAAGGCCTGCTCGGCAAATGCGGCTGCACGCGCATGGTGCAGGGCGGCTACAACGTCGCGCTGGCAAAGG
>Ga0209156_10000632_pt1 | contig 29689 bp, 31 predicted proteins | sample GraSoiAngelo_124_FD_185881 | JGI IMG/M metagenome (GOLD analysis project Ga0209156, IMG submission 185881) | Grasslands soil microbial communities from the Angelo Coastal Reserve, California, USA - 14_0927_05_20cm (SPAdes) (version 2) | ecosystem: Environmental > Terrestrial > Soil > Grasslands... | reverse complement strand
GCGACATATAGCCGATCATTTCTTTTATCGGCTCGGCATCTCGCACGATGTCGTGCCCGCCGATGCGAGCAGTTCCATCACTCGGCTCAAGAATTCCGCACAACATCCGGATCACGGTGGATTTGCCGGAGCCGTTTGGGCCGAGAAAGCCAAAAATCGATCCTTTCCCAACGGAAAACGAAACGTGATCCACCGCCGTAAATGCGCCGAAACGTTTCGTTAGCCCATCACACTCGATCATTGCTTCAGACATAAGAAAAGAAATCTGGAGACCACGAAGCCCAGGAAAACAAATAGATATCTTTTTTCGGCTTTTCCTGCTTTCCTGATTCAACCTCCTGGATTCCTGGTCTCCCGATTCATTTTACATTTGGAAAATAAACATCTGCGGCCATTCCGGCGCGCAAGCGGTCGTCGTCGCTGGGCAAACGAATCTTCACGCCGAATACTTGTTTGATCCGATCTGCCACGGTTTGCACGTTACGCGGCGTGAATTCGGCCTGGCGACTGATCTGTTCGACCACGCCGTCAAAATCTTTTCCAGGAAACGAATCGACTCGCACGCGAACATGGTCGCCTACCTTGATGTAGCCGAGCCAGGTCTCCGGCACGTAAACCCGCACCCAAAGATGCTGAATCAGCAGCAGCGTGGCGGCTTCGCGATTGGCCGGCAGCACATCGCCCACTTTCACGCTGAGCACCTCCAGAATTGAATCGGTGGGCGCAAGGACCTGCATTTCCGCCAACTGCGCATCGATGTCGGCAAGCTGGGCGCGCGCTTGTGTCACACGCATCCGGGCAGCTTGGACGTTTTTCTCCTGCGCGTTCGCAGAGCTCGCGGCGCGCTCGGCGTCATTCGGAGAAACGACTTTGCGCTTCAGCAGATCCTGCTGGCGCCGGGCATCATCGCGCAGAAACTCCAACTGCGCCTGTTGCGAATCCGCGTCGTGGATGGCCGTGTCAATTTGTGCGGCGGCGAGATCGCGCCGCGCTCGCAGTTCGGAAGCATCCAGTTGCACGATCAATTGGCCTTCGTGCAAATGATCGCCTTCCCAGGCAAAAATCTTCTCTACGCGCCCCCCCGCACGCGGCCCCACATGCGCTTCGTCCACTTCGATGATTCCTGAAACCGAGCTGCTCCGCCGTCCACAAGCTGGTACGAGAAACACCAACCCCGCCAGCGCTGCGCTACAAATCCAACTGTCGATCTTTTTTCGAGTGGACAAGTTGCTCGCTAGTCGCATTGCGCCGCCAATCTTGCAAATAACTGCTGCTCCGCTAAAGCACTTCAAAATGACCGGTTATTCGGGAACACCACTGACACAGAAACTCGGAATAAAACCGGCGATGAACGTTATCGTCATCAACGAACCGGCGAATTACCGAAAGCTGCTCGGCCGCGGCGCAGACGGTCTTGAGTTTTCCGATCGGATCGGAAGTGGATCGAGCTTCGTTCACTTTTTCACGACGCGCCGCAGCGAATTGGAAAAGAAATTGCCGATGTTGCGCGAGAAAGTCGCAGACACCGGAACAGTTTGGGTTTCGTGGCCGAAAAAATCGGCTGGAGTACCAGCCGATGTGACTGAAGATGTGATTCGCGCGGTTGCACTGCCTCTCGGGTTCGTCGATATAAAAGTGTGCGCGATTGATCAAACCTGGTCGGGATTGAAACTGATGATTCGGCGCTCGAATCGAAAATTGCCAATCACAAAATGAAAACACGCTGCTTTGATCACATTGATTTACGAGTGAAGGACATGGAAGTCGCAAGAAAGTTTTACGGAAAATTCCTGCCCCAACTTGGATTTGTTCACGAAAGCCCAGGTGACGATTTCCATACGTTTTATTCCGCGGGCGGCGATAAGCCCTCGGAATTTTTTGGTTTTACCCAGGATAAAAATCACACACCAAACGAAACACGCATCGCATTCTGGGCCGACACGCGCGAGAAAGTCGATGGCATCGTGGAACTGGTGCGCGAAGCAGGCGGCAAGAATTTGGAAGGTCCGGAAATCTGCGAGGGCTACAGCCCAGGCTATTACGCATTTTTCTTTGAAGACACCGACGGCAACAAATTGGAAATTTGCTGCCGGGAAAGGCCGATCATTGCGCAATGAATCAGTTTGAGCGAACAGTTCGGCAATGAGTAATCCGGCGCACGTTCCTGCAATTGTCCAGGAGCCGCGTCGCCATCGCTATCTTAAGCTCATCGCGCTTTTCAAGATCGCCAAGGGCGTCCTAGTGCTTCTGCTTGGTGTTTCGCTGCTTTTCCTAAACGCGCGGACCCGGTGGATGGATGCACTGTCGAACTGGACCGCCGACGAGATTCTGCTGGAGCACAGCAAAGCCGTCCATTACTTGCTCAACAACCTACAAGCCGTGCTTGCAGGCGGCGTGTTGCGCGCCACTGGTCTTTTGGCGCTTTTTTATACCGCAGTCCTTTTTACCGAGGGAATCGGCGTCTATATGCAGCAACGGTGGGCGGAATTGTTAATGATATTTGCGACTGCGGCCTTGATTCCGCTTGAGGTCCGCCACATCTGGCATCATCCCAGTCTGGCTGCCGTGCTCATTCTCGCGGTCAATTGTTTCATTGTCTGGTTCCTTTATTTCGTTTTGCGACGCAAACCGAACTCGGCGCCCGCGCGAGTCGACCGCGAGCTGGCCAAGATTAGCTGAAGCGCGCGACCCATCTTACCCGCAGCCATTCGGGCGGCTGCAATTAATCAGCGGACTTTTCATCCCAATACCCGGCTGTTGAGCACGTGGGTATAAATCATCCACGTAAAGACTTCGTCCGCATGGCGCGCGTCGTGCAATATCAGGCGAAGCCACGTTCCCATCGTTTACGCGGCTCATGGGTTGATCTAATCGGATTCTTTCTCAGATGGTCCGCAAGCTGTGCTCCTAGAAATCTTCTGCCAGCACCGCTCTTGATGTAGCGTTCCGGTCCGAGAGCGTCGGCTTCTTCTGGATAAGCCTCGTAATAGATCAGTTTCTATGGAGCTGGTCTTCCAGGAAAGATGCCGCTCGGTTTGGCCTCCATTCAATCCATCTGCGGCTCGTGGAAAGAACGGAATTGTTACGAAATCGTATTTGCATTTGGAAACGAGACGACTATCGACGAGGACGCGAGGAGGAGAATACATGAAACATCATATCAAATCCGCATTTGTCGTCTGCTGCGCAGCGATCATTTCACTGCTGAGTTCGAGGGCTGACACCATCCAGGTGCAGGTGGGAGCTAACGGGTTAAAATTCACACCGCAGGATGTAACGATTCATGTGGGGGACACCGTTCAATGGACCTGGGCCGCGAGCGGCCACAGCTCGACCTCCGGTACACCGGGGAATCCCGATGGGTTATGGGATTCCGGTATTCAAAATAGCGGATTTGTTTTTAGCGTGACCTTCACCACAGAGGGGACCTTCCATTACTTTTGTACTCCGCATGGCCTCTGCTGTGGTATGGTCGGATCGGTCACGGTGACCGAGGCCACCGATACCGTGCAGATCACTCGCGCACAGTATACCACCTCGACCAGCCAGCTTACCGTTCAGGCGACCGATACAAGCGACACGGCGACGTTGACCGTCTCCGTGACCAGAACGGGCGAGATCCTTGGGACGATGATGAACAGAGGTGGGGGCAACTACACCGCCAGATTCACGGGAATCGCCAATCCGAGGAGCATAACCGTCACGAGTAACCTCGGCGGAAGCGACTCGGCTAGGGTCAGGGCAAGATAGGAACTGCTCGCCGGTACGGATTCACGACCACGGTTTCCATCGCCAAGCCTGGCGATGCTTTGCCACGGGCGACGGCACCCATGCGCCGCGCACCGCCGCCAAAACCCATCTGGAGGCTGGCGGGTTCTTGTTCCTTCGACAGAGGATTCAGGTTCTATGGGGAATATGAGGCAGAGCAATCCCGTTATCGAATTCAGTTGATTTCGCAGCGTTGGGTCAAGCCCGGAGATGATCTAGCAGAGTCGGCCTTCGGCCTGGTGCAGTTTTGTCCTATCGATCAGAGCAGTGGAAAAGCTTTTCGTATAAGACTCACAGCGGCATCTGGCAAGTGGGATACGATCGAGAGTGATGATCTTGCGATACCTTCGACCGAATGGAATTGGCGGACATCTCAGGGGCGGCTCAAAGAAGCATTCTCCAAAGCCGGATATAGAGATATCGCTGAGGAGGAGCTCAAGGGCAGCGTGAAAGTGATGGAAAGTTCGCTCGCTGGTCCGAAAGGTGTCATCTTGAAAGGCCAAATTAAATCGTTGGTCGTGCGTCGCGCAGATATTGTATATGGCTATAAGATCATCAAAGACCGACCGCAGAGAGAGTGGATTGGCTCATCAGAGCTTCCACCTTGCAGCACGTATTAATGACGATGAATCTTTGGCAACGCACCCGCTCTCTATTTATGAGATGGTTCTAGCGCCTGGCGGCTTGCACGTCGAAGTTGCGTGGGCGGGAGCGATGGCTGATCTTATTCTCGTGACCTAAAAGGATGAAGAAACTACTCCTCGCGCTCTGCATCATAAACCTGGCATGGTTCTCTTTGGATGCGATACAGCCAGTAAGCGACCCTTCGCACATTGATGTCTACGTCACGCCATATTACAACTCGAAAGGTCCATCCGTAAGCGTTGGCCGGTTTAGTTCGGGCCTGGCGTCGGCAAAGGAAGACGAATTTCTTACCACGATAGCCAGGATGAAGAAAGATTGGGATCAGCTCACGTTCCCAGAGCTCTATGTCGCAGCGATTCGGCTTTACGACCTAAGTTACCGAAAGGAAGCGGTCTATTGGTTTTATTCCGCTCAGTATCGAGGTCGGCAGTTTGGACGTCTTCTAGATCAGAGTAAGATGGGCAGCATCGGTAGCGTTGGGTTCGAATTGTTACATGCCCAGAATGCCTTCTTTCAGCTGGTGGGGACTTACATCAATGGTTATGCTTTTGGAGATACGAATGGACTCGCGAAGGTGGTAGAGAGAGTCCAGAAAGAAGGTCGCCGCATACCTGATTTACAGACCATCTATCCCAACGCCACTTTCAGAAGTAAGAGCGAGTGGAGAACAGCGAACACCGATCTCGCTGATCGGATGAGCGAGCTGATCTCGATGCTGAAACAGAAGAAAGACGACATCAAACGCGAGCGCATCCAGCAAGGTATCGAGGAGAAGTTCTCAAAGCTGGCAAACAAAGAGCTAACCACTCAGTAGAGCCAACGCGAGCATCCGTCGCGCCTCGTGTGGGCGCGCGAGTCGCGTCGGCGGGCGCGATGACTAAATTTGATTTTATGAAACACTTCTCGATGTTACGAACGCTCGGCCCTGCCCGCCGTAGCTGAACCGCTTCTCGTTAAGGGATCGCGGAAGGGGCATACAAATTGACTAAAGGCTCCCTCGATTCTCAGACGTTGTCCCAACAACCTCGCCGCGCGCCGCCGGTGGGACGTGCGCTTCGCATCCTACTCGGCCTCGTACTGCTGGTTTACGTGGCGCCTGTTTACTTCCAAGTCCCGCTGCGAGTATCCGTGGGCTCGTTGCTGCTGATGCTCGGGTTGACTGGCGTCTACAGCCTCATCCATATCATTGTATCGGGGCGCATCGTCGCCTTTGGCCCGTGCTTTGGGGCCGTCGTGGCGAACGGGTTGCTCGTCGCGTTGTATGTTGCTAGTGGTTCGGGGTTACCAATCCTTGGCCATGGAAAGGGTCAGCTCGCAGCTGTTACCTTTTTCGGTGCCTCGTTGGTGGTTGCTGGCGTGCGCGCCGTTCCCGGTTGCGAGGTGATGGCAATCCCCAGTATCTTCTTTGGAAAAAACACTGAACTGGCGTGTCTTATCTTCTCCCCCCTCGACAGGCTTGAGTGCAAGCTGCGAAGCAAACGCGATGCTTACGCTACTCGTTCACAGAATCGCTAGCCCAACGTCGGGGCCTTCTATGTCTCTCGCTTCCCGTTTATTCCATTCTTGTTAGCGTTTTTGCATATGACACGAGGCGTTCTCATTGTGTGTGCGGCTGTGCTCGTGCCCTGTTTGGTCTTTGCCAAGCGGGGCGCGCCCGCGAAGGTCGAGCCAGTGATCGATCAGGGTATTCGATATATTGCGCCGAAGGACGATGGTCGCCGCGCATACATCGAGGCGTGGGATGTGCGCACTAACAAGAAACTCTGGGAGTTGACGGTCTTTACAAACCGCATTGATCCGAAGCTGGAGGAAGACGTTCAGTGGGTTTTCATTAAAGCGTTGGAGATTCGAGATGGCACGCTGATGGTTACATCCGAACGCGGCAAGACCTACCAGGTTGATTTAACGACGAAAGCCATCACACAATCCGAACTCTCGTGGTCGCCACCGCCGGACGCGGCTACCCAACTTAATAACATTCCTGAGGCGATTGAGAAAGCCATCACGAATGGTCCGCTCGCTAAGAACTACGATGTCTCGTTTCGCCTGAACCCATTTTATCTGCACGGGGATTTCAATGCCGACGGCAAGATTGACGTAGCCGCGCTAGTGAAGCAACGCTCGACCGGCAAGCTCGGGATTGCGATCATTCATGGGGCGACCAACAAGGTAACAATTCTTGGCGCCGGGACTGCCATAGGCAATGGTGGTGATGACTTCGAGTGGATGGACTCCTGGCAGTTGTATTCCAAAGCTCGAAGAGCTGGTGAGAGAAGTGTCCCTCAGTTTCAGGGAGACGCGCTTCTCGTGAGTAAGAGCGAGGCAGGCAGCGCGCTGATCTGCTGGAATGGCAAGCGCTACGCCTGGCTTCAGCAGGGCGACTAGCTAGGGAGTAACCAGGCGCTTAATTAAGATGTAACCCATCCCCTGCTCTTCTTTTCTCTCGTCTGATTTCAATTGAGAGTGCGCAGCGCCGTTAAGGTCGCGCAGCAGAGCGGGCGCCTTCTCTGTGGACGCTACCAGCGCGTCGAGATTTCCACGATTCCATTCAATAACCGCGCGATCTGGCTTGATGAAATGCGTTTCCCAAAGATATAGAAGCAGCCCTTCGTCCTTCGCGGAAACGACTTCGTAACGCCAATGATGCTTTTCCGCTTCGCGACGAACTTCTCTCCCAAAGACGACCAGCGCGTCGCGATGATCGCGATATCCGGCAATGACTTTCGAAATTGTGTAGCCGCCGGTAAGGAGGATTGCGAATGTCAACGCAATGGCCAAGTAGGGACGCCGCGCTGCGGCGTCCGGTCGCCGCAGCGCGCCGACCCTACCATTGACTTGCGCGGCGAGCAGCAAACAAAGTGGCGGAATAATCGGAAAAATTCTATCGACGCGTTTTGACGGAATCAATGACATCACCAGCAAGCCGCCGAGAGTCCAGCAAAGCAACCAGAAAGTTTCGGCTGACATCTCGCGGAACGCAGCGCGAATTTTCCATCGACGCGAAGCAAGGCCGAGAATCGCGACTGCGATCATCAACGCGCTCCACGGAGCAAATTTGTGCAACAGATGCGGCAGATAAAAATACAGCGGTTGCGGTCGATGAATTGTTTCAGCAAAACGCGCCGCGAATTCGCGCACGACAACTTCATCGAAAAAACCGGGCATAAACAGAATGCCACCGATCACCCAGAGGAGAAAAATTCCGAACGACGCAACCCACGGCCACCAGCCAGACCACGCCGAGAACGCCTGGCTCTTGTGCCGCCAACACTCAAACATGCCAATCCCCGGAAGTAAAAACGCATAAACAATCGGTCCCTTGATCAACATTGCGACCGTGAGCAGCGCAAAGATGTAAACGCGATCCTGCGGCTTCCACGCTTCTTCCCTTTGAATTTTCTGCCAAATCAACAAACCGATAAGAAAAATTACGAGCGCCAACGGCATGTCGGTGCGGACGAGTGTTGCGAGGCGTGGACTCAGCAGATTCAATCCGAACGCGCCGAGCGCGATCAAGTCGCCAGTCGATCCATAAACCGAAGTCGCAGCGCGAAACAACAACATCATAATGCCAATCGCGGCAAGAAACGACGGCAAACGCCACGCCACATCCCAGGATTTCGTTAATACAAAAACACCGGCCGAAACCCATCCGACCAACGGCGGCTTCGTCGCGACGTGTTCGTGCGGCGTCCGCTGATAGAACCAGTGTCCCTCCTTGATCATCTCAAAGGAGGTGAACGCCTGCTTCGCTTGGTCGTAATCATCGAGCTGCCACGGCAAATTGGCGATAAGAAACAAAAGCATGGTGACGGCAGCAACGATCCAGACGGTCCGCTTGTCCTGAAGAAAATTCTCCATCCAGGAAAGCTCCATGTTTACAACGCGAGCTAATCGCGCCAGAGGACCGCACGCATCGGTGCGCCATCGCCCCCTGCGATCTTCAGAGGCAACGCCGCGAAATCATAGATGCCCGCCCCGGCGCCACTCAAATCGAGCGATTCAACAATGGCAACGCCCGCGGCAGCCAGCGCGTGATGATTCTGCAACGATTTCGAATCGATTTCATCCACGGACGGTAGATCCAACCCCAGAAGCTTGACTCCATTTTTTTGCAGCCACGCCGGGATGTCCGCTGCGATCACCGGAATCTCACTTGGGAAAACGGCGGAGTTGCTCCATCGGCCAGTTTTAACCAGAACCCGCGAGGTCTCCGCGATTTCTTCAGAATGCGGCTGGAAATCTTCGATTGTGATCAGGTGTTTTCCTTTCGACTGCGAGAAAGCTTCCCTAAGATCGACAACGACCGCACGGCCCAAATAAATCTCAAGTGGCGCTTTCTCGATCGATTCGCCCTTTGTGTCGAAATGAAATCGTGCGTCGGCGTGGGTGCCGTTGTGCACACTCATTTCAATCGTGCCAAGATTGACGCTTTGGCCTTCCGCTATCGTTTTCGTCAATTGAAAATGAAACGGTTCGTCACCCGGCCATTCCGCCAGCTCGTTCGAAAGCGTTCGTGAAATATCCCAGATTCTCATCGCGTGATTAGTTAACTCGTTTCATGTCGATCTTTGCGTCGATCTCTTCGATAATCGCGCGCGCAGCTTTTTCACTCGCTCCGCTTTCGCTTAGCTTACCAGCGATTGTATCGAACTCGGAAATCATCCGCTCGCGCGCATGTGCGTTTTCTATTAACCGCCGCACGGCTTGAATGATGCTGCTCGGTTTTGCCCGATGTTGGATGAACTCGGGAACCACTTCTTTATCCGCGAGCACGTTGGGCATGCCAAGATATTTCACCTTCACCACGAGTCGCCCCGCCAGATAAGTCGGCCACGCCACCTTGTAAATCAGCACAAATGGCAACTGGAAATAAGCAGCCTCAAGCGTGGCGCTGCCTGAGGCTACAATTCCGGCAAATGCGCGCTGCATAATTGCCGCCGTCTCGCCGACCTTGATTTCAATGACTTGTCGATCCGGCGGACGTTGATCGAGCATTTCCGTCATTTTTCGAGCAAGTTCCGCCGAGGCCGCTGCGACTTCGAAACGCATATTCCGGGTTTGCTTTTGAAGTTGACGCACACTTTCGAGGATAACTGGAAAAATTTTTCGCACTTCCCGCAACCGGCTGCCCGGAAAAAGCCCGAGTAAATTCGGATCGCGCTCAATGTTGATCTTCTGAGCGCGTAGCCTTTCGATCATGGGATGACCAACAAATACTGCGCGCAGGCCGGATTGGTTGTAGAGGTCCGCCTCGAAAGGAAAGATGCAGAGCACCAGATCGAGAAAGCGCGCCATCTGTTCGATGCGGCCACGATTCCAAGCCCAGACTTGTGGGCTGATATAGTAAATTATTTTTTGGTGCGGCGATTGCTTCCGCAATGCGCGCGCGAGGCGCAAATTAAACCCCGGGTAATCGATCAACACGACCGCGTCAGGTTTGCTCTCTTCAATTTCTTTCAGTGTTTCGCGAAATTGCTTTCGAAAATAACCGTATTTCAGGACTACTTCCCACAAACCAAGGACAGCTGCGTTGCCGATCCAATTTTTGAATTGCTCCCCAGCGATGATTCTCATTTGCGGGCCGCCACGCCCTATAAAGTTAAGACCAGTGTTGAACTCGCGCAGCGAACGCAGCAACGCTGCCCCATGATTATCCGCGCTCACTTCTCCTGCGACAAAATAGATCGTCTTGGATTTCATCTCCGGCACTTCAACTTGCAGCCCCGCCGCTCTGGCGTCGTATTCCGAGGCTTCTAATGCGCTGCGACGGAGCGACGCGACTACAGCATCGCGCGACAATCCCTCCAGGATCGGAATTAAACACTCGAGGCGATCCGCTTTGTTATTTTAACTGCCAGCTCGAGTGCCGCCGTCGCCTGGAACCCCGATACGCGCGGCTCGCGCCCGGTGCTCGCACACTCGATAAACGAAGTGAGCTGACGTTTGAGCGGCTCTTCGCGTTCGATCGCAACTTTATCGCGCGTAATCCGTCCTCCAGCGCGTCGATAGATTTCTCCGCTCTGATTTTGATAATCCAGCGAAAGGTATGCGTCTTCCTGGAAAATCCGAATCTTACGCATTTGCTCGGGACTGATCCGGCTCGAAGTAACATTTGCCACGCAGCCATTCTCGAAACGCAACCGCGCGTTTGCGATGTCCTCACCGCGGCTTAAAACCGGGACACCAACCGCGTCGATCTTCTTCACCGGCGAACGCACGAAATGCAAAATGATTTCGAGATCATGAATCATAAGATCGAGAACTACACCGATATCAGTGCTGCGCTTGGGATAAGGCGAGAGCCGATGCGCTTCGATGAAGCGCGGATGGGTGAGATGTTTTTCGAGCGCGCTTAAAACTGGATTGAACCGCTCGACATGACCAACCTGCAAAATGAGGCCCCTTCGCGCCGCTAATTCGGCCAACTTACCGGCATGCGCCGTTTTTTCTGTAATGGGTTTCTCGATTAGCAAATGCTTGCCACGCGAAAGCAGAGACCGGGCAACATCGAAGTGCGTGTTGGTCGGCGTAGCCACCGAAGCGGCATCAACCATCTCAATGAATTCATCCAGCGATTTTGCCGGTACCGCTCCGAATTTTCTTCCGATCGCATTCCCTTTGGGCAGATCAATATCATACACCGCGGTAAACTCGGCCGACGGAATTTCCCCGTAAAGCCGCGCGTGATTGCTTCCGATAGCACCAACACCCACGACGCCAACACGTAATTTCTTCATCGACATATATGGCCTTCAGTGTGCCACATTTTTCAAAAACCAATCGTAGGTCTGAGCGATGCCGTCGCGAAGCGGAATCGTTGCATGCCAGCCGAGGTTATGCAGCTTGGTGACATCGAGAAGTTTTCGAGGTGTGCCATCTGGTTTGGTCCCGTCCCAGGCAAGTTCGCCAGTAAATCCGACGACATCGCAAATCAACTCGGCAAGTTCGCGGATCGAAATGTCCTCTCCGCACCCGACGTTGATAATCTCTGGTGAATCATAATTTTCGAGAAGAAAGAGGCATGCGGAAGCTAGATCGTCCACATGCAAAAATTCCCTGCGCGGCCTGCCCGATCCCCACACCACAACTTCGCGAGCACCGCTTGTTTTCGCTTCATGCGCTTTCCGCAAAAGCGCAGGTAGCGCGTGTGACGTATCCAGATCAAAATTGTCATTCGGTCCAAAAAGGTTTGTCGGCATCGCCGAAATAAAGTTCGCGCCATATTCGCGTGCATAGGCGTGGCACAGTTTGATACCGGCAATCTTTGCGATTGCGTAAGCTTCATTGGTGGGCTCGAGTGGACCGCTTAACAAAGCTGTTTCTGGAATCGGCTGCGGCGCGAACTTGGGATAAATGCAGGAGCTTCCAAGAAATAGCAGTTTCCGCACGGCGGCTTCGTGGGCGGCGCGAATGATATTGTTCTGCATCCGCAAGTTATCGAACAGAAACTCGACCGGGAAATCGTTATTCGCCTTGATGCCGCCCACCTTTGCCGCAGCGACGATCACGATCGATGGCTTTTCTACCGCGAAGAAACTCTGCACGGCCCGCTCATCGGCCAAATCAAGCTGCGACCGGTCGCGCCTCGGCAGATTATGGAAACCTTCACTTTCAAGGTGGCGGATCAAAGCACTGCCCACAAGACCGTGATGACCGGCGACAAAAATTTTCTCTGATCTGTCCATCATGATGGTGGCCATCTGGCGTGTAGCATTTTCTTTTTTCCGCCTGTGCGCAATCCTCACTTCGGGAGAAAAAGCAATCGCTGCTGGACCGCCATTCGTTTGCTCTTGCTCAATTGCAGGCGGGGATTTTGAATCTTGAATCAAACAATGCTTCGCATCTCGATTCTTGTCGCCATCGGTTTGTGCGTCGTGAAATGTTTCGCGCAAGAAAATGGGGCTACGCCTGTGGACTCAGCAAAAGCGCCGGTCGATCAATTGATCCCGTGGCTGCTTGATGAAGATCGACAATTGCGCGGGATTCCATTCGCCGAAGTGATTCTCGACACGACGGGCAAACATGTTTTGGCGGTTGACGGCAAAAACGAAACGGACCAGCGCGTAATCAAGCAAATTAGCGCAGCGTGCGACGAGACGATGAAGCAAATGAATGCGCCGGACAGTGTAATTCAACGCATTCTGCGCATCAACGAAGTCAGCGGTCATTTTGAAGATACATTGCGCGAGTTGCTCAACTCAACGCCGCGATTGACCTGCGATTTCCCACATACCGCGCAGGACCGCGTGATGCGTTCTGGTTATCCCGATCTACGGATTGTCGATGTTGCAAGCAAACGCGTTTTCTATCTGGATGCAAAACTTTACGCAGCTGGAAGCCGCGATAGCAGCTTTCGCACGTTCTATTTCGAGCCAAAAATCGCGACGAACAAAGTGCGCGATGATGCGGTGCATTTCATTGTGGGTTTTGAGCATGAGCCACGTGGAAAAAATGCACGTTGGAAGTTCACCCGCTGGGACCTTGTCGATCTCGCGCGGTTCAAAGTGAAACTCAAAGCCGAATTTCAGGGAAGCAATCACGACATGTATCATCCGGATGCGATCGTGGCATCAGGTAGGGACGATTGACCGATCACGAGCAAGAGTAAGAGTTGCTCATAGCTGTGGCGGCAGTAATGGTATTAATCCGATGATTTCACAGGCGAAGGAGACATTTCAGTTCGATACGATCGATGATGTCGTGAGCGATATCGCGAAAGGTCGCATTGTGATCGTGACAGACGACGCCGACCGCGAGAACGAAGGCGATCTAGTAATGGCCGCCGAAAAAGTAACGCCGGAAGCGGTGAACTTCATGGCCACACATGGGCGCGGCTTGATTTGCGCGCCCCTCTCGAACGAACGCGCCGAGCAGCTTGGTCTCCAACGAATGGTGGCGCAAAACCGCGAAATGTATCGCACAGACTTTACTGTTTCAGTGGACGCGGCGCGCGGCGTCACTACCGGAATCAGCGCATACGATCGCGCGACGACGATCTTGGCGATTGCCAATCCAAAATCCGCGCCCGAAGATCTCGTGCAACCCGGTCATGTCTTTCCCCTCCGGGCGAAGGATGGCGGCGTACTGCGCCGGGCTGGTCACACTGAGGCGGCTGTCGATCTTGCGAGCATGGCTGGGCTGCAACCGGCCGGAGTGCTTTGCGAGATTCTGCATGACGACGGCACGATGGCGCGGTTGGCAGAGCTGATGGAGTTCCGTAAAAAGCATAGACTTCGGATTTGCACGATTCAAAGTTTGATCGCGCATCGCCGCGTCCGGGAAAAGCTCGTGGAGCTGGAACAGATCATAAAAATGCCGACCGATTACGGCGATTTCGATTTACACTTGTACCGCGCGAAGCTCGATGGCCAGCATCATCTCGCGCTGGTGAAAGGTGAGATCGACAAGAACAAACCGATACTGGTGCGCGTGCATAGCCAATGTCTCACCGGCGACGTTTTCGGTTCACGCCGATGCGATTGTGGAAATCAATTGCATGCGGCTCTGCGGCAAATCCAGGAAGAAGGCAACGGCGTTCTGGTGTACATGCGGCAGGAAGGCCGCGGCATCGGGTTGGCCGCAAAAATTCACGCCTACAAATTGCAAGAGGAAGGACTCGATACGGTGGAGGCAAATACCAAGCTCGGTTACCCAAGCGATTTGCGTGATTACGGCCTCGGTGCGCAAATCCTCTTCGATCTTGGGGTCCGCCAGTTCCGTTTTCTGACCAACAACCCCAAGAAAGTTGTCGGACTCGAAGGTTACGGCCTGGAGATGGTAGAACAGGTGCCGATTCGTAGCGAAGCCAATCCGCACAACGCCAAATATCTTGAGACGAAGAAAGTGAAGATGGGGCACCTGCTGTGATTAGAGCTTTGGGACTCCGTTTGGCTGCTAGCAGAAGCCACTGTCAGTCGACACGAACGGATTGAAAATCTGAAATTGAATGTTGAAATCCGTCCCCCCTCGTCCTCGCATCGTTGACGGGAAACGCACGTTCTTCATCGTGGCGAGTCAATTTAACCCGCGCTATGTGCAGGGTCTGGTCGATAATGCCAAGAAAGAATTGCGTATTCTCGCGCCGCGCGCGACGATCTCCGTCAAGCGAGTGCCCGGGGCATTCGAGATTCCCGTGGTTGTGCGCGAACTCGCCTCCCAGGGAAAGGTCGACGCGATCATCGCCTGCGGGGTAATTTTGAAAGGAAAAACGAACCACGCACAAAATCTGAGCCGCTCCGTGACGGACGCCCTCCAGCGGATCGCCGTTGATCACCGTGTGCCGGTAATCAATGTCGTGCTCAGTTTTGATAACGAAATTCAAGCGCGCGAGCGTTGCATCGAAAATAGAATCAATCGCGGGACCGAGGCCGCGCGCGCGGCAGTGCAAGTCACCAGCGTCATGTCGGAGCTTCGCAGAAGCTGATTTCTATGGGCAAGCGGCGACGAGCGCGCGAAGCGGCGGTCCAATACCATTTCTGGCGCGATCTTCAGCATGGCGAAGGGCCCGAGCGGATCGAGGATTTCTGGGAATTTTGTCCGGCAACACCACGCGTTCGCGAGTTTGCCCAGCCACTCATCGAAGGAATGGTCGCACATCTGCCGGAAATCGATGAACGGATCCGGCGTTATTGCGCAAATTACGAATTCCGTCGTATCTCGACAGTCGATCGTAACATTCTCCGGCTCGCGATCTACGAGATGCTTTATCGCGACGATATCCCGCCGGTTGTCTCAATCAATGAAGCGATCGAGCTTGCAAAGACTTTCGGCGGCGCGGAATCAGGACGTTTCGTCAACGGTATTCTCGATCGGGTACGAAAAGATCTGACCCGACCCGCGCGCGAGCCAGCACGAAAGGAGCTGTAGTCGTCGACCTCTGGGCGACGTGGTGCGGGTGTGCTAAACACGTCAGTGTCGCGCTTCGCAGAGCGAAGCGGTTACAGCAAACAAATGAAATTCCTCCAATCGCTCGTCGACAAGTTCGCCGGCAAACCAATCAACTGGGACGAGCTCGAGGAGTCGCTCATTCGCGCGGATCTCGGCGTGCCGATGACCACTCGCATTATCAAAACGCTGCAAGAACGGGAAGCGTGGTCATTGATGGGAATAAATGACGTGGTGAAAGTGGTACGCGAAGAAATTGCCCGCATTCTGCCGCCCGATCTGCCGTCCATTCGTCCGCTGCCTGCCAAACCGAAAGTGATTTTGCTCCTGGGGGTAAACGGCACTGGCAAAACCACATCAACGGCGAAACTGGCGCGTTATCTGCAGCAAGATCGGGGTAGGGGCGGTTCACCTGAACCGCCCGCGGGCGATTGGGGTCAATCGCCACTACCAATCCATCGGCATAGTGTAATGCTGGCGGCAGCCGATACGTTTCGCGCCGCCGCCATCGAGCAGCTCGATGTTTGGGCAAGAAGACTCGGGGTCCAAATGATTCGGGGCCAATATAATGCCGATCCGGCTGCGCTTTGTTATGAGGCGTATCAGGCGGCCGCCGGCCGCAAGATGGAATTCCTTCTGTGCGATACCGCTGGCCGAATGCACACAAAAACAAACCTGATGGCTGAGCTGCAAAAGGTGAAACGCACTCTCGGCAAACACGACCGGGACGCGCCCCATGAGACATTGCTGGTAGTGGATGCTACGACTGGCGGTAATGCGCTCAGCCAGGCGCGCGAATTCCATAGCGCGCTCGGACTCACTGGTCTCATCGTCACCAAACTCGACGGCAGCGGCAAGGGCGGCATCGTCGTCGCAATTCAGGATGAACTTGGAATTCCAACGCGCTTTGTAGGCACAGGGGAGCAACTCGACGATTTCGCGCCGTTCGATCGCCAAACGTACATCGACAATCTGTTGTAACGTGATTCGTTAGAGCGTGAATCGAGATTCGTCCTGCTGGATGTAACCTTTCGGATCATTCGACCGGCGCGCATTTGTCGCGGAAATGTTTTAGCTGAAGTCCAAAACCGTGGGAGAAACAACCAAAGCGGCATTCGTGCCAGAAGAGGGCGTCCCTCCGGTCGCAGCGACAGGTCTTCTCGGTTTTCTCGCGAAATTCACCGTCCTCAGGGGAGCTCAACGCGAGTTGTGGCTCACGTTCCTGATAAAGCTGCTAATCATCTCGGCGTACTCGATCACGAATAAGACGCTGATCTTGTGGCTTTCGTCAGATCTCGGGTTCAGCGATCAAGCAGCGGGCGCTTTGATCGGGTGGGTTTGGGCGCCGGCGATGACCGTGTTTACGCTGTTAGCTGGCTCTTTTACCGACGCGTTTGGCCTTCGCCGAACTTTTTTTCTCGGTGTCATTATCTGTCTGGTTGCTCGCGCGACGATGGTGTTTACGACGATACCCTGGCTGGCGCTCGCCGGCGGGTTGTTTCCCTTGGTCATCGGCGAAGCACTGGGCACGCCGGTGCTGATCGCGGCGGCGCGGCGATATTCGACGACACAACAACGCTCAATCTCCTTTTCAATCATCTACATGGTGATGAACGTTGGCTATCTGATTGCTGGCAGCATTTTCGACTACGTGCGCCATTCGTTAGGCGAGTATGGCTATTTAAATCTCCTTGGATTGCACATAACGACTTATCGCACGCTTTTCCTCGTGAGCCTCGGCTTCGAGGTACTGCTTTTTCCGACAATTTATTTTCTGCGCAGAGGAGCCGAAGCGACAGACGAAGGCGTCAGGTTCGACGCTGAACCCGTAAAGTACGGCACAGGCTCGCTCAGCGACCGTATCTGGCTAACTGTCCGCGACGCTGCTGGCGATACTGTCCGGCTATTTCGGCGGCTACTCGGCCAGTCCGACTTTTACCGGCTCCTTGCTTTTCTTCTCTTGATCGGATTTCTGAAGCTGATCTTCCTACAAATGGACTACGTGTTTCCGAAATTCGGTATCCGCGAGCTAGGGAATGGCGCTCCGATCGGTCACCTCTCGAATATCAATTACATCCTCATCATCATTCTGGTGCCAATCATTGGCGCGCTCACGCAAAAATATTCAGCCTACAGAATGGTGGTCGTAGGCGGAGCGATTTGCGCCGCATCTGTTTTTGTTATGGCCTTACCGACTCCGTGGTTTCAACGATCGGCCCAAGGTTTCATTGGGCAATGGATTGGTCACGGTTATCTGGGAGTACAGGGAAGTATTCACCCCTACTACATGATGATCGCGATCTACATATCGATCTTCTCAATCGGCGAAGCTTTCTACTCACCCCGCGTCTATGAGTACGCAGCCGCAATTGCTCCAAAAGGTCAGGAGGCGTCCTACGGCGCGCTATCCTACATTCCATTTCTTATCGGAAAACTGCTCGTCGGAACCGGGGGATGGTTGTTAGCGGCCTTTTGTCCCGCACACGGTCCGCGGCATTCCGGGACGATGTGGCTTATCTTTGCTCTGGCAGCGTCGGTCGCGCCGATTGGATTGCTCGTCTTCCGTCGCTACATTCGCGTCCCTGAAGCTGGGCGGCAGAATTGAGATCGATCGATGTGGCCGCTGCCGTTGGCTACGGCAACTACGAATTAAGACGAATGGACGCGCATTGAAAAAATGACGAAATCCAAATGCGGAATGACGAACAGAAGGAAGCGAAGAGAGCGAAGGGCGAATTCCGCCATCTTCGCTACCTTCGTTCTCGTCGGTTAAAAATTCCGGTGCCCGTCGGTGGTTAAGCCGCTGCTTGAAGAGGCTGCACCCGGCCATTTTTCGGCTCGTTTGCGAATTCAATTAAGGAGATCGATCTCACTCTCGCGCATTTGCCAGAGAAGGCGTTCGCGCGTAAAATAAATTGCTGAACAAGTCGATCAAATTCCGGGAATGAACAACATGCTTTTAACACACAAGCGTGGGTCGCATAAGACCCTGTGGTTTGGGCTGATCGGCGCGATCATTGTGATTGTCGGCTCGATTTTGTTTAGTCATGCTCAGACACAAAAGATAGAGAACGAGAAGATGAATCCGACGAAACCAGTTCCGAATGACGCCGAATTGCAAAGGAAGTTAACGAAAGACCAGTATTACGTGACGCGCGAATGCGGAACGGAGACTCCGTTTCAGAACGCCTATTGGGACAATCATCAAGCGGGAATTTACGTCGATATCATCACGGGCGAACCACTCTTCAGTTCACTGGACAAATTCGACAGTGGCACGGGCTGGCCCAGTTTCACCAAGCCGATTTCAAAAGAAAAGGTGGTGGAAAAAAGGGACTCTTCACACGGAATGGAGCGCACTGAGGTTCGTGGAAAAACAAGCGATTCGCACCTCGGTCACGTTTTCGCTGATGGCCCCGCACCGACCGGCGAACGCTACTGCGTGAACTCCGCGGCGCTGCGTTTTATTCCCGTGGACAAATTGAAGGAAGAAGGATACGGCCAATATCTGTCGCTCTTTCAATCACCACAGGGCCAGCAACAGCAAACGCAAGGTCCATAGCTCAAGGCGGGGAGATGCTAGGGTCGGCACGCTGCGCCGACCGGACGCCGCAGTGTGGCGTCCCTACCCGGCGCGCCTGGTCTATTCATCCTTCATTCTTTCGCAATTTCACTAGTCTCCTGGCGGCGCTCGTTTTGAAATATAGCGCCGCGCGGGCTAATCTGTTTCACTGCCATGAACAAGGACGATTTCGATTACGCAATTGAAAACACAAGTGTGATCGTTGCTCCCGAGCGACAGATCGCGACCTTCGGCAGCACTAGTTTCAATTTTTATCTCATCTCGGAGCTAATGGATCGGGTCGATCAAGTTCGAATTCGCAACGGGAAGATCCACGCCGAGCGTCCCCAGATTCTGACGCCCGAGCATTATCGCCGCCTCTTGCTGGAGGGTTTCGGTGACAAAGCGCAGCGCTACGTCGATCAACTGCGCGAGCATTTGCGCAATATCGCGGTCTTGCGCTACGGGTTTCAATTTCGCAAAACTGATGTGACCGAAGAAACGATCCGCGATTCGATTGACGCCGTCATTGGCCGTACAAAGCGCCGTGTGGAAAGCGCAAACGAGCCGCTCAGCGCCGTCATCCAAGGGGTGGACGATGCGTGGGAAGTTTGCCTGCTGAAATTTACCATCGATCTGATCGAACGTTCGTCTGGCGGAAATCTCGTCGACTTTCGAAAGCGGGGATTGTTGTAGTCGCTCGTCGCATGTTGAGGGTCAATCGTAGGCACTCGTCCGAAAGTCCGGTTGGCTGACTCGTGCGGCAGCACTACCCACTGAGAGTTCAAAGATGTCGCCGGATAAACGCGCCGGCTCTTGCGAGTGCGCGGCGTCCGGGTTCCAGATGAGCGTTCCACAGATGCCACGCATGGATCAGGTGCGGCCAGACTTCCAGGGTCACTTGAACATCGGCTGCGCCAGCGCTGGCCGCAAAGCGAGTAGCATCATCGAGCAGCGTCTCGGCAGATCCGACTTGGATTAATATTGGGGGAAATCTCCTGAGATCGGCGTAAAGAGGAGAAACACGTGGATCTTTCCTATTCATCCCAGCGGATAGATAGGCGTCGGCCAGTTCATTCAGATAGCCCTTGTGGATGATCGGATCTTCGGCGTCCTTGCTGGCAAGCGTTGAACCAGACATCGTAAGATCCATCCAGGGTGATACAAGCCACGCGCAAGCCGGAAGCTCCTCGTGTGCATCGCGCAGCCGGTTGATCAACGCTCCTGCGAGCCCGGCGCCCGCACTGTCGCCGCCGATCGTGATGCGCGCAGCCGAAATGCCCTGATTCTGCAGAAAACGCCACGCCGTCAGCGCGTCGTCGTACGCCGCGGGGAACGGATGCTCGGGAGCCAGCCGATAGGCAATGGATAGTGTTCGCATTTCGGCGGCTCGGCCCGCCTCGCTCACCATTCGACGATGGCTCCGGATTGAACCGGAGCAATAGCCACCACCGTGGAAAAACATCAGAATGCGGGAGGGATCACTGCCGGGTACGAGTGAGTATTCCCCCGCCATCCCATTGACATCGACTGCAGCGAGTTCCACATCGTCTGCTACGGGCCAAACGGAACCGACATCATCGAGGCGCTTGCGTCGCTCAGGCCACCCGACAGGTCGCGGGTTGGAACTTAGCAACGCGCGGACGGCCTCGATTTCGCTTTGAGCCATTGCCTTCCGCTCCCAGAAAGGCAACCGTAGGCGGCGCGCCGGATGGGGTCAAGTCGATGTAACAGCGCGCTGAGATTTTCGGCTTTCGTTGATGCGCCGGTCTTGTCATCCTGCGCGTCCGAGACTGCCATAATTTGAAAAATTACATCCAGCTTAATCTCAGCCTGCTCTACTGGATTTTGATCGCGCCGTTCACCGGACAGTTTTTCAAGATCGCGCCGATCTTCCGACAGATGGTCTTCATTGGAGTGCGCGCTGCGCCGATGGTCGCGCTGACGGCGTTTAGCGTTGGCGTGACGCTGGCCATGCAGGCCGCCCATTCTCTCCAAAGCCTCGGTGCCGAAATGTACATTCCCGATCTGGTGATGCTGACACTCTTGCGCGAGATGGGACCTGTTTTAATCGCGGTGATCGTGATCGGGCGGAGCGGCTCGGCCGTCGCAGCCGAGCTGGGAACGATGAAAGTGTCCGAGGAGATCGAGGCGCTCGAAGTAATGGCGATTAATCCGGTTCAATATCTGGTCGTGCCGCGCTTTCTGGCGATGCTGGTGATGCTACCTGCGCTCACGATCATTGGAAATTACATCGGCATCTTAGGAGGCTGGGCCGTATGCACTTTCTCGCTTGATTTTAATACCGCTGGTTACGTGCTCCGCGCGTTGCAAAGCGCAGATACGTGGGATTTGTATTCGGGAATGATCAAGAGCGTTGTTTTTGCGTGGATCGCTATCACAATAGCGTGCAATGCTGGGCTAAATGTCCAAGGTGGCGCGGAGGGTGTCGGCCAGGCAACCACGGCTTCGGTCGTGCAAGCGCTGCTGTCGATGTTGGTCATGAACGCCGTTCTGACCGGAATCTTTTTCTTTGGTGCATGAAGGCGAACGGAGGACCCATCATCGAAGTAACCGATCTTGTCCGGACATTCGGGGATCGTGCGGTGCTCGACGATATTTCTTTTAACGTTCATCGAGGCGAGACGCTCGTTATCATGGGCGGCAGCGGCTGCGGGAAGAGCACATTGCTTCGGCACATGATTGGGTCCATGCAACCGACTTCAGGTTCAGTAAAACTTTTTGGTGAAGAAATCACAACGATGAAGGAACATGAAATCATACGTGTCCGGCAACGATTCGGGATGCTATTTCAATCCGGCGCCCTGCTCGCCTCGCTAACCGTTGGCGAGAATGTTGCGCTGCCGCTTTTGCAGCACACTGATAAGTCAGTTGACGAAGTTGAAGAGATTGTGAAGCAAAAACTTCAGATGGTCGGCCTGACTGGTTTTGAAAATCTCAAACCGGACGAAATCAGCGGCGGAATGAAAAAACGCGTGGGGCTAGCGCGCGCGCTCGCGCTCGATCCCGAGTTGCTTTTCAGCGACGAGCCGACCTCTGGACTCGACCCCATCATGACTGCAGTTGTGGACCAACTCACACTGAAATTGACCCATGGCACCCACATGACAGCGGTGGTGGTGTCGCATGACATGACGAGCGCTTTTCGCATTGCGACACGGATGATTATGCTTGGACACGGCAACATTGTCGCGCAGGGTACGCCGGATGAAATCCGCACAAGTTCCAATCCGGAGGTGCAACAATTTATCAATGGCGAAGCCGACGGCCCTGTGCCTTTGAATCTTTCGCAGGAAGAGCACCAGCATCATCGACACGTAAAGCCCCGCCCGCTCTTTGGCGCGCGGCACCGCTTCCATCACAAGACTCCATGAAACGAAATCTCTCCGATTACATCGTGGCGATCTCGGTCATCCTATGCAGTTTGGTCCTGCTCGCAGCGCTCACTTTCGCGCTTTCAGGCTATCGTTTGAAAAAACCGAAACGCACTTTGCAAATCAATTATGAAGATGTGACTGGCATTAAAGTGAACTCCGAGGTCCGTTATGCCGGTGCCCCAGCCGGGCGCGTCATTGCGATGCGCCACCTGACTGCGAAGGAGCGAGAAGCGTCTCCAAACAAAAAAGACGCCGTGCGGGTGACGATCAGCCTTGATGATGGGATTCCAGCAGTGCCTACCGACGTAACCGCGACACTCAGTTCCGATACCATGCTCGCTCCCAAGTTTGTCGCGCTCTCTGCGGGCACGCCAGGCGGCAACACCCTGGCAAACAATGCGGCGATCGAGGGCCATCCGGCTTATGGTCTCGAACAGATTACCGCGGCGGCTGGTCCGTTGTTCGAGAACGCAAACAAGTTGCTCGATAATCTCAATGTAACCGTCACGGGGTTGAAAGGAAATCTCGACCAATTCATGCCGAAGCTCGGGCCACTTGCCGATTCTCTAAAGATAGACGTGGACAATTTACAAAACGTGGTCACGAATCTCGATAATCTCACCAAAGGCGCGGATGCAGTGTTGGGAACCGCTGACCATTTCATCACCACGACGGACAAGCAGCTTCAGGAACAGTTGAAACAACTGCACGTCACGCTTTTGAATCTGAAGGTTGTCACAACCTACGCCAAAGCGCTCGTCGAAACGCTCGCCGAAAAACCAAACCGCGTCATCTTCAGCGGCAAACCAGCCACGCTCACCCCTGAATCCGAAATCCTCAAAAGCTCAAAACCACTGCCCGCCAGAAGACCTTAAGTCATGGCTGCGCACGGGTTGAGGGCTAAGCAGCTGCAAATGGACTAGCAACGAATCTCAGTGGTTTCTCGTCTTTACCTGGACGACCTTGGAGTTGGGGCTGGTACCGTTGCCGTTATACGCTCGTACCCGGTAATAATAGATCGTACGCGCGGCCAGCCCGGTAACATTGTAACTCGTCGTGTTGCCGACATCCAAATCCTGATACCCAGGTACGTAATTGACAAAAGAACTGCTCGTGGACACATCCAACCGATAACCTGTCGCGCCACTTACGCTGCGCCAGTTCGCGGTGAAGCTGTTGGCAGTCACGTTGGTTGCCTTTAGCGCCCTTGGAGCCGCTGGCGTCGGCGCCGGCGTAGGAGTAGCCGTCGGTGTTGGCGTCGCCGTAGGTGTCGGTGTTGGCGTAGGTGTCGGTGGTGGTATTGTCGCGCAGTCGCCAGGTCCGGCGGTGTTATTGACGAAGCCGGAGACTGTGCCACTGAACGGCGATGACGTTGTATTCCCGGTGGCATTCACTACCACCACGAAGTTATGCCCTACGGGAACGGTGAAGGAGTAGGTCGCTGTGTCGACCGTGGTCCCTAGGCCGACAATACCACTGTCGCCTAGGTAGTTCGCGTCGATGTTGGTCGGATCGTAGACCTGGTCGTAAGCGACGCTTTCGATGTCACCTGGCCCACCGAGTGTCGCGTTGATCGTCACGGTGTAGCAACGAGGCCCGCCGCTCGTGTTAGTGAAGGTAAACGTTTCGTAAGCGTGCGTTCCGGGGAAACCACCGCCGGGGCTGCTCTTAGGGGCGGAGCAGGTGCTCGGGCGGCCATCCCGGCCAATACGATCGGCCTGCGTCGGATCACTCGCCGTGAGCTGGCTGGGTGGAATCTGTTGATCCGGACCGCCGGCACAGGTCGGGATGGTGAACGGGATCGACTTGCTTCCGCTCGCGTAAGTCAGGTTAAGTGAAAGCGCGATGTCCGCGCCGCAGGCGAATGTATCCGAGACCGAAATCTTGAACGGCGTCGCGTTCGTGCTGCTGCCATCGATCAACATGTCTGGATAGGTGGAGTTTGCGTCGACAACTGTGACGCCCGGAGTCGTGGTCGTGAGCGTGGCGGAGATCGCCGTCTCTTTCGCGCAGCCGTTGTTTTTGACGCCGAGATTGACGAGCACGCATTCGGCGCGGTTAACGATGCCGTTATTGTTGCCGAGCGAATCGTCAATGGTGAAGCCGTTCGCCTCGAGCTTTGATGTGCCAGTCATTTGGAAGTTCTGGGTAACGGTCCCGCCACCCGGCGGTGCGACGGTTGCCGAGGTAGGTATCGACGAGGTGCAGTTGCGCGTCGGGTCTGCGGCCATGGCGGTGTAGCTGCCGGCTGGGACGAGAATGGTGTAAACGCCGCTTGCGTTACTCGCCCCCGCGTAACCGTTGCTCAACGAAACGGTCACCCCAGAAATCGGAGCCCCTGTTTGCGACGAAGTGATTGTGCCGGTGACCGTGCCCCACGAACCCGCAGCCGAGACGCAGGACGGGAACTTGAAGGCGGCGATCCGGGTAGACCAGTTGAAGCCTCCGTTCGTCTTCAAGTACTCGTTCGTATAATAGAAGGTGCATTGGTCGATCGGGTCGAGAGTCATGGCGCTGTAGTCACCCCAACGGTTCCCGGCGCCTAACTGCGAGCCAATGCCTGCCGTCATTTGAATCTCGGCGCCCATTGTGCCGACAGGATCACTCGCCAGGCGGCCGGTAACGTAGATGCCAGGGAAAACCGTCGTGCTCGACTTGCTGTAGCCGAGCGCGATGTTGCCATCCTTATCCATCGCGATCGACGGCAGCCATCGGTAGTTAGTATCGATATCGTAGTGCGCGGATTGGAAAAGCGTCGGCGTAGTCGATGAACTTCCGGCGTTGCGGAATTCGAACCATTCTACAGATCCGTGGTTGCTGTCGGTGCTGTCGGAGGGACCACTGACGATGAGCGATTCCTGCGGCGCGATTTGCGTGCCGTTGTTGCGGTAAGCTAACCGATGCATGTAGTGGCCTCCGATGTTATCGACATAATCCGTGGTGGCCGCTGGTGCAGGCTCCGGCACACAGGCGCGGGAGGTGTTGGCATCGCCCACGCACGGTGCATTGCCGAGGCCCTCCAGGATGGTAGGACCCGCCGTTACAATCATCGTTGGATTGGAGCCCCACGTTACCGCCACTCGAAACGAGTCGGTTAGTTCCGTGAGCGTGAAGTTAGGGCCGAGGACAAACTCTGCCTCGCCCGCAGGTGGAGGAGTTAAACTATCGAGATCGGCGGCAAGAAATCCATATTCAGCTCCGAGATCCTGGCTCTGCATGCGGGCTGGAAGACCAGCGATCATTTGCGCCCGCTCGAAAACGTAAAGGCGACCTGTAGTAAAGGTGCCGGAAGTGGCGTTGAACACATGCGTGCTCATGTAGTAGCCATCGGGCCATACCGCCGTGTGCGGATAATCGACGAAGTTCACCGGATCGGTCTGGAAGTCGTAGAGGTAGTACTCTCCCGTCGCATCCGAGGTGGCAGAAACAGCGATGCATTGGTGTGAGTAGTCGGTTTGCCCGCCTCCGACAACGAACTGTGAGAGCACCCAGCGGCCAGCCAGGATGTCGTAAGAAACCACGGGGTCGCCGTCGTTGTGCGACGCGCAGAGGCCGCCCAAGGGCTGGAAGAGAGTGTTACCCGCAGCGGGACCGTAGAGCAGGGCGCCGGTGGTTTTGTCAAAGACGGCGAAGCTGGTGTTGTTCCATTGCACGTATTGCGTCGAGCCCACGCGGCCATTCACGTCCGGGGGATTACCAGAAGGCGAGAATCCAGCGAGGCCCACGCCCACGCCCTCGAAGTTGAGGCCGGTCGGGCTCGGCGCCGAGACCACGTCTCCCGCAACGGTCTGCTGCGACCCCCGGATGCCGCCGCCACTTTGCGTTGGAGGCTTGGGAGGAATCGGTTCAATATGATAATGATTGATGATTGTCGCCGAATCGATCGCCTGCATGTCCCGCAACTTCCCGGTGCGCACCGCCGTGACCGGAGTTAGGTTGTGTGGTGGTCCGCTATACGGAATCGCGGGCGCCGTTTGCGGTGCTCCTGGCGGTCGCTCTGCCGGATACTTGTCCGTTTTGACTGCACCACCTGGTTGTGGTTGTGGCATTATCCCAAAGGTAGATGCCAGCCGCGTCAGCCAGCGGGACGAACGAATCGTCTGTGTGTTGTTGTCGGGCTGCGCGCTTGCGAAGGCGAACAACGTAAGCATCCCTGCCGTGAGGAACAGGAGAGATGCGGCGAGGACTCGGAAGTTAAAGAAAGTTACCGGGCGTAGATTTTTTATTTTCATAGCTAAGGATCTCCGAGGCGAATCACAAACCGGTCACCTGCCGGCCACGTGAGGCGCCAAATGTCGTGCGTTTTCAGACAACTATCCGGTTGTATCTTTTCTGGCGCGTCACGTCAAAACTTTTGTTCTCGCAAGGAGCCTATGCCAGGGAGCGGTTCAGCGCATGCCGCTGTCGGCAGTCCAGTTCACCTTGGTCACCTGCCCAACGACGACATCAGCCTCGAAACGCCAGCGGCCAATCCGCGGAGGTGCGCCTTCTCTCACGATGACGTAATGACCAGGTGGTAGCGCGACTTGGAAGCGACCCTCGCCATCCGTCGTGAACGTCTTGACGGTCGCATCGCCGATTTTGATCGCGAACTGCGCGTTGCGCACAGGCGCAACACTCCGCTCTTCATCTTTCCTGATCGGTCCGGGGCGGGTCGGCGAGACGACAATCGTGCCTTCTATTCCGCTCGTGCCGGGAGCCGGTGTTTCTGCCACCGCTGTCATGGAAAAGAGCGCGATAAGCGTCGCTCCGACAATCGAGATGTACACGTGAGCCATCCGTCAATATCGCGCGTCGGCTGATAAACGCGAGAGGATCATTCGACAGGCGCGCGATCGAATTCGACGGCCCGCCATGCTTCGCCGCGACGCTTGTAGGTGATCTGGACGCGATACGCCTGTTCGCCCGATGGCGTGTGCCCACTCAAATATGCGCTTCGCTGTTCCGGCGGAATCCAGGCGGTCAGTCCTCCAGCGATTCTTTCGCCTCCACCGGGATTGAACACCGCGCGAATCGTCACCAACACGGTGCACGTGTCGCCAGAGCAGGAGACCGAATCCGTTTTCATGTGGCGGAAGGCCAACAGGTCGGTCCCTCCGGCACGACATCCCGGGCAATCGGCGCTCGCTGCCCGAGCAGGAACAACCTTGGTGGAGCGGACGAAAGCGACGCAATCTTCCCCGATCTTATCTTCGCCGGGCTGCAGCTCCTCAGTTTTCACTTCCGACTCGCGCACCAGCTCGCGCGACGCTTCAGATGCATCCTTTTCCCGATCCGGCGCCGGCTTCTCGGAACACGATGCGGTGATGATACCCGCGACAAAGATGAGGGCGGCACGACGAATGTTGATGCGCGGCTGATCTGTTCTCATCGAAGGCATTTGGAAGCGCAGAAGGGGTCAGTCCCAAGTATTAAGAAGAGAGCTGCTGCCGGGGTTCGATTCGTTTCGTTCGTGTCGCCGCCGTTGACGCGCGTATCGACGTTCTCACCGACGAAGCATTGCAACGGTCCGCCGCTGGTCGTCAGCGCGCGCGGTGGACACGCGCTCTGTTAAGGTTCTAACTTTGATTAGAGCTTCAGGACGAGATCGAGGCCGCTGGTCGAGCCTGGCACGCCCGTCGCCATGAAGTCGTAGTGAACGGCTGTTGTCGGGCCGGGAGCGGGTTTGCCAAACCAGCCGATGTCGATGCGACCATTCACTACGCGATCAAAGCCTGGGCCACGTGGTTTGGTCGGCATGAGTGCCGAGGCGGCGTTAACACAAAAATCTCAGTGGTTTCTCGTCTTTACGTGGACGACCTTGGAGTTGGGACTCGTACCGTTGCCGTTATACGCTCGTACCCGATAATAATAGATCGTATTCGCGGCCAGCCCGGTAACATTGTAACTCGTCGTGTTGCCAGCATCCAAATCCTGATACCCAGGTACGTAATTGACAAAAGAACTGTCCGTGGCCACATCCAGGCGGTAGCCTGTCGCGCCACTTACGCTGCGCCAGTTGGCGGTGAAGCTGCTGGCAGTCACGTTGGTTGCCTTTTGCGCCCTTGGCGGCGCTGGCGTCGGCGCCGGCGTAGGAGTAGCCGTCGGCGTTGCCGTCGCCGTAGGTGTCGGTGTTGGCGTAGGGGTGGCGGCCGGGAACTGGAACTTGCCGATGCGCGTAAACCAGTTAGCGCTGCTGGTGACAGGATAATATTCGTTGGTATGCCAGAATGTGAGATTATCGATAGGATCGATGGTGGTCATGCTGTAATCCCCCCAGCGTCCGCTGGAATGGGTCTGGTGACCGCCGCCCACGGTCATGATGGCTTCGCCCTGAGCGAGATTATTCAGTGGATCCGCAGCCATCCTGCCAGCATAGCGGATGGAAGGTTCCTGCGTCGCGCTGGAGGTAGAATAACCGATGGCCGTGTTCCCGTTTTGATCCACGGCGATGCTGGGCATCCAGCGCCATAGACTATCGTTGCCGTTATTCCAGCTTTGCTGCTGCACCGGTGTGGCTGGAAAATTCCCGCCAGTCACATCAAATTGATACCAGCGAACGGCGGTAGGTCCATTCGGGTAATTCAGAAGAACCGTCTGGCTAGCCCAGAGCGATTCCACGCCGGCGCGATTTTGATACGCCACGGGCGTCATGATTTTGTCGCCCAGTGTGTCTAGCTTTTGTGCCGTCCCATTCTGCGGCACCAACAGGGTGGTCGTGGTGAATGCGTCCACGAACCCAGCGACAGCGATGTTTGCGTTAGGGCTATGGTTTACGCCAATGCCCAACGTTGAGTTAGCCGGAGTGCCAAAATCGACGTGAAACTTCCAGCCGTGGACCTGGGTGAGGGTCACACCGCCGGTAGCCGGGCTATCCACAGACAACAGAAATTCATCTCTGCCCACCGATGGCGGGTTGCCCGTGCGAAAACCAGCTGGAACCAGACTATACGAATCGCCCAAGCCGGCCGGAGTGATGTTGAAGGCGATCGTGTTGGCAGGACCACCAACGAGCATCGACGCGCGGTCAAGCGCGAACGCGCGCACGCCTTGGAAGCCAAGAGTAACACCATCGAACAAGTTAACTGTGAGGTAATAGGCGTCCGGCCATAGGGCGAACTTTGGGTAATCACCGATCCACGTCGGGTTGGCCGGATCATGTTGCACCGCATAAAGAAACCAGCCGCCGCTGACCGGGTCGCCGGTTTGGGAAACGCCGATGCATTGGTAGAACGGTCCTGCGCCGGGAAGCGTTCCGGGAAAGGCAAAATCGCTGACCACCCAGCGATCAGCGACGTGATCGTAGAAGACGAACCCGTCGCCGTCGTTGAAGCCCGAACAAGGTGTGCCTACCAGGGTCACGAAGAAAGAGTTGTAGGTCGTTCCGTTGGGCCCATTCAGCGGGTTGCCGTTTTTATCGAAAATCTTGATCGAGCTGTTGACCGATTGC
>Ga0209156_10000625_pt1 | contig 29944 bp, 28 predicted proteins | sample GraSoiAngelo_124_FD_185881 | JGI IMG/M metagenome (GOLD analysis project Ga0209156, IMG submission 185881) | Grasslands soil microbial communities from the Angelo Coastal Reserve, California, USA - 14_0927_05_20cm (SPAdes) (version 2) | ecosystem: Environmental > Terrestrial > Soil > Grasslands... | reverse complement strand
GCGCGGCCGCGCCCTCCACCGGAGCGAACCTCACGCGCGTCGTCGCCATGACCACTCGATCCCTTTCACCGCTCGCCTCGCACCGAGGCGGCGCTCAGCTCGCACGATTTCTCGAACCATTTCACTGCTCGGCTCGCAGCGCGGCGCTGCTCACCTCGCACGGCCACTCGATCCCTTTCACCGCTCGCCTCGCACCGAGGCGGCGCTCAGCTCGCACTGCCACCCTCTCCTCGAATCGTCTCGCGAAACGGTTTCTTTTCGCATGGCGACCGAGACGCTGTCAATGGCAGAATGGGCCGCGCGCGAATCCTTCGGCGGTCAAGGAGGCCATCATGGCCACGGTGCTGTTCGTCGTGAAGGCGACCATCCGCAAGGATCGGGAAGAGGCGTTCAACCGCTGGTACAACGAGGACCACGTGCCGCAGGTGCTCCAGTTCAAGGGCCTCGTGAGCGCCCGGCGCTACAAGGCGCTCGAGGGCGAGGACCGGTTCCAGTACATGGCCGTCTACGAGCTGCAGGACGAGGCGACCTATCGGCGCCTCCTGGCCTCCGACCATATGAAGGCGCTCCGGGCCGACTACGACGCCCACTTCGGCAGCGCGAGCGAGCGCGCCCGCTTCGCCTACACCCAGGTCTGGCCATAGCGGCGCGCCGCTTCCGCGGCATGGGGCGGGGGCGCAAGCTCCGGCGCACCCTCGAGCGTGGCGGCAGCGGGCCCGCGCTGCGCCTCAACGAGACGCTCGGCGGCTGGACGGGCGTCCGCATCACGCCGATGTTCGGACGCTGGGGCTACTTCGTCGGCGAGACGCTGTTCGCCTGCTTTCCGCTCCGCGACAAGGAGCGCGACCTCTGGATCCGCCTGTCGCCGCAGGATCAGCGGCGGGCGCTCGCCGACGCGCGCATCCGCCCCCACCGCCGCTTCGGCCGGCGGGGCTGGATCGAGCTGGACGTCGAGGCGCCCGAAGACGTGGGCCGCGCGCTCCGCTGGCTCAGGCGCGCCCACACGGCGGCCACGCAGGGCGCCCCCGCGAGCGAGAACGCGGAGGCGTGACGCCGCGCGTGCCGCCGGCCTAGGCCGCGGCGCGCGTCGCGGCCTCCTCCCGCGCGCGCGCCTCGATCCGGTCGATCTTCACGAGCGGCACGAGGAGCCACGCGGCCGCCGTGAGGGCCGCCGAGATGAGGACGAGCGGCGTGTAGCCGAGGGCGTCGTAGAGCCGCGCGCCGACGTTCTGCGAGAGCTGGGTGCCGCCGTTGTAGACCGACATGAGCAGCGCGAAGAAGGTCGCCTCCACGCGCCGCGGGCACGACTTGGCCGAGAGGTCGAGCAGGGCGAGCTGGGTGATCATCCCGACGCACCCGAAGGCGATGTCGATCACGAGGGCCGAGGCCGTGCCACGATAGACGAGGTAGGCGAGCGTCGCCACGACGCCCGCGCCGATGGAGCCGTTGATGAGCCACTTGAGCGGGAGCCGCCGCGAGAGCGGCGCGTAGATCGCGGCGCCGATCACGCCCGCGATCGCCGCGAGCGAGCCGAGCACGCCGATGAACTGCTGGCTGAACTTGAGCTCGTCGGTCTGGTAGTAGAGGAATGCCGGGCCGAAGGACGGGCTGAACGTCCAAAAGAGAATGAAGCCCGCGACGACCCACATGTCCCGGTGGACGAGCGCCTCGCGGATGGCCCGCCACGTCTCCCGGAGCGCCGCGGCGTCGAACCGCGACCGCGGCTCGCGCACGAGGAACACGCCCATCAGGAGCGAGACGACGGGGAAGGCCGCGGCGAGCAGGAAGGCCGCCTGGAGGCTCCGGTGCTCGGCGAAGTAGCCCCCGAGGAGGCCCACGAGCACCGTGGCGACCGTGATGCAGGCCCACTGCACCGACTGGAAGGCGCCGGTGAGGCCGCGCGGGCGGCCGTTCTCGACCATCATCGCGTCGGTCAGGACGTCGGTGAAGGCGAGCCCGAACGCCATCAGCGTGAAGAGGCCGACGCCGGCGACGAGCGTGAAGCTGACGGTGCCGACGCCTGGCAGCGTGACGCTGAACGTCTCGATCGGGCCCTTGGCGATCAGCATGCCCGAAGCGAGGACGAGGCTCGAGGCCGCGGCCAGCCCCGAGGTCAGGATGAAATAGCTCTGCCGCCGCCGCCCGAGAAGCGGCACGAAGTCTGACAGGAGGCCGTAGAGCGGCTTGATGAGCCAGGGGATCGTGCTGATCAGGAAGAAGTCGGCCACCTGGCCGGCGGTGAGGCCGCGGTCCTTGAGCACGATCGTGATCGCCTGGTTGGGCAGGTACCACATGCCCTGGGCGAAGTAGACGACGCCGAAAAGGAGCGCCAGGCGCTGGGACTCCGGGGTCGTGAACGGATGGAGCCGCCGGGCCCACTCGAGCATGCCGGCGCTCATGATACTCTGTTACGCGAACATGCCCGCGTCGGTCTGCCCCCACGACTGCCCGTCCTGCTGCAGTCTCATCGTCACCGTCGAGGACGGACGCCTCACCTCGGTCACGGGCAATCCCGCGCACCCCTTCACGCAGGGCGTGATCTGCGGCAAGGTGCGCGAGTACGCCGAGCGCGTCCACTCGCCGCTGCGCGTGCTGACGCCGCTCCGGCGGATCGGCCCGAAGGGCCGCGGCGAGTTCGCCCGGATCACCTGGGACGAGGCCATCGGCGAGATCGCGCGGCGCTGGCGCGCCGTCATCGCCGAGCACGGCGCCGAGGCGATCCTGCCCTTCTCCTACGCGGGCTCGATGGGGCAGGTGCAGTATTACGCGGGCCACCCGCTCTTCCATGCCCTCGGCGCCAGCCGCCTCGAACGCTCGATCTGCGTCTCGACGGCCTACGCGGGCTGGCGGGCGACGGTCGGCAGGGTCACGGGCAACGACTCCGAGCAGATGGTCGGCGCCGACCTCGTCGTGCTCTGGGGCGTGAACGCCGCGTACTCGACGGTCAACGTCATGACGCTCGTGAAGCAAGCGCGCGCCCGCGGCGCGTACGTCGTGGTCGTGGACCCGTACCGCACGCCGACCGCCCAGCAGGCGGACGAGCACCTGATGGTCCGCCCGGGCAGCGACACCGCGCTCGCGCTCGCCGTCATGCACGTGCTCGTGGCCGAAGGACGGCTCGACCGCGACTACATCGGGCGGGCGACGCTCGGCTTCGAGCGGCTCGTCGAGCACCTCCCGGCGTACTCGCCCGACGCCGTCGCGGCGAGCGTCGGCCTCCCCGCCGAGACCATCGTGCGGTTCGCCCGGCGCTACGGCGCCGGTCCGCAGAGCTTCATCCGGATCGGCATCGGCCTGTCGCGCCACGACAACGGCGGGATGACCTGCCGGACCCTCGCCTGTCTGCCGGCGCTCACGGGCGCCTACGCGGACCCGCATGGCGGCGCACTGCTCTCTTCGGGGGAGGCAGGCGGATTCGACTTCAGCGTGCTGGAGCGCCCCGACCTGCTGCCGCGTCCCGCGCCGCGCGTGGTCAACATGATCCAGCTCGGGCGCGCGCTCACCGACCCGGCGCTCGCGCCACCGGTGAAGGCGCTCTACGTCTACAGCTCGAATCCCGCGGCCGTATGCCCGAACCAGACGCTCGTCCTGGAGGGGCTCGCGCGCGAGGACCTGTTCACCGTCGTCCACGAGCAGGTGCTGACGGACACCGCGCACTACGCCGACCTCGTGCTGCCCGCCACGACGTCCATGGAGCACGAGGACCTCTACCGCTCGTACGGCCAGTTCACGCTGCAGCTCGCCCTGCCGGTCCTGCCGCCGCAGGGCGAGGCGCTGTCGAACTGGGAGGTCTGCGCCCGGCTCGCGAAGGCGCTCGGCGTCGCCGAGGCGCACTACGCCACGAGCGTCGACGCGCTCATCCGCGAGTTCCTCGCGCGGGGCGCCGCCACGGCGCGGACCATCACCTACGAGCAGCTCCGACGAGACGGCTGGGCGCGCCTCGACCTGCCGCAGCCGTACATGCCCTTCGCCCACGGCGCGCCGACGCCGTCGGGCCGGGTCGAGTTCTACTCGGAGACGATGGCCCGACAGGGGCTGCCCGCGCTCCCGACGTACGTGCCCCTCACGGAGGGCCCGGAGCGCCAGGACCTCCTCCAGCGCTTTCCGCTCCAGTGCATCGTGCCGCCGAACCGGTTCTTCCTGAACTCGTCCTTCAGCCAGTCGGAGCTGCTGCGCCGGCGCCAGAAGACGCCGACGGTGATGCTCGCCGTGGCGGACGCGGCCGCGCGCGGCATCGGCGACGGGGACCCGGTGCGGGTCGAGAGCGCCCGGGGCGCGGCGCGCTTCACGGCGCAGGTGACCGATGCCACCCGGCCCGGCGTGGTCGTCGTCGAGGGCGTCTGGTGGCACCGCTTCCATCCGGGCGGGCGCTCGGTCAACGTGCTCACGGACGACCGCGTCACCGACATGGGCGGCGGGCCCGCGTTCCACTCGAACCTCGTGGAGGTCTCGCGTGTCTGACGCGGCGGCCGCGGGCTACCTCAAGACGCTCTTCCTCCACCCGCCCTCGTACGAGGGTTTCGACGGCGGCGCCGGCTCGCGCTACCAGGCGCGCCGCGAGGTCCGCTCCTTCTGGTACCCGACGTGGCTCGCGCAGCCCGCGGCGCTGGTCCCGGGCTCGCGCCTGGTCGACGCCCCGCCCGCCGGCCTCCGGCTCGAGGACGTGCTGCCGCTCGCGCGCGAGTACGAGCTGGCGGTGCTCCACACGAGCACGCCGTCCTTCTCCTACGACGTGAAGGTGGCCGAGGCGCTCCGCGCGGAGCACCCCCGTCTCCGGATCGGCTTCGTCGGCGCCCACGTCGCGGTGCATCCCGAGGACGCGCTGGCCGCCTCGGACGCGATCGAGTTCGTGGCCCGCAGCGAGTTCGACTTCGCGATCCAGGAGGTGGCGCAGGGCCGCCCGCTCGAGCGGGTCCGCGGGCTCTCCTATCGCGCGAACGGCGTGGTCCGCCACACGCCCGAGCGGCCGACGCTCGAGGACATGGACGCGCTGCCCTTCGTCGTCGACGTCTACAGGCGCGACCTGACGATCGAGCAGTACTTCATCGGTTACCTGCTCCACCCGTACGTGTCCCTGTACACGGGCCGCGGCTGCCAGTCGAAGTGCACCTTCTGTCTGTGGCCCCAGACGGTGGGCGGCCAGCGCTACCGCACGCGCTCGGTCGCGCACGTGCTCGACGAGATCACGCTCGCGCGCCGCTACTTCCCGCACGTGCGCGAGTACTTCTTCGACGACGACACCTTCACCGACGACCTCCCGCGCGCGGAGGCGATCGCGCGCGGGCTCGGCCGGCTCGGCGTCACGTGGTCGTGCAACGCCAAGGCGAACGTGCCGTACGAGACGCTGAAGGTCCTGAAGGACAACGGCCTGCGGCTGCTGCTCGTCGGCTACGAGTCGGGCGACCAGCGGATCCTGAACAATGTCAAGAAGGGCCTCCGCCTGGACGTCGCGCGGCGGTTCGCGCGCGACTGCCGCGACCTCGGTATCACGACGCACGGCACCTTCGTCCTGGGGCTGCCCGGCGAGACGCGTGAGACGATCGAGGGGACGATCCGGTACGCGTGCGAGCTCGACCCGCACACGATCCAGGTCTCGATCGCCGCGCCGTATCCGGGGACCGCGCTCTACCGGGAGGCCGTGGACGGCGGCTGGCTCCGCGGGCCGGACCTCGTGAGCGGCCGCGGGTTCCAGCAGAGCGCCCTCAGCTATCCCCACCTCTCGAGCGCGCAGATCTTCGAGGCCGTGGAGACCTTCTACACGCGCTTCTACTTCCGCCCGCGGAAGCTCTGGGCGATCACCCGCGAGATGGCGCGGGACCGCCGGCTGCTCGGGCGCCGTCTCCGCGAGGGCGTCGAGTTCTTCCGCTTCCTCGCTCAGCGCGGGCGATAGCCGGCGAGCGCGCGCCCCGACGCCTGCCGGGCCGCGATCCCGAGCAGGTGGTCTGCGACCTCGCGGGCGGCGTGCGGGCGCCGGAGCGCGCGGCCGGCGGCGCGGAGACCGTCCGACACCTCGGGTCGCTCGAGGGCGCGGCGCAGCACGGCGGCGAGCTCGGCGGGCGAGCGCGCGGCGAGGGCCGCGCCCGCGCAGACCGCGAACGCCTCGTTGCGCGCCTCGTGGCCGGGGAGCGAGCCGAAGCAGATCACGGGAAGCTCGGCCGCGAGCGCCTCGGCGAGCGAGAGGCCGCCCGCCTTGGTGACGAGCAGGTCCGCCGCGGCCATGAGCCCTCGGACGTCCTCCGCGTAGCCCAGGATCCTGATCCTCCCGCGCGCGCCGACCCGCGCGCGCAGCGCGCGGGCCAGCTCCGCGTCCACGCCGGTCACGACGAGCGCCTCGAGCGGAGGCGGCAGCTCGGCGAGGACGCGCGTTACGGCCTCGAGCCGCCCGCGCCCGCCGGCGGCGCCGGCCATCGCGAGGACGACGGGGCCGCGCGGGTCGAGCCCGAGTGCCTGCCGCGCGCCCGCGCGGTCGCGAGGCTCGGCGAACTCGGGACGCAGCGGAATGCCCGCCGTCACGATGCGCTCGGCCGCGACCCCGCCTGCGACGACCGCCGGGCGGAGCGCGTCGGCCGGCACGTAGTGGACGTCGGCCTCCGGGTGGAGCCACTGCCGGTGGACGGTGTAGTCGCTGAAGACGATCGCGTAGGGCGGCGTCGCGACGCCACGTCGGCGGAGCGCGCCGAGGGCGCCCGCGGGCGTCGGGTGGGTGCACGCCACGCAGTCGGGACGCTCGGCGGCCAGGAGCCGCGCGAGCCGCGCGCTGCCGACCCGGTTCGCGTGGAACGTCAGACGCGAGCGCGGGGTCAGATGGTCGCCGATCCGGTAGGCGAGGCCCCACAGGCCGGGGGCGTGGCGAAGCATCGCCTCGTACAGCCGCCGGCTCGCGCGGTCGAAGGCCGGGTGCACGAGCTCGCGGAAATGGTCCACGACGCGCGGGGCGGCGCCGGCCGCGCGGAAGGCCGTGTCGAGCGCCGCGGCGGCGGCGTTGTGGCCGGAGCCGAAGCTCGCCGTCAGGATGAGCACGCGGGGCGCGCGACCGGCCGCCGCGGCCTGCGGCGTCACGCGGTCCGGACCCATCAGCGCGAGGAGATCGCGGCGGGCTCGGCGGCGGGTTCGGGCGACGCGCTGCGGGCGCGGGGGCGCAGGAGCACGGGGAGCACGACGAGCGCGGCCACGAGGCTTGTCGCCGTGCCGAGGGTGAGCAAGAGGCCCAGGCCGAAGATGCCGCGGTGGTCGGCCACCATGAGGCTGCCGAAGCCGACGATCGTGGAGAGCCCGCTGACCAGGACGCCCATGACCGTGCTACGCGCGATGAGCGGCCCGCCGTGGTCGCGCCCTTCCATGTAGCGCATCACGATGTTGAGCCCGTACTCCGAGGCGGCGCCGAGGATCAGCGGCAGGCCGAACACGTTCCCCATATTGAACTGCAGGTCGAAGAAGTACATGAGACCGAAGGTCCACAGCATGCCGAGACCAAGCGGCAGGAGCGCCAACACGGTCTCGCGCGCCCGCCGGAGCGTCAGGAACGTGACGAGGCTGACCAGGAGCACCGCGTACACGGTACCCTCCTTGTACGAGCGCTCCATCAGCCCGATCGCCTCGAAGGTGATGATCGGTGTGCCGGTGACGTCGGGGTCCACCGACCGGAGGTCGGTGACGAAATCGAGCGCGCCCTGGCGGTCCCAGATGTCCACCGCGGGGTGGATCTGGAGCAGGAAGCGCCCGCGGTCGCTGATGAACTTCTTGCGGAGCTCGGGCGGCACGTCCCGGAGCCCGATGGGCGCTGGGTTGAGATTCGCCTGGAGCCGCTGGAAGTTCTTTACGAAGTCGTTGTAGACCTGGTTCTGGAGCACCGTCAGCGCCGGCTCGCTCACCTCGCGATCGGTCTGGCGCAGGCGCAGCAGGAGGCGGTCGATCTCCTCGGTGAGGTTCGCGAGGCGGAGCTTCGTCTCGCCCTCCGGGGCCTCGTTCGCCGCGATCTCGAAGCGGCGGCGCAGCGTCTCGAGCGCGGCGATGAGGCGCTCGATGTCCACGGGCGTCGCGCGCCCGACCCGGATCGGCGCGACGATGGGCGCGAAGTCGCGGATGATCTTGAGCTTCGCCGGCTGGTCGTCGGGGATCAGCAGGAGCGCCGAATCCACCTCGGAGACCGTCCGCAGGTGCCTCAGGGCGGCGTGCTTCTGGCGGAGCTCGTCGAGCGAGTCGGCGCTCGCCAGCGCCGTGAACGCCGAGCGGCCGGCGGTCGACAGGATCCTCCGCTCCCAGATGACCGACTCGGTGCCGTGGGCCTGGAGGTTCAGCAGGTTGTAGTCGAACTGGACGTACATGAGGCCCCACAGCGAGAGCCCCGTGATCAGCGCGGCGAAGGCCAGGACCGTCTTCGGGTAGGCGACGAGGTGCTCGACGAGCGGCACGTGGACCCGCTCGAGCGCGATCGCGCGCGGGATCTCGTTGGCCGGCGCGTGCGCGTGCCGGCGGTCCACGAGCACGAGGACGGCCGGGAAGACCGTCATCATCGAGAGCCAGGCGAGCGCGATGGCCGTGCCCGCGACGAACCCGAGCTCCTGGACGCCGCGGAACTCGGTGAGGCGGAGCACGTAGAACGTCCCCGCGGCGGTGACCGCGCCCAGCAGCATGCCCGGGCCGCTGCGCCCCGCGGTGATCTCGATCGCCTCCCTGAGGTTCCGGCCGAGGAACAGCTCCTCCTCGTACCGGAAGAGGAAGTAGATCCCGTAGTCGATCCCGATCCCGATGACGATCGAGATGAACATGACCGAGAAGAGCGACAGGTGGCCGATGACGAAGGTCGCCACGCCGAGCGACCAGCAGAGGCTCAGCGTGAGCACGAGCAGCATCAGCAGGGGTTTGCCGAAACGGAGGAAGCCCACAAGGAGGAGACCGAGCGTCAGCGCGAAGGCGATGAGCGTCGCGTGCTGGCTGTCGCGGAACGCGGCGGTCATCTCGTCGTTGGAGAGCGCGGGCTTGCCGGTGACACCCACCTCGACGTTCGGGAACTCGCGCTTGAGCTTCGCGATCACCGCGCGGACGCCTTCGATCGCGCGCTGATCGCCCGTGAAGCTGCCGCGCTCGCTCTCGGGCTCCGCCAGGATGAACAGGAGCCGCTGGTCGTCCGAGAGGAAGTACCCGGCGCCCGGATTGTCGGCGGCGTCGCCGACGGAAAAGAGCGTGCCCCAGGGCGACCGGTAGGGCGCGGGCCGCTCGAGCCGTGTCGCGATCTGGGCGACGAGATCCTCGACGAACTGGATGTCCAGCGACGACTTGCCGTCGCTGAGGCCGAGGTCGATGAAGCTCGAGACGAACGCGTTGGCGACCTGGGTGGCGACCCCGTCGACGAGCTGGTCGAGGGTCGGGCGGCCGGCGAAGGCCTCCACGAAGTCCTGGTAGTCGAGGATCCGGTCGCGGATGGCCTCGAGCTTCTCCCTGGAGAGGTAGAGGAGGCCGCGCCCCTCGAACTGCTTGGGATCGATGCGGTAGGCGACACGCGCGAGCGGCACGCGGCGGGCGCGGAGCTCGCGCACGAGGCGCCCCGCGTAGACCGTGGCCTCCGGGAGCGTCGGCGCCTTGACGACGATCACGAGGTCGTCGAGGTCGCCGAACTCGGCGGCGTACTGCTTGTACCGCTCGACGTAGGATTGGCCGGGCGGCAGGAGCCCGAGCGCCGACGTCTGGAAGGCCATGGTCGTCAGGGTGTAGACGACCGAGACGACCGCGAGCGCGAGCGCGAGCGTGAGCGTGAGGGCGGGCTGCGCGCACGAGGCGCGCACGACCCACCGCAGGGGACGATCGATCCGCCGGGCGGCCGCCACCTACTCTTCGCCGGCGATGAACCGCTCGAGGCGGGTGCGGGCCACGTCGTCGGCCCACTGCTCCGGTGGCGACTTCATCAGATAGGCGGACGGCGCGAAGAGCGCCCCCTTGAGGCCGCGGTCGAGCGCGATCTTGCACAGGCGAATGGCGTCGATCACGACGCCGGCGGAGTTCGGCGAGTCCCACACCTCGAGCTTCAGCTCGACGTTGATCGGCTGGTCGCCGAAGCCGCGGCCCTCGAGGCGGATGTGCGCCCACTTGCGGTCCTCGAGCCACGGTACGTAGTCGCTCGGACCGATGTGAACCGCGTCGGCCGGGAGGTCGTGGCCGAGCTGCGAGCGGACCGCGTCCGTCTTCGAGATCTTCTTCGAGACGAGGCGTTCGCGCTCGAGCATGTTGTAAAAGTCCGTGTTCCCGCCGAAGTTGAGCTGGCTCGTCCGCTCGAGCCGCACGCCGCGGTCCATGAAGAGCTTGGTGAGGACGCGATGGACGATCGTCGCGCCGACCTGGGACTTCACGTCGTCGCCGATGACCGGTAGGCCGCGCTCCTCGAAGCGCCGCCGCCAGTAGGCCTCGCGCGCGATGAAGACGGGGATACAGTTGACGAACGCGCACCCCGCGTCGAGCACCTGCTCGACGTACCACTTGGTCGCCATCTCGCTGCCGACCGGCAGGAAGTTGACGACGATGTTCGTGCGCGTCTCACGGAGGATGCCGGCGATGTCCGCGGTCGAGCCGGGCGCCTTCTTGATCACCTGCGCCAGGTACTGGCCGAGGCCGTCGTGGGTCATGCCGCGCTGGACTGGCACGCCGAGCGCGCCGACCTTGGCGAAGCGCACCGTGTTGTTGGGCGCCTGGAAGATCGCCTCGCCGAGGTCGCGCCCCACCTTGCGCTCGTCGATGTCGAACGCGGCGGAGAACTCGATGTCACCGACGTGGTAGGCCCCGACCCGCGGGTGCATCAGGCCGGGGATGAACTGGCCCTCGGGCGCGTTCCTGTAGTACTCCACGCCCTGAACGAGCGACGACGCGCAGTTGCCGACACCGATGATGGCGACTCGAACGGATCCCACGGGCGCCTCCCTTAACCGGCGCGATCGGTGCGACGTGATCGGCGGAAGTGATTGCCGCATCAGTGTAGCACGACCGCCGTCAGGGGCCGCCGGATCGGGCGCGGACGGGAACGATCGGGGTCACGGCGCGCCCAGGCTCGCGGCGCCTGACGTCAGCTCCGCTTGTGCGGCTCGTCCTGGAGGAACTCCTCCTGCTTGGTCTTCATCCGCTTGACGAGCTCCTCGTAGGAGGACGTCGTGATGATCTTGTTGAACTGTGCGCGGTAGTTCGCGATCAGGCTCACGCCCTCGATCACGACGTCGTAGACGAGCCACTTGCCGTCGCGCAGGTGCATGCGGTACTCCACGGGGATCTCGGTGCCCTGCCTGGTGACGAGCCGGGTGCGCACGACCGCCTGGTCGCCGTCGATCGTCTCGCCGACGTAGGCGATCTTCTCGCCGCCGTAGAGCTCGATCCGCGAGATATACGAGCGCTCGAGCAGGTCGGCGAAGAGTCGGACGAACTCCTCGCGTTCGGCCGGCGTGCGCGGCGTCCAGTGACGCGCGAGCGAGCGCTTCGCCGTCTCGCCGAAGTCGAAGATCTCGTTCGCGATCTTGCGCACGGCGGCCCGCCGCGCCTGAACCTTGGTGTCTTTCTTGCCCGCCAGGTCGTCGAGGACCTTGATGGCCCGGTCGATCTGCGTCTTGAGCTGATCGGTGGGCACCCCCGCCCAGGCGCGCGGCGCGCCGAGCAGCAGCAGGAGCCCGGCGGCGAGTACCTGACCGCGGCGGACGAGGGTCATCCCGGAGGCCCCGGCGCCTAGACCTTTCCGAAGATGTACTTGGACAGCAGCTCCTCGAAGTCGACCGGCGCCTCGACCTCGCGGATCCGGCCCTTCGGCGGGATGATCTTCTCCGAGCCGCCTGGACTGATGCGCAGGTATTTCTCGCCGATCAGCCCCTTGGTCTTGATCGACGCGATCGAGTCCTCCTGGAGCTTCACGCTCGAGTTGATCCGGAGCGTCACGCGCGCCTGATACTCGACGAGGCTGATCGCCTCCACGCGCCCGATCTCCACGCCGGCGATCTCGACGGCCGACCCGGCCTTGAGCCCGCCCACCGACGGAAAATCGGCGGTGATCTCGTACGCGCCGCCGCCGAAGATCGACACGCGGCCGAGCTTGATCGAGAGGTAGCCCAGGGCCACGATGCCGATGAGGACGAAGACTCCCACCGCGACGTTGACGCGCGTCCGCTCCATCAGGCTCCCTCCGAGTTTTCCGGGACGCCCCGGATGAACTGCCGCACGACGCGGTTCTGCGAGGCCTGGATGGCCGCCGGCGGGCCGACCTCCACGATCCGGCCCTCGTGCAGCATCGCGACCGTGTCCGCGATCTCGAAGATCTCCGGGATCTCGTGGCTCACCATCACGGCCGTGAACCGGTACCGGCGGTGGAGGTCGAGGATCAGGTGGTGGATCGTGTTGACGAGCACCGGGTCGAGCCCCGTGGTGGGCTCGTCGAAGAAGACGATCTCGGGCTCGGTGACGAGCGCCCGCGCGATCGCCACGCGCTTGCGCATGCCGCCCGAGACCTCGGCGGGGTTCTTCGCGCCCATGCCCTCGAGGCCGACCGCGACCAGCGCGGCCTCGACCCGCTTGCTGATCTCCGGCCGCGGCAGCCGGAGCCTCTCGCGGAGCGGGAAGGCCACGTTGTCGGCGCACGACATCGAGTCGAAGAGGGCGCCGCCCTGGAAGACGACACCGTAGCGGCGCCGGATGTCGTCGAGGGCGCGCCCGCGGAGGCCGGTGATCTCCGCACCGTCCACGAGCACGCGGCCCGCGTCGGGGCGCAGGAGCCCGATCAGGTGCTTGAGGAACACCGACTTGCCGCCGCCGCTCCGGCCGATGATCACGGTGATCGAGCCCGTCGGGACCTCGAGGTCGAGCCCCCGCAAGACGGGCTGACGGCCGAACGACTTCGTCAGGCCCTCGACCTGGATCACGGCAGGACCGAGCCCATGAAGTAGTCCCACACGAGGATGAGGACCGACGAGAGGACGACCGCGTCGGTGGTGGCTCGGGCCACGCCCTCGGCGCCGTGGCCGACGTGGAAGCCCTTGTAGGTGCAGACCCACGTGACGATCACGCCGAACGAGAGCGACTTCCAGAAGCCCGTCATGATGTCTTTCATGTCGACGAAGGTCTGCATCTCGCCGAAGTAGGTGCCCTGGGAGAGCCCGAGCAGCTCGACGCCGACCAGGTAGCCGCCGAAGATGCCGACCGCGTTGAAGAGCGCGGTCATGAGCGGGAACGTCACGAGGCCGGCGAGGATCGAGGGCGCGACGAGGTAGCGCATCGGGTTCAGCGCCATCACGGTGAGCGCGTCGATCTGCTCGGTGATGCGCATGATACCGATCTCGGCCGTCAGCGCCGAGCCGGCGCGGCCCGTCACCATGAGCGCCGAGAGCACCGGGCCGAGCTCGCGGATGAGCGAGAGCGCGACGGCCGGGCCGAGGTACGCCTCCGAGCCGAAGCGGACGAGCGTCAGGTAGACCTGGAGGCCGAGGACCATCCCGGTGAAGCTGCCCGTGAGCAGGATGATCAGCAGCGACCGGTATCCGATGTAATGGATGCGGTCGAGGAAGGCAGAGAGCTTGAACGGCGGCGAGACGAGCGCGACGAGCGCCTCGGCGAGGAACGTCCCGAAGCGGCCCAGCGACTCCACGACCTCGAGCGTCCACCCGCCGAGGGCGTCCAGCGGGCGGAGCGGCAGGGGGAGCGGCCGCTCGGTCATCGCTGGACGCTGCGGTAGACCCCCAGCGCCCAGAGGGGGAAGCACTTGGCGTACAAGTGGTACTTGAGATAGAAGACGCGCGGGAATCCCGTCCCGTTCCACAGCCGGTCTTCCCAGGACCCGTCGGGACGCTGGGTCTTCAGGAGGAACTCGACACCCCGCTCGACGGTGCGGCCCTCCGTCGTGCCCACCGCGAAGAGCGACAGCAGCGCCCACGCGGTCTGGCTCGGCGTCGACTCGCCCACGCCGGCGAACTCCGGGTCATCGTAGCTCTCGCACGTCTCGCCCCAGCCGCCGTCCCGGTTCTGGTGCCGCTCGAGCCAGCGCACGGCGCGCTGGACGTACTCGTGGCGGGGGTCCTCGCCGATCGCGCGGAGGCCGCGCAGCACCGACCAGGTGCCGTAGATGTAGTTCACGCCCCAGCGACCGTACCAGGGACCGTCGTGACGCTGGGCGTGGCGCAGGAAGTGGATCGCGCGCCGGACGGGCTCGAAGTCCTTGCCGTAGCCGAGCGTGCCGAGGAGTTCGAGGCCGCGACCGGTCAGGTCCTCCGTCGAGGGATCGAGCAGCGCGCCGTGGTCGGCAAAGGGGATGTTGTTCAGGTAGAGACGGTTGTTGTCGGCGTCGAACGACGCCCAGCCCCCGTCCTCGCCCTGCATGCCGAGGAACCAGCCGAGGCCGAGCTCCTTCGCGGTCTGCGCGGCGTCGCCGTCCACCCTGACCTTCTCGAGCGCCATGAGGACCATCCCGGTGTCGTCGAGGTCGGGATAGAAGTCGTTGCGGTACTGGAACGCCCAGCCGCCGGGTTTGACGTGCGGCCGCTTGACCTGCCAATCGCCCGGCACGAGCACCTGCCGGTCGATCAGCCATTCCGCGGACCGCCGGAGCGCCGGGTGGTCCGGTGAGACCCCGCTCTCGATGAGCGCGTTGACCGTGAGCGCGGTGTCCCAGACGGGCGAGGGGCAGGGCTGATAGTGGATCTCGTCGCCGTCCTCGACCGCGAGCGCTTCGATCTCCTTGATCTGCCCGCTGACGAGCGGGTGGTCGTCGGGATAGCCGAGCAGCCGCATGGCGAGGATCGAGTTCGCCATCGCGGGGTAGATTCCGCCGAGGCCCCCGGGCACGGCGAGCCGCTCCTCGAGCCACGCGCGGGCCGCCTCGATCGCGCGCTTGCGGAGCGGGCGCTTCGTGAAGCGCTCCCAGATCTTGAGCCCGTCGTCCACGGCGATGAAGAAGTTCTTCCAGAAGAGCCTGCGCCAAGTGAACGGCTCCGGCACGCGCGGAAAGCGCAGGCTCGTCTTCTCGCGCGAGTCCGGCCACAGCTCGTCGAGGGCCAGGTGGGGCGGCAGCCACTTCACGGGTTTGCGGTCCATGATGATCAGGAGCGGCACGATCACGGTCCGCGACCAGTACGAGACCTCGTAGATGTTGAACAGGAAGAACGGCCGCGGCAGTAGCATGATCTCGACCGGCATCGCGGGCACACCGTTCCAGTCGTACTCGCCGAAGAGCGCCAGCAGGATCTTGGTGAAGACGTCGGCCTTCACGGGGCCGCCCATCTCGCGGATGCGCTCGCGCGCCGCGACCATCGCCGAATCGTCGGGGCGCACGCCCGCGAGCTTCATCGCGAAGTACGCCTTGATCGTGGCCGAGAGATTCGCCGGACCCTCTTCGAACAGGTTGAAGCTGCCGTCGGGGAGCTGGTGCCGGCGCACGTACCGGACCGCCTTGGCCTCCTTCTTCCGGTCCACGCGCTCGATCAGGTGGCAGAGGAGGAGGTACTCCGACGTGATGGTCGTGTTGGCCTCGAGCTCACCGACCCAGTGGCCGTCCGGAGCCTGATGAGCGAAGAGCCACGCCTGAGCGCGGGTGATCGCGTCGTGGAGGGTCGTCACGAAGCCTGATGGTAACATGCTGACTCGTCGAGCGAAATGCTCTTGGATCTCATCGTCGGCACCGTGACGCTCCGGCCCTACGTGTTTGCCTTCCTCGGGCTGTTCCTGGCCGCGGGAAGCGCGGACCTCGGCTGGCGACGGACGGTCCTCTTCGGGGGCGTGGTCTGGCCGATCGCCTGGCTCGGCGAGTTTTCCTCCACGCGCACGGGCATCCCCTTCGGGCTCTACCATTACACGGGCGCGACCCGGGGGCAGGAGCTCTACATCTCGAACGTCCCCTTCATGGACGCGCTCTCGTTCACGTTCCTCGCCTACGCGTCGTTCAGCGTGGCGCGCGCGATGCTCGCCGGCCGGAGGCCGTCGCGCGCGACGCTGGCGGTCCTGGCCGGCGCCTTGATGATGGCGCTCGACGTCGTCATCGACCCGCTCGCCGTGCGCGGTGACCGATGGTTCCTGGGGCGGATCTTCTACTACCCCTCGGGCGGCGCGTACTTCGGGGTGCCCCTGTCCAATTTCGCGGGGTGGCTCTGCGTCGGCGCCCTCGGGGTCGGCGCCTACCTGGCACTCGCCGGCGGCGTCACGGGTGGCCGTCTCTGGCCGGGAGTCGCGTTATACTATCTCGTGCTTGGCTTCAATCTGGCCGTGACCGCGTGGATCGGTGAGTGGACGCTGGTCGCCGTCGGCCTCGCGCTCCACGCCGCGATCGCCGCCACGCTTCGATACCTGCGGGGAGCGGCGGGTGCAGCGTCTGCCGTCCCGCGCGAAGGAGTCCAGCGGGCATGAGCGTTCCCCTGTCCCAGATGTGGGCGGTCGCGTCGTACGTCCTGAAGCAGCGGCTTCGGGGCACCACGCGCTATCCTCTCGTCCTCATGCTCGAGCCCCTCTTCCGCTGCAACCTCGCCTGCGCGGGGTGCGGCAAGATCCAGTACCCGGCGCAGATCCTCAAGAAGCACCTGAGCGTCGAGCAATGCATGGCCGCGGTGGACGAGTGCGGCGCGCCAATGGTGTCGATCCCGGGCGGCGAGCCGCTCATGTACCCGGAGATCGGCCGGCTCGTGACGGAACTCGTCGCGCGGAAGAAGTACGTCTACCTCTGCACCAACGCGCTCCTCCTCAAGGAAAAGCTCGAGGCGGGGCTCTTCGAGCCGTCGAAGTACCTCTCCTTCAGCGTCCACATGGACGGCCTCCGTGAGGAGCACGACGAAGCGGTCTGCCGCGACGGCGTCTTCACCGAGGCGGTGGAGGGGATCCGCGAGGCGCTACGGCGTGGATTCCGCGTCACGACCAACACGACGCTCTTCGACGGCGCCAACCCGCTGCGCATGCGCGAGTTCTTCGACGCGATGATGGACCTCGGCGTCGAGGGCATGATGATCTCGCCGGGCTACAGCTACTCGAAGGCGCCCGACCAGGAGCACTTCCTGCGCCGCCAGCGCGCCCACGAGCTCTTTCGGAGCATGCTCGCGAACCCGAAGCGACGCTGGAAGTTCAACCAGTCGCCGCTGTTCCTCCAGTTCCTCATGGGCAAGCAGGACTTCGAGTGCACGCCGTGGGGCAACCCGACGTACAACATGTTCGGCTGGCAGCGCCCCTGCTATCTCCTGCAGGAGGGCTACGCGCGCACCTTCCGCGAGCTCATCGAGACGACGAAGTGGGAGAACTACGGCCGCCGGAGCGGCAACGACAAGTGCCGTGACTGCATGGTCCACTGCGGCTACGAGCCCACGGCCGTGAACCACACGTTCAGCTCCTGGCGCGGCTTCCGCGACACGGTCGTCGCGACGGTCACCGGCCGGAACTAGCGCTCCGATGACCGAGGAGACGCTCGAGGGCTGGGCGCCCGAGATCGGGCGGGGGATCACGCTCGAGGAGGTCATCGACCGGGCCTTCGACTACCGCGGGAACGTCACGGTCGTGAAGACCGACGGCACCGAGCTCGAGGGCTATCTGTTCAACCGCGAGCGCGACGCGGCCGAGCCCTTCGTCCAGATGTTCGACCGCGCGGGCGACGGCCCCTACGACATCCGCTACGCCGACATCGCCGGCGTTCGCTTCACGGGGAGGGACACGGCGGCCGGCACCTCGTACGCGGCCTGGCTCCGCGCCAAGGAGTCCAAGAAGCCGGCGTCGGGCGCGTGACCCGCGTCGCCGTCTTCACCGCCGTCGACCTCGAGGCGCGCACGCTCGCGCGCTTGCTCGGCCTGCCCGCGCTCGCCGGCGACGCCTGGCCCCACTTCGGCGCCGGCGCCCTCGAGCTGATCAGCGTCGGTCCCCGCGCGCGCCTGCTCGAGGCGCGTGCGGCGCGCCTGACGCCGCCCGCGCTCGTCGTCTCCGCCGGCGTCTGCGGCGCGCTCTCGCCCGAGCTGCGCCCGGGCGACCTCGTCGTGCCCGACGTCGTCCTCGGACCCGCGGGCGAGCGCTTCGCGACCGTCGAGGTCGCCGGCCTGCCGCGCGCCGGGGCGCTCGCGGGCGTGACCGACGTCGTCGAGACGCCGGCGGCGAAGGCGCGCCTCTGGGTCGAGACGCGCGCGCTCGCGTGTGACATGGAGTCGGCCGTGATCCTCGCGTGGGCGCGCGCCCGGGGCATCCCCGCCGCCGTGATCCGCGGCGTGAGCGACCCGGCGGACCGCGGCGTCCCCGCCGACCTCGCGGCGGTCGTCGAGCCCGACGGGCGCGTCCGCACCACGCGCGCGGTGCGCGCGGTGCTCGCGCGGCCGCGCGCGATCGCCGACGCGATGACCCTCCGGAGTGGCACCGGTGCCGGCCTCCAGGCCGTCGCCCGGGCCCTCGGCCTCGTCGCGAGGGCGCGGGCGTGAGCCAGGCACTCGTCACCGGCGGCACAGGCTTCGTCGGCGCGAACCTGGTCCGCGAGCTCCTGCGTGACGGCCGCGCGGTGCGCGTGCTCGCGCGCCCGGGCGGGGACCGGCGCGCGCTCGCAGGGCTGCCCGTCGAGATCGCCGAGGGTGACCTGCTCGACGCCGCCTCCGTGCGCCGGGCCGTGCGGGGGGCCGACACCGTCTTCCACGTCGCGGCGGACTACCGCCTCTGGGCGCCGGATCCCGACGCGCTCCACCGCGCCAACGTGGGCGGCACGCGCGCGGTCCTCGAGGCGGCGGCCGAGCACGGCGTGCGCCGCGTCGTCTACACGTCGACCGTCGGCGCGCTCGGCATCCCGAAGGACGGCACCCCGGGAACGGAGGACACGGAGGTCGCGCTCCGCGACATGGTCGGCGCCTACAAGACCTCGAAGTTCCTCGCCGAGCAGGTCGCGCTCGGCTTCGCCCAGCAGGGGCTCCCGGTCGTGATCGTGAATCCCTCGGCGCCCGTCGGCCCCTGGGACGTGAAGCCCACGCCGACGGGCCAGATGGTGGTGGACTTCCTGAACGGCCGGATGTTCGCGACGCTCGACACGGGCCTCAACCTCGTCCACGTGCGCGACGTCGCCCGCGGCCACATCCTCGCGGCCGAGCGCGGGCGCGTCGGCGAGAAGTACGTGCTCGGCAACGCGAACCTCTCGCTCGCCGAGATCGGGCTGCTGCTGGCCCAGGTCACGGGGATCCGCCCGCCGCGCCTCCGGATCCCGTACGCGGTCGCCTGGCTCGCGGCGGCGTCCATGGAGGCCGCCGCGCGGATGACGGGCGGCACGCCGCGGGTGGCGCTGACCGCGGTGCGCATGGCGCGCAAGCGCATGTACTTCAGCCCGGCGAAGGCGATCCGCGAGCTCGGCCTGCCGCAGACCGACGTGCGCGAGGCGCTCCGCGACGCGGCGGAGTGGTATTCCGCGCACGGCTATGTCAAGCTCGCGGCCAGGAAGACGGCATGATCGCCGACGTCGCCGCGCGGCTCACCCGGCAGAGCCGGTCGAACTTCTACTACGCGTTCCTCACGCTGCCGCGGCCGCGGCGCGACGCCCTCTACGCGGTCTACGCGTTCTGCCGGACGGTGGACGACGTCGCCGACCTCGGGGGCACCGATCCCGCCGCGCAGCGGCGGGAGCTCGCGCGTTGGCGCGCGGAGATTGCCCGGTGCTACGCGCCCGTCGGCGCGCCGGAGCATGAGCTCGCGCGGCGGCTCCAGGCGGCGGTGCGCGCGTTCGCGATCCCGCGCGACGCGCTCCTGGCGATCGTCGACGGCGTCGAAATGGACCTCGATCGCGTCGCGTACGAGAGCGCGGAGGACCTCTACCCCTACTGCTACCGCGTCGCCTCCGCCGTCGGCCTCTGCTGCATCGAGATCTTCGGCTACACGGAGCCGCGCGCGCGCGAGTACGCGGTGCACCTGGGCACCGCGCTCCAGCTCACGAACATCATCCGCGACGTCGGCCTCGACGCGCGCGACGGTCGCGTGTACGTGCCGCGGCAGGACCTCCGGGCGTTCGGCGTGACGCCGGAGGACCTACGCGCAGGCCGGTACACGGACGCGTTCGTGCGGCTCATGACCCACCAGGCGGAGCGGGCGCGGCGCTTCTACGGGCTCGCGCGCGAGAGCTTCCCCCAGGCCGACGCGCGCTCGCTCGTGCCGGCGGAGATCATGGGGCGCATCTACCTGGCGCTCCTCGAGGAGATCGAGGCGCGGCGCTTCCGCGTGTTCGACGAACGCATCGTCGTGCCGACGGCGCGCAAGGTCGCGATCGCCCTCCGCTGCTGGGTCGCGGCCCGGTTCGGGCGCCCCGCCCAGGCGCGCGCGGCATGACGGCAAGCACCGGAGCCGAGCCGATGAAGGCCGCCGTCCTCCGCGAGGGCGGCCGGCTCGTCAGCGAGGACTGGCCGCGCCCCGCGCTCGGTGAGGGCGACGTGCTCCTGCGCCTCATGGGCTGCGGCCTCTGCGGCTCGGACCTCGCCAAGATCGGGGACCCACGCACGCGGGTACCCGTCGTGCTCGGCCACGAGGTGGTGGGCGAGGTGGCGGCGCTCGGCGCGGGCGTCGCCGAGTGTGCGATCGGCGACCGCGTCGTCGCCGCCCACCACGTGCCCTGCGGCGCCTGCCACTACTGCCGGCGCGGCAGCGAGTCCATGTGCCTCGCCTTCAAGGCCTCGAACCTCGACCCGGGCGGATTCGCGGAGTACGTCCGCGTTCCCCGGGCGAACGTCAGGCACGCGATGTTCCGCGTGCCCCGGCACGTGAGCGACGAGGCGGCGTCGTTCGTCGAGCCGCTGGCGTGCTGCCTCCGCGCGGTGCGGCGCGCGCGGATCGAGCGCGGTGACACCACCGTGATCGTTGGCCTCGGCTCGATCGGCTGCCTTTTCGTCCAGCTCCTCGCCCACGCGGGCGTCAACGTCGTCGGCTGCGATCCCATCGCCGAGCGCGCCGACGTGGCCAAGCGCATGGGCGCGGTCGCCGCCGGGCCCGCGGAGGTCGCGGCGGCGGCGCAGCGCGAGCTCTCCCTGGGGCGAGGCGCCGACCAGGTGATCGTCACCGGCGGCGGTGCTGCGATGCTGCCGTGGGTCGCCGAGGTCCTGCGCGACGGCGGCGCCGTCCACTACTTCGCCGGCGGCGCGGGCGACGCGCTGCCGATCCGGCTCGACGCGCTCTACCACCGCGAGCTCACGCTGAGCGCGACCTATTCCTCCTCGCCCGCCGACCTCGCCGAGGCCTTCCGGCTCATCGCGAGCGGCGCCGTGGCCCCGGAGCGGCTCGTCACGCATCGGATCTCGCTCGGCTCGCTCGACCGCGGCGTGGACCTGATGCGGCGCCGCGAGGCGCTCAAGGTGTACGTGACGCCGTGAGGGCGATGGTCTTCCACGGCGCGGGGGACCTCCGCCACGAGGAGCTCCCCGTGCCCGAGCCCGCGCCGGGTGAGCTCGTGCTGCGGATCGACGCCGCGCTCACCTGCGGCACCGACGTGAAGACGCTGCGGCGCGGCCATCCCGTGATGATCCCGCGGATCCCCACGGTCTTCGGCCACGAGCTCGCGGGGACGGTCACCGCCGTCGGCACCGGCGTGCGGCGCTTCGCGGAGGGCGACCGGGTCGTGGCCGCGAACTCGGCGCCGTGCGGCGATTGCCGCCTCTGCCTCGCGGGACGGCCCAACCTCTGCGAGGACCTGCTCTTCGTCAACGGGGCGTACGGCGAGTTCATCGCGCTGCCGCCGCGCCTGGTCGCGAAGAACGTGATCCCCCTCGAGCGCTCGCTCCCCGCGGCGCGCGCCGCGTTCGCCGAGCCGCTCGCCTGCGCGCTCCTCGGCATCGAGCGCGCCCGGGTCGAGTCCGGCCAGACGATCGTCATCTTCGGCGCGGGGCCGCTCGGCTGCCTGCTCGGGCTCTGCGCGGCCGCCCGGAAGGCGCGCGTGCTGCTCGTCGGCAAGGCCGGGTGGCGGCTCGAGCGCGTGCGAGAGCTCGGGATCGGCGAGTGCCTCGACGCGAGCGCGACGGACGACGTCGTCGGGGAGGTCCGCACGCGGACCGGCGGGCACGGCGCCGACGTCGCGGTGGACGCGACGGGGCGGCCCGAGGTGTGGGAAGAGGCCGTCGCCGCGACGGGCCGCGGGGGCAGCGTGGTATTCTTTGGAGGCTGTGCGCCCGGCACGTCGATCACGCTCGATACACGCCGGGCGCACTACGAGGAGCTGACGCTCCTGGGGGCGTTCCATCACACGCCCGAGCTGATCCGTCGGGCGGTCGAGCTCATGGAGTCCGGGGTGCTCGTCCCCGACGGCTTGATCACCCATCGGATGCGGCTCGAGGCCGTCCGACAGGCGCTCGACCTGATGGCGAAGGGCGAGGCGCTGAAGGTATTGATCGAACCATGAACAGGCGGACGGCGCTCGCGGCCGGGCTCCTGGCGCTCCTGGCGCTCGGCGGGCCGGCGTGGGCGTTCGACAACGAGCAGACCTTCGCCAAGGGCACCTACGTGTTCTCGTTCGAGGGCAGCTACGGCGAGCAATTCAACCTCGAGGGCCACCGCGTGCAGAGCGACGTCGCGTTCTTCAACCTGGGGATCCGCGCAGCGCTCCTGCCCTTCGACCGCTTCGGTGGCGGCCCGCTCCAGGGCGCGCTCGAGCTCGGCGTCGAGCCCCTCTACCAGCGCTACACGGAGCCGAAGCCCGCCTTCTGGGGCGGCGTCGCCGCGGTCGCGCGCTACCACTTCCTGGGGCTCGGGCGCCTCGTGCCATACGCGGAGCTCGCCGGGGCGGCGGGCGGCACCGACCTCCGCGTGCGGGAGATCGACTCGGACCTCTCGTTCCTCCTCTGGGGCGGCGTGGGCGTGTCCGTCTTCGTCACCGACTCGACCGCGGTCTACGCCGGGTACCGCTTCGAGCACAACTCCAACGGCAACACCTCGCAGCCCAACCGTGGCTGGGAGTCGCACGTGGGTGTGGTCGGGGTGTCGTACTATGTCCAGTGAGGGGGCCCAGATGAAGTCCAACATCGCCGAGATCCTCCTGGCCGGGCCGCGCGGCTTCTGCGCCGGCGTTGAGCGGGCCATCGACATCGTCGAGCTGGCGCTGTCGGTCTGCCAGCCGCCCGTCTACGTGCGCAAGGAGATCGTCCACAACCGGCACGTCGTCGAAGAGCTCCGCACGAAGGGCGCGATCTTCGTGGACGAGCTCGACGAGGTGCCGGACCAGGCGACCGTCATCTTCAGCGCCCACGGCATCTCCCCCGAGGTCCGGCGCGAGGCCGAGCGGCGGGGTCTCCGGGTGATCGACGCGACGTGCCCGCTCGTGACCAAGGTCCACCTCGAGGCGATCCGCTACGGGCGTGAGGACTACTCGATCGTCCTGATCGGCCACCAGGATCACGACGAGGTCATCGGCACGCTCGGCGAGGCCCCGGACCGCATCCACGTCATCGCCAGCGCCGAGGAAGTCGAGAAGTTCGAGGTGCCGGACCCGGACAAGATCGCGTACCTCACCCAGACGACGCTCTCCGTGGACGACACGCGCGACGTCATCGAGGCGCTCCGGCGCAAGTTTCCCAAGATCGTCGGACCCTCGCGCGACGACATCTGCTACGCGACGCAGAATCGCCAGGCCGCCGTCAAGCGCCTCGCGAGCGACGTGGACGTGCTGCTGGTGATCGGCGCCGCGAACAGCTCGAACGCGAACCGGCTGGTCGAGGTGGCAAAGATGGCGGGCACGCGCGCCTACCTCATCAACGACGTGCGCGACATCCGTCCGGAGTGGCTCGCCGGGGTGGGGCGCGTCGGGGTCACGGCGGGCGCGTCGACGCCCGAGACGCTGGTGAGCGAGACCGTGCAGGCGCTCAGCGGCAACGGGGTCACGGTGCGCGAGGTCCACGTGGTGGAGGAGGACGTCCGCTTCGCGATCCCCCAGGAGCTCGACCAGATCGCTCGCGAGCGCGGCGTCCCGCTGCCCTCGCGGACCGCGCTGCGCCCGCTCTAGCACCGTGGGACAGCGCGGTGCGATCGGCTGGGGGCTCGCCGTCGTGATCCTGGTCGTCGCGGGGCTCGCGCGCGCCGACGGCGGCGCGCGGAGCGTCGGCGAGAAGGTCCTGCTCGACAACGACGAGATCATGGTGATCGAATTCGTCTTCCCGCCGGGGTTTCGCGGCGAGGAGCACGCGGCCGTGGCCAACGAGTTCGCCTACGTCCTGGCGGGCGAGTTCGCGGTCGTCACGCGCGGCCGGGGCAAGCGGGTGGTGAAGCCGGGCGAGGTCGAGTACGCGGCCAAGGGCACGATCCACCAGTCGCTCAACGAAACGGGGAAGCCGGCCCGCGTCCTCGTCGTCCTCCTCAAGGGAGGCTGAGCCGTGCGCCTGGTGACCTACCGCAAGGGATCCTCGAGGGCACGGGTCGGCGCCGTCGCCGGCGACACCGTGCTCGATCTCGCGGCTCTGGCCGCGGACCTCGCCCGGGAGCGCGGAACCGTGCGCCGCGGTCGCGGCGGCTTCCCCAAGACCATGCACGAGCTCATCACGGGCGGCGCCGACGCGCTCGCCTCCGCGCGCGAGGCGGCGGCCCACGGCGAGGCCTTGCTGAAGCGCGGGGGCCTCGACGCCCTCGTCGAGCGGAGGCTCGGGGTCGCGCTCGCCAAGGCGCGGCTCGAGGCGCCGATCCCGCGGCCGCACCGCAACGTGTTCTGCCTCGGCCGCAACTACAAGGAGCACGCGGCCGAGCGCGGCGCGGAGGCGCCGCCGCATCCCGTCTACTTCACGAAGGCGCCCGAGTGCGTGCTGGCCCCCGGCGGCAGGATCGTCCACCACGCGGTGACGCGGGAGCTCGACTACGAGGTGGAGCTGGCGGTGGTGATCGGGACGGCCGGCCGCGACGTCGCGCGCGCCGACGCGCTCCGCCACGTCTTCGGGTACACGATCGTCAACGACGTGACGGCCCGGGATCTCCAGAAGCGACACGGCCAGTGGTTCAAGGGGAAGTCCCTCGACACCTTCTGCCCGATGGGGCCCGCGCTCGTCACCGCCGACGAGATCCCCGACCCCCAGGCGCTCGCGGTCGCGCTCCGCGTGAACGGCGAGACGCGGCAGTCGAGCCACACGTCGAAGATGATCTTCCCGGTCGACGAGTGCATCGCCGTCCTCTCGCAGGGCTTCACGCTCCTGCCCGGCGACGTCATCGCGACCGGGACGCCCGAGGGCGTCGGCGCGGCGCTCGGCAAGTTCCTCAAGGCCGGCGACAAGCTCGAGGCCGAGGTCGAGAAGCTCGGCGTCTCGGCGAACCGCGTCGTCGCCCCCTGAGCACGGGCGCCGACGAAAAGGGGGAAGGCTCTTTCCACGCCAAAGGGAGGCTTCAGCGTGCTTCGTGTAAGGTCCTTCGCGCTCCGCGTCGTGGGGTGTCTCGTGACCGCGCTCGTACTCACAATCGGTTCGGCGGCGGCCAAAGACCTGCGAGTCGGTACCTGCCAGCTCGACATCACGCCGATCTCCGCCGGCCTCGCGTCGGCTTACACCGCGCGCTTCGGAGTGCCGGCCGTCGTCAATCACACCGATCCCATTTGGCTGGCAGGCTTTTCGACCGGGAGGAGCGCGGTGGATTACCACGATCGGCTGTGGGCGCGCGGCGTCGTCATCGACGGCGACGGCGGGCGCGTGGCGATCGTCGCGCTCGATCTCATCGGCTACTTCCGGAACGAAGTCGAGACGATCCGCACGCTGATCTCGCCCGCGTCGGCCATCGACTATGCCGTCGTGGCCAGCACCCACCAGCACCAGGGACCGGACACGTTCGGCCAGTGGGGCCCGAACGCGCTGACCACGGGCATCGACGCCGCCTACCTGGATCACGTGAACGGGACGGCGGCCCGTTGCATCGACGAGGCGGCGGCCAATCTCCAGAAAGCCCGGGTCAGGTTCGCGACGACCGACACCACGGGCCTGAGCCTCGGACTCGACCCCTTGGATGACGGCTTCGGCGTCTCCGATGGCAAGGTGCTCGCCGGTGATGCGCTGCTCTCTCCCACGACCGGTGGACGGATCGTCGACCCGAGGCTCGCCGTGATGCAGTTCACGACCCGCGGCGCTCCGCACGCGGTGATCGCCACGCTCGTGAACTTCGGGAGTCACCCCGAGAGCCTCGGCAGCGGCAACCGGGACATCACCGCGGACTTCCCCCACGCGGTGCGCGAGCGCCTCGAGGCCGAGTACGGCGGACTCGCGATCTGGCTGTCAGGGGCGCTTGGCGTGCTACAGGGCCCGCTCGACATCGACGTCGAGGACCCGGCGACCGGATCTCCCGCGCCGCGGCGGACCTTCCGCTTCGCCGAGGTCTATGGCCAGAAGCTCGCCGATCGGGCGATCGCGGCGCTGAGCCGCGCCGAGAAGGGACGTCCGGCGCCGAAGATCGCCTTCGCCTCGACACGCGTCGCGATCCCGCTGGACAACCCCTTCTTTCGGTTCGGCCGCGCGATCGGGCTCAACGCGCGCGTGCCGTTGTTCACGGACGGTGTGCCGGACCCGTCGGTCGGATTTCCGTTCCCGTCGCCGTTCGACACGATCCCGCAGGCGCTGGGCGCGGGCCTCCAGACGGAGGTCGCCGCGCTGCGCATCGGCAAGGGCGGGTTTCTGCTCCTACCGACCGAGCTCGATCCACAACTCGGCGACGCGTATCGCCGGCTGATGAGAGGCGTGAAGCACTCCTTCATCGTCGGACTCGCGAACGACAGCATCGGTTATCAGGTGCCCTTCGCCAAGTGGGACAACGGCTGTCACGCGTGCGCGCCCTTCATCATCGCCGGCGTGCCCGAGTTGTGCCCGGTGCAGCCGATCGACTGCGACACGGTGTTTGTGAACAACGTCGGTCGCCAGGTCGATCCGGCGATCACGAGCGCCTTGGGGCGCGTGATCCAAGCGCTCGAATGAGCGACGCGCACCTGACTCAGGCCACCCACGGTTCACGCCGGCCTCGCGGACCCCGGTGAATGAGTCGCGCGCGCGGAATGTCAGCCGAGCAGATCCTCGACGGTGAGGACCAGATCGGGGAACGCCAGGGGTGCCTGCCGTTGCCCGCGCTCGAGCCTCACCACATCCTGATACCCGCGTAGCGTCGGCGCGCGGTAGACCTCCACGCGGTCCGCCGTCGGATTCAGGAGCCAGGCCTCCTGGATGGCCGCGCGCGCGTAGAGCGGCATCCTGACCCGGCGGTCCACGGCCAGGGTGGAGTCCGCCACCTCGATGAGAAGCACGACGTCGGCCGCCACCGGATGCGCCGTCGTGTAGAAGTCCGCGCGCGGACGCAGCAGCGTCACATCCGGCTGGGGCTCGGAGTCCTGCTCGGGCAGCTCGATGGGGTTCTGGATCTGGACCACCGCGCGTTCGCCCAGCCGTGACGTCCAGAGACGGTTGAGGCGGTTCACGGTGCCGGCGTGGCGCGAGCCGATCGGCTCGCGCACGACGATCTCCCCGGCGATCAGCTCGATCCGGCTGTCCTCGGGGAGGATGCCGACCTCGCCCATCCGATGGTACTCCTGGACGGTGAATCGATAGCGCGTGAGCAGATCGCTCATGGGGAGCCTCCCGCCGGTCATTCTAGCGTGGGGGCCGAGGCTCGTCACCGGGGGGATTCCGATACAGGGCTCCCCGCGCGGGCCGTGGGCTATACTCGCGCCGAGGAATCCCCACGAGCCGGAAGACGCGATGACCTTCATCTCCCACGTCGAGTGCACGATCTGCGGCCATCGCCACGACGCGAAGCGTCTGCTGACGGTCTGCGCGAAATGCGGCGAGATGCTCGCGGTGCGCTACGACCTCGAGCGCGTGAAGGCGCACGTCACCAAGGACGCGCTCACGTCCCGGCCGCCGGGCATGTACCGCTTCCGCGAGCTCACCCCGCTCGACGACGGCGAGGCGCCCGTGACGCTCGGCGAGGGCGGCACGCCGGTGCTCGCGCTGCCCCGTCTAGCGAACCATCTCGGCATGCGGCGCCTCTGGGCGAAGGACGAGGGACAGAACCCGACGGGCACCTTCAAGGCCCGCGGTCTCGGCATGGCGATCACCCGTGGCAGGACGCTCGGCGCGCGAGGCTTCGTCATTCCCTCCGCGGGCAACGCGGGCGGCGCGGCGGCGGCCTACGCGGCGCGCTGCGGCCTGCCGTGCATCGTCATCGTGCCGCGCGGGACGCCCCCGGCCGCGATCGCCGAGGCGCTGATCGCGGGCGCCCACGTCTTCACCATCGACGGCTCGATCGCGACGGCGGGCCGCGTCGTCGCCAAGGCCGCGCCCGCGCTCGGCTGGTTCGACCTCTCGACGCTCAAGGAGCCGTACCGGCTCGAGGGCAAGAAGACGATCGGCCTCGAGCTCGCCGCCGACCTCGGCTGGCGGATGCCGGACGTGCTGCTCTACCCGACGGGCGGCGGCACGGGGCTCGTCGGGATCCCGAAGGCGTACGAGGAGCTTCGGGCGATGGGCTGGCTCTCCGGCGAGCTGCCGCGCTTCTTCGCCGTCCAGGCCGAGGGCTGCGCGCCCGTGGTGAAGGCCTTCCGCGAGGGCGCCGAGACGACGACCGCGTGGGAGAACCCGACGACCGCCGCGGCGGGCCTGCGCGTCCCCTCCCCCTTCGCGGGGCGCCAGATGCTACGCGTGCTCCGCGACACGCGCGGGGGCGCGGTCGCCGTGAGCGAGCGCCAGATCGAGGAGGCGCACCGCCTGATCGCCCGGGTGGAGGGGATCTGGACCGCGCCCGAGTCCGCGGCGCTCGTGGCGGCCCTGGCCGTGCTGAAGGACCGCGGCGACCTGGCCCGCGACGCCGAGGTCCTGCTGGTCTTCACGGGCTCGGGGCTCAAGTACGGGCCCCCGGCCCTGCCGGCGCCGACCCATCTCGAGGGCTCGGAGGAGGAGGTGCTCCTGCGGGTGCAGCGCGTCGTCCGGCCGTAGGGTCCTGTGGTAGGATTGCCGGCACCTCGGGAGCCCGTCGGGAGGTGGCCGGTCATGGCGATCGAAGTCGGCAAGATCCGCAACGTCGGCATCGTCGGACACGGCGGTGTCGGCAAGACGTCCCTCGTCGAAGCGCTCCTCTTCTCCGCCGGCGCCCTCACCCGTCTCGGGAAGGTGGACGACGGCTCGACCACGACCGACTTCGACCCCGACGAGATCAAGCGGAAGATCTCGATCAACACGTCCATCGCCTACTGTGACTGGAAGGGCCATCGCGTCAACGTCGTCGACACGCCCGGCTATGGCGATTTCATCGCCGACGCGCGCGCGGGCCTCCGCGTCGTCGAGGCGGCCGTCGTCGTCGTGGACGCCGTCGCCGGGGTCCAGGTGCAGACCGAGAAGGTGTGGAAGTTCGCCAACGACGAAAACCTCCCGCGCGTGGTCGTCGTGAACCGGCTCGACCGCGAGCGCGCCGATTTCTACCGGACGCTCGAGTCGCTCGCGCGCCGCCTCAAGGGGCGCCTGGTCGCGCTCCAGATCCCCGTCGGTGAGGAGGCGGGCTTCAGGGGCGCCGTGGACCTCGTCAAGATGAAGGCGGTCACGTACGCCGGGGGCAAGCCCGCCGAGGGCGAGATCCCGGGCGACCTCTCCGACCGCGCGAAGGAGTACCGCGAGAAGCTCGTCGAGGCGGCCGCCGAGACGGACGACGAGCTCCTGAGCAAATATCTCGAGGAGGGCTCGCTCGGCGAGCCGGAGATGCTGAAGGCGCTCCGTGCCGGGATCGCCCAGGGGAAGCTCGTGCCCGTGGTCTGCGCGTCGGCCGCGAAGAACATGGGGAGCGCGTCGCTGCTGGACCTCATCGTCGAGGCGCTCCCGTCGCCGGCGGACCGCGGCGAGGTCGCTGGGACCGAGCTCAAGACGAAGCAGCCTGGCGCGCGCGCGCCGGAGCCCAAGGCCCCCGTGACGGCGCTCGTCTTCAAGACGCTCGCCGACCCGCACATCGGCAAGCTCTCGCTCTTCCGCGTCATGGGCGGCACGCTCCGGGCCGACTCGACGCTGCTGAACCCGTCGCGCGGGGCGAGGGAGCGCATGGG
>Ga0209156_10000618_pt1 | contig 30144 bp, 28 predicted proteins | sample GraSoiAngelo_124_FD_185881 | JGI IMG/M metagenome (GOLD analysis project Ga0209156, IMG submission 185881) | Grasslands soil microbial communities from the Angelo Coastal Reserve, California, USA - 14_0927_05_20cm (SPAdes) (version 2) | ecosystem: Environmental > Terrestrial > Soil > Grasslands... | reverse complement strand
GCTGACACCGCTCGTCGTCCTCGACGTCGTTGGGCTGACCCCGGCCCAGGTCGGCGCCGACACCCCGGCCCTCGCCGCGCTCGCCCGCGAGGGCTTTCTGATGCCGCTCGGTGGCGTGCTCCCGGCTGTCACCTGCACGGCGCAGTCCACGATGCTGACCGGCACCCTGCCGCGCCAGCACGGGATCGTGGGCAACGGCTGGTACTTCCGGGACCTGTCCGAGGTCTGGCTGTGGCGGCAATCCAACCGCCTCGTCGCCGGCGAGAAGGTGTGGGAGGCGGCGCGCCGCCGTCTGCCCGGCTTCACCTGCGCCAAGCTCTTCTGGTGGTACAACATGTACTCGAGCGCGGACTGGTCCATCACGCCGCGCCCAACCTACCCGGCCGACGGCCGCAAGATCCCCGGCATCTACACCCAGCCCCACGTCCTGAAGGACGAGCTGGAGCGCGCGCTGGGCCCGTTTCCGCTCTTCCAATTCTGGGGCCCCGGCGCCGGCCTCACGTCGTCGCGCTGGATCGCCGACGCGGCCCGGCTCGTTATCGACCGGCAGCGCCCGACCCTGACGCTCGTGTACCTTCCTCACCTGGACTACGACCACCAGCGCTACGGGCCCGATGATGCTCGCAGCCGTGCCGCCCTCCGCGCGGTGGACGGTCTGGTCGCCGATCTGGTCGGCGACGCGCGCCGGGCCGGCGCCGACGTGCTCGTCGTGTCCGAGTACGGTATCCGTCCCGTCCACAGGCCCGTCGACATCAACCGCGCGCTGCGGCGCGCGGGCCTGCTGGCCGCGCAGGACACGGTCGCCGGCGAGCTGCTCGACGCGGGGATGTCGCGCGCGTTCGCCGTCGCCGATCACCAGGTGGCGCACGTGTACGTGCGCGATCCCGCCGACGTCGGCGCGGTGCGCGCCGAGATCGAGCGGCTCGACGGCGTGGCCGAGGTGCTGGACGACAAGGGCAAGGAGGCGACCGGCCTCGATCACCCCCGCGCGGGCGAGCTGGTCGCCGTGGCGGCGCCCGACGCCTGGTTCACGTACTACTACTGGCTGGACGATGCGAAGGCACCCGACTTCGCGCCCAGCGTCGAGATCCACCGCAAGCCCGGCTATGATCCGGCGGAGCTGTTTCTCGCCACGCCGGACGTGCGGACGAAGCTCCGCGTGGCGCGGCGCCTCGTCCAGAAGATGCTCGGCTTCCGGTACGTGATGGACGTGATCCCGCTTCACGGGGATTTCGTGCGCGGATCCCACGGCCGGCTGGCGGACGATCCCGTTCACGGTCCCGTGCTCATCGGCTCGAGCCGCGCGTTGCGGCCCGCCGACCCGACCGTCATGACGGACCTGTTTTCCCTGATTCTCACCCACCTCGAGCGATGATCGGTCGATGACGTTGCGAACCCTCGGGATCGCGGGCATCACGCTGTTGAGCACCTTCGCCGGGATCTCGGGCGTGGCGGTCGACTTCACGGCCAGCCACATCTATAACCCAGTCTGGCCGCCCCACGCGCAGTTCCACGGATATCTCTCGATCGCCCGCACCGTGCTCATCATGACGGCCGCCATCCTGCTGGCCTGGGGCCCGGTGCGCCGCGGTGATCGCGCCGCGTGGATCGTTCTGGCCGTGCTCCTGCTCGGCTGGGTTGCCATCTGGCTGCTGGCGCCGATCGTCGTGCCCGGCACCGGAGACCGCGCCACGTACGTGTTTGCCGCGGTGCTAGCCCCGCTCTATCTCGTTACCATCTGGCTGGTGCGCCCGCCACCAGATGTGAGCCGCTTGCTCGGCGAGGATGTGATGCGATAGAACAGTCACCGCTTGGGGCGCAGGCGCACTGGCCGGTTTTGACCCGTCCACGACTAGCCGGTCTTGAGGTGTCCATCGGAGGGTCAAGCAGATGACGCTCGACGTGCCGTGGCTCAGAGCGGACACGCCCGGTGTGGCCAACGTTCTCCACTTCAACAACGCGGGCTCTGCCTTGCCGCCGCGTCCGGTCCTCGACGCGGTGACGAGCCACCTGGCGCGCGAGGCGGCGATCGGCGGCTACGAGGCTGCGGCCGAAGCGGCCGATCGCATCGCGGATGTCTACGACGCCGTCGCCACGCTGATCGGTGCGCGTCCGGACGAGATCGCGGTCGTGGAAAACGCCACGCGCGCCTGGGACATGGCGTTCTACGCGGTTCCGTTCCGGGCGGGCGACCGCGTCATCACCGCGCGGGCCGAGTACCTGTCGAACTACCTCGCATTTTTACAAGTGAAGGCGCGCGTGGGGATCGAGATCGACGTGGTCGACAGCGACGCGTCCGGGCAGCTCGACCTCGCCGCGCTCGAGCGCGCGATCGGCCCGCACACGAAGCTGATCGCGATCACGCACGCGCCCGGGAGAGGCGGGCTCGTCAATCCGGCGGCCGACGTCGGCCGCATCGCCGCGCGCCACGGCATCCTCTATCTGCTCGATGCCTGCCAGTCGGTCGGCCAGCTCGCGGTCGATGTGCGGCAGATCGGTTGCCACATGCTCTCGGCCACGGGCCGCAAGTATCTGCGCGGGCCCCGCGGCACGGGCTTCCTTTACGTGCGGCGCGACACCATCGGAAGGCTCGAGCCGCCGTTCATCGATCTCCACGCCGCCACCTGGACCGACGCCGACACCTATGTCGTCCGTGACGACGCGCGCCGGTTCGAAAACTGGGGGCGATTCGTGGCCGGCCAGATCGGCCTGGGCGTCGCCGCCCGTTACGCGATGCGGGTGGGCATCGACGCGATCGAAGCACGGGTCAAAGCGCTCGCGACACTGCTGCGACGGGAGCTTGCGAAGCGACCCGGCGTGAGCGTGCACGATCGCGGAGTGGAGCTGTGCGGGATCGTCGCCTTTCTCAAGGACGGCGAAGCGCCGGCCAAGACGCGCGACCGGCTGCGCGCCATGAACATCAATGCCCACGAGGCCCGCTTGTCGCGGCTCGATCCGCCCGTGCGCGGAGTCGACGCGCTCGTCCGCGCCAGCGTGCACTACTACAACGACGAGTCCGAGGTGGAGCGCTTCGTTCGGGCCGTGGCGGGCTCTTAGACCGAGGCGACTCTCGCCACCGCTGCGCCGTCCTTGTGGATCGCCATGTCCACTCCGGGGCGACTCCGCCGATCAGCCTGACGTCGCTCGATCGGCGACTCCAGCACTGTCTGGCGGCGCTCTCCCATGCGGCGGTCATAGGGAGAGGAGGGCGAGGAGAGCGCGAGGGTCAACAGGCCGCCCGGCAACACCGTGATCTCAGTGATAGACGGCGCTCCCAATTCGTGCCTCGGGCAGGGCGCGGCCTGAGCGTTCCCCGCCGCTTGGCGCAGCAGTGCAGCGCAGACATCGAAGTGAGTGACGATCACGACGGTTCCGCCCCCATAGCGCTCCGTGAGGGCTCGCAACGCCCCGAGCGCGCGCACCGTCGCATGCTCGACGGACTCGCCCGCCTTCACCATGAAAGCGTCGTCCTCAGCGACGACCGCGGGCCGACCCAGCTCTTGCACGATGATCGCGGCCGTCTGCTTGGTTCTCCCGGCCGGCGATGCGATCACCGCGACAATCTCCCTCTGCTTCAGAGCCTTTCCCGTGGCCCTTGCCTCCTCTATGCCCCTCCCCGTCAGGGAGTCCTGTTCAGCACTGCCGTGGCGGACAAGGAGGACGCGAAGCGAGTTGGGCGGGTGCTTTTTCGCGTCGGCAGGGGGAACCGGCGCCGATGTTGACAAGATGACGACCGCCCACGTGACAAGCCCGAGAGCAAGAATCAGTGGCCCCTGCCGCCGATGGGCTGTCGTCGCGAGCGCGGCAGCCACGAACCGCGCCATCACGCCGACCGCCCACCCTCGTGGGATAGAGGTCCACACAGCATCCATCTCGTTCTGACTGCGTCGTGTCGGACTTCGGCGCATTGCCGCTCCTCCCTTACTCGGCCAGTGTTGTCGTGGCATCCCTGATCGTTGCGACGACGTCACTCTCGCTGATGGCAGACGTGCGTCGGCCGCTCGAACGCAACAAGCGGGAACTGATCAGGCCGGCCGCCGGTGGGCGGCGGCCATGCTACGGCAGAGGCTCAGGCGAGCGGGGGACCTCGAGGCTGGTGCGGCGGAACCGCCGGGCTGGGGACGAGCTCTTCGTGATCTGCCGGAACGATCCAGACCGGCGTCCAGAGCGGTCGGAGGGCGCAGATGAGAGCGTTCTCGGCCGCGCTGAACGACGTGGTTTGGAAGACCGTGTCGTCGTAATCGTCGTCCTCCCAGAATCCTCCGATCCAGGTCGGATCGGGAGGGCTCGCGGAGGCAAGGGTTCGGAAGCAAACGAGCACCCCAGCCAACGCAAGTATGAGGACCCGAAGCGACATACCGGCGCCCAACTTAACCGGGATCTGGGGGTACTCGCAACCCCAATCGAGAAAACGACGGTCGCTCGCGTAGCGACGATGCTGCGCGAGGCGGTCGAGGCATTTGCGGATCTGCGTACGATGGTTGACGGGCTGACGGAGGATTGCCGTCAGCGCGGCGTCACGCGCGCTTGGACCACCCCTCGGGCGGATCGCAGGCCACGGTGCCCATGTCCGCGGGAACGGAGAGCTCCAGGAGCTCCAGGTCTCTTGATGCCGCCGTCTCGTTGTGCCGCAGGCCGCCCGGGATGTAGAGCGACTCGCCCGACTGGATACGCAGTTTCTGGCCGTCCTCGAACTCCAGGTCAACCCATCCACTGAGCATGTACACGAACTGGCCCTCGCAGACGTGGTAGTGCCACCCCGTCGGCTGCGTCATCCCCTCGGCCCCGATCGTTACCTGGGCGCGGATCTTCCCGCTGCTCGCGGCCGTGACGCCGAGGTCGCGGTACTTGAAGAAGGAGCGCCGGCCCGCCACCAGGGGGGCGGTGGTCGGCGTCGCGTACGCCAGCTTGCCCGGGGGGTTGACGGCTGCCGGCTGTCCGATCGGCGTGGTCGCGTCGTTCATCATGGAGGCCTCCTCTGAGTTCGCACCGCCAATACTACCCGATCCACGCGCAGATTGAAGTCCTTCGGTCGAGCTGGCAGGACTCCCATCACCCGAATACCTTAGACCGAGGCGACTCTCGCCACCGCTGCACCGTCCTTGTGGATCGCCGTGTCCACTCCGGGGCGACTCCGCCGATCAGCCTGGCGTCGCTCGATCGGCGGCTCCAGCGCGGTCTGGCGGCGCTCTCCCATGCGGCGGTCATAGAGGACCCCGACGTAGGGCCGATGGGCGAAGGTCTGCAAGCCGTGCTGATGCAGCCCATCCTCCCCGCGCTTCACGATCAGGAGATAGCGGAGGTCATCCACAAGAAGTTCACAGCGCAGGCCAACGGTAACCGGTCAGCACGGCGTGGTCAACGGCCTTGGTCGGGCCGGGCGGAAAGGTCGTCGCAACGAAAGGCGACCACGGACCGTGGGTCGTGTTCTCCGGCTACTTGGCCTCACGCAGGGCCGCGTCGACCAGCGCCGCCGCGGCCGACGCCCACCGCGATCTCGAGGCACGACGCACCAGCGGCCAGATCGTCCTGCTCGTCTGACCCGCCGCGATGGTGGCCGGCGGATGTCCGCGCTAGCTGGCCTTACCTGCCATGCCTTCGATCCGCGCCCATTCCGCATCGGTGACCGGCATCACCGACAACCGCGCGATGCGGACCAGCGGAAAGTCCTTGAAGGCTACGTCTGCCTTGATTTCGGCGAGCGTGACAGGCCTCGGAAGCCGCTTGACCGGTGCGACATCCACCGCGACGTACTTTCCGCTCGCGTCCTCCGGATCCGGATAAGGGTCGGACAGCGCCTTCACGATGCCGACCACCGCCTTCTCACCACCGGTGTGGTAGTAGAAGATGCGGTCGCCCTTCTTGATGGCGCGAAGATGCTTCTGCGCCAGCGCGTTGCGCACGCCGCTCCAGACCGCTTTCTTGTCCTTCACGAGCGCGTCGAATCCGTAGTGGGTCGGTTCTTCCTTCACCAGCCAGTTCATTGTCTGAGTAAACGAAAGGGGTGAGCCGCTCCTCCGTCCGCTAACCTGTGACGGGTTCGTGCGCCTTGAGAAAGCGCCGTGCGTGCTCCACGACCTCGTCGATGTGCTCTTGCGAATCCTTCCAGGGATAGATGGTCAGCTCGGCATTCGGTGCGAGGCTGGCCACCTCCATCGCGACCTTGTATGGGTGCGCGGGCACGTCGTCAGGCGCTATCAACAGCGGCGTCTGGATGGAGCGCACGAAATCGCGCGACACGGTGAAAACGAAGTCGGCGCGGCTGGTGTACATGCTGGTGAGGAAGTCATGGACCCTGTCCATCGTGACGTCGGGGCGCTTCGCGCACAACTGCGGTCCCCAGCCCTTGATGTTGTTCTGATAGAAGAGGTCCGGGATCTCAGGCCTGAAGCCGCTGGGTTGCATCATCGCGGCCGCGACGACGCGCTCCGGAGCCCGCCGAATAAGGTTGTGAATCATCGGCCCGCCGATGCAGAAGCCCATGACCAGGAACTGCCGGATGCCGAGGTGGTCCATCAGCCCGAGCTGGTCGTCGGTGTAGGCGTCCCAAGGGTGGTCGATCTCCAGCGGCCCGCTGGATTGGCCGGGGTTGGCGTTGCGCAGGTCGGCGCAGACACAGCGGAAGTCGTCCTTGTACCTTTCCATCGGGTTGAAGGGCGAGGCTGTCTGCCAGGATGAGAGGGCTGAGTTGAGCCCGCCGCCCGGGATGAGCAGCAGGGGGAAGCCGGAGCCGACCTCTTGGTAGTGGATGCGGACGGGGCCTTTGTCGTAGAACGGCATGGCGATTCTCCTCACTCAGCGAGTGTGGCGTAGGTGCTGTTGCACAGCCCCATCCATTCCCTTGTAGAACGCGCAGAGCAACGCCGATCCCTCAAAGCGGGTTTGGACCGACGACTTCCCAGCGGTAGCGCTCGCGGAGTTTGTTGTGTTCATCGTCGTTGAGCGGGCCGGGGCGGTTCAAGAGCTCCTCGACATAGCCGCCGGCGGCGGCCGGAGTGTACAGAAACAAGACGCGGCCGGTGTCGCTGCCGGTGTTCTTCCAGGCGTGCGGGACGTCGCGCGGGAAGAACGCGCAGGTGCCGGGCCCGCCCACGGTAACATCGTCGCCGATCTTAAACGCGATCTCACCGGCGAGCACCCAGGCGACCTCGTCGCTGTCGCGGTGTAGATGGAAGAGGCTCTTGGTGCCGACGGGCACGGTTTCCTCGAACAGCATGATGCTCTCACTGGTCTCGTGGCCGAGAAGCTTCAAGGCGGCGAAGCGGCCAGGTGCCGTCATGTCGAGACGCTTCCCGCCGCCCGCGGGTACGACAAAGCCGTTTGTCTGGGATTTTCGGTCCATCGTTTCCCTCGTTTCATGCTGCCGAGTGGCCTGGGCAGTCCGCTCGATCACGTCGGATGCCACCCAAGTCGCGCGATGCGGCCCAGGATCTGCCGAAAGAGGCTCCTGGTCAAGTGACTTTCGGCCAGCTGGAGGACGAAGTACCGAGCATGCCGGATGAGCCGCCCACCGGCCTTGACGAGTCGCTGCTGGAGGCTCGTCAGGGACCAGCTCTGACCCCGAGCAGGAGGTGGCGCTCAGCGCTTGTCGTACTCGTCGTGGCGGCGCCACCAGAGGCCGGTCTCATTGCGCCCCTTGGGGGCGCGGTCGAGCCACTGGTACATGCCCCAGAGGCCGTCCACTCCGCGCGAATAGGCAGAATAGGTGTGATAAACCACGCGGTCCTCGAGCGCGAACGCGCTCAGGCCCGGCCTCTCGCGCGTGTACGTGGCCACGTCGGTTCCCGCCGAGGCCGCGAACTCGGCGACCGGGCCCTCGCCGCCGGCTTCCCGGACCAGCGGCGCCTCGCGCCCGTAGTTGTATTCGACGACTCCCTCGCGCTGTTGCTCCTCGGTGAACCAAACGTTGAAGTCGCGGTTGAAGTCGCCGCCGAACGAGGACGCCCAGGGAAACGTCCACCCCATCCGCCGCTTGTATGCCTGCAGCTTCGCGAGCGGCGCCCGCGACACCGCCCAAAGCATGACGTCGTGGTTGGCCAAGTGCACGGCGAACCCGTTGAAGCCGTCCGCGATCGCCGAGCAGGACGGACACCCGGCCTTGTAGTCGGGCCCGAACATGAAGTGGTAGACGAGGAGCTGCGAGCGCCCTCGGAAGAGGTCTGCCAGCGAGGCGCTCCCCTCGTTGGTCTCGAATCGATACTCCTTGTCGATCCGGACCCACGGCAGCTCCTGCCGCCGCCGGGCCAGCTCGTCGCTGCGCCGCGTGAGCTCCTTCTCCGCCTGGAGCAGCGCGAGCCGCGCTGCGAGCCACTCTTTACGTGTCCCGGTCATGTGCTTCGCCATCTTCTTCTCTCTTTCCTTCGGGTGTCACATTCACCTCGTCTATTCAAGCCACAACGGGCGGCGAATTCCTTGTTCGCGGTCCCGGCTCCTCACCGCAGCCCTTTGATCTTCTCGGCCAGGATGCCGGTGAAGTGCTTCCAGCCCTCCTCGTGGCCACGGCCCATCTCGTCGTCGGGGAGCCCGTTGTGCGTCAACACCAGGTCGGTGGCGCCGCGGGACGGCGTCATCTCGAGGGTCACCCGGGACTCGAGCCCGCGCGTCGCTGGCGACATCCACGCGAACTCCAACAGCCGCGGGCGCTCCACGCGCAGGTAGCGGCAGTAGTGCGCCCACAGACGGCCGGCATGGTCCGCCTCCCAATACCAAAGCTCGTCGACTGCGGCCTTGCGGAGAATGGCCCGGTGCGGCTCGAACCAGCGCCTGAACAGATCGGGTTCGGCCCACGCGTCGAAGACCTCTTCAGGCGAAGCTTCGATCCGGCGGGGGACCGTGATCCGGAGGAGGGGGGTGGTCGGGCTCGTTCCGGCAGGAGGCATCGTCAATCTCTCTTTCTGTTCGCTTTGAGGAATGCCTCGAGCTTGTCGAGGCGGTCGCTCCAAAACCGCTCGTAGCGGGAGGCCCAGCCCGCGATGCGCCGGATCGGCTCCGGCTCGAGGGCGATATGGTGCTCGCGGCCTGCCCGCGTGCGCCGCACCAGCCCGGCGCGCTCGAGCACCTTCAGGTGCTTCGAGACGGCGTTGAACGACATGTCGAACGGCTGGACGAGGTCGGTTACGCGCGCGGCGCCCTTCGCCAGCCGTTGGACGATCTCTCGGCGCGTCGGGTCCGAGAGCGCCGCGAAGGCGAGGTCGAGAACAGGGGTCGTCATATATTCAACCTACGGGTTGAATATAGCAACTGGCCCGCCCTTGTCAAGCGATCGGGGTTGTGGGCGCGCTCGACTACGGCGTCTCGATGAACGTACCCTCGACGAGCTGGCCGAGGAGCGGCCCGAGCTTCACCGCGAGCGCGAGGTCGGCGCGGGCTCTCTCACAGGTGCTTGGAATCCACGCTCGGGGTGTTGGCGGCGTGCCGCGCCACGCCGCGCAGCAGGAGGTCGGCCACCTGCTGCGCGATGGCCACCGCGACGTGCGTCTGCGCCTCTTCCGTCGATGCCCCGAGATGCGGCGTCACCACGACGGGCTCGAGGTCGAGGACCGGCGAGCCCCAGGGCGGCTCGCGGTCGAAGACGTCGAGCCCCGCTCCCGCGACGTGCCCGGCCTGCATCGCCGAGGCCAGGGCGGCCTCGTCGACGATGCCACCCCGGGCGCAATTGACGATCCGCACGCCCGGCTTCGTCCGCTCGAGCTCAGCCGCGCCGATGAGGCCGCGGGTCTCCTTCGTCAGCGGGATGTGAACCGTAATGAAGTCCGACCGGCGAAGGAGCGTGTCGAGGTCGACAAGCTCAACGCCGGGCCGCTCAGGGATCTCCGTGCCGAGGTAAGGGTCGTAGGCGACGACGGTCATCGCGAAGCCCTGGGCGCGCCGGGCGACCTCCGTGCCGATCCGCCCGAGTCCGACGATGCCGAGCGTCTTGCCGTACACCTCCACCCCGACGAAGCGCTCCCGTTCCCACTTGCCGTCGCGGAGGTGCGCGTGGGCCTGCGGAAGCTTCCGCGCGACGGCGAGGAGCAGCGCCATCGTGTGCTCGGCAGCCGCGATCGTGTTGCCGCCGGGGGTGTTCATGCAGACGATGCCGCGCCGCGTGGCCGCGTCCACGTCGACATTGTCCAGACCCACCCCGGCGCGCCCGACGACCTCGAGGGCGGGCGCGGCCGCGATCACCTCTGCCGTGACGCGAGTGGCGCTCCGGACTACGAGGCCGTTGTACGGGCCTATCCTACGGGTCAGCTCCTCGGACGGCAAGGTCGGGATCGCGTCGACCGAGAGGCCCTCGCCGCGCAGGACCTCGACCCCGACGCCCTGGAGAGAGTCGGTGACGAGTACGCGCTTGGCGGCCGGTTTCGTCATGGGGTCAGCCCTCCTTGGCGAAGATCCGCTGCGCGGCCCCGACCGCCGAGCCCAGCTCGACCGTCGCCCCGAGCCGCCCGAGGACCCGCTCGCTCGGTCGGGAGCGCGGGCCCGTTGGCGGGTCGACGCGTCCGCGGTCGGCGGTTGCGCCTCGTCGCACCTCGAAGTCCAACGCCAGCGCGCCGATCACGTCGGTTTCGCCAAATCTGAATTGGAACGAATGAAGTGTCGCGAGCGCCGTCGTTGCGACGAGCGGCGAGGCGATGCCTTGTCCGCTCACCTTGCTGATCGCCTCTGTGCGCGTCCAGAACCGGTAGAACGCCGGCCGCTGGTGCTCCGGCGGCAACGCGCGGAGCCAGGCGAGCTCCCCGGCCGTAAATTGCGCCTCCGCCACCGCCAGCACGTCGACGCCAGACCGGACGACTTCGATGTCCACGCCGACCTGCCGCTCCAACGCCACCGCGAGCACGAGCACGTTTTCCGAATGGGACAAATTGAAATCCAACGCCGCAACACGGCCGCCCGCCGCCGCGCGCCCGGGCAGGACGAGCCGCGGTTTGCCGTTCGCGGTCGTCTCAAACGCCAGCGCCTCCGGCGAGACGCCGACGACCGGCCCAAGCACGTGACGCACCAGCATGCACCGCGCCTCGAACCGCCGCCGCAACAGCGGACTGCGCAATCGCTCGGCCCGCGCGCGCTCGTTCGCCGAGAGCACGACGCGCCGCGCCGTGTCTAGTTGCGGCACCGCGTCCAGATCCCAAAACCACACGTGAGCGCCATCCAACTCGCGCACCGGGTCGTTCGTCGCGCGGTGAACGATGAAAGCCGGTGTTCCTCTCAGGACGTCCAAACAAATCAACTGGCGGCCACCTCGATCGTCGGCGAACAGTCGCCCAGGTGCACCGCGTCGGCCATCGCGACGAGCACGTCGCGCGGCCCCTCGAAGCGCTCCCTGGCGTGCGCGGTGCGGACGTTGTCGACAAGCATCAGGTCGCCGGCCTGCCACCGCTCCCGTACGGTGTTGGCCTCGTAGACCTCGTTGATCAACTGCACGACGTCCGCGCCGAGCGCGTCGCCGTTGCCGAAGCGGGTATTGAACGGCAGGCCGTCCTCGCCGTAGATTTCAACGAGGTACTCGCGCACCTCCGGGTCTATCGTCCACTCGTTGAGGAATGCGATCTGGTTGAACCAGCACCGCTGGCCGGTGAGCGGGTGATGCACGACGGCGCTGCGGCGCTGCCAGGTGCGCAGGGCACCGTCGGGTTGCCACTCGAACTTGATCGCGTTGGCACGGCAGTAATTCTCGACGGCGCGACGGTCGTCGGTGCCGAATGCGTCAGCGACCGGCGCCCCGATGTCGTCGTTGTAGTTGCGGATGAGCAGCCAGCCCTCCCGCTCAAAGCGCTTGATCAACTCTGTGGGCAGCGCGTGAAGCACGGTCGGCGAGTCGGCCACCGGGGTCGCGCCCCCATCACTCGGCGCACTGAGGCACGCGAACAGAATGAGGCTGGGAAACTCAAGCACGTAGCTGAGTTCGTGGTGCATGCACATTGGCTGGTTGGGCGGCCACTTCGATGATGAGTACACGCCGGGGAAGTAGCTCCGTCGGGGCGCGAAGGCCTCCTTCTCGGTCATCAGACTGGCCAGCCCCCGAAAGACGGCCTCGGTCTCGGCCGCGTCGCGGAGCCCGAGACCGCGAACCAGGAGCGAACCGTGCTCGGCGACGGCGGCGCGCAGCGCGTCGCGGTGCTCGGCCGCCCAGCGCGGCGCGTCGCCGGTTGCCTCGGCCCGCAGCATCGGCGGCTTGCCCGGTTGCAGGTCCACGTTGAGCAGTGAGGTCGGGGATGAGGACGTCATCTCGACTTCCTTTCGGTCGCTCCGGCTCACGTTGAAGCCAGCAGCTTGGGGGCGCTCAGCACGACCTGTGCCGCCTCGGCCGGGCGGGTGCGCACGAAGTAGTGGCCCCCGTCGGCGAGCTCGTGCAGGTCGACGTGCTCGGCCAGGAGTTGCCAGTCGCGGTGCCGGCCCCGGACCTCCGCTGTGCTGGGGTCGTCGGCGGCCACCACCACGGTGACCGGCGCGGACAACCTCACCGCCGGCGGGCCGTCCAGGGCGTCGGCCAGATACCGGTTCGCGGACACGCAGTCGTGCCGGCGCCTCGAACCGCTGCCGCAACAGCGGACTGCGCAGTCGGTCGGCCCGCGTCGCGCGGTCGTCGTCACCTGGCAGTCACCCCGATCGTCGGCGAACAGTCGGCCAGGTGCACCGCGTCGGCCATCGCCACGAGCACTTCGCGCGGCCCCTCGAAGCTCTCCCTGGCGTGCGCGGTGCGGATGTTGTCCACCAGGAACAGGTCCCCGCCTTGCCACCGCTCCCGCGCGGTGTTTTCCTCATACACCTTATCGATCACCTGTATGACATCCGCGCCAATCGGGTCACCGTTGCCAAAGCGGGTATTGAAGGGCAGCCCGTCCTCGCCGCAGATGTCCACGAGGTACTCGCGCAGCTCCGGTTCCATCGACCACTCGTTCAGGAATGCGATTTGGTTGAACCAGCATCGCTGGCCGGTGCGCGGGTGACGCACGACGGCGCTGCGGCGCTGCCAAGTGCGCAGCCCACCGTTGGGCTGCCACTCGAACTGGATCGCATTCGCGCAGCAGTAACTCTCGACAGCGCGACGTTCGTCGGTGCCGAACGCTTCAGCGATGGACGCCCCGATGTCGTTGTTGTTGTAATTGCGAATTAGGAGCCAGCCCACCCGCTCAAAGCGCTCGACCAAGTCGGCTGGCAACGCGGTGAGGACGTTTGGCGAGTCGGCCACCGGGGTCTCGCCCCCGCCCGTCGGCGCAACGAGGCACGCGAACAGCATGAGGCTGGGGAGCTCGACCGCGTAGCTAAGTTCGTGGTGCATGCACATGTGCTCGTTGGGCGGCCACTTCGATGAGGAGTACACGCCAGGGGCGTAGCGCTGTCGAGGCGTGAAGGCCTCGTTCTCCGCCATCAGACTGCCAAGCTGCCGAAAGACCGCTTCGGTCTCAGCCGCGTCGCGCAGCCCAAGACCGCGAACCAGGAGCGACCCGTGCTCGGCGACGAAGGCGCGCAGCGCGTCGCGGTGCTCGGCGGCCCAGCACGCCGCGGCGCCAGCCGCCTCGGTCCGCAGCACCGGCGGCTTGCCGGGTTGCAGCTCCACGTTGAGCAGTGAAGTTGGGGATGAGTACGTCATTTCAGCGCCTCCCTTCGCCTCGTCGAGCGGCAGTCGCGCCGGTCGCCGCGCAGCGGCCGCTTGGGACGGGCGCGGGAGCCACTCGGACGCCCTCCACCCTCTGGAGTCGGCGCTCGATCAGCTCCGCCTGATCGGCGAGGATCGGTTGACCGATGAGGTCCCTAAAGGACACCGCGCGGTCAAGGGTAATCGCCAGCTTCAGAGCGGAGAGCGACGTGCCGCCCAGGTCGAAAAAGTGATCCCGCCTGCCGATCTGCCCCTTGGGAATGCCGAGCACCTCCGCCCATGCGGCCGCCAGCCAGTGTTCGGTCGCCGTACTCGGCAGCTCGTGACCCTGGTCGGCGACATCGAGTTCTCCGGCGAGTGCCGTCAGCGCCTTCTTGTCAATCTTCCCGTTGTCCGTCAGCCGCAGACGGTTCCGCCAATGGAAGGCCGTCGGGACCATGTACTTGGGCAGCGACGCGCTGAGCCGTTCCCGCAACGCATTGGCATCCAGTGGCCGCTCGCCGGAATAGAAGGCCACCAAGCGCTTGCTGCCGTCGGCCCGCTCCGTGACGACGACCGCGTCCTCACGGACGCCTGGCACGCGCAAGAGGGTGTTCTCGATCTCGCCGATCTCGATCCGGAAGCCACTGATCTTGACCTGATTATCTCGGCGGCCGAGAAACTCCACCTTGCCTTCGGGCAGCCAGCGGCCATGGTCACCGCTACGGTACAGCCGACGACCCTCGCGGTACGGATCGGTCATGAAGGCTCGCCGCGTGCGCTCGGGATCGTTGATGTAGCCGCGGCCGACACATACACCGGAAAAGACGATCTCCCCTGGCGCGCCGAGCGGCACCAGCGCGAGGTGCTCGTCCACGATGTAGACCGACACGTTGTTGATCGGACGACCTAGGGGCACCCGCTCCCGGCCGGGCACGCGGTCCATGACCTCGTGGTTAGTGTCGTCAGAGGTCTCGGTCAAGCCGTACGCATTGACCAGCTCGATCGCGGGCTGCGCCGCGAACCAGCGCTGCACCAGCTCCTTCTTCAGCGCCTCGCCCGTGACCGACACGTAGCGCAAGTCCAGCAGCGCACGGGGGTGCTGCTCCAGATAGGACACGAGGACCTCAAGGTAGGACGGCACGACCTGAATGACGTTGACCCTGGCGTCGACGATCTTCTCGATGAAGCGCTTCGCGTCCAGGATCGCCTCCTGTTCGACAAGCAGCGTCCGCCCGCCGACGAGGAGCGCGGAAACCAGTTGCCACAGCGAGATGTCGAAGCACTGCGGCGCCGTCTGGGCGATCACGTCCCCCGCGCCGATCTTCAGGTCGTCGATCTTGGCGAAGACGTGGTTGAGCATGCCCGCGTGCTCGCACATTGCGCCCTTGGGCTCGCCGGTGGAGCCGGAGGTGAAGTAGATGTAGGCGAGCTGGCCGGGCGCCACGTCCACGCCGAGGTCGTTGTCGGGATGGCCCTCGGCATAGCCGGCGTCGATGTAGAGTGTCTCGACTCCGGGCAGGGACGCGAGCGCCTGATCGAGCGTGGCGGTGCTGCCCCGCTCGGTGAGCACGAGCCGGCAGCCGGCCCGGGAAAGTGTCCTGGCGATGCGGTCGGCCGGGAAATGCGGCTCGATGGGTAAGTACGCGCCGCCAGCTTTGAAGATCGCAAGCACGGCGGCCATCCAGTCCAGATTACGCTCGGTCACGACGCCTACGACCCCTTCGCGGGAGAGCTCCCGCGCCAACAGGGCTCGGGCCAACTGATTGGCACGGCCGTTGAGCTGCCCGTAGGTCCACTGCCTGTCGCCGTGCACGGCCGTCACGGCGTCCGGGTGTACCCGAACTCGCTCCTCGAACAGCTCGTGGAGCCGGCGGTCCGGCAGCGTCCTGCGCGGTCCGGCGAGGCCATTGAGCTGGAAGTTCAGTTCCTCGGCGGAGAGAAGGCTCTGCCGCGCGTGCTCGGCATTCGGATCGGCGGCAATGAACGCGAGCGCGGTGAGGTGATAGCCGGCGATCCTGGCGGCGCAGTCTGCGTCGAGCACGTCCGTCCTGTACCGCAGCCGCAAGACGAGCCCGTCATGTTCCAAGAAGCTGATCCACAGGACGGTTTCCTCAGCGACGTCCCCGCCGTCGTCGGTCGTCACATCGAACACGGTCTCGAACAACGGCCTGGTCAGGCCCAGCTCAGACCTGAGATCATCGACTGGAAAGCCCTCGTGCGACAGCAGTTCTGACTCGGCTCGATGGGCTTCCAGCAGCAACGCCAGCCAGGAGTGCGGTTCGGTCGTGATCCGGCACGGCAACGGTGGACTGCCGTCCACGGCGGCGTAGCCAGTCCAGACCTCGCGCTCACCCGAGAGTGCGCCAAGCACTTTGGCGTGCGCGGTCAGCAGCACCGAGCTGAGCGGCACCGCCCGCTCGTTGGCCAACCGGCGCAACGCCGCCACGAGTTCGTCTGGGATCCTCATCTCGCGTTCGCGGACGCCGGGAACTGGCTCGAGAGTCCACCGCGGGAGCGCGGTGAATCCACCGGCGAGCAGCACACCGCGCCAGAACTCCCGGCCGCGCTCCGTCGTGGTCCCCATCTCACATCTCCTTTGCTGGGTTCCCCCCCCACCGCCCGTGTGCCGGGACCTCCTCACCCTTCATGAGGAAGGAGTCGGTGGCGAGCACTGCACCGTCACCCATGGTCACGCCATAGAGGACGAATGCACCGACCCCGAGCGTGCAGCCGGCGCCTATCGTCGTGCGGTCGCACTTGAACGTGCCGTCCTCCTGCGAATGGCACTGGATCTTGCTCCGGTAGTTGAGGACAGACTCGTCCCCGATCGCGGTGAGCGACGGGTCGGAGATGTGGGCGCCGTCGTCGAAGACCCTCCTGCCGATCCGCACGCCCATCAGCCGCCAGAGCACGTTCTTGAACGGCGTGCCATCGAACACGTGGAGATACTGAATCGGATGCATCTTCCACAGGCGCTCGGCCAACCAGAAATCCGGGTGGTAGATGGAGCAGATCCTCGGCTGCAACGGGCGCAACGCTTCGACGCAACGGTACATCATGGAGAAGTAGACCGCGGTGATCACGATGCTGAGCGCGAAGGGCGCGGCGCTGACGCCATGCGGGAGTACGTCGTACAGCTCGATGCCGGCGAGGTAGAACAGGGCAAACAGGAAAACGCCCCCCCAACGTGTGAAGAGGAACAGGCCGATGGTTCGACGGTTATACAGATTCTTGGCCGCAAGGCCGCGCCGCAGCGACTCCCCCGTCCGGAGATAGTCGAACTGGGTGTCACGCTCGACGGTGCGCGGAATCTCGAAACACGGGGCGCCCAGCAAGCCAGTCCCCTCGCGCATCTTGCCGTCGAGGGGAACCATCACCTTCGTCCCGAGGAGGACGTTCTCGCCCGTCCTGCCGCCCGCGGGATACACGACGTCGTTCCCCACGAAGTTGCGGCGCCCGATCGCCGCTCTGGATACGCGGAACGAGCTGCTCGAGACTTCGTCATTCACCAAGATCAGCCCGTCGGCGACCATCGTTCCCGTGCCGACGGCGCTCAGGGACGGGTTCGCGTGCATCACCTCGCTGCCGAAATTCGAGCCGGTCTGCTCGACTGGGGAAAGGTGATAACCCAGCCACTGCAGGTAGTGGACGATGTAGGAGCTGTCTCCGAAAAGGAACGTGAAGAACCTCATCCTCCCGATGCGTGCGATCGCGCGGTGCACCGCGTCATGGAGGCCGTAGAGCGGATAGACCGTGTCCGGCTTGATGAACGCGTTCAACACGCGAGAAACAGCGACGGCGAGGAGGAGGCCGATAAGCGCGAGGCCAAAGAAAACGACCAGTGAGAGGATCGCCGCCTCGACGACGAGCCCCCCCAGCGAGTCTGCATGTGCGGTCGGCGCCAGCGCTCCGACCAGCGAGGCGGCCACGCGCATCGCCAGACTCGCGGTCCCCTGGACGAGCGGCAGGTACAGCAGCAAGACAACGAGCAGGGCGGTGGCGGAATAGGCGGCCCGACGCAGCGTGCCGCAGCGCGCCGGGGTGACTCGCACATAGTTCACTTCCGTGCGCTGTGCCGGACATCCGTGCCACCGCTCGCCGGCAGGCACCGCCTGGCCGCTGTGCAGCGCGGAGGCGTGACCAAGTTGCCCCCCATCGCCTATGGACGTGTTGATGTCGAGCACGCTCCGTTCGCCGACGAATGCGTCCCGCCCGAGCGTCACCGGCCCGGTCTCGATCCGCCCGGACTGCGCCCGGTAGCCGTTGAAGATCACCTCTTTGCGGATCACGGTTCCCGCGCCGATGGTCAGGAGATCGGTGCAGACCGGCACGCGCCGGGAGAGGATCACGACGCCCGGCCCGATCTTCGCGCCCAGCGCCCGCAGATAGAGCGAGTACAGGGGGCTGCCGATGAACAGACGGGCGGCCGGGCTCGACCGGACGAGCGTCTTGACGATCCAGAAGCGGACATATGGGAGGCTCCACAGGCGGATCTGTTGGACTTTCCAACGCCCGACGAGCACCCACTTCGCCGCGATCGGAACGGCACAGACAACGAGGAAAGCCGAACTGCTGGCCACGATCAACCGGAGGTAAATCCCGACAGCGCTCGAACCCGCCGAGACCCAATGGTAGCCCTCCGTGAGGAAGACCATGGCGGCATAGGAATACGCAAGGAAGAGCAGGGCCTGCAGCGCTCCGCAGAGGATGTACTCCCGCGTGCTGGTGGGGGTCGCCGCCTCGATCGCTGCCGAGACCGGCGCCTGGGCAGGTCTGGGCACCGCGACCGCAAGCGCCGCTGCCAGGCTTCTGATCGTCGGATGCCCGTAGATGTCCTGCATGGATACCGACGGCAGATCCCCTCGCTTCCGCACTCGCGCGCAGAACTTGGCCATCACCAACGAGTCAGCACCCAGCTCCTCAAAGAAATGGCTATCCACTGACACGCGGTCGACGCGCAGGACGTCAGCCAGCACCTCGGCGAAGATGCGCTCGGTGCCGGTCGCGGCGGCGCTGCGCCGGTTCTCAATCGCCGTCGCAGCACTCATCGCACGACCTCGTAGAAGAAGTCGGACAGGCGCAGGTCCTGGCCGGCGGCGACCGCCTGGTCGTACACCCACTTGCCGACCGCCAGGTCGAGTATCCCCATGCCGAAGGGCGAGAAAATGATCGGACGGCTACGATTCACTGATCGGCGTCCGAGCATGATCTCGGCAAGCGTGCCCGTGACGAAGCTCCTGTCTCCCGTCTGCTGCTCCGCGAGATGGGGCGAGGTGTTGGCCTTCATGACGTGCTCGACGTCGTCGACCACGTTCTGCGATTTCAGGAGGATCTCGGGGGCGAGATCGCGAAGGGAAATATGCAGGACCAGCGGGTTGTGCTCGAAGAGGGCCCCATCCGTGATGTGGGGCGCCGACGCAACGGTCGTGAAAACAATCAGCTCACAGCCCCTCAGAAGTTGGGCCACGTCGGGGACAACCGTGACTGTGCGGTGCCGCTCGGGGCGGCACGCTGTCTTCATGAACTTCTCGCTCTCGAGAGGCGAGCGGTCGTATAACCGTACTTCCTCGATCGCCCATCCCGTGTCGACCAGGAACTCGTAGACGTGCCGGGCGATGAACCCGGTGCCCACGATTCCCAGCGAACGCGCCCGCCGCGATCGGCCGCCGAGCCAGAACGCGGCAAGAACGGCCGAGGCCGCCGTTCGCGCGGCCGAGATGATCGAGCTCTCGAGTATGGCAAAGGGATATCCCGTGTCGTAGCTGTTGAGCACGAGGACGGCCGAGGCACGCGGAAAGCCTCGCTGGATGTTGGCAGGATAACTCGCGATCCACTTCAGCCCGGCCACGTCGAAGGGTTTCCCGAGGTAGGCCGGGAGCGCGATGATCCGGCTATCGGGCTTCTCCGGGAACCGCAAGAAATAGCTATCCGGGTTGACGGACTGTCCGTCCGCGTGCGCCAGATACGCCTCTCGAACGATCTCGATGCATTCATCCCGTTGGGCCCGGATGATCTCGGACACGGTCTTGCCGTTGATGATCGATAGCTCGAAGTCCACGGCTTCTCCTATTCGAGGCTGGTCGCCCACCTGGGATCGAACACCGTGTCGAGGTATGGCGTACCGCGGTCCGCGCACAGGAACAGCACGGTGGGGCGCTTGGCCCCGACGATCCTTGCCGCATATCGCTTGACCGCCGCGAAGGCTGTCCCGCTGGAGCCGCCCACGAACAGTCCGTGGGTCGTGAGGAGTTCCCGGCACGCTTGAACCGTCTCGCGCTCGGGGATCAAGACGACGTCGTCAATCTTGGCATGCGACAGCAACGGCGGGACGATGCTCGACCCAATGCCGGGAATATGGCGTTTACGCGGTGCTCCACCGAAGATGACGGAGCCTTCGATATCCACGGCGACGACCCGGATTTTCGGATAGCGTTCTTTGAGCCGACGAGACACTCCGGCGATCGTTCCCGCCGTGCTGACACCGATGAAGATATACTCAAGCGAGTCAAAATCGTCGCAGATCTCGGTCGCCGTGAGCTCGTAGTGCGCCTCCATGGCGTCCGGGTTTCCATACTGGTTCGGCCAGTAGGCGCTCGGAATAGTGGCGCACAGGTGCTTCACCATCTGCAGGCGGGTCTTCAGGAATCCGCCTGTGTCGTCACGGTCCTCGACCTTCACCACCGTGGGACAGATGCGCCGGAGGAACGACTCGTAGGTGCTGGAGATGTTGGGGTCGATCACCGGGATGAACCGCAGGCCGATCAGGTGAGTGAAGGCGGCCAGAGCGGAGGCAAAGTTCCCGGAGGAGGACTCGATCACCGTTGTCTCTTCGCAGATCTCACCTCGCTCGGCCGCTCGCTTGAGGATCCAGTAGGCGGCGCGGTCCTTGATGCTTCCCACCGGGTTGACATACTCGAGTTTGGCAAAGAGATTCATGCCGTTCATGGCCAACGGCACATGCGGTGTGGGTCGCAGGGTATTTCGGAGCAGTTCCAGGCGCGTGGCGAGACGCGACGCCGACCGCGGCTCCGGGCCGACGGCCGGAAGAGCGCGCGGGTCAGTTTCGAGTCCCGTTCCAGATCCCATCCACCTCATCCCATTCCCCTCATGCGTTCCTTCCACGTCGTGAAATACGACCATCGCATGTTCGCAATGCGAGTCTGCACTCAACCGTGGAGCAGAACGCTGTTTTGGGTCGCACGAAGCCGCCTAAGGGCCGCGCAACGGCGCCGGATTTGAGCAAACATCATGCCGGCTATAGTGATTACTGGGGAAATCCCTGGGGGTAATCCGTGATTCCTCTCCTAAGAGCGAGAGCGCCATGGCGCATAGAAATTTGTGAAAACACGGATGGAATCGTGCGCCGCAACAAATTTTGGATCTCCAGTGGCTGTAGGACCAAATAGTACAAATTTTTCGTCAATTCGTACGATGACTGTCACGTTGCGAACACGTTATCAACAGCGCGGCATGCGTGCGTTGCTCGGTCGACGCTTCGGACGTGAATGAGCCAGACACACGACGCGCGCGGCGATTCGTCATAGCGGAGTTTCAGCGACCCTACACATGGGAACGAGATGAGACAAAGGGCTGCCCGACGACGGCTCCAAGATGGCGAAGATCCATTGGAACCCGAAAAAGATGGAGACGTTCCCGAATACGACGGTGCCGGCAAGCCTGCATGACGTCGACTTCATGGTGAAGGATAGCAAGAGGTTCGCGGACAGCGGCGGCTGGGGATTGGCCGCGTTCAAGTATGACGCCGCGACCGATACGTTCACGCCCTTCACCCTGGCTGACCAGCCGCCGCAGGGGAACGACGCCAAGTGCGGACTCGCGTGCCGCACGATCGTGAAGACCAGAGATTACGTTTTCACGGACTACGGTTCGATCAAGCGCACGTCTTGGAAAAGCTGTGGACCTTGTTCGTGGCGACGACACCTACCGCATCGAGATCGCGCGACCTTGAGCATAGGCGCGCCAGCTTACGATATCAGGTGCGATATTTCCGACAAGACCCGAAAGGGACGGGACACGTGTGGGTAACCACGCCGGAGCTCCCATGGGTGGACGTCGAAGGCGTAGACTATCCTCCACTGTCTGCAAATGGAAATGAATGTATCTGGAACTTCTCGGATGAGAACATGAAAAAGTCGCGCGGGGAAACCCTCAGCAGAATGCGCAAGCTCATCAAGAAAGCAGACCCAGACGTGGTCGAGGACTGGAAGTGGATGGGCACTCCGATTTGGTCGCACGACGGGCGCGTCTCTGAAGGATCCGGCCCGTCTCTTCAACTCGAGTCTCGACGGAAACGCACGCCGCGCGATCGACATCCCCGAAGGAGAAGAAGTTGACGAGTCCGCCTTCAAGGTGCTCGTTGGCCAAGCGGTCGCCCTCAACAGTTCCGGCAAGTCGAAACCTTCGAAGAAAGCGAAGTCCTAAGGGATTCCGCCCCTGAACAGGTCCGACATCGGTGTGGCGGAGGTGTCGTTCCGCCCGAGCGTACCCAGGTTGAAGATGGCCTCGACAGCCGCAAGCGCAACACTTGGACAAGATGGAGAAGGTGCCCTCACACTCCGCGAGCAACGGTCTCCCCGGCGAGCCGTTCGGCGATCGGTGTCGTCATCTCTGACGTCCTAGAGGAGGCACGACACCGAGCTGCTGCATCAGGTCGAGCAGCGTGGCGACACCCCAGTGCTCAGTGATCTTGCCGTCGACGACCCGCATGGCGTCGACGGTATAGAACCTGACCTTCTTCCCTGTCGCCGGAACACCGAGGAACTCTCCCTGGTGGGTGCCGTGATAGGTCTTGTAGGTGGTCACGAGATTACCGGCGGCCGCCTGCCAATGGATTTCCGGATGGAAGTCGGGGAACGCGGCACGCAAGCGCTTGTACAGCACCCGCACCCCGTCTTTATCGGGTGTCGTGCCAGGCTGCGGAGTGTGGTCGACGAAATCATCGGCAAATAGCTCCTCGAACAGGCCCCAGTTGCCTTTGCCCTGCACTTCCTCGGTGTTCCGGCGAACTACGGCAATCGCCGCGTCGCCCACTGATGCGTTGCTCATTCTCGTGTCTCCTTTGACCTCAGCGCTCTGGGGCGGAATCCCTTAGGACTTCGCTTTCTTCGAAAGTTTCGACTTGCCAGAACTGTTGAGGGCGACCGCTTGGCGAACGAGCGCCTTGAAGGCGGACTCGTCAACTTCTTCTCCTTCGTGGATGTCGATCGCGCGGCGTACGTTTCCGTCGAGACTCGAGTTGAAGAGACGGGCCGGATCCTTCAGAGACGTGCCCTTGGAGAAGGTAAGCTTCACGGTATTCTTGTAGGATTCGCCAGTGCAGATGATGCCGTCGTGCGACCAAATCGGAGTGCCCATCCACTTCCACTCCTCGACGACGTCCGGGTCTGCCTCCTTGATGAGCTTGCGCATTCTGCTGAGGGTTTCCCCGCGCCAGTCCCCGAGTTCGGCGAGTCTTTTCGAGATGAGCTCCGATGCCGACTGGCCTTGGCTCGCGCCCGACTTTTTCATGTCCTCATCCTAGAAGCTCCAGATATATTTCAATAACTTCCCTGACGGGTGCCACGCCCCGGTGTCACGCAAGACCGCGATCTCTCCCGAGAATGCCCCAGCCGCTCAGGGAATCCTCGGGCGCACCTGCTCGGCGAAGGTGGTCATCTGCTCCACGAGCTCCTGGCCATCGGCGGCGAGGAATTCGAGAACCAGGTGTCCGACGCCGCAGTCCGCCAGCTCGACGATCTGATCGACCAGAGCAGCTCGCTCGCCGGCGAGCACCCGTCCACCGTGGGTCGAAGCCGGCACACTCTGGCCAGGCCGAAGGACGCGCGCGTCATTACGAAGCGTGACGGTCGGGGGCTCGGTGCGGCCGCGGACCTTGGAGAGGCGTGTCAGCTCGGCTCGGCCTACCCGCAGCTCCTCTGGCGAGCGATTGATCGGGTGCCAGGCGGCCCCGAACTGCACGGTGCGGCGCAGCGCGGCCCTGCTGTGCCCACCGACCCAGATCGGTGGGTACGGCTTCTGCAGCGGTTTGGGCTCGAAGACGAGTCCGCTGAACTGCGTGTACTTACCAGTAAACGACGGCTCCCGACTGGTCCAAAGCTCACGCATCGTCTCCAGATATTCATCGGTCATGGCGCCGCGCTCCGCAAAGGGCACACCTAGCGCGACGCTCTCGGCGGCCACCCAACCCGCGCCGATCCCAAGAATGACGCGGCCGCCACTCAGCGCGTCGAGCGACGAGACCATCTTGGCCGTAACGACCGGATTCCGGTACGGGACGATGAGGACTGTCGTCCCGAGTCGGACTCGGCTCGTCGCCCCGGCTACGACAGCGAGTGTCACGAGCGGGTCGAATACCGTCTCGCCGAAATTGACGACGTTGGCGTGCGGCACGACGACATGATCACTAACCCAGATGGAGTCATAGCCCAGATGCTCGGCGCGAACGGCTGTGCTGCGGATGATCTCTGGAGTCGCCAGGTGTCGGCAGTTGGGAATCCACACACCTACGTTCATCGGAGCCTCCTGACTCAGACTGGTGGCCTCGTGGTCACGACCCCGCCGTTGTACCATGCGGATCGTGCCGATCCGAGAGCTAGCAAATGAGGAAATTGCGGTGGCTGGCGCCTCTCAGGGGAGGTCCCCGTGAGTGCTTCGAGGATCGGCGCGGGTCGGCGGCGATCGCACCCACCTGCTACTCCCGCCGTGACGACCCGGCGATCCTCGGTGGCAGAGGCGCTCGGCCTCGAGCGCAATATCGTCGCGGTGTCCATCGCGATGTTCCTGCTCGCGCTCGGCGAGCACCTATGGAAGCGCTTCCTGCCGAAGTACCTGGAGATGCTCGGCGCACCCATCGTCGCCATCGGGTTCTTCGGGACGTGTGAGGACTTCCTCGACGGCGTCTACCAGTACCCTGGCGGGTGGATCGGCGATCGATACGGTCGTCGCCGCGCGCTTCTGCTCTTCGTCGCGCTGGCGGCGGTCGGCTATGCCCTCTATTGGCTGGCCCCGTCCTGGCCGTTCGTGTTCGCGGGCCTCGTCTTCGTCATGGCGTGGTCGAGCATGGCCAGCCCGACGCTCTTCGCCGTCGTCGGCGACGCCCTGCCCAAGGATCGCAGGGCGCTCGGGTTCACGGTGCAGTCGATCCTGAGGCGCGTGCCAATCGCCGTCGCGCCTACCCTCGGGGGTTTGGCGATCGCCACGTACGGCCTGCGCAGCGGTGTCCACCTCGGGCTCGCTGCAACCGTCCTGCTCGCGGTCGTGACGCTGGGAGTTGTCAGCCACGTCAATATCCCGGTGACACGAGACCCAGTCCCGATGGACATCGTGGCGGTATGGCGCTCGCTCCCCAGTCCGCTTCGGTGGCTGCTCACCTCCGATATCTTCATCCGCACCTGCGAGGGGCTGGTCGACGTCTTCCTCGTGCTCTACGCCATCAACGTGATCGGCATCAGCGCCCCGGCTTACGGTGTCCTCATCGCCGTTCAGATGACCACCGCGATCCTCAGCTACTTCCCTGCCGCGAAGCTCACCGATCGGTTCGGCCGGAAGCCGTTCGTGATCGCGACGTTCGTCGCCTTCTCCCTGTTCCCGATCGCCGTCGTCCTGGCCGGGAGCTTCTCCGCCCTCGTGCTCGCCTTCATCGTCGGCGGCCTCCGTGAGCTCGGGGAACCAGCGCGCAAGGCGCTCATCGTCGATCTCTCCGAGCCGGCGATCCGCGCCCGCTCCATCGGGCTGTACTATCTCATCCGCAGTCTGGCGATCGCGCCTGCCGCTTTCATCGGCGGCCTGCTCTGGCAGCTCTCGCCCGCGCTCCCGTTCTGGCTGGCGGGCGCGATTGGCCTCGTCGGCGTGCTCGTGTTCGCAGCGACGGTCGAGGAGCGCTACGCCGGGCGACGCACCGGGGGTTCTTGACCACGACCGCGGTGCCTACTACCCTGCCGACACCCGAGCGCCGCTACGTCAGAAAGCGCTGACGCCGCGTGGAAGGAGTCTCATATGGCTGGCGATCTCCGGATCACCGTGAACGGCAAGCAGCACCGGGTCGACACGTCAGATGACACGCCGCTCCTTTATGTGCTGCGCAACGAGTTGCACCTCAACGGCCCGCGCTTCGGTTGCGGCCTCTCGCAGTGCGGCGCCTGCACCGTCCACCTGAACGGCGACGCTGTCCGCTCCTGCGTCACCCCGGTGTCGGCAGCGGTCGGCGGTGCCGTCACGACGCTCGAGGGACTCGGCACGGTCGAGAAGCCCCATCCGCTCCAGCAGGCGTTCCTCGAGGAGCAGGCGGTGCAGTGTGGCTACTGCATCAACGGCATCATCATGACCGCGGCGGCCCTGCTGACAAAGAACCCACGCGCGACCGAGAGCCAGATTCGCTCGGCGCTCGCGGGCAACCTCTGCCGGTGTGGCACCCACATGCGGATTCTCCGCGCGGTGCGGCGGGTCGCGCGGGCGTGAAGGAGGCGGGCATGGTCACGGCAGAAGTCTCACGGCGAACGTTCCTCAAGGGCGGCGGCGCGCTCGTCGTCGCGTTCAGCCTTCCCTCCGAGCTCGCGGCCCAGTCGGTGCCCCCAGCGCGCGCGGTCAAGGCGCTGCCCGCCGACCAGATCGACTCCTGGCTTGCGATCGGCCAGGACGGTCGCGTGACCCTCTACTGCGGCAAGGTGGAGCTGGGCACCGGCGTCGAGACGGCTCTCTCGCAGATCGTCGCCGAGGAGCTGGACGTCGGCTTCCGGCGCATGACGATCGTTCAAGGCGACACGGGCCGGACGCCAGACCAGGGCTACACGGTCGGTAGCAAGACGATCCAGGTGGGCGGTCCCCCGATCCGTCAGGCGGCCGCGGAAGCCCGACAGACGCTCCTGTCGCTCGCGTCGTCGCATCTCGGCGAGCCTGCGGAGCAGCTCGTGGTCCGCGACGGCGTCGTGAGCGTCAAGGGCGACTCGACGAAGCAGGTCTCCTACGAGCGGTTGATCGGAGGGCGGCGGTTCGAGCGGGCGGTGACGAAGAACGCCCCACTCAAGGCGCCTGGCCGCTATTCGATCGTCGGCAAACCGGTCCGGCGCGTCGACATTCCGGCCAGGGTCACGGGCACCCACGTCTACGTGCAGAACGTGCGTGTGCGTGGGATGCTGCACGGCCGCGTCGTCCGGCCCTCCGCCATCGGTGCCGTGCTCGGGGGCGTCGACGAGGCATCCGTCGCCGGAATGCCCGGCGTCGTGAAGGTCGTGACCCAGGGGAACTTCGTTGGCGTGGTCGCCGAGCGCGAGGAGGAGGCCATCCAGGCGGCCAGCGCCCTGAAGGTGACATGGCAGACGCCACGGCCACTTCCCGCGATGACGGCGCTCTGGGACACGATCCGGGACGCGCGGACGACGGAGAAGGCGCTCGTGAACACCGGCGACGTCGACGCTGGACTGGCGGGTGCCGCCCGAGTGCTGCACGCGACGTACCGGTACCCGTTCCAGATGCACGCCGCCATCGGCCCGTCCTGCGCGGTCGCCGATGTCCGCCCGGATGGCGCGACGGTCTGGTCCGGCACGCAAGGTCCCTACCCGCTGAGGACGTCGCTCGCGAGCCTCCTCGCCATGCCGGCCGAGCAGGTCCGCGTGATCTTCGTGGAAGCCTCTGGGTGCTATGGCCACAACGGCGCCGACGACGCCGCGGCCGACGCGGCGCTCTTATCGCAGGCCGTCGGCAAGCCCGTGCGCGTGCAATGGATGCGTTACGATGAGCACGGCTGGGAGCCGAAGGGCCCGGCAATGGTGATGGAGGTACGCGCAGGACTCGACGGCGGCGGAAACGTTGTCGCCTGGGACTACACCGTGTGGACGCCGACGCACAGTACGCGCCCCGACGGCCAAGCGGGCAACCTCCTCGCTGGCCAGCTCGCCGGCGCGGCGCAGGCGAAGAACCCGTTCATCGGTGGCGATCGCAACGCGCGCCATCCGTACGTCATCAAGAACGAACGCGTGACGGCGCGGTGGTTCGCCGCCCCGCTCTTACGCTCCTCCGCCCTCCGGGGCCTCGGCGCGCCGCAGAACACGTACGCGAACGAGTCGTTCATGGACGAACTGGCCACCACGGCGGCGGCCGACCCCGTCCAGTTCCGTCAGCGCCACCTCAGCGACCCGCGGGCGAACGCCGTGGTCGCCGCCGTGGCGAAGCTCGCCGGGTGGGTCCCGCGTCCCGCGCCGCGCAAGCGCCCACCGGGTTCCGGCGTCAGCCGAGGCCGGGGCATCGCCTTCGCCCAGTACGAGAACGCCTTCGCCTACGTCGCCACGGTCGCCGACGTCGACGTCAACCACGCGACCGGCGAGGTGCGGGTCGCACGCGTCTTCGTCGCTCACGATTGCGGCCTCATCGTCAACCCGGATGGCCTCAGGAACCAGATCGAGGGTAGCGTCGTGCAAACGATCAGCCGGGCGCTGAAGGAGGAGGTCACGTTCGACGGGTCCGGTGTCACCAGTGTGGACTGGAGGTCGTATCCCATCCTCACCTTCCCAGAGGTACCCGAGCGTATCGAGATCGCCCTAATCAACCATCCCGAGAGACCCGCACTGGGCGCCGGTGAGCCGACGGCCTGCACGGTCCCCGCCGCGATCGGGAACGCGATCGCCGATGCGACGGGCGTGCGACTGCGAACGGTGCCGTTCACCGCCGAGCGCGTGAAGGAGGCGCTGAGCCGGGTGTGATCGCCAACGTGAACTCCGAACGTCGCCTGATCGTTGTGGCCTCGGCCTCGGCACTCCGCCGATGCCGATTGCCTTTCTTGACGGAGGACCTATGTCGAGAAGATCACTTGTGTCCTTGATGGCAGCCGCTCTGCTGTGCCCCGCGCTTCCCGCCCAGGGCCAGGAGTTGCCCGATGGGCAGGGCAAGGAATTGGTCGCCGCCCACTGCAATAGTTGCCACCCGTTCTACGCGCGCGTCGGCGCCGGATACACGGCGAAGGGATGGGGCACCGTAATGCGGATGATGACCAATCATGGCGTGTCGATTCCGCCGGATCAGCTTGCGACGATGACAGCGTACTTGACCAAGAACTTCCCGGAAAAGGGGAAGCCAGCCGGCGTGGTGATCCCAGGGCCCGCGAAGGTCTCGATCAAGGCGTGGCAGGTGCCTACGCCCGGGTCGCGGCCGCACGATCCGCTGGCGACGGCGGACGGATCGCTCTGGTACACGGGACAGATGACCAATGTGCTTGGCCGGCTCGATCCGAAGACTGGCCATTTCAAGGAATATCCCCTCAAAACGGCTCACTCCGGACCGCACGGTCTGGACGAGGATAAGGACGGCAACATCTGGTACACCGGAAACACCGGGGCATTGATCGGCAAGCTCGATCCGAAGACGGGCGCGGTCACCGAGTACAAGATGCCGGACCCGGACGTGAAGGATCCGCACACGCTGATCTTCGACCAGAGCGGCATCCTCTGGTTCACGGCGCAGAATGCCAACCGGGTGGGGCGGCTCGACCCGAAGACAGGCAATATCAGGCTGCTCACGCCGCCCACGCCGAAGGCGCGCCCCTACGGCATGGCGACGAATTCGAAGGGCGCCGTGTTCTTCGTCGAGTTCGGCACCAACAAGGTGGGACGCGTCGATCCGAAGACGCTGGAGATTCGTGAATACCCATTACCGGATTCGGCTTCCCGCCCACGGCGCATCACGATCACCCCGGACGACATTGTCTGGTACACCGATTTCTCCCGCGGTTATCTCGGTCGCCTCGATCCCTCGACCGGCAAGGTGACCGAGTGGCCGTCGCCGAGCGGCCCGAAGTCCGAGCCCTACGGCATCTCAGCGATCAACGACGTCGTCTGGTACAGCGAGTCCGGATCGACCCCGAATACGGTCGTGCGCTTCGATCCCAAAGCCGAGAAATTCCAGAGTTGGGCGATCCCGGGGGGTGGCAACATCGTGCGCAACACCTCGGTCACGCGGAACGGCGACTTCGTGCTGGCCAACAGCTTGGTAAACGCTGTGACCTTGGTCAAAATCTCGAACTAAACATTGAGCCCACATTTCGAGCGACTCGCGTGGCACCCGACGTAATCGAGCGGACGGCCCATGGAGGCAGCGAGACAAGAGCGGAATCGACTCCGGCGGGGGTCTCGCTGCGGCGGGTGTTCGGGAGTGACACGCTTCGGAGCACGCGAGCTTCGCGGAACCCACGCTGCGAGAGCGGCCCGGGCCACCTATCGCGCCTGGCCAGAATGGGTTCGTGGGCAGGATCGAGTGATCGCGGCCGCCTGCGGTGTGGGTTCACTGACAAACACTCTCGGACAGCCAGGGCCCGGTCGGTCCCGATTCGTCTGCCATCGAAGATGAGGCGGGTTACCGCCGCACGACCGCCGCAGCGCCGACGGTGATCACTAACTACGCGTGAGAGAGTGGTGCCCCCGGGGTGACTCGAACACCCGGCACGCAGTTTAGGAAACTGCTGCTCTATCCACCTGAGCTACGGGGGCGTCAGGATTATCCGGAACGCGGCCTCGATTTTATCATTCCGCCCGCGTTCCGGGCATGCAGGCGCTTTACACATCTCCCGTGAGTTT
>Ga0209156_10000616_pt1 | contig 30202 bp, 28 predicted proteins | sample GraSoiAngelo_124_FD_185881 | JGI IMG/M metagenome (GOLD analysis project Ga0209156, IMG submission 185881) | Grasslands soil microbial communities from the Angelo Coastal Reserve, California, USA - 14_0927_05_20cm (SPAdes) (version 2) | ecosystem: Environmental > Terrestrial > Soil > Grasslands... | reverse complement strand
CGCATGCGACCGTGACGGCGAGGACGCCCCGCAGCCGCGTCACGGAAGATGGCCGCCGGGCAGGGCCCGCCCGGTCTCCTTGAAGGCTCCATCACGGACGCTCAGCTCGCCGGTCATTAAGTTATATTCGGGGATCGCGGGATCGTTCCAGCGCGCGACGAAGTACTGATAGAAGGCCGCGTAGAGCCCCTCGACGTCCTGGCGGTGCGCGAACACGTATTCGGGCAAGAGGCGCACATCGAGCGTGGGGTGGTAGTGCCGCACCCAGGCGTAGTCGCCCAGGATGACCAGTTTCCAGAGCGGCGGCTCGGGGTAGAGCTTCAGGCGGAAGCGGTGGTGGGCCGCCGGGAACGTGCGGAGGTATGCGATGGTCAGCTGCACCTGCGTCCTCAGGCGGTCGGGCGTGATCTCGGGGTCGCCGATCGTCCGCGCGCGCGCGAACGCTCCCGGGCTCTCCGGATCCAGCAGCATGATCTTGGCGGTCCGGCAGTGCTCGATCGCCGTATGCAGGTCACCCCGGGGATCCACGAACGTCCGAAACCCGGTGGATCCAATGATCATGATATCGCGCCTGAGGGCGTGGCGCTCCTTCAGGCGCCGGGCCGAGCGGCGGGACAGGAGGCCGCTTCCGGAGCTCTGATGGACCATCCCGGCGCCGCGCGCCATCCCGGCGAGCCGCCGGTTGGCCCAGTTCGCCCGCGCGTGGTTGAAGAGGAACACGAGTAGCAGCGCCACCGCCACCTCGGTGCCGACCAGGAAGGTGCGTTCGTCGCGGATCGCCGACCAGTAGCCGAGCAGTTGCTCGGCGACGAAGGCGAGCGTGAACGGGATGGTCGAGGCGATCGCCGCGCTCAGGATGACGACGCTGACGTGGTAGACCAGGGGCAGGCGCTGCGTCACGACCCGCGCCGTACCCGTGGAGGCCCGAACAAGGACGCGCGCGATCGCCGTGATCCAGTGCGCGATCTGCTCGAGCCGCGTGCCCATCGGAGACCGAGGCGAGTCCACCACCGATCAGGACAGGATGAGCAGCGCCGTGATCAGGAAGAGGGCGAGACGGCGAGCCGGCCCGTCACCGTCGACGGCTGCCCGCTCGGACAGGGCCGCCATCAGGTGGAGCTGGCGATCGCTCAGCGTGGCGAGCTTCTGCGACGCCTTCGCGCCGAGGAGCGGGTCGGTCGTGCCACGCTCGAGGACCGCGATGATCTTGACGATGTCCGTCGCACGCTCGGGCGTCGCACGCGGCGGGCCCGCGGGCGCTCGGGTCGCGGCCGCCGCCTGATCCCACGCCGGGACGACGGCGGGGAGCAGCACGGTGAGCGGAATTGCCACAGCCGCGATCAGTTTGCGCATTGGCTCCTCGCTTCGGAGCAAGGCCCATGCCGGCAGGCGAGACGCGCGCGCGATCTTCCCAAGGCGATTGATCTTTTTTGACGCGGAACGAGCGGCGGCCCGGGCGCCTCTCTGTAGCCAGATCAACAGCCCACTGTTCGGAGGCGGACAGTGAGAGCGGGGTCGTGTGCGCTATGGGCTCTGGCCGGGACGGCTCGTCGTCTCCTGCGCCGCGCGCTCCTCCTGCTTGGCGCGGAGCCGCACGACCAGCTCCTGGTAGGAATGGCGCCCGATGATCGAGCTGAACTGCGTGCGGTAGTTGGAGACGAGGCTCACGCCCTCGATGTTCACGTCGTAGGCGCGCCAGCGCTCGCCCTGGTTGAACATCTTGTAGTCCACCGGCACCTCGGTGCCCTGCTTGGTCACGATGCGCGTGCGCACCGTGGCGAAGGCGCCGTCGGCGACCTCGCCGGTGAACAGGATGCGCTCACCCGTGTAGCCCTCGATCTTGGTGATGTACGCGCGCTCGAGGAGGTCGCCGAAGAGGGCGACGAACTCGTCGCGCTCGGCGGGCGTGCGCGCCTGCCAGTGGCGGCCGAGCGCGCGCTGCGAGATATCCGCGAAGTCGAAGATCTGGCCGGCGATCGCGCGGATGGCGCCGCGGCGTTCGCCCATCCGCGCGTCGCTCTTGAGCGCCGGGTCCTCGAGCACTCGCAGGACGCGCTCGACGCTCTGGCGGAGCTGCTCGGTGGCGGGCCCGGCCCACGCGGAAGGCGCCGGGAGTATCGGGCAGAGCACCGCGAGAGCGGAAAGCGCGACGAGCGGCCGGCGCCGGGTCATAGTATCGTCATAACCTACCATGAGCGACCGCCTCAACGACAAGATCGCGATCGTGACGGGCGCGGGCTCGCGCGGCCCGGGCCTCGGCAACGGCAAGGCGACGGCCATCCTCTTCGCCCGCGAGGGCGCGCGCGTGCTCTGCGTGGACCAGGTCCGCGAGCGCGCCGAGGAGACGGTCGGGATCATCCGCGGCGAAGGCCACGAGGCCCAGGCGCTCGCCGCAGACGTGACGCGCGCCTCGGACTGCGCGGCGATGGTGGCCGCGGCCGAGCGGGGCTGGGGAGGTCTCGACATCCTCCACAACAACGTCGGGATCGAGTCGCGCAAGGATCTGCTGGACACGGAGGAGGACGAGTGGGACCAGGTGCTGGCCGTCGACCTCAAGTCCATGTTCCTGGCGACGCGCGCGGCGGCGCCCGCGCTGGCGAAGCGGGGCGGCGGCGCCGTCGTCTGCGTGTCGTCCGTCGCCGCCCTCCGCGGCCACGGGCGCACCGCGTACGCCGCGGCCAAGGCGGGCGTCATCGGCTTCGTGCGCTCGGTCGCCGCGCAGCTCGGCCCCCAGGGCATCCGGGTCAACGCGATCGCGCCGGGTGCGGTGTGGACGCCGATGGTCGAGAACCTCGGCCCCGAGGCGCGGGAGCGCCGACGACGCGCGAATGCCCTCGGCACCGAGGGCACCGCGTGGGACGTCGGCTGGGGCGCCGTCTATCTCGCGAGCGACCAGGCCCGCTGGGTCACCGGCCAGACGCTGATCATCGACGGCGGCATCACGATCACGACGCGCGAGGGCTCGCTCGGCGCGCCGTGATGAGCGGCCACGCGCGGGTGCTCGAGGAGCGATGCGACGCGTGTCGGGCTCAGGCCACCCACGGTGCACGCCGGCCTCGCGGACCCCGCAAATGAGCGACGCGCGCCGCTGCGCCGTCGCGTTCGCGCTCATCGTGGCGGCGGGCTGTGCGCCAACGACCGAGATCGAGTTCGAGCGCGCGCCCGGGCGGGGCGAGCCACTGCAGGGCCGGATCTGGGACGTGGCCGCGGGGGCGTTCGTCGACCCGCAGACGCTGGTCCAGCGGCTCGCGGCGAGCCGCTACGTCCTGCTCGGCGAGCGTCACGACAACCCCGAGCATCACACGCGGCAGGCCCAGCTCGTCCGAGATCTCGTCGCCGCGGGCCGGCGGCCCGCCGTGGGCTTCGAGATGTTCTCGACCGACGACGGCCCGACGATCGCGCGCTACCTCATCGGCTCGCCGAAGAGCGCCGCCGGGCTCGGCGCCGCCGTCAACTGGCAGCGCTCGGGCTGGCCCGACTGGCGCCTGTACGAGCCGGTCGCGCAGGCCGCGCTCGATGCGGGGCTGCCGATCGTCGCGACGAACCTCTCGCGCGCGGCGACCGACGCCGTCCGGCGGAACGGCCTCGGCGGCCTCGGCCCGCGGCTGATCACCCAGCTGAAGCTCGACGCGCCGCCGGCGCCGGAGGTCCGCGCGGCGATGGCGCGCGAGCTCCGCGACTCGCACTGCGGCGAGCAGCCGGAGCCGGTGCTCGACCGGATGGTGGACGTCCAGTGGGCGCGCGACGCGCGGATGGCCGAGGCGCTCGCGCGCGCCGGCGGGCGCGACGGCGCGGTGCTGATCGCGGGCGGCGGCCACGTCCGCCGCGACCGCGGCGTGCCGGCCCACCTGGCGCGGCATGCGCCCGGCACGACCGTCGCGAGCGTGGCGCTGCTCGAGGTCGACCCGGACGCGGCCGCGCCGGCCGACTACGCCGCGCGCTTCGACGGCGCGCTCCCCTTCGACTACGTCTGGTTCACGGCGCGCGCCGACGACACCGACCCGTGCGCGAAGCTCCAGAAGACGCTGGGCCGGACGACCCCGTGAGGGTCCACACCAAGCGGGTGTACGCGCCGGCGGCCCCCGCCGACGGCACGCGTGTCCTCATCATGCGGCTCTGGCCGCGCGGGATCCGCAAGGCGCGCGTGGACGTGTGGCTCAAGGAGCTGGGGCCCGTCGTGCCCCTCCTCCGCGCGTTCCTCGACGGCGGGCTCGGCTGGGCGGCGTATCGCCGCCGCTACCTCACGGGGCTCGCGCGCCCCGAGGCCCAGGAGGCGCTCGGCGCGGTGCGGGCCCTCGCGCGCCGCGGGCCGGTCACGCTCCTCTGTGGCTGCGCGGACGAGACCCGCTGCCATCGCTCGCTCCTCAGGGACTATCTGCTAGACTGAGCCGCGTGGCGCGGGCGTCGGCCCTCGTTCTGATCCTCGCGGGGCTCCTCGGCGCGACGCCGGCCGGCGCCGAGCACGAGGTCTACTACCGGTACGTCGTGCTGGGCTTCATGACGGACGCCCGCGGGCGGCCCCTGGCCGGACGGCCGGTCGAGCTGATCCGCGACAAGACGGGGTTCTCGTATCTCGCCGAGACGGACGCGACGGGCTTCTACCTGATCGTCTCGCGCCTCGGCGACGAGAGCGCGGGCGAGCGGCTCACGCTCATGGTCGGCGCGACGACCCTCGGGCTCACGGCGCGGTTCGACCCCGCCAACCACACGGACGACCGGGGCACGCGGGTGGATCTGGAGGGCCCGACGCTCGTCGAGCGGTCCTCCTCGTTCCGCTCGACGCTGATCAACGCGCTCGCGCACTGACGGAGGGGACGATGACGAAGACGGCAAAAGCGATGAAGGCCTATGTGCTCATCGAGACCGCCCCGGGCAAGACGAAATCGGTCAAGAAGGAGCTGACGGCGATCAGGAGCAGCCAGTCCACGGTGATCGCGCTCGACGCGGTCACCGGCCCCTTCGACTTCATCGCCGTCGTCGAGGGTCCCACGCTCGACTCGGTCGGACGGCTCGTCACCGACGAGATCGGGACCATCGACGGGGTGACGCGCACGACGACGTGCCTGGCGGTGTCGCTGGCCTGACATGCGCGTGCTCGTGATCGGCGGCACCGAGTTCATCAGCCTCCACCTCGTGCGCGCGCTGCTGCGCGAGGGCCACGAGGTGCTCGTCCTCAACCGCGGGCGCGAGCCCGGCCGCGTGCCCGCCGGCGTGCGGACCCTCGTCTGCGACCGGAAGGACCACGCGGCCCTCCGCGCGGCGCTGGCAAGCGAGCGCGTGGACGGCCTCGTGGACGTGACCTACGCCCCGACGACCGGTGACGACGTCGAGGCGCTGCTCGACGCCCTGGACGGGCGCGCCGGTCACGCGGTCTTCGTCTCGACGGGCCGCGTCCACGACCACGCACTCCCGATTCCCTACCACGAGGACACGCCGAAGAGCCTCTACTGGGGCGAGTACGCGAAGAACAAGATCGCGGGCGAGGACGCGTACCTGCGCCGGCACCGAGACCTCGGCCTGCCGGTCACGATCGTCCGGCCGACGCACGTCTACGGCCCGCTGAACACGCGCAACAACGAGACGTTCTTCTTCGACCGCCTCGTGCGCGGCCGGCCCGTGCTCGTCCCCGGCGCGGGCGGCTGGCTCCGCCAGTTCGGCCACGTCGAGGACCTCGCCGAGGCGATCGCCCGCATGCTCGGCGTGCCGGCCGCCTTCGGGCGGGCCTACGGCGTGACCGGTGAGGAGGCGATCACCCAGGTGGGCTTCGTCGAGCTGATCGCGGAGGTCATCAAGCGCCCGCTGACGCTCGTCCACATCGAGCCGGGCCGGGGCGGGGCGCCCGTCCCCTTCGGCCAGAACCTCGTCTACGACTGCCACGCGGTCTACACGACGACGCGGATCCGGGCGGAGCTCGGGATCCGCCCGCGCTACACGCTGGCCGCCGGCCTCGCGCAGACCTACGAGTGGTATCTGCGCGAGGGCCTCGACCACCGCGACGTCGACTTCTCGGCGGAGGACGCGCTCCTGCCGTGACGCGCCCGCTGGTCCTCGTCTACCACGGCGATCCCAAGTATGCCGAGCTCGTCCGCGTCCCGAAGAACCGCGCGGTCGTGCGCGCCGCGGCGACGCCCTCCGAGGCCGGCCAGCTCGCGAGTGAGGCCGAGATCCTCTACGCGTGGAAGTTTCCCCCGCACCTCTACGCCAAGGCGGCGAAGCTCAAATGGCTTCAGGTCATGGGCGCGGGCGTGGAGTGGGCGGTCGCCCCCGAGGTGCCGCCCCACGTCGTCGTCACGCGCGCGCCCGGCATCTTCGGGCCGTGGATGGCCGAGTACGTGATCGGCTGGTGCTCGTGGGTCACCCAGCGCGTCGAGACGTACCGCGAGGCCCAGCGCCAGCGGCGCTGGCTCGACCACGTGCTGCCCGACCGCCTGCTGGGCAAGACGCTGGTGATCGTCGGGCTGGGCGACATCGGCCGCGCCGTCGCGCGCGCGGCGCGCGTCCTCGGCATGCGGGTCGTCGGCGTGAGCCGCTCGGGCCGCCTCGTGCGCGAGGCGGATCGCGTCTACAAGGTCGGCCAGCTCGCGCTGGCCCTGCGCGAGGGCGACTTCGTCGTGATCCTCGTGCCGCTGACCCCCGAGACGACGGGCCTCATCGGCGTCGACGCGCTCGCGGCGATGAAGCCAACGGCGTGGCTCGTCAACATCGCGCGCGGGGCGATCGTGAACGAGACCGCGCTCCGCGAGGCCCTCGAGCAGCGGCGCATCGCGGGCGCGATCCTCGACGTCTTCGCCACCGAGCCGCTGCCCCCGAGTCACCCGTTCTGGCGGCTCCCCAATCTCGTGCTCACGCCCCACATCTCCGGGCCGAGCACGCCCGAGGAGATCGCGCCCGTCTTCGACGACAACCTGGCGCGCTACCTCGCGGGCAAGCCGCTCCGTCACGTCGTGGACCGCAAGCGAGGGTACTGACATCCCTTCGCGCCGCAGCGAGATCACGATGTCCGAGCCGGAGCTCGAGCGCTTCCTCGACGAGGAGCGCGTGCTGACCTGCGCCACGCTCGGGCCGACGGGCCGGCCGCACCTGATGCCCCTCTGGTACGTCCGCGACGGCCCCGTGCTCCTCGCCTGGACCTTCGGGAAATCGCAGAAGGTGAAGAACCTCGAGCGCGAGCCGCACGCGACCCTCCAGATCGAGGCCGGGCGCGACCGGTACGGCGAGCTGCGCGGCGCCATGCTCGAGTGCGACGTGACGCTCGAGCGCGACCCCCGGCGCGTCGCCGACGTCGGGCTCCGGCTCATGACGCGTTACGCGGGCGCCGCGCTTGCCCCCGCGGCGCGCGAGCGCGTGCTGCAGCAGGCCCCGAAGCGCGTGGTCCTCCGCTTCGCGCCGACCCGCATCGTCTCCTGGGACCACCGGAAGCTCGGCGCCGGCTCCTGAGGCCGGCGCCTCGGCAGCGCCACCCTCCGGCGCCACCCTCCGGCGGTTGACGGGCCCCGATTCTGGCGCTAGGCTGCGGCCACTCGAATTGGACCTCGAGGTGACGAGCCGATGGGCCTGAGCATCGTCCGCGGACCACCCGGGCCGCGCTGTGCGTCTGTGTCCCGTCCCGCGCGAACGAAAACTCCGTCTTGCTGTGGCGAGGAGGTCAGCGATGCCCCACTACCTAAGCGAGGAAGAGCTGAGCCGGACGGCGCCCGCTGAGCTGGCGTCGTTCCGGTCACCCATTCCCACCCAGATCGTCTCCAACGGCGAGTTCAACCCCCTGCCCCAGACTCTCGAGCAGCAGCGCGTGGAGGCCCGCATCAAGGAGCTGGCCGACGGGCTCGGTAAGCGGCACGGCATGGACCGGCGGCAGTTCCTGGCCAGCAGCGCGGGCATGGCCGCGGCGTTTCTCGCAATGAACGAGGTGTTCGGACCGCTCTTCGACGTGAGCCGGGCCGAAGCCGCCACCCCTGGGGTCGCCGACCAGCGCACGGCCCTCATGGCCGGCCAGTTCATCCTCGACGACCAGACCCACTTCGTGCGCGACGACTTCAAGCAGACCGGGCTCCTGGACCTGGCGAAGTACGCCAAGCAGCACTGGAACCCCGCCCTCGCCGGCGAGAACGATCTCACGCGCTTCAAGTTCGAGAACTACATCAAGGAGATCTTCGTCGACAGCGACACGAAGATCGCCCTCCTCTCGGGCGCCCCGTTCGACGACCGGACGTGGGATCTCCTGAGCAACGACCAGATCGCGATGGCGCGCACCTCGGTCAACAAGGTCGCGGGCTCCCGGCGCCTGCTGGGGCACACGGTGTTCACGCCGAAGCGCACGGGCTGGATGGACGAGGTCGATCGCGCCATCGGCGTCCTCAAGCCGGACAGCTGGAAGGGCTACACGATCGGTGACCCGCTGTTCCCCTCGAAGCTTGGCTCGTACTGGCGCCTCGACGACCAGAAGCTCATGTATCCGTTCTACGAGAAGATCGTGAAGGCCGGGATCACGACCGTGTGCATCCACAAGGGGCTCCTGCCCCTGGACTACGAGAAGTCGTGGCCCGGGGTGTGGGAGTACAACACGGTCTGGGACGTCGGCCAGGCGGCGAAGGACTGGCCGCAGGTCAATTTCGTCATCTACCATTCGGCGCTCCGGGCGTTCCTCGAGCCGCCGGACGCCGCGCTGGCGGAGTTCGAGCAGACCGGACGAATCAAGTGGGCGACCGACCTCGCCGAGATCCCGGCGAAGCACGGCGTCACCAACGTCTACGGCGAGATAGGCACGTCCTTCGCCAACTCGGCGGTCGCCAACCCGCGCCTCGCGGCCGCCCTGCTCGGGACGCTGATCCGGGGCCTGGGCCCGGACCACGTCGTCTGGGGCACCGATTCGCTGTGGTACGGTTCGCCGCAGTGGCAGATCGAGGCGCTGCGCCGGCTCGAGGTTCCCGGCGACATGCAGAAGAAGCACGGGTTCCGGCCGCTGGGCCCCGCGGACGGGATGGTCAAGAGCGCCATCTTCGCCGGAAACTCGGCGCGCCTGTACGGCGTCGACGTGCGGGCGGCGCAGGGCGCGATCACGCGGGACAAGGTCGCGGCGATCAAGGCGGAGTACGTCGCAATGGGCGGCATGCGGAGCAACGCCCGGTACGGCTACGTGCACCGGGCGCGGGCCTAGATCATCGAAGGGGGCCTCGCGGACCGGGGCGGGCGCATCCCGCCCCGGTCCCGCGGCCCGGCGCCTTCAGCGCACCAGCTCGTGGAGCTCCGGGATCACCCAGAGCGGCTTGTCGCCCGCAGCCACACGCTGGATGTTGTCGAACGCGTTCCGAAATGCGCGGCTCCAGTTCTCCCACGTCGGCCCCGCCATGTGCGGCGAGAGCGTGACGCTCTCGAGCTTGAAGAGCGGGTGATCGGTGGCCGGCGGCTCCTCCAGCATGACGTCGAGCCCGGCGGCGAGGATCTGCCCCGACGTGAGCGCATGGTGGAGCGCCTTCTCGTCCACCACGGGGCCGCGGCACGTGTTGATGAGGAGTGCGCTCGGCTTCATCAGCGCGAACTGCTCGCGGCCCAGCATGCCGCGTGTGCGATCGGTCAGGGGCACGTGCAGGCTCACGACGTCGGACGTGCGGAGGAGCTCGGGGAGGAGCGCGAACCGGACGCCGAGCGCGTCCTCCTGATCCTCGCTGAGCCGCACGATGTCGTAGTAGCGGACCTGCATGTCGAACGCCTGGGCCCGGCGCGCCACCTTCTTGCCGATGTTGCCGAGGCCGACGATGCCGAGGGTCTTGCCGTGGAGCTCGTAGAGGCGCGGCGAGGAGAAGTCCCCCACCCGCCACTTCCCGGCGACGACGTTGTTGTGGTGCCAGACGAGTCGCTTCGCGACCGCGAGCATGAGCATCACCGTGTGCTCGGCAACCGCGATCGAGTTGGCCCCGCCGTTGTTGCAGACGGGCACCTTCGCCTTCCGGGCGGCCTCCACGTCCACCCGGTCGTACCCGGCGCTCACGAGCTGGACCAGCTTGAGGCGGGGCGCGGCCCGGTAGAAGTCGTTGCCGAGGTTCGTCCGGGCGAACCCCACCAGGTACTCCGCGTCCTCCATGGCGTCGAAGAACTCGGGCAGCGTCTGATCCACCGCCTGGAGCTGGTAGCCCGCCGGCAGGAGCGAGCGGGCCGTCTCGACGAGCGGCGCGGGGAGCTTGGGTGAGAGAACGATCTTGATTGCCACGGGCGCTCCTTTGGAGGAAGATTTCAAGCCGACATGAAGATCCTATATACACCCGTTATGATCGTTCCGTCGCTCGAACCCGGCGACCGCGCCCGCATCCTCGAGGCGGCCGGCCCCGGCACCGCGCTCGCCGAGGCGAAGGACGCGGCCGCCCAGCGCCGGGAAATCCCGGACGCCGACGTGCTCTTCGGCCGGGTCGCCCCCGACGTGTACGTCCTGAATCGCCGCCTCCGTTACTACCACTCGATCGGCGCCGGCGTGGACGCCGTCCTCTGCCCGGAGCTGGTCGAGAGCGACGTGGTCCTGGCGAGCGAGAAGGGCACGGTCGGCATCCACCTGGCCGAGCACGCCTTCGCCCTCCTCCTCGGCCTCACCCGCGGCCTCCAGACGGCCCTCCGCCGTCCCGACTACACGCTGCGGGAGCCGATCAGGTGCCTGCAGCGCGAGCTCTACGAGCTGACGATGGGCATCGTCGGCTTCGGCGGCACCGGACGCGAGGTCGCGCGCCGGGCGCTCGGCTTCGGCATGCGCGTGCTGGCGGTGGACATCGAGGACGTGCCCGCCGAGCCCGGCGTGGAGTCGGTCTGGAAGCCCGAGCGCCTCCACGAGCTGCTCGGCCTCTCGGACGTCGTCGTGATCGGGCTGCCGCTCACGAAGGCGACCCGCCACCTCTTCACGCGCGACCTCTTCCGGCGGATGCGCCCGAGCGCGATCCTGATCAACGTGACCCGCGGCGAGATCGTCTACGGTGACGATCTGCTCGCCGCGCTGAACGAGGGGCTCCTCTGGGGCGCGGGGCTCGACGTGACCGACCCGGAGCCCCTCCCGCCGGCCCACCCGCTCTGGACGCATCCACGCGTGATCGTCACGCCGCACACCGCGGGCGGCTCGCCGCGGCGCGCCGGGCGCGTCATCGCCACCTTCTGCGAGAACCTGCGGCGGCTGCGCGACGGCCGGCCGCTCCTGGGCCTCATCGACAAACACAAGGGGTACTGACCATGAAGGGCGTCGTCTTCCTGGGCAACCGCAAGCTCGAGCTGCGCGAGTTCCCCGACCCCACGCCAGGTCCGGGCGAGGTCGTGCTCGCGATCAAGGCGTCGGGGATGTGCGGCAGCGACCTGCATCCCTACCGGGCCGCCGGCAACGCCGCCGCGTCGCTGGGCCTCGGCGGCACGGGCGGGCTCGTCATCGCCGGCCACGAGCCGTGCGGCGTCGTCGCCGCGCGGGGGCCCGGGGTCAGCGCGGAGGAGGCGCCGACGGGCCAGCGCGTGATGAACCACCACTACAAGGGCTGCGGTCTCTGCGGGCACTGCCGCACCGGCTGGTCGCAGCTCTGCCGGAGCGGCATCGTCGTGTACGGCATGACGGGCCACGGCGGGCACGCGTCCCACATGACGGTGCCCGCGCGCACGCTCGTGCCCCTGCCCGACGAGCTCTCCTTCGAGGAGGGCGCGGCGATCTCCTGCGGCACCGGCACGGCGTACGGCGCGCTCAAGCGCCTTTCCGTCTCGGGGCGGGACACGCTCGCGGTGTTCGGGCAGGGGCCCGTGGGCCTCAGCGCCACGCTGCTCGGCAGGGTGATGGGCGCGCGCGTGATCGCGGTGGACACGGCACCCGAGCGTCTCAAGCTCGCGACGGACTTCGGCGCGGACGTGATCGTGAACGCCAAGAGCACCGACCCCGTGGCGACGATCCGCGAGCTCACCCGCGGCGAGGGCGTCGAGGCGTCCATGGACTGCACGGGCAACCCGGACGCGCGCGTGGCCGCCGTGCGGTGCGTCGCGACGTGGGGCCGCGTCGCCTTCGTCGGGGAGGGCAACACGACGACCTTCGACATCAGCCAGGACATGATCCGCAAGCAGCTCACGATCCACGCCTCGTGGACCTTCTCGAGCGTGGGCCAGGAGGAGTGCGCGCGCTTCATCGCCCGGCGCAAGATCCCCCTTGGCAAGCTCATCACGCATCGCTTCGGGCTCGAGCAGGCCGACCAGGCCTACCGCCTCTTCGACACGCAAACCACCGGCAAGGGAGTCTTCACGCCATGAACGCCTCGACGCGTCGCGAATTCGTGCGGGGCGCCGTCACCAGCATGCTCCTCGCCGGGCTGCCGGCCACGGCGCTCGCCCAAGCCCGGAAGGTCAAGCCGACGGCGAGCGACGTGCTGCTCGTCGTGGACGTCCAGAACTGCTTCGTGCCGGGCGGCACCCTGCCCGTCAAGGACGGGGACCAGATCGTCCCGCTCATCAACCGGATCGCGGCGGCGTTCCAGCACGTCGTCCTCACGCAGGACTGGCACACGCCGGGTCACGCCTCGTTCGCGTCGACCTACCCCGGCAAGAAGCCGTTCGAGACGATCAGCCTCGCCTACGGCACACAGGTCCTCTGGCCGGATCACTGCGTCCAGGGCACGGCGGACTCCGACCTCCACAAGGATCTCCGGATCCCGCACGCCGAGCTGATCATCCGGAAGGGCTACCGGAAGCAGATGGACTCCTACTCGGCGTTCTTCGAGGCCGACGGCAAGACGCCGACGGGGCTCGTCGGCTATCTCCGCGAGCGCGGCTTGAAGCAGGTCTTCCTGACCGGCCTCGCAACCGACTTCTGCGTCGCGTGGTCGGCGCTCGACGCCCGCAAGGCCGGCTTCGCGGCCCTCGTCGTCGAGGATGCCACGCGCGGCATCGACGCCGGCGGCTCGCTGGCCAAGGCGTGGCAGGACATGCTCGGCGCCGGGGTCAAGCGCATCCAGTCCACGGACCTCGAGATCTGACCGCAGCCGGCCTCCCGCGCCGCGCGCGACGGGCAGCGATCGCATGCTGATCCGCGGCGGGACGGTCATCGACCCGGCGCAGGGACTCCACGCCGTGCGCGACGTCGTCGTCCGCGACCGGCGCGTCACCGCGCTCGGCGAGCGCCCGACGCCCGCTCCCGGCGAGGAGGTCGTCGACGCGCACGGGCTCCTCGTCGTCCCCGGGCTCATCGACCTCCACGTCCACGTCTTCTACGGCGCCTCGCACTACGGCATCGAGCCCGACCCCCACTGCCTCGCCACGGGCACCACGACGGTCGTGGACGCGGGCAGCGCCGGCGCCTTCACCTTCACGGCCTTCCGGCGGTACGTCATCGAGGTGTCGCGGACCCGCATCCTGCCATTCCTCAACATCGGCGCGACCGGGATGCTGAGCGCCGACGTGGGCGAGCTGGAGGACGTTCGCTTCATCGACAAGGCGAGGGCGCTCCAGACGATCGAGGCGCACCGCGACCTCATCCGCGGGGTGAAGGTGCGGCTCTCGCGCCAGCAGGTGGGCGCCAACGCCGGCGTGGCGCTCGCCACCGCGCTCGAGACCGCCGCGGCGGCGCGCCTGCCGCTCATGGTCCACGTCGGCGACACGCCGATTCCCCTCGACGACATCCTGCGCGAGCTCCGGCCCGGCGACGTCCTCACCCACTGCTTCCACGGCCGTGAGCAGGGCGTGCTCGACGCGCGCGGTCGCGTGCGGGCCGAGGCGCGGCGGGCGGTGGGGCGCGGCGTGCACTTCGACGTCGGCCACGGCGTGGGGAGCTTCAGCTTCGCGGTGGCCCGCGGCGCGCTCGCCCAGGACCTGCGCCCCGCCACGATCTCGAGCGACCTCCACGTCTACAACGTCCACGGGCCCGTCTTCGACCTCGCCACGACCATGTCGAAGTTCCTGGCGCTCGGCGTCTCGCTCGACGACGTCGTGCGCATGACGACCGCGGCGCCGGCGCAGGCGCTCGGGGTGCCTGGCGAGCTGGGAACGCTCGCGCCCGGGGCCGCGGGCGACGCGACGCTGCTCCGGCTCGAGGAGGGCGCGTTCCCCCTCGCCGACGCGACCGGCGAGACGCTCGTGGCCGGCGCCCGGCTCGTGCCGCTCGCGGTCGTCAAGGGCGGCGTGGCGCGCGCCGCCTCGCTGCAGCAGCCGCGGCTGCCGCCGGTCCCGGTGAGCAGGCCGTACGGATGAGCTTGACAAGCCGGAGACGTCGACCGAGAGTCTCCTGACACCCGAACCCGCTCGCGGAGGTGGCGCATGACGTTCGGACGGCTCGTCTCGAGAGGGATCATCCTCGCGCTCCTGGCCGTGGTCCTCCTCGGCGGCCCTGCCCTCGCCGCCGACGCGCCGAAGCGGGGCGGCGTGCTCAGGGTCGGCAACCTCGGCGAGCCGCCCGCGCTCGACGCCCACTGGACGACCGCCAGCATCACCGAGACGCTGACCAACCACCTCTACGAGGGGCTCTACAGCCTCGACGCGAGCAACCGCCCAATCCCGATGCTGGCGGAGGGCCACACGGTGAGCCGGGACGGTCTCACCTACACCTTCAAGCTCCGCCAGGGCGTCAAGTTCCACAACGGCAAGGAGATGACCTCCGAGGACGTCGTCGCGTCGCTCGCGCGCTGGGGCAAGCAGTCGATCTACGGCAAGGCGCTCTTCGCCCAGGTGGTCGAGTGGAAGGCGGTGGACAAGTACACCGCCGAGATGAAGCTCAAGGAGAAGTCGGCGATCGTCCTGATCTCGCTCGCGGTACCCAACAACTTCGGCGCCATCTACCCGAAGGAGATCGCCGAAAAGTTCCCGCCCGAGATCAAGGTCACCGAGTACGTCGGCACGGGCCCGTTCAAGCTCGCCGAGTGGAAGCCGGACCAGTACATCCGCATGGTGCGCTTCGACGACTACAAGGCGCGGAACGAGAAGCCGAACGGGTACGGCGGCGGCAAGACCGCCCACCTCGACGAAATCCGCTGGATCCCGGTGCCCGAGGTCGCGACCCGCGTGGCGCAGGTGGAGACGGGCGAGCTCGAGTTCGCCGACGACCTGAACCTCGACGCCTACGACCGCCTCACGAAGAATCCGAACGTCCGCCCGCTCGTCTCGAAGCCCTACTACTGGCTCGTCGCGGTCTTCAACAAGAAGGAAGGCCTGATGACGAACCAGAAGCTGCGGCAGGCGTGGCAGGCCGCGCTCGACATCGAGCCCATCATGAAGAACGTGGCCGGCGGCAAGGCGGAGTTCTACCGGATGGACTCGAGCCTCGCCCCGGTCGAGATCACCGCGTGGCACACGAAGCTCGCGGGGCTGCCCTGGAACGAGCGCAACCGGGACAAGGCGCGAAGGCTCCTGCAGGAGGCCGGCTACAAGAAGGAGCCGATCCGCTTCATGACGACGCAGGAGTACAAGTGGATGTACGATTTCGCGCTGCTGACGAAGCAGCAGCTCGAGGACGCCGGGTTCACCATCGACCTGCAGGTGGTGGACTGGGCGACGCTGGTGAAGCGTCGGAACAACTCGAAGGAGTACGACGTCTTCACGACGGGGATGGGCGCCTTCTACGACCCGACGCACCACATCTATCTGACCGCGAGCTGGCCGGGCTGGACGACCGACGAGGATATTTTGAGATTGCAGGCGGAGCTGGCGCGGGAGACCGACCCGAAGAAGCGCATGACCCTGTGGGAGCAGCAGACCCGGCAGTTCTACGAGAAGGTCCCGGTCATCCGGTACGGCGACCTGTTCGGGCTCCGCGGCATCCGCAACACGGTCAAGGGCTTCAACGAGAAGACGGAGCGGATCCGCTTCTACAACGTGTGGCTCGAACAATAACCGAATGAGGTGACGGCCTACCTCGTCCGGAGGATCCTGGCGCTCGTTCCGGTCCTGGCGGTGGTCGTCACCGTCGTCTTTCTGCTGATCCACCTGATTCCCGGCGATCCTGTGAGCGTCATGCTGGGGCCGGACGCGACGCCCGCGCAGATCCAGGCGACCCGGCAGGCGCTCGGGCTCGATCGGCCGCTCCCCGAGCAGCTGCTGAAATTCTACGCGCGCATGCTGCGGGGCGACCTCGGCCAGTCGTACTTCCTCGACCGGCCCGTCACGACGGCGCTCCTCGAGCGCGCCGAGCCGACCCTGGTCCTGACGGTCTCGGCCCTGCTCGTCGCCGTCGTGATCGGCGTGCCCTCGGGCATCGTCGCGGCGGCGCGCCCCGGCTCGCTCTGGGACCGGTTCCTGATGCTGAGCGCGCTGCTCGGCGTGTGCGTGCCGGGCTTCTGGCTCTCCTTGAACTTCATCTACCTCTTCGCCGTCCGCCTGGGCTGGCTGCCGGCCGCGGGCTACGCCTCGCTCCTCGTGGATCCTCTGGCCGCGCTCCGCTACATGGTGCTCCCCGCGGTCTCGCTCGGCTTCAGCCAGTCGGCGCTGATCGCGCGCATCAGCCGCTCGTGCATGCTCGAGGCCCTCCAGCAGGACTACATCCGCACCGCGCGCGCCAAGGGGCTCTCGCAGGGGACGGTCACCTGGATCCACGCCTTCCGCAACGCCCTCGTGCCCGTGGTGACGGTGATCGGCATCACAACGGCGATCCTGATCGGCGGCGCCGTCGTCACGGAGATCGTCTTCAACATCCCGGGCCTCGGCCGGCTGATCATCTCGGCCGTCTTCCGCCGCGACTATCCCGTGGTGCAGGGCGTGATCCTCGTGACGGCGACGGCCTACGTGCTGATCAACCTCGTCGTCGACGTCCTCTACGTCTTCATCGACCCTCGGATCCGCTATGAGTGAGGCGCCGCGGCGCTCCTGGTCCCGCCGCCTCCTGTCGAACCGGAACGTCGTCGCGGGGCTCCTGATCCTCACGGTCGTGGTCGCCGCGGCGCTCGCGGCCGATCTGGTCTCGACCCACGACCCCCGACGGCTCGACCCGCCCAGCCGGCTCAGCCCCCCGAGCGCCGCGCACTACCTCGGCACCGACGAGTTCGGGCGTGACGTCTGGAGTCTGGTGATCCACGGGAGCCGCGTCTCGCTGGCGGTCGGCCTGACGACGATGCTCCTCACCTCCCTCGGCGGGATCCTGATCGGCCTGGTCGCGGGCTACTACCGGCGGCTCGACCTGCCGCTGATGCGCGTCATGGACGGCCTCATGGCGTTCCCGGCGATCCTGCTCGCGATCGCGCTCATGGCGGCGCGCGGCCCGGGCGTCTGGAACGTGATCTTCGCCTTGTCGGTCGTGTACACGCCGCGGACCGCGCTGTTGATCCGGAGCACGGTCCTCTCGATCCGCGAGACGGACTACGTGCAGGCGGCGCGGGCGCTCGGGCGCCGCGACCTCGGCGTCGCCGTCCGCCACATCCTGCCCAACTGCGTGGGGCCGCTGCTCGTCCAGGGCAGCTTCATCTTCGCCTACGCGATCCTGGCGGAAGCGATCCTGGGCTTCCTCGGTGTGGGCGTGCCGCCCTACGTGCCGTCGTGGGGCAACGTGATCGCCAGCGGCAAGAACGTGATCCGCGAGGCCTTCTGGGTGAGCCTCTTCCCCGGCGTGGCGCTGACGCTCTCCGGGCTCAGCTTGAACCTCCTGGGCGACGGGCTCCGTGACACGCTCGACCCCCGGCTGCGCGTCCCGTAGCGCCCGAATCCTTTATTGACTTAATTGTTTATCGGATAGAGGATTGACCCGCGGAGGGAGATGAAGGAATGGCGACGGGCGGCAAGGGCGCGACCCGCTGGACCGCCGAGGCCGTGCGGGTGCTCGATCTGCTGAACTCGCTCGGCACCACGATCTTCCGCCAGCTCGTCTGGCAGAAGGCGGCGGACCTCACGTTCGCGCAGTCGCAGGTGCTCTTCTACGTCGCCGAGCACCCGGCCTGCCACATGGGCGACGTCGCCAAGGCCTTCGGCGTCACCCTGCCCGCCGTCACCCACATCGTGGACCGCCTCGAGCAGAAGGAGCTCCTGGTCCGCGGCGACCACCCCGCGGATCGCCGCATCTACGTCCTCGAGCTCACGCGGACGGGCAGGGCCCTCGCCGAGGAGCTGCAGGCGCTGCGCGTGCGTGGCCTGGAGCGCGTGCTGGCGCGCATGTCGGTCGACAACCGGCGGCGGCTCGTCGTCGGGCTCGAGGCGCTGGTCGACGCCGCGCCGCAGGCACCCGACGTCGAGGCGAAGCCCGTCGGCGCCGGGCGGGGCAAGCGATGAGCGACGCGCGCCTGTCTCAGGCCACCCACGGTGCACGCCGGCCTCGCGGACCTCGCTACCAAATGAGGCCGCGCCTCCGGGCCGCGGGCGCCGCCTTCACGCTCGCCGCGAGTCTCCTCCTCGCCGGGTGCTCGGAGGACGCGACGGGCAAGCCCTCGCGCGCCCCGGCGCCGCCGGCCGTGCCCGTGACCGCCGCCGACGCCCTCGAGAAGAGCGTGCCGCTCCAGCTCGCGGCCGTCGGCAACGCGATGGCCTACACGTCCGTGGCCATCAAGTCGCAGGTCTCGGGCCAGATCGTCCAGGTGCACTTCAAGGAAGGTCAGGACGTTGCCAAGGGCGAGCTGCTCTTCACCATCGACCCGCGGCCCTTCGAGGCGGCGCTGCGCCAGGCCGAGGCGGCGCTGGTCCAGCGCCAGGCCGAGGGCCAGCAGGCGGTCGCGAACCTCGAGCGCGACACCGCGCAGCTCGCGAACGCGCGGGTGCAGGAGCGCCGCTACCGGGAGCTGGTCGAGCGAGAGCTCGTCGCCCGCGAGCAGTACGACCAGTTCCAGACAAGCCTGGCGACGATGGAGGCGACGGTGCAGGCCGACCACGCGGCGGTCGCGAACGCGCAGGCCTCGGCCCGGGCGGCGCAGGCGCTCGTGGACAATGCCAAGCTCCAACTCGCGTACACGACCATCCAGGCGCCGATCGACGGGCGCACCGGGAACGTCATGGTCCAGGTCGGCAACGTCGTGAAGGGGAACGACGACAGCCCGATCGTCGTGATCAACCAGGTCCATCCGATCTACGTCTCGTTCTCCGTCCCCGAGCAGCACCTCGGCGACATCAAGAAGTACCGCGCCGAAGGCTCGCTCCGGGTGGAGGTGCGACCGCCGCACCAGACGCAGACGCTGGCCACCGGCGCGCTCACCTTCATCAACAACGCGGTGGACCAGACGACGGCGACCATCCAGCTCAAGGCGACGTTCCCCAACACGGACAACGCGCTCTGGCCCGGCCAGTTCGTCGACGTGGTGCTGACACTCACGAGCCGCGCCGCGATCGTCGTGCCCTCGCAGGCGATCCAGGCCGGCCAGCAGGGCCCGTTCCTCTTCGTCGTGAAGGCCGACCAGACGGTGGAGTCGCGCCCAGTCGTCGTCGGCACGCGCCTCGGGGCCGAGACGATCGTCGAGCAGGGCCTCCGCGCGGGCGAGCGCGTCGTCACCGACGGTCAACTCCGACTGGTGCCGGGCGCCCGGGTCGAGATCAAGCCGGTCAAGCCCTCATGAGCCCCACGCTCTTCATCCGGCGGCCGGTCCTGACGACGCTGCTGATGGCCGCGATCCTGCTGTTCGGGATCATGGGCTTCCGGCTCCTGCCCGTGAGCGACCTGCCCAACGTGGACTTTCCGACGATCCAGGTCGCGGCCGCGCTCCCCGGCGCGAGCCCCGAGACGATGGCCTCCGCGGTGGCGACGCCGCTCGAGAAGCAGTTCACCACGATCGCGGGCATCGACTCGATGACGTCGTCGAGCGCCCTCGGGCTCACTCAGATCACGATCCAGTTCACGCTCGACCGGAGCATCGACGCGGCCGCCCAGGACGTGCAGGCGGCGATCACGAAGGCGGCGCCGCTCCTGCCGCCGAGCATGCCGACGCCACCCGTCTATCAAAAGGTGAACCCCGCGGACCAGCCCGTGATCTACCTCTCGCTCAGCTCGCCGACGCTGCCGCTCTACACGGTCGACGAGTACGCGCAGACCAACATGGCCCAGCGCATCTCGACGATCAGCGGCGTGGCGCAGGTCCAGGTGTTCGGCTCCCAGAAGTACGCCGTCCGCGTCCAGCTCGACCCGCGCGCGCTCACCACGCGGGGCATCGGCATCGACGAGGTCGAGCAGGCGCTCGCGCGCAGCAACGTCAACCTACCGACCGGGACGCTGTACGGCACCCATCAGATGTTCAACGTCCAGGCCACGGGCCAGCTCCAGAACGCCGCCGCCTTCCGTCCGCTCATCGTGGCGTACCGCAACGGCTCGCCCGTCAGGCTCGAGGAGCTGGGACGCGTGATCGACAGCGTGCAGACCGACAAGGTGGCCAGCTGGTACAACGACGAGCGTGCGGTGATCCTCGCCGTCCAGCGCCAGCCGGGCACGAACACCGTCGAGGTCGTCGACGCGATCCGCGCGCTGCTGCCGCGCTTCCGCCAGGAGCTGCCGGCGTCCGTGAACCTGAACGTCCTCTACGACCGCTCGGTGGCGATCCGCGAGTCCGTCCACGACGTCGAGTTCACCCTCCTGCTGTCGATCGTCCTCGTCGTCCTGGTGATCTTCCTGTTCCTGCGCAATGTGTCGGCGACGATCATCCCGAGCCTCGCCGTCCCGCTCTCGATCATCGGCACCTTCGCGGTCATGTACCTGCTCGGATACACGATCGACATCATCTCGCTGATGGCGCTGACCCTCTGCGTCGGCTTCGTCGTGGACGACGCGGTCGTGATGCTCGAGAACATCGTCCGTCACATGGAGGAGGGCAAGGGCCGCCTCGAGGCCGCGCTGGTCGGGGCCAAGGAGATCGGCTTCACGATCCTCTCGATGACACTCTCGCTGGCGGCGGTGTTCATCCCCGTGCTGTTCATGGGCGGCGTCGTCGGCCGGCTGCTCCACGAGTTCGCGGTGGTGATCACGGCCGCGGTCCTCGTGTCGGGCTTCGTCTCGCTGACGCTCACGCCCATGGCGTGCAGCCGGTTCCTCCGGCCGCCGGGCCAGTCGCATGGACGTCTCTACACGGTCTCCGAGCGCTTCTTCGACGGCATGCTCCGCACGTACGATCACAGCTTGCTGTGGGTGCTGCGGCACCGGCGCGTGACGATGGTCGTGATGCTCCTGACCTTCGTGGTGACCGCCTGGCTCTTCGTGGTCATCCCGAAGGGTTTCATCCCGACCGAGGACACCGGCCAGATCTTCGCGTTCACCGAGGCGGCCCAGGACATCTCGTTCGACGCGATGAAGGAGAAGCAGCGGGCGGCGGCCGCGATCGTCCTGCAGCAGCCCTACATCGACCAGATCATGTCGTCGATCGGTGCCTCCACGATCAACGTCGTGCCGAACACCGGGCGCATCTTCATGCGGCTCAAGCCGCGCGACCAGCGGCCGCCGGCCGACAAGATCATCGACGACCTTCGACCCAAGCTCGCGACGGTGCCCGGGCTCAGGGTGTACCCGCAGAACCTTCCGACCATCAGGATCGGCGGCAACCTCACCAAGGCGCTGTACCAATACACGCTGCAGGCCCCGGACCTCCAGGAGCTGTACCGCTGGGCGCCGATCCTCTTCGACAAGATGCGGACGCTTCCGGGCTTCACCGACGTGAACACCGACCTCCAGATCACGAGCCCGCAGATCACCGTGGACATCGACCGCGACCGCGCCTCGGCGCTCGGCGTCACCGCCGACCAGATCGAGAGCGCCCTCTACGACGCCTACGGCTCGCGCCAGGTCTCGACGATCTACACGCCGACGAACCAGTACTGGGTCATCATGGAGCTGGACCCCAAGTACCAGCGCGACCCCACCGAGCTGTCGCTGCTCTACGTCCGCTCGCAGTCGGGTAGGCTGGTGCCGCTCTCCTCGGTGGCGCGTCTCAGGCCCACCGTCGGGCCCCTGACGATCACGCACCTGGGCCAGCTCCCGGCGGTGACGATCTCGTTCAACCTGAAGCCCGGCGTCTCGCTCAGCGAGGCGGTGGCGGAGGTCGAGAAGGTCCAGCGGGAGCTCCGGCTGCCGGCCACGATCATCGGCAGCTTCCAGGGCACCGCACAGGCGTTCCAGGCCTCGCTGAAGGGCCAGGGGTTCCTGCTCGTCGTCACGATCCTGGTGATCTATCTGGTGCTGGGCATCCTCTACGAGAGCTTCATCCACCCGCTCACGATCCTCTCGGGGCTGCCGTCGGCCGGCGTCGGCGCGCTCCTCACGCTCATGCTCTTCGGCATGGAGCTGAACGTCTACGGCTTCGTCGGGATCATCATGCTGGTGGGCATCGTGAAGAAGAACGCGATCATGATGATCGACTTCGCGCTCGAGGCCGAGCGCGCGGGTGCCACGCCGCGAGACGCGATCTACAAAGGCTGCCTGCTCCGGTTCCGGCCGATCATGATGACGACGATGGCGGCACTGCTCGGCACGCTCCCGATCGCGCTCGGCATCGGCGCGGGCGCCGACGCGCGCCGCGCGCTGGGGCTCGCGGTCGTGGGCGGCCTGCTCCTCTCGCAGCTCCTGACCCTCTACATCACGCCCGTGCTCTACATCTACATGGAGTCGGCGCAGAAACGCGTGGACGCGCTGCGCGAGCGGCTCGCGCTCCGCACGCGACGCGCCGCGACCAGCTAGCGCCGCGGCTCAGGGCAGCACGGGGACGCGCGCCACCTCGGGATCGATCCGTCCGGTCAGCGCGTGGAGGAACGCGACGAGGTCCGCCTGTTCCCCGGCGGAGAGACTGAGCGGCCGGATATCCTGGGAGAGCCACGGGTTCTTCACGCCGCCCCGGTTGTAGAAGGCGACGACATCCTCCAGGGTCTTCTCGCTGCCATCGTGCATGTAAGGACCGCGTCGATCCACGTCCCGGAGCGTCGGCGTCTTGAACGCGCCCTTGTCCGCCTCATGCCGAGTCACGGTGTAGCGTCCGAGATCAGGATTCGCCGCGGCCATTCCGACGCCGATGTTGCGATAGCCCTCGTCGGTGAAGTTGAAGCCGGCGTGGCACGCGACGCAGCGCGCCTTGCCCTCGAACAGCGTGAGCCCGCGCTGCGCCACCGGCGAAAGCGCCGTCTTGTCCCCGGCACGGAATCGGTCGTACGGCGAGTCGCCGGAGACGATCGTCCGGACGAAGCTCGCGATCGCCTTGGCAACCCCCTCCGGGTTGAGCTCGGTCCCGAAGACCGCGTGGAACTCCGCCTGATAGGCCGGGATCGCGCCGAGGTTCTTCACGACCATCTCATCGGTCCGGTTGCTGTCCTTGAGCGCCTGCTCTTCGAGCGAGGCTCTGAGACCCGTCCAGAGCTGGCGGTCGCTGAAGAGGCGGTTGACGAGCGTCGGGGCGTGCCGCGGCGTCGGCACGCCTTTGAAGCTGATCGAGAACTGGCGCGGGTCGCTCCACCCGTGCTCCGGCGGGTGACAGCTCACGCAGGCCACGGTGCCGTTCGCCGACCACCGCTTGTCCCAGAAGAACTTCTTGCCGAGCGCGACCTTCGCCGCCGTCGTGGGATTGTCGTCGGGGATGTACGCGGAGCCCGCGTCGAGGCCGAGCGGCAGCGGGGGGCTGTCCTGGGCGAGGACGGCGCCAGCGGCGAGGAGTAGGACCGCGAGTGCGAGACAGCCGGCTGCGCGCCAGATTCGCATCGAGCACCTCCGAGGATCAGGAGAAGGTCCCGCGCACACCCGAACTCTAGATGCCGCGCCACGGCGAGTCAACGGGACCCCCGCCGGGCCGGCGTGGACTAATCGAGCGGCGGGCGGCGCGGCGCCCACGGCCGCGCGGCCTCGAACGCGGCGGAGGCCTGGAGCACGGTGAGGTCGGCGAAGAGGCGGCCCACGAGCTGGAGTCCGACGGGCAGGCCGCCCGGTGTCATGCCAGCGGGCACGGTCGCGGCCGGCTGACCGGTGAAGTTGAACGGATAGCTGAACGACGCCCAGGCGAGCCAGTCCCAGGCGTGCTGGGGCCAGCGCTCGGGGTTCAGCCGCCCGACGGGGAACGCGGCGACCGAGGTCGTCGGCGTCAGCAGGAGCGCGTACTTCTCGAAGAGCGGGCGCACGCTGTCCCAGGACGCCAGTTTCCGCCCGCGTGCCTCGATGTAGTCCCTGGCCGTGTAACGCAGGCCGTCCTCGATGCAGGCGACGAGACCGGGATCCATGCGCTCGCGCCATCTCGGGAGATGCTGCGCATAGCTGCCGGCCGCGTGGGCGCTCCAGAGACACCGGATCAGCTCGTGCGAGTCGGCGAAGCCCGGCTTGACCTCCTCGACGACGCAGCCGAGCTCCTCGAAGACGCGCGCCGCCGCCTCGACGACTGACGCGACCTCGGGGTCCACGCGCAGCCCGCCGAGGTCCGGGCTCCACGCGACCCGGAGGCCCTTGACGCCCGTCCGCAGGCGGCCGACGTAGTCGTCGGGCGCGGCGTCGAGCGCCGTGCGGTCCCACGCGTCCGGCCCCGCCATGACGGCGAGCATCAGCGCGGCGTCGGCGACCGTGCGCGTCATCGGCCCCACGTGCGAGGTGTAGTCGTTGTTGGAGATGGGCCACATCGGGACGCGCCCGTACGATGGCTTGAGCCCGTAGATGCCGCAGAACCCCGACGGGATGCGGATCGAGCCGGCGCCGTCCGACCCCTGGTGGAGGGGGCCGAGCCCCGCGGCCGCCGCGGCGCCCGCCCCCGCGCTCGAGCCGCCGGTGGTCATCCCGGGGTTCCAGGGATTGCGCGAGATGCCCGTGAGGGGGCTGTCGCCGATCGCCTTCCAGCCGAACTCGGGCGTGGTCGTCTTGCCGAGCAGGACCCCGCCGGCCTCGAGCAGCCGCCGCACGAAGGGCGCGTCCACGTCGGGCACCCGCTCGGCGAAGATGCACGACCCGGACATCGTCCGGACGCCCTTCGTGAAGGCGAGGTCCTTGATGGTGAACGGGATGCCGTGGAGCGGGCCGAGGGCGCGGCCCCGCATCACGGCGTCCTCGGCCTCGCGCGCCGCCGCGAGTGCCTGCTCGGCGGTGAGCGTGCAGACGGCGTTGAGCGTCGGGTTCAGGCGCTCGATGCGCGCGAGGACCGCGCGCGTCAGCTCCACGGGCGAGACCTTCTTCGCGCGGATGAGCCCCGCGAGCTCGGTGGCCGGCGTGTAGCAGAGCTCGGTCGCGGTCGCGTCGGTCATTTGTAGCGGGGTCCGCGAGGCCGGCGCGAACCGTGGGTGGCCTGAGACAGGCGCGCGTCGGTCATTTGTAGCGGGGTCCGCGAGGCCGGCGCGAACCGTGGGTGGCCTGAGACAGGCGCGCGTCGCTCATCGCTTCGAGATGAGGAACCGGCCGAGGGCCAGGTGCGGGAGCCCCGAGCGCTCGAACGTGTCGAGCGCGTCCGCGGGCGAGCAGACGAGCGGCTCGCCGTGCAGGTTGAACGAGGTGTTGAGCACGGCGCCGATCCCCGTCCGCGCCTCGAACTCGCGGAGCACACGGTGGTAGCCGGGGTTCCACGCCTCGTCCACGATGTGGGCGCGCGCCGTCGCATCGTGCGGGTGGATGGCGGCGACGATCTCGTCGCGGCGCTTCGGGTTCGTCGGGAAGGCGAGCATCATGTACGGCGAGGCGAGCCCCTTCGGGTTCACGAGGTAGTCGGCCTCGCGCTCGCGCAGCACCGAGGGCGCGAAGGGCATCCAGAAGTCGCGGTTCTTGATCATCCGGTTGATGAGGCCGACCACCCGGTGGTCGGCGGGGTTCGCGAGGATGGAGCGGTTGCCGAGGGCGCGCGCGCCGAACTCCATGCGTCCCGCGCAGCGCGCGACGACGCCGTCGGCGACGAGCAGCTCGGCGATCTTCTCCTCCAGGCGCGCGGGCTCGCTGACGCGGTGGCGCGCGGCGACGTCGCGCTCGCGGATGGCTTCTTCGGCCTCGGCGTCGTCCAGCGAGGGTCCGAGGTACGCGGGGCCGAAGGGCCGGGGCGCGGGCGCCGTCCCCCGCGCCGCGCACAGCTCCAGGTAGCCGAGGTACGCGGCGCCGACGGCGTTCGACTCGTCGCCGCACGACGGGAACACGAAGAGGTCCGACACCCAGGGCTCCTCGGCGAGCAGCATGTTCGCCTTCACGTTCATGAACACGCCGCCCCCCAGGGCGAGGCGCTCGACCCCGTAACGCTCGCGCGCGAGCCGCACCCAGCGGAGGAGCGCCTCCTCGAGGAGGCGCTGGGCGCCGCCGGCGATCGCGTCGAAGCGGAGGCCCAGGGTTGCCTCGAGGACCGCTCGGTAGAGCGGCCCGCGCGTGCGCCACTCGAAGCGGCACGGCTCGCCCGGAGCGAAGTCGAAGGTCTCGCGGAGCGCCGAGAGCGCCTGCTCGGCGCCGCCGGCGGGCGCGTAGGGCGCGAGCCCCATCACCTTGTACTCGTGCTCGCCGGGCTTCATGCCGAGGAGCAGCGTCACGAGCGTGTAGAAGGAGCCGAGCGAGCCCGGGCCGCTCCGGGTCGCCTCGCGGCGCTCGAGGGTCGTGGCGCGTGCGGTCGAGACCGTGGCGCAGAGGCCGTCGCCGGAGTTGTCGTTGGTGAGGACGAGCGCCTCCCGGCCGCCGAACGGCGAGCCGAAGTACGCGGCCGCCGCGTGGCAGGCGTGGTGGTCCACGATCCTGACGCGCTCGGCGGCGAGCCCGAGGTGGCCCGTGACGTGGGCGCGGCGCTCTTCGTCGGCGAGCGGCGCCTTGCCAGGGGCCGGGTCGAGGAGGCCGAGCCGGGCGCCGAGCTTGCGCGCGCGCCCGGTGAGGCCGCGCCGCGGCGTCTCGAGGCCGACGCCGTAGTAGCGGCGCCGATAGGCCTCGTCGCGCATGACACGGTTCATCCACTCGTAGGTGGGGATGCGCGTGCCCGCGAGAACGACGAGGTCGAGCGCGCCGCGGTCGAGGTGGAGCTCGCGCAGGAGCGCGTCGGTCGCGCGCCGCGGATAGCCCGCGTCGTTCTTCAGCCGCGAGAAGCGCTCCTCGGAGGCGCAGCCGACGATCTGGCCGTCGCGCAGGACCGCGGCCGTCGCGCAATGGGTCTCGCTGATCCCCAGGACGAGCATCTGCGACGATGATAGCAGCAAACGCCCTACCTCCTGCCGGGGACGAGGGCGAGCGAGCACGCCTGGAGCACGAGCGCCGCCCCGACCGCCGCGGTGAACCCGAGGACCATGCCGGCCCGGTCCAGCAGGGCCGCGAGCACGGCAAAGAACCCGGCGAACGAGAACAGCCCGAGCAGCAGGCCGCCCAGCACCTGGACCGCCGGGCCCGGTCCCTCCTGCCGGTGGGCAAAGACCGTGAGGATCGCGGCATAGAGCGGAAACGTCGCCAGCAAGCCGGCGAGCCGCGGGCCGAGGGCGGGCGCCGCCCCGGTGAGCAGGAGCACCAGGCCGGTCGTCACCGCCATACGCACGGGGATGTCCCAGCGCGGCGGCGGCGCCGCGACGCCGCGCGGGGCGCCGCCGGGGATGAGGCGGAACGCGAGGGCGAGCGCGGCGACGACGGCCGGAAGGAGCCACGCGATTCCGAGCGGAAGGTGCTGGAGCGCGAGGGCGGCCGCGGCGAACGCGAGGCAGCTCGACCCGAGCGCGAGCGGCCAGGGGCCTCGCGCCACGAGGCGTCCGTACGCGAGGCAGAACGCGGCCTCCGCGAGCGCCCCGGCGAGCGAGCCGACGGCCGCGGCGCGCGCGAACGCCACGCCCTGCTCCCACGCCAGGAAGAAGACGACGGGGCCCGACGTGAGGGGCAGCCCGACGAGCCACCCGCTCAGGCCGTGGCCCCAGCGGCGACCGGCGAGGCTCGCCGCGCCGATGAGCGCCGGCGTCAGAACGAGCTTGAGGGAAAGACTGTCCAGGGAGGCCTAGCCGCGGATGGTCTTCATGACGTCCTCGTTCCGGAAGACGTCGTGGGGGTTCCCCTGGAAGATGATCTCGCCCCGGTCGATCGCGTAGAGGCGGTCCGCCACGCGCGTCGCGTTGACCAGGTTCGACTCGGCGATGAGGAGCGAGATGCCCATCGCCTTGATCGCCCGCACCGCCTCGATGAAGCGCGTGACGACGACCGGGGCGAGGCCCTCGAACGGCTCGTCGAGGAGAAGGATGGACGGGGCGAGCGTCATCGCGCGCGTGATCGCGACCATCTTCTTCTGGCCGCCGGAGAGGTGGAGCCCCCGGCGCGTCATGAAGCCCTTCACCTCGGGGAAGATGGCGAACACGCGGGCGTCGCCGGCCGCCGCCGCGCCCCGCGGGGCGAGCCCCGCGGTGATCTGGAAATTCTCCTCGACCGAGAGGTCCGGAAAGATGCCGCAGTCCTCGGGCGCGTAGCCGATGCCGAGCAGCGCCCGCCGGTGGGTGGGCAGGCGCGTGATGTCCCGCTCGCGGAAGGCGATGCGGCCCGAGCGCACCGGCAGGAGCCCCATGATGCTGTCGATCGTCGTCGTCTTCCCCGCGCCGTTCCGCCCGACCAGGCAGACCGCCTCGCCGGCCCCGACCCGGAGGGAGACGTCGCGCAGGATCTGGGCCGGGCCCCGGAAGGTGTTGAGACGCGCGACCTCGAGCATCGTCGCCCCGGGGTCCGTCATGGTGCGCCCGTGGTCCCGATGAGCGTGGTGATGACGGTCTCGTTGCGCCGGATCTCGTCGGGCGTCCCGTCGGCGAGGATGGTCCCCTGGTGCATCGCGACGATCCGGTCCGAGTAGTTGAAGACGACGTCCATGTCGTGCTCGATGATCGCCGCCGAGATGCCCGTCGAGCGGACGACGGAGGTGACCGTGTCCATGATCGGCGCCTTCTCGCGCGTAGAGACGCCGCTCGTCGGCTCGTCGAGGAAGAGGAGCTTCGGGCGTAGCGCGTACGCGACGGCCACGTCGAGCAGCTTCCGCTCCCCCTGCGAGATGCCGCCCGCGAGCATCCGTGCCTTGGCCTCGAGGCCGAACAGGCGCAGGATCTCGCGCGCCTCGTCCCAGACGGCGGAGTCGGCGCTGGCGAACGTGGCGAGGTGCGTGGTCTTGCCCTCGCGCGAGAAGATCGTGAGCGCGACGTTGTCGAGCGCGGAGAGCTGGTCGAACAGGTTCACGAGCTGGAAGCTCCGCGCGATGCCCGCCTTGATGCGTCCGTGCACGGACTCGTGCGTCACGTCCCGGTCGCGGAACAGGATCCGGCCCCCGTCCGGCCTGATGAGGCCGGAGATCAGATTGACGAGCGTGGTCTTCCCGGCGCCGTTCGAGCCGATCAGGGCGAGGACCTCGCTCGGCTTCACGCTGAAGTCCACGTGGTCCACGGCGTGCGTGTCGCCGAACCACTTCACGAGGTCCTTCGTGACCAGGAGGCTCATGGACGGCTCCGCCGGAACCGCGCCAGGAGCTTCCCGGCGCTCCCCACGATGCCGGTGGGCAACGAGAGGACCAGCGCCACTAGCACCGCGCCGAGCAGCAGCTGCCAGTACACCGTGTAGCCCACGGCGTAGGTCTTGAGGTAGTTGAACACGATCGCGCCGATGACGGGGCCGGCGAACGAGCGGAAGCCGCCGAGCACCGTCATGAACACGAGCTCACCCGAGAACGTCCAGTGCATGATGTCGGGCGTCGTGAGCCCGTTGAGCGGCACCCAGAGCGCGCCGGCCAGGCCCGTGAAGACCCCCGAGACGAGGAACGCCACCCAGCGATACCGCCAGATCCGGACCCCCACGAACTCGGCGCGGGTCTCGTTGTCACGGATGGCCTGGAGCGCCATGCCGAACGGCGAGTTGACGATGACCCACATGAGCGTGACGCAGGCGCAGAACACGATCAGCACGTAGTAGTAATAGGCGTGTGACATGAAGGCGGTTTTGTCCCCGGCGCCCGTCACCAGCCCGCCGAAGAGCGCGGGCGTCGGCACCCGGAGCCCGTCGGTCCCGCCCGTCACCCAGAAGAACTTGAAGGCGAGCGACCAGAGCACCTGCGAGAGGGCGAGCGTGAGGATGCCGAAGAAGATGCGCGTGTAGCGGACGCAGACGACGCCGAAGATCGCGGTGACGAGCACGGAGGCGACGATCGCGCCGACGAGGAACAGCTCCATCGAGCCGACCCTGAGGTACTTCACCATCAACGCGACCGAGTAGGCGCCCACACCGAAGTAGGCCGAGTGGCCGAACGAGAGGAGCCCCGTGTAGCCGAGGAGCAGGTTGAAGCCGAGCGCGGCGATCGCCATCACGAGGCCGTAGGCGAGGAGGATCGCCCCGTATGGCGGCGCGACCAGCGGCACGACCGCCAGCAGGACCGCGATCGGCACCGCGACGAGCAGCACCTGCGTCGACGAGCCGGCGCGGGGT
>Ga0209156_10000612_pt1 | contig 30330 bp, 33 predicted proteins | sample GraSoiAngelo_124_FD_185881 | JGI IMG/M metagenome (GOLD analysis project Ga0209156, IMG submission 185881) | Grasslands soil microbial communities from the Angelo Coastal Reserve, California, USA - 14_0927_05_20cm (SPAdes) (version 2) | ecosystem: Environmental > Terrestrial > Soil > Grasslands... | reverse complement strand
TCGGTCCTAGTGAACCTGTTCGGCGAGCCGTAGCACGTCGGCAAGGAGGAGAGCGCGGGACGACACCTCGTAGGTCATCCCGTTCTCGGTCCAACGGACGGCGCTGATGGACGTGGCCTCGACCGAGTAGTTCACCGCGTACGCGCCGTGGACTGAGAGCGCGTCCGCCGGCACGATCGCGGGCCGGACGATCGCAGGAACACCGGGAAGCATGGCGACGATCACCACGGTGGTGGAGCCGCGCATGCGGAAGGAACGGACCGTCGGCGCCGGCCGTGCCGGCCCATAGATGCCGTCGGATCGCAGCGGCTGGACTTCGACCGCGATGTCCGAGGGAAGTGCGAGATCAAGGGTGGGCGGCGGCTTCGGCTTTGCGAACGCCTGCTCGAGGATCGACGGACCGGCTTCGGCAAAGCGCGGCGTTGATCCATGGGGGAGGGCCGCGATCGCAAGAAGAGCCGCGGCGGCCACGGCCGCCGACGCGATCGACAGCATCCCTCCGAGTCGGGAAGAGATCGGCCGGTGCCCGGATCCGCCTTCGATGTCGAGGATCACGCCGACATTCTCCGCCGAGTCCTAGAAGTCGGCGATGGCACCTTCGGCCGTGGCGTATGTCCACACATCGAGCTCTGGCGCCTCGAGACCGTTCAGCGTCAGGATCGTGCCGATCTGCGAACGGTGGTCGCTTCCGTGATGCGAGAACTGAGCGAGCGGCACCCAGAGCTCCATATCCACCTTGCGCCGCTCGTCGTGGATCTTCTCATCGAAGTCGATCTCCTTTGACTTGAAGAGCTGCTCGACCGCATCCCGAACGCGGGCCAGACGCGATGCAATCTCATCAATCGATGCGGTGAGCTCCATGAAGGGCTGCGAGATCACGCCGTACGTGTTGAGATAGCCCTCGTTCGCGCGGACGATGTGCGCGAACGTCTTCTGGATCGATCCGTACGTTCCCGGGGCGGTGAGCTGAAGCTGCTCGTTGGTGAGCGAGCGGCACCGCTCGAGCAGCATCCTCGTCGCCCACACGTCGTGTCGCATCTGACGAAGCATCGGTGGCGTGCTCATCGGTCCTCCTTGGCCTCGCGGCTCGCGCCGAGCTCCATCGCGTACGGCCACACCTGCAAGTCGAGCGTCTCGAGACCGTGGGTACTGAGGATCGTATCGATCTGCGAGCGGTGATCGATCCCGTGGTACACGAACTGCGCCGCAGGTGCCCACGCGGCCATCTCGAATCGGGGCGCGCCTGCACGACGCAGAGGCGTGTCGGCGATGACGCGATCCGGATCGAGACTCCCCTTTGCGAAAAGCCGCTCCACGGCACTTGTGACGTGCGCGACGTGCGCCGCGATCACGTCCAGCGTCGCCAGGTCCTGCTCGCGTAGGGGCGGCTCGTGGAGAAGCGATCCCAATAGGCGCACGAGGTAGCCCTCCTCGGAAGCCACGATGTGCGCAAGCGTGTTGCGAATCGTCCCGTACGTGCCGGGCACCGTGAGCTCCAGCTGTTCGTCGGTGAGGGCTCGGCAACGATCGAGGAGCTTCTCGTTCGCCCAGACACCGTGCCGCATCTGGCGCAGGAGGAAGTCGGTCAAGCCTCAATCCCCATCGTTTCGTGAGATGCCGTTCGCGATGCCGTACGTCCACGCGCCGATCTTGGGCGTCTTCCGGCCGTGCGAACCGAGGATTGTCGTCGCGTGTGCGCGATGCTCGTTGCCGTGGTGCACGAGCTGCGCGAGCACGATGCCAACCGTGGTTTGGTCCTCGCCAGGGCTTATCACGCGCGCCGCATCGTCGTTCGCGGCGACGTCGATGGCGCGGGCACCGGTCAGTGCTGCGATCGCGACGAGATCGTCGAGCGTGCGTCGCTCCGTCTTGCGCACGGGGGTCCCGAGCACCTCGCCGGTCAGCAGCCGGATGTAGAACTGCTCTCCACCGACGATGTGCTGAAGGGTCCCGTACAGCGTTCCGTACGTGCCGGCCGCGCTCAGATCAAGCGCCGCTGGCTCGAGAGCGGCACAGAACTCGAGCAGGGTCTTGTTCGCCCATGCGTTGTGTCGTAGGACGTGGTCGAGGGGCGAGACACCCACCGATCAGGTCTGAAGCAAGGGGCTGCCGCGCTTGATGAACTTGCCGCGGCCCTTCTTGCCGAGGAACTCGTCCTTCTCGACGATGACCTCTCCGCGGGAGAGCACCACGGAGGCCTTTCCCTTGACCTTGCGCCCTTCGTACGGGTTGTAGTCGACGCGCATGTGGTGCGTCTTCGCCGAGATCGTCGACGTCGTGCGCGGGTCCCAGAGCACGATGTCGGCGTCGCTCCCGACTGCGATCGTCCCCTTCTTCGGGAACATGCCCATGATCTTTGCCGGCGTTGTCGACGTGACCTCGACCCAGCGGTTCAGCGTGATCCGCTTTTGCACGACCCCGCCGTCATAGAGCAGCACCATGCGCGTCTCGACGCCGGGTGCGCCGTTCGGGATCTTCGAGAAATCGCCGACACCGAGCTGCTTCTGTTTCGGCAGCCCCTGATAGCCCTCGGTCATACAGAACGGGCAGTGATCGGTCGAAACGACCTGCAGGTCATTGCGCGCGAGACCCTTCCAGAGCTCGTCCTGGTGCCAACGCTCACGAAGCGGCGGGCTCATCACGTACTTGGCCCCGTCGAAACCCGGCTCGTCGTAGTTGTCGATAGAAAGGAAGAGGTACTGGGGGCACGTCTCCGCATACGCCGGCAGTCCGCGATCACGGAAGAGGCGCACCTGCTCGAGCGCCTGCGACGACGACAGGTGAACGATGTACAGCGGGATTCCGCCGGCCATCTCCGCCAAACGGAAGGCGCGGTTCGTGGCCTCGCCCTCGGCCTCGGGTGGCCGGGTGAGCGCGTGCCATTTCGGCTCGGTGTGCTTCGCGGCGAGCGCGCGCTTCACGAGAACGTCGATGACGCCGCCGTTCTCGGCGTGCATGCAAATGAGCCCGCCGTTCTCGGCCGTCTGCGAAAGCGCTTTGAAGATCGAGCCGTCGTCGACCTGGAAGACGCCTGGATACGCCATGAACAGCTTGAACGACGAGACGCCCTCTTTGACCATGACGTCCATCTCTTTGAGCACCTTGTCCGTCACGTCGCGGACGATCATGTGCAGGCCGTAGTCGATCGACGCCTTGCCACGGGCCTTTTTGAGCCAGGCGTCGCGCGCGGTCTCGAGGGGTTCACCCATTCCCTGCACCGCGAAGTCGACGATCGTCGTCGTACCGCCGAACGCGGCTGCACGCGTGCCGGTCTCGAAGTCGTCCGATGCGAACGTGCCACCGAACGGGAGCTCCATGTGCGTGTGAACGTCGATCCCGCCAGGGATCACGTACTTCCCGGTCGCGTCGATCCGCTTCGCGCCAGCCGCCTTCAGGGCTTTGCCGATCATCGCGACCTTCTCATCCTCGACGAGCACGTCGGCCTTGTACGTGTCGGCGGCCGTGACAATGGTTCCATTGGTGATGAGCGTCTTCCCCACGTCGCACTCCCCTCGCTGGCGCGCGGATGCTAGCCCAACGTATCAGCCGCGATAGTTCCCCTCGACAGAGACGGTAGGCTCGCGCGATGACCAACCCGCCCGGCTACTCGATCGAGTCCGTTGACCTGCAGACCGCGACGAACGCGGAGATCCAAGAGATCGCGCAGTTCCGGCAGGACCTCGCACTCGAGCAGAAGCCTGAGGATCCGCCGACGCCGATCGAGGTCATCACGCAGTGGTTGCGCGCGCGGCCGCCCGGGCAATGGCGTGTGGTCTTCGTGGCACGAGACCGCGACCTCAAGCTTGCCGGCTACGGTGTGGGAGCCCGGAATCTGAAAGACACTCAAAACGCGCACATCCGTTGGTCCGAGATCGCGGTCAAACCAGAGCACCGGCGCCGGGGACTCGGTCGCGCGCTCTTCGCCCACGTCCTCGGGTCATTCAGAGGGCAGGGCGATGAGCTCACGGTGATCTCGGAGACCACGGACCGCGTGCCCTCGGGTGAGGCCTTCGCGCAGGCGATCGGAGCAAAACCCGGGCTTCCCATGAAGATGAACCAGCTCGACCTTGCCGCGGTCGACCGGAGGAAAGTCCGCGAGTGGAGCGAGGCAGCTCCGAAAGGCTACCGGCTTGAGCAGATCGACGACACGGTGCCCGAGGAGTTCGTCAAGGCGTACATCGAAGCCTCCGAGGGAATAAACGACATGCCCCGCGGCGATATCGCGTTCAAAGATTGGAAGCTCACCGAGGCGCAGATCCGCCAGCGCGAGAGCTTCTTCAAGCAGGCCGGGCTGACGTGGTGGCTGCTCCTCGCCATCGACGAGCAGACCGGCGCGGGCGTCGGCTTCACCGAGGTCGAGTTCAACCCCAGCGATCCGCACGCGATCCAACAGGAGGGAACGGCGGTCGTCGCGGCGCACCGCGGCCGCGGCATCGGCCTGTGGCTCAAGGCGGTGATGCTCGGACGCATCCTCGCCGAGCGGCCCGACTCGCATTTCATCAGGACGGGGAACGCCAACGTGAACGCCCAGATGCTCGCGATCAACGAGAAGCTGGGCTTCACCTACGCGTGGCAGAGCACGCTCTGGCAGCTGCCGATGGCGGACGCACGCAAGGCCCTCGCGGGAGCCGAAGCCCCCGCGAGAGCCTGAGTACAAAGACCTAGCTCTTCTCCTCGCCGTTGCGGCGAGAAGCGAGGCGACCCATCAACTCAGCGAGATCCACCCCGAGCAGTGACTTAGCGATCGCAGTGCCCTCCGCTGCGGTCCGCACGACCGTGTCGGTCAGCTTCGACGCCCCGCTTGGGTCGATCACGGTGAGATTGTCGATGTTGCCGAGCGGCGCCGCTGCTTCGCGGACGATCGGCGGTACGAGCGGCAGCGTCTGCAGGAGGATCGCCGCTTCGTCGAACTTGCGGTACGCCTCGGCGAGAAGCTCCTTCGATCTCGCCTCGGCCTGGCCTCGCGCCAGGATCGCGGCGCCTTCTGCCTCGCCGGTGAGCTGCAGCTGTCGCGCGTGCGCCTCGGCAGCGAGGATCGCGGCCTGACGGGTGCCTTCGGCCTTGACGATCGCGGCACGACGCTCGGCCTCTGCGGGCTTGACCGTCGTGGCGAGCAGCTCCTTCTCTCGGCGGATCGCTTCGAGCTCGGCGAGCTCGGTCTGCTCCTTGATCACATCCTTCGTCGCGGTGGCCTGCGCGAGCGGGCCTGATTGATCCGCCTCGGCCTGGGCCTTCGCGGTCACCTTGTGCGCTTCGGCCCGCGCGATCTCGCGATCGCGCTCGGCTTGGATGATGATCCGCTGCGCCTCGTTCTCCTTGACCGCTGCCTCCTGCGACGCGCTCGCTTTCGCGATGCGCGCATCGCGCTGCACGCTCGCGAGATTCTTCTCGCCGAGCTGCTCGATGTACCCCTTGGTGTCGCGGATGCTCGTGATGGTCAGGGCGTCGATGTGGATGCCGCTTGCCTCGAGGTCGCCACGCGCGGCCTCGGACACCGCTTGCTGGAACCGGTCGCGGTCCGTGATGAGCTCCTCGATCGTGAGGGTCCCGGCTATCGAACGGAGTGAGCCCTCGAGCACCTTCTTGACCATCGTTTCGATCTGGCTATCGGGCTCGCCGATGAACCGCTCCGCCGCAGCCCGAAGCCGCTCGGGTTCCCGGGCGATCTTGAACATCGCCTGTCCGGTGATGAGCACGCCGACGCCCTGCTTCGTGACGGCGGCGTTCTCGTGCGCGAGACCGATCTCGACCTGACGCGCGGTCAGCTGGAGGCGGCCGACCTTGTTGATCAGGGGCCATGTGAACGTACCGGCTCCGACGACGACCTTCACACCCTGGTCGTGGATGGTGAGCAGATCGCCCTTTTCGTCGCGGACCTTACTCCCCCGGGCGCCCGAGATTACGAGCGCCTCGTTCGCGCCGGCGACCCGATAGCGCTGCGCCGCAACGAGCGCGAGAAGCACAAGTACGGCGAGCGTTGCCAGAACGAGCTCGGTGATGGTGAGTGTCATTTCAAATCCCTTCTTTCTGCGCAGAGACCGCGTGCCGGTCTTCTGGCGGAGGAAGGGAGCGGACGGCGACCGCCATACCGCGGACGGCGACAATCTCGACCTCGTGACCTCGGGCGATCGGCGTTGTCGACGTCGCCGGCAGCGTTTGCACCGCCCCGTCGTATGTCAGCGCGATCGTGCCCCGTCCGCGCTGGCCGATGCTTACGGTGACGCGGGCCTTTCGCCCGACCAGATCGCGCAAGGCGGTCGGCTCGCGGCCTTCGGCTCGCCGCAGCGCAGCGAAGATCGCGAACCCCACCGCGGCGCCGAGGGCACCGAAAGCGAGCGCGATCGCGATCCTACCCAGAGGTCCCAGACCGAACGCGACCGCACCGAAGAGTCCGCCGATCCCGAACATCGCGAGGAATCCGAGAAGCACCGGCGTCGCGGTCGCATCGTCCGTCCGTGTCATGCGCAGGAACGGCACACGGACATGCGGCACGCGCAGGGGTAGATGGAGACGGACGTGCATGCCGCCGCCGAGGCTCGAGAGGAGGAGAAGCGCCGTGCCGAGCACGGCAGAGCCGGTGAAGACCAGCTCCAGTGCGTCGGCGCTCATCGTGATCGCCAGCTTTCCGGAAGAGCTTCTTCCATACCCGATCCTACTGCGCACCACATGTCTGATACGACGAAATGGAAACGGATTTCCGCGCTACGGTCGTAACTTGCTAGTTTACGTTCGGCGGACGTTCCAGCCCAGGAGGCCGCAGAACACGTAACCCAGCGCGTTGAAGGTCCCGTGCCAGCGCACCATGTCGTCGAGCCCGATCGCAGAGATCCCGAGCGGGTTGGCGACCGCATAGAGCGTCGCGAGCGTCATGGCCACGATGGCGGCGGCCGACGACACCGCGAGGAGAACTCTCGCGAGCACGCCCTGGACGCGCTGCAACACGGCCGCGAGCGCAAGGAGCGCGACGGCCGCCGTTCCTGCGGCGAGGATCGCGGCGGCCGGCGCCTCGATCGTCCGGACGCCAGCGATGCCGAGCGCGACGAGCGCGGGGCCAACGATCACGAGCGATGCCGCGCCAACGTAGACCGGCCAGAGTCGGGTGCCTGCTGCGCGAAGCTCACGGCCGTTGAAACCCACGAGGATCGGCGAGACGAATCCGGCGTAATGGAAATGGATCGCCGTGAGCAGCGGAACGTGCTCGGCGAAGTCCATGACCGCGATCCCGGAGCGCCACAGCACGACCCACCCACCACCGATGGCGAGGTACATGAAGCCGACCGCGATGCAGAGCTCCTCGATGCGCCCGCGCTCACCGAAGGCCCGCGTCAGGCCGTGTAACGCGGCGACAAGAGTGAACGCGAGCCACACCAGGGCAATCGCGGCGGCGAGCACGCTCGCCGGGAGCACGGTAGAGAAGATCCCCGCGACCGCCGCGATCGGATAGGCGGCGATCAGAAGACGGCCCGTGCTGCCTCCGGGACCGGTGGCACGGAGCGCGAGCGGAACACAGACCAAGATCGCGAAGACCAGAGCGAGCGGTAAGGCCGCCAACGCGGTCATCCAAGCACGGCAGCAGCTGAAGGCAAGTCGCTCAGCGCGCCTCGGCCGCGGCGATCCACGCCCGCGCGAGGGCGTGATGCTCACGCCAAGCATCCCAGACCGATCGCGCCCAGCGGCGCACCGCTTTTGCGTACTCGTCCGGCCCAACATCGACGACGTCGGCGATCGTCATCTCCCCGCGGGCAGCCGGTACGGCCGGCTTCTCGAGGTGCCGGGTGCTGGAGAGCCAGCGTTGGACCCGCTCGTTGACGCGCTCGTCACCGCCGTGCTCGATCGCGACCTCGAGACCCGTCAGGTGTGCCGCGAGCGAACGGCCGGAGAGAATGTACCGGTCGTGCTGGCACGCGTAACAGTCCACTGCGAGACGCCGCATCGCCGCGTAGCGGGGATCGTCGAACGCACGCAGACCGAGGGCATCGAAGAGTCGTTGGCACGCATCACGTCCGCCGACCGGCGCGCGGCACTCGGGACACGACTCGCTGGGGATCGTGGCCTCTAGCGGAGCGAGTTCGCTAGCTGCACGAGATCGGCTACGTCTCGCTGTGATGAGACGAGCCAATAGGCGCTTCCCCGTTCGTTCCAGGTGACCATTCGATAGTCGCCTGGACGGAGACCCTCGCTCGCGAGTCCGATTACAGATCTGACCCGGACCGGTGTGAACTGCAATGGAGGCCACGCCTCATTCGCGAGGCGGTCGGGCACCGCTGACAACAGGACATCGGTGGTATTCGGTGGCAGAGATAGGGGGTCGAGCGGCGCGATGACCACGCGGGCGCCATCGTGATCGAAGACCATCACCGAAAGCACAGACTCGGTCGTAGCGGCCGGACTATCCCGGCCGACGCCGGCGCTGCCAATCGCGAGGCAGAGCGCGAACGCGAGAGTCAATGCGCGCCTGCGGTCGCGCCCCGGCGCGGACTCTGATTCGCCGTCGATTTCGATGATGACGCCGCTAGTACCCGACATAGACGACCCGCTGCTCGCTGAAGAAATCGAATGCCGCGGTCCCGCACTCGCGGTCGCCGAAGCCGGAATCCTTCACGCCTCCGAAGGGAACCTGCGCTTCACCGCCCAAGGTGGGGATGTTGACGTGGAGCATCCCCGCCTGGGACTCCTCGGCGTATCGGAACGCGGTGCCGAGGTCATTCGTGTAGATCGAGGACGATAGGCCGTAGCCCACCGCATTCGCCGCGGCGAGCGCCGACTCGAGATCGTCCGCCGGGATCACGCTCACGACCGGGCCGAAGATCTCTTCCTGCGCGAGCGGCGCGCGCGGGTCGACATCGGAGAAGATCGTCGGCTCGACGAAGTAGCCGGCGCGCAGGTCGCGGCGAGTAGGCGTGCCGCCGTCGCGCAGAACTTTAGCTCCGGAGCGCTTGCCCTCGTCGATCTTCGCGCGGACCTTCCGAAGCTGCGTCTCGTCGACGATCGGGCCCATGCGCACGCCCGCCTCGAGGCCGTCGCCGGCACGCCAGGTCTCGGCCTTGTCGGCGAGGAGGTCCGTGAATTCCGCGAGGACGGACCGGACGACGACGGCGCGGCTGGTCGCCGTGCAGCGCTGGCCGGTCGCACCGAACGCTCCTGTCGCCACCGATTCGGCTGCTTTCTCCAGGTCGGCGTCGTCCATCACGATCACCGCGTTCTTCCCGCCCATCTCGAGCTGCACCTTGCAGAGCCGTTCGGCGGCTTGCGTGTAGAGACGACGGCCCACCGCGGACGATCCGGTGAACGAGATCGCTTTGACGCGGTCATCAGATGTGATCGCGCGAGAGAGCGTCTCGCCGACCCCGAGCACCATGTTGAGGACGCCGTCTGGAAGACCGGCGTCGACGAAGCACTGGACCACCTGCGCCGCGCAGAGCGGGGTCAGCGAAGCCGGCTTGAAGATCACGGTGTTGCCCGCGACGAGGGCCGGCGCGATCTTCCACGCGGGGATCGCGATCGGGAAGTTCCACGGCGTCACGCACGCGACGACGCCGACCGGCTCGCGGACCGTGTAGATAAAGGTGCGCCGCTGCGCGGACGGGATGGTCTCCCCGGTCATGCGCGTCCCCTGCGCGGCGGCGAAACGTACGTTCGCGATCGCGCGATCCACCTCCGCGAGCGATTCGGCGAGGACCTTGCCCTCCTCTTGCGTCAGCAGTCGCGCGAGCTCGTCGCGACGGCGCTCCATGAGGTCGGCCGCCTTGCGCACGATGTCGCCGCGCTGCGGCGCCGGGGTCGCGCGCCATTCGCGGAACGCGGCCTCGGCGGCATCGATCGCGCGGCGAACGTCTTCGGCGGTCGAGGCCGTCGCCTGTCCGAGGATCTCGTCCGATCGCGCGGGGTTCCGATCCTCGGTCGTCTCGCCCGAAGACGAGCCGATCCACTCACCGGCGATGTAATTGAGAACAGGCAAGACGGCCGTTTGTGTCATGACCTAGGGCTTCACCATGTCGTCGTACATATCGGGCCTGCGGTCCCGGTAGAACTGCCACGTGTTCCGGACCTCGCGAACGAGGTCCATGTTCAGATCGGCGACGAGAAGCTGCTCTTCTTTGTCCGACGCCTGCGCGATGATCTTGCCACGCGGGTCCGCGAAGTAGCTCGAACCGTAGTACTCGTTCGGTCCGAACTCCTTCTCCTGCCCCACCCGGTTGATGGTCCCGACCCAGTAGCCGTTCGCGATGGCGTGGGCCGTCTGCTCTATGAACCAGAGATGCATCGATAGCCCCCGCGAGGTGGCGGACGGAATGAAAACGAGCTCCGCGCCATGCAGACCGAGCATCCGCGCGCCCTCGGGGAAGTGCCGGTCGTAGCAGATGTAGACGCCGACCTTGCCGACCGCGGTGTCGAACACCGGGTATCCCATGTTCCCGGGCCGGAAGTAGAACTTCTCCCAAAAGCCGTTCACGTGGGGGATGTGCGTCTTACGGTACTTGCCCAGATACTTTCCGTCGGCGTCGATGACCGCGGCCGTGTTGTAGTACACGCCGACCTGGTCCTCTTCGTACATCGGGACGATCAGCACCATCGAGTGCTTCTTCGCGAGCTCCTGCATGAGCTTGGTCGTCGGCCCGTCCGGGATCTTCTCGGTGTAGCTGTAGTGCTTGGTGTCCTGGACCTGGCAGAAGTACGGACCGTAGAAGAGCTCCTGCAGGCACATGACCTGCGCGCCCTGCTTCGCCGCATCGGCGATGTACTTCGCGTGTCGCTCGATCATCGAGTCCTTGTTGCCGGTCCAGGCGCACTGGACAAGGGCGGCTTTCACGGTCGTCATTGATGGCTCCCCTGGAAGCGATTCGCGTGCTCGGATGCTAGCCCTTGACGCGGCTAGCATCGAGTGCGGTGCCAGTCGCGATCGCACTTCACGGCGTCAGCGCGGGCTATAAGGGCCCGGTCCTCCGCGATATCGACCTCGAGGTCGGGAACGAGGTGGTCGCGATCGTCGGCCGGAGCGGCAGTGGCAAGACGACTCTCCTCCGTCTCATCGCGGGACTTCTCGAGCCGACCTCCGGCACGGTCGATCTGCTCGGCGTCGCGCCGGCCATTGCGCGCCGGCGAAAACGCATCGGCTTCGTGCCGCAGGACGCGCGTCTTCACCCGTGGCGCACGGTCCGCGAGAACGTGACCCTTCCGCTCGAGGTGAACCGAGCTGCGCGGACCAATGGCCACGTCAGTCCGGATGAATGGGTCGCGCGGATGGGCTTGAGCGACGCGATCGACGCTTATCCGCACCAGCTTTCCGGCGGCATGCGCCAGAGAGTCGCCCTGGCACGATCGCTCGTGATCGACCCCGAGGTGTTGCTCATGGACGAGCCGCTGGCGTCGCTCGACGAGCTCACTCGCGATGATCTGCGCGGCGAGCTCCTCCGGCTCTGGGAAGGCCAGGCGAGGTCGGTGGTCTACGTGACCCACGACATCGAAGAGGCCGTGCTCCTGGCCGATCGCGTCGTCGTCATCGGCGGACGTCCGGCGGCCGTCCGCGGGGAAGTCCGGATCTCGCTCGCACGACCCCGAACGAAGGCGATGCGACGCGAGCCTCTGTTCTACAACCTGGTCGAAGCGGTCCGTAAGCACCTGGAATGACCGCGCGCCGAACCTTTGTCGACCTCGCCGTGGCGCTCGTAGCGATCGCCGGCATCGCGCTGGTCCTCGAGGTCTGGACCAGGGTCATGAGCGTGCCGTCCTATCTATTACCCGCGCCTTCGGCTGTCGGGGCTCGTATGGCGGCCGACGCCGGGCTCCTCGCGCGCGAAGGCGGGGTCACGCTCAGCGAGGCCGCCGCCGGCTTCGTGATCGGGACGAGCGTCGCGTTCGTGCTGGCCACGGTGATGGCCTCGTCGCGCCCCCTCGAACGGACGCTGTTTCCGCTCGCCATCCTCGTAAAGCTCACGCCGATCGTCGCGATCGCCCCGCTCTTCACGCTCTGGTTCGGCTTCGGCACCGCGCCGAAGGTCGCGATCGCCGCGCTCATCACGTTCTTCCCGATGCTCGTGAACTCGTTCGTCGGTCTGCGCTCGGCGGACCTTCAGGAAGTCGCTTTTCTGGAGACCCTTGGGGCCTCCGGACGCGAGATCTTCCGGCATCTGCGGGTGCCGAGCGCGCTCCCCTATCTCTTCTCGGGCGCGCGCATCTCGCTCAATCTGGCGCTCATCGGCGCGGTCATCGGGGAATGGACCGGCGCCGATCGGGGTTTGGGCCGCGTGATCTTCGTGGCGAACGCCAACCTCGACCTGACCATCCTCTTCGGAGCGGTCCTGGTTCTGGCGGCGATCGGAATCGCGGCAAACGCCTTCGTTGGCGCGGCGGAGCGCCGCCTCCTGCACTGGCACCCTATCGCGGTCGCCACGTGAAAGGGCTCGCATTCGTCGCGGCGGTCTTGCTCGTCGCCTGCAACACGCGCGCGGTCGCTCCGTCACCGACACCGGTACCGACCGAGAAGATCACCTTCATGGCGGGTTTCAAACCACAAGCCGATTTGCCGTTTGTCGCCGTCTACGTCGCGCAGGAGAAGGGCTATTTCCACGACCAGTCGCTCGAGGTCGAGATCCAGCACGCGACGTCGGGTGAGCACATCCAGCTCCTCTCCACGAACCGCGTCCAGTTCTCGACCGGTTCCGCGGGGGATGTGATGAAGCGCGTCGCGAGCGCTGGCGTCCCGCTCGTCTCGATCGCACAGATCGGGCAGCGGGACGAGCAGTCGTTCGCGGTACGTGCGGATTCACCGATCCGCACGCTCAAGGATTGGGAGGGCCGGCTCGTCGGGATCAAGTCGACCGTCAGCGCGGACTACCTCGCACTTCTCCAGGTCGGAGGCGTCGATCGATCCAAAGTCCGAGAGGTGACGGTCGGATTCGATCCTCGGGTCCTCGCCGACGGCCGCGTCGACGTCTATCCGGTATTCACGGCGAACGAGCCCGACACGCTCGCGCGGCTAGGGATCCCCGTGCGGCTCTTCGATCCCACGAGCCTCGGTGTCCCTGGCCTCGGTCTGTCGTTCATCACGAATCAGCAGATGGTCGACGCGAAGCCTGACGTGGTCACGCGGTTCCTGCGGGCGTCACTTCGGGGACTCGCCGACGCCATCGCCGATCGGGACTCGGCCATCGATGTGGTGATGAAGTACGCCACCGGCGAAGACCGCGCGCATCAGCGCTACATGCTGGACACCGAGATCGAGGCCGCGCAGAACGACCTGACGCGCGCCAATGGGATCGGCGCGATGGACCGGTCCCGCTACGTCGGCCTGCGCGACTTCCTGCTCCAGTACGGCGGGATCGCGAAGACCGTGGACGTGGATGCCGTCTTCACGGATCGCTTCATCAAGGATCTTTACAAGGAGGGACGTCTCGTCTGGCGCTGAGGTAGCCGCGGCGTCCAGAGATGGCGCGCCATGTCCACGCGCGGTCCGATGAAAACCACGCCCTCGCGACGCAGGCGCGTGCGATGACGGGCGAACGCCGGAAGGCCGTCCGCGTGGACGACTCGATGGAACGGCACCTCGGGATCGTCGCAGTGCCGCAGCGCATTGCCGACGGCCCGAGCGGCCAGTGGGCGACCGGCGACCATTCCCACGAGTCCGTACGTCGCGACACGTCCCGCGGGTATCCGCCGCACGACCGCGTAGACCGCTCGTGGCCATGCTTCGCCGGCCTCGGCTCGCATCATGCCCATACTGCCGCGAGCGGTGCTGACTTCTCGCGATGTTCGCGCTTCGGTGTGGCTTGTGGCCGTCCTGCGGATCGCCCTCGGCCTGGCCGGCCTCCTCACGATGGTCCTCGACCCGCGCGCCCTGCTGCGAAATATCGCCGCCTGGACCTCGCTCGAGGTCGTGGACGGCCGCCCGTGGACGTTCGTTTTCTCGGTCTGGCAGCGGTGGGACGCCCTCTGGTATGAGGAGATCGCGAGGGACGGTTATCACGCCGGCAACAACACCGCGGCGTTCTTTCCGCTCTTTCCTGTACTGAGCCGTGTCGCGTCGCTGCCGTTCCTTGGCAACGTGGTCCTCGGAGAGCTCGCGATCACCACGCTCGCATGCGCGATCGCGTTCGTCCTTCTCTACCGGCTGGCTCGGCTGGACATCGGCCGGCGGGCGGCGACCCTCACGGTGCTTCTCGTCGCGCTTTCTCCTGTCGGGTTCTTCCTGCTCGCGCCGTACACCGAAGCGCTGTTCCTTGCCACGACGGTCGCCTCGTTCTGGCTCGCGCGCACGCGGCATCCATGGCTCGCTGGGATCGCCGGCGGTGCGGCCGGCCTTACCCGGCTGCAGGGCGGCCTGCTCCTGCTGCCGCTTGGCTATCTCGCCTGGCGTGATCTGCGGGCCGGCGTGCTCACACCGAAGAACGCGCCGGCGTGGATCTTTCCCGCGGTCGGGGTGTTCCTGGCACTCGCGTACCCCCGGCTCGTCATCGGCGAGACCGGATCTCCCTTCGACCTCCAGCAGGCCTGGGGCGCGCGCCTCGCACCACCATGGCAGTCGATCGGCGACGCCGTCGGTCACATCGCTCGAACCGGCGATCCCATCGAAATGCTGAACCTGCTCTCGGTCGTCGGTCTCACGGCCGTCGCTCTCTACGGGTTTCGGAGACTGCCGCTCGAGTACGGCTTGTATGCCCTCGCGTCTCTGGCGCTTCTGTGGCTCCGCGATACCGACAACCTGAGCCCGCTCATGAGCGCCGCGCGCTATTCGCTCGTGATCTTTCCGTGCTTCATGATCGGCGCGGTTCTGCTGCGCTCCCGGCTCGGCATCGCGGCCGGACTTCTGGCGATAAGCGCCGTGATCCAGACCGCCCTCTTTGTGTACTGGGTTCATTGGGGCTTCGTCGGCTGACGCGAGCCATACTCGATGTCGTGTCGGGTGATGCCCTCGACCGCTTCATTGCCGCGCGGCGGGAGCGATTCACCGAAGAGCTACGCGAGCTCTGCGCGATCCCATGCGAGGCGTCGGACCACACCGCCCTGGACGCGGCCGCACGATGGTGCCGCGACCGGTTGGCCGCGGCCGGATTCGCGGACGCCCGTGAGCTCCGGGCTGGCGGGGCGCCCGCCCTCGTCGTAGGAGAGACAGGCTCGGGGAAACGCGTGCTCGTCGGCGTCCAGCACTACGACGTGCAGCCCGCAGTGCCGCTCGACCTCTGGAAGACCCCGCCGTACCAGCCTGCGCTGCGGGACGGCGCGATGTACGCGCGCGGCGTCGACGACAACAAAGGACATCTTCTGCTGCGGATCCAGGCGATCGAGGCGCACCGAGCGGTGCTCGGCGAGCTGCCGATCCGAGTCCGGTTCCTCATCGAGGGCGAGGAGGAGTCCGGCAGCCCGAACCTCGCAAAGCTGCTCGCGCTCGAGCCCGGACTCACCGATGCCGACGGCGCGCTTAAGGAGGGCGGCGCACTCGACAGCGAGGGGCGCTCGATCCTCTCACTCGGCGGCAAAGGGATCCTCTATTGCCATTTCCGCGTTCGCACCATGACACGCGATGCGCATTCCGGCGGTGCCACGCACTACCCCAACGCCGCCGGGAGGCTCGCGCATGCGTTCGCGTCACTGGTGGACGTCAAAGGCCGCGTACAGATCGAAGGTTTCTACGACGACGTGCGCCAGCCGACCGATGCCGACCGCGCGATGCTCGAACGGATGCCGTTCGATGCACGCGCGACCCGCGCGGTCGTCGGCATCGAGGCGTTCGCCTTCGGGCGCACGGACGACGAGGCTAAATGGGCGTCGGTCTTCGAGCCGACGTGCAACGTGTGCGGCATCGAGTCGGGATACAACGGGCCTGGATCGAAGACCGTGATCCCGGCCGAGGCCACCGGGAAGATCGACTTCCGCCTGGTCCCCGACCAGGACCCGATGAAGATCGCCGCACTCCTGCGGGCACATCTCGACCGGCACGGCTTTGGCGACGTCGAGTTCAGCGCCGAGGAAGGCGAGCATCCGTACCGCGGCCCGGCCGACGCGCCGCTCGTCCGTGCCGTCGCCGCCGTGGCGGAGGAGGCATTCGGAACGCCGGCGGTGCTCGTCCCGTCGAGCGGCGGTACATCGCCGATGTGGGTCGTCTGCAACCCGCGGCGGATGGCGAACGTGACCCTCGGCATGGGTCACCCCGGCGCCGGCGCTCATGCTCCGAACGAGCACATCCTCTTGGAGAACTACTGGCGCGCCTTGCGCGCGACGGCGCGTCTCTATTCGGAGTTCGCGACGGCGCGATGAGCCCGCACATCAGGGCGCTGGTGTTCGACTTCGACGGGCTGATCCTCGAGACGGAGATGCCGGCGTTCCGTTCGTGGGCCGAGATATACCGCGAGCATGGCCATGAGCTGCCGCGCGATCGGTGGCTCGACTACATCGGGCGCGAGGCGGGATGGTTCGATGCCCTTGCCCACCTCGAGTCGCTCGTCACCGCACCCTTCGACCGTGAGGTCGTCCGTCGACGACGCGAGGAGCGAAGGACAAAGCTCCTCGCTGAGCTCGATGTCATGGCAGGAATCCGCGACTACGTTGCTGAGGGCCGGCGCTTGGGCCTCCGCCTTGGGATCGCGTCCAGCTCGCCGACCAGCTACGTGCGCACTCATCTTGGACGCATCGCCCTTAACGACGTCTGGGACGCCGTCATCTGCCGCGAGGATGCGCCGCGCGCGAAGCCGGCGCCCGACCTATACCTCCGCGCCGTGGAGGTTCTCGGCGTCGCGCCGGAGGAGGCCCTCGCGCTCGAAGACTCCCCAAATGGGATCGCGGCGGCGAAGGATGCCGGCCTCTGGGTGGTCGCGGTGCCGAACGCGCTCACGGCGGAGGGCGACCTTTCTCGCGCGGATTGCCGAGTGTCGACCTGCGCCGAACTCCCGCTCCGCGAGCTCCTTCGGCGGCTCGGCTAGGTCACTCGCCCGGGGGGTAGTCTCTCGTCATGGCGACCATTACCCCGGCGCAGGGTGAGCTGCAGATCCGGACTTTCCAACGCTCCCCGCTGTCGCGGGCCCGAGGTCATCTCGGCGGGTTGTGGGGCAGGCCGATCACGCAGGCGATCCTCAAGGCGCTGCTCACGGTCTACGTGACGAGCACGATCACCTTCGGGCTCATCCGGCTCATGCCCGGAAGCCCGGTCGAGATCAAGATCGACGAGCTCATGCAGCAGAGTCAGATGTCGTACGCGGACGCCGCGGCGTCCGCCTCCGGACTCTTCGACATCAACCTCAATGCCCCGATCCACGAGCAGTACTTCGAGTACCTCGGCAATCTTGTGCACGGCAACCTTGGGAACTCGTTTCTTTCCAAGGGAACGTCGGTGATGTCGATCATCCTCTCGGTTCTGCCGTGGACGCTGTTCGCGGTTGGGACGGGACTCCTGCTCTCGTTCGTGATCGGCATCGGGCTCGGCCTGATCGCCGCGTACCGGCGCAATAGCCTCCTCGACCATGCGGTTTCGACCGGCGGCTCGATCATCAGCTCGGTCCCCGGCTATCTCATCGCGCTGCTGATCGTCCTGATCTTCGGCATCCAGCTCCGCTGGATACCGATCACCCAAATGCGCGGCGCGTTCTCGCCCGGCATCACTCCGGGGTTCACACCAGAGTTCGTCGGCGACATCCTGTTCCACGCGTCGTTGCCTATAACGGTGTTCTTCCTCACGCACATCGGCCTGTGGATCCTGTCGATGCGCTCGGCCACGCTCGCCGCGCTCGAGGAGGATCACGTCACGGTGGCGCGGGCGCGCGGCCTCAGCGACGGCCGGATCACTACCGCGTACGTGGGGCGCAACGCGGTTCTGCCCCTCGTCTCGCAGTTCGCGATCGCCGCCGGGGCCGTCGTGGGCGGCGCGGTGATCATCGAGCAGATCTTCGTCTATCAAGGGGTCGGCCTGCGGCTCGTGGCGTCGGTGAACCAGCGCGACTACCCCCTCATGCAAGGGATCATCCTGATGACGACGGTCTGCGTGATCATCGCCAACCTCGTCGCCGATCTCCTCTACAGCAGGCTCGACCCGCGCATCGGCCGCGCCGGCGGAGCCACGGGAAAATGACCGCGGCCGCGACCACGGTCGACCGACGCGATGTGACTCGGCTCCCGGGTCCCGTTGCCGCCGTTGTCGAGTTCCTCAGGACCATGTCCCGCAAGCCCGTCGGTCTCATCGGGCTCATCGGCGTCGCGTTCTTCATCTTTCTTGCCTACATCGCGCCGTTCATCGTGCCGCTCCAGGATCAGGTCGACGTGACGTCTATCTACGCGAAGCCATCGTTCCTCCACCCGCTTGGGACGGACTTCCAAGGACGGGACGTCGTGAATCAGATCGTGTACGGCGGCGGCGACATCATCACCACCGCGATCCTCGCTGCGCTCTTCTCGACGCTCATCGCGATCACGTTCGGATCGATCGCCGCCACGGTCGGCGGCCGAATTGATTCGGTCATCCTCGCGATAACCGACGTCGCGCTCACCATCCCGCAGCTCATCCTGCTGATCGTGATCGCAGCGATCTTCAGGCCGACGTCCTTCTTCGCGCTCGCGGTAATCCTCGCGCTCTTGCAATGGCCGGCGCTCCTCCGCCAGATCCGCGCTCAGGTGCTCTCGTTGAAGGAGCGCGATTTCGTCGAGGCGGCACGATCGCTCGATCTCGGCCTCATGCACATCATCTTCCGCGAGATGCTGCCGAATATGCGCAGCTACATCGTGATCCACTTCATCATCGCGATGACCCTCGCGATCTACGCGCAGGCCGCGATCATGTTCCTCGGCCTGGTGCCGCTCTCCGGAAGAAACTGGGCGATCATGCTGTACTTCGCCTACAACCAGGGCGCGCTCTTCTTCAAGGACAGCTTCTTCTACCTGATGGGCCCGATCATGGCCATCGCCCTCTTCCAGCTCTCGCTCGTCTGGCTCGCCTCGGGCCTCGAGGACGTCTTCAACCCGCGCCTCAGAAGTTGACCGTGCCGGTCCTCTCAGTGCGCGACTTATCCATCGACTACCGGACCCGCCGTGGACCGGTGCAGGCGGTGCGCGACGTGACGTTCGACCTCGAACAGGGCGAGACGCTGGCCATCATCGGCGAATCCGGTTCGGGCAAGACGACGCTCGCCGTCGGGCTCATCCGGCTCTCGCCACGGAGCGCGCGCGTGACGAAAGGCGAGATCCGGTACGACGACGGCAAGCGCGCGTTCGATGTTCTGTCCCTCGACACAGAGAGGCTGCGCCGGTTTCGTTGGGCGGACTGCGCCATGGTCTTTCAGGCCGCCCTCTCGGCGTTCAACCCCGTCATCACGATCTGGGAACAGTTCCTCGACACGGGACGCGCCCACGGGATGGGCGATAAGCACAAGGTCCACGACCGGACCCGCGAGCTGCTGGACCTCGTGCATCTCGATCCGGATCGGATCCTTCGCGCTTACCCCCATGAGCTTTCCGGTGGCATGCGCCAGCGCGTGCTGATCGCGATGGCCCTGTTGCTCGACCCGCGGATCGTCATTCTCGACGAGCCGACGACGGCGCTCGACATCCTCACTCAGCGCGCGATCATCGATCTGCTGCGCGATCTGCGCGCGAAGCTCGGCTTCGCCACGATCTTCATCTCGCACGACCTCTCGATCGCGGCCGAGCTCGCGGACCGGATGCTCACGATGTACGCCGGCCGGATCGTCGAGCGCGCCAGCGTGGACGACCTCTTCTATCGGCCGCGACATCCCTACTCAGTCGGCCTGATGCGCGCGGTGCCACGGGTTTCGGGCGCGCTCGGCAGCGTGGCTTCCATTCCCGGATCGCCGCCCGACCTCATCCGCCTCCCGCGCGGCTGCTCCTATTACCCGCGTTGTCCGTTCCACGTCGAGCAGTGCCTCGAACAGGACCCGCCACTGCTTGCGGTCGACACTCCGGACCACGAAGCGGCGTGCATTCGCTGGGAGGCCGTCGCCGCCGCGCTCGGCTCCGACGCGGAAGCCCCGGTCGCCGAGAAGCTCGCGTGAGCGCACCGCTCATCGAGCTCGACCGCGTTTCGCGCACTTACACCACGCCGGCGGGAACGATCAAGGCGGTCGACGACGTCTCGCTGTCGCTCGGCGAGAGCGAAACGATCTGCCTCGTCGGCGAGAGCGGCTGCGGAAAGACGACGACGGGGCGGATGCTCGCTGGTCTTCTTCGGCCGTCGAGCGGGCGGCTCCTCTTCGAGGGCGCCGACGTCTGGGAGAAGAAGGGCCAGGATCTCGCTCGCTTTCGCCGCTCGGTCCAGCTCGTCCATCAGGACCCATACGCGTCGCTGAATCCGACGCGCACGATCGCGCAGACGCTCGCCCCACCCCTGGCCAAGCACAAGAAGGCTCACGGGCGAGCGGCCCGCGCGGCGATGATCTCGCTGCTCGAGCGCGTCGGCCTCACGCCACCGGCAGACTTCCTGCTCAAATATCCCCACCAGCTCTCCGGGGGTCAGCGTCAGCGCGTGTCGATCGCGCGCGCGCTGACCGTCGATCCACGCGTGATCGTCGCCGACGAGGCGGTCTCGATGGTCGACGTCTCGATCCGGATCAGCCTTCTCGATCTGCTCCATAACCTCGCGACAGAGTTCCACGTGACGACCGTTCTGATCACACATGACCTCGCTGTCGCGCGGTACTTCGCACGCAAAGGCCGCATCGCGGTGATGTACCTCGGCCGGGTGGTAGAGCTTGCGGCGACCGAGCCGCTCGTGAGCGACCCGGCACATCCTTACTCCGCCGCCCTGATCGCGGCGATCCCGGAGGCCGATCCAAGCATCACGCGCACGAAGAAGCGCGTCTCGCTCAAAGGCGCGGAGGTGCCAAGCCTCCTGAATCTGCCGCCGGGATGCGTTTTTCATCCGCGCTGTCCTCTGGCGGAGACGGGTCTCTGCGATGTGGTGGTGCCGGTATTGGGCGACCTACCGGGCGGACGGTCGGTCGCGTGTCACGTCGCGTTACGCGAGCGTCAGCCCGCGGCTGAGCTGCTCGGAGTGCGCTAGGTGGACCCGGTAGGGCTCCAGGCAGCCCTTCGCGTCGCGGTGCTCATCGTGATCGTCGCTCTCGCGATGCTCCCATTTCAGCCAACAAACTCGGCCGAATTCGTCGTCACCGTGATGGCCGCGGTGGTCGGACTCATCTTCGTCGGGCTCGTCGCGGTGCTCGCGCGGCTGTCCGGTTCGCGCCCACCGAACCCGCGGCCGGTCGACAGGGTAAGCGGTATGAGTTCCAATGTGCCCAGCGAGGGACCAGGGAGGGACAAATGAAGAAGAGCGCGATCAGTTACTCCGTAACACGTCGGCGTTTCCTACGTGACGCGACGCTCACGAGCCTCGGCATCGTCGCCGCCGCGTGCACGCCCGGCGGCACGTCGCCAAGCCCATCGGGCGGCGGCACCGCATCCATCAAAGGTGGCGAGTTCCACGGCGCGTGGCCCTATGACCTTCCGCCGAAGGGTCACTACAACTACTTCGCGGCCGCCGGGATCATCCTGCAGGGCGCGATCTACGTCGACCTGTTCCAGCCACCGCTCGCGACGTGGATGTGGAACGACGCGAAGTGGAATTACATGCTCGCCGAATCGAGCTCGCTCAGCGGGAACGTCTTCTCGGTAAAGCTTCGCCCGAACATCAAGTGGTCCGACGGGTCGGCTTTCACGTCCAAAGATGTCGTCGCCACCTTCAACGCGGGCCGCATGGACAGCTTCACGATCTGGAACTACATCAACAAGGTCGAGGCCGATGGCGACCTCGGCGTGAAGTTCACCTACAAGACTCCGTCGAGCCTCGGCGAGCGGAACATCCTGCGCGTCTCGATCCGTCCGGCCTCGATCTACGGCACGATCGCGGACAAGGCGGCGGCCCTCTACGCGGCAGGCAAGGACAACACCGCTCCTGAGATCGTGGCGCTCCGCGCCGAGAAGGAAAACCTTCGGCCGGACCCGATGTCGGTCGGCCCATACATGATCGACAAGAACTCGGTGACCGAGGCGCAGCTCACGATGAACCGCAATCCCAACGGCCTCTTCGGCAACAGCGTCAACTTCGACAAAGTCATCATCTACCAGGGCGAGACCGCGCAGGTCACGCCACTCGTGCTCGCCGGTGACGTCGACTACGCGACTCACGGCTTCCCGCTCGCGACCGACAAGGCCTTCGTCGACGCCGGCATCCGCGTGATCCGCGGACCCGGCTACACCGGCCCGGCGATCTACTTCCACTGGGAGAAGGCGGCCGCGTTCCAGGACAAGCGTCTCCGACAGGCCGTCGCGATGGCCATCAACAAGGACGAGAGCGCCAAGGTCACGTACGGGGATTCGGCGAAGACCCAGAAGTACATGGCCGGGTTCTCGGACAATCTGGTACCGCAGTGGCTTTCGTCGTCCGACCTCGGCAAGCTGAACTCCTACGCGTATGACCTCACGAAGGCGGCCGGACTCATGACCGCCGCCGGTTACGCAAAGGGCTCAGATGGCATCTACGCAAAGGACGGGAAGAAGCTCGAGTTCGAGATGTACTCGCCGAGCGACTTTGCGGACTGGTCGAGCGCCGCGGACCATGCCCAAAAGGCGCTCAACACCTTCGGCATCAAGATCGTGCCGCGCAGCGCGATCCGGAGCCAGCAGCTCCCCGACGTGAACGCCGGCAACTTCCAGATCGCGATCATGGCCTGGGGTATCGGCAACCCGCACCCGCAGGGCTCGTTCATTCAGGACCTGCGGACGCACAACACCATTCCGGCCGGCGGTGGCATGAAGTACCCGCTCAAGCAAGGGAACACCGACTTCGACGCGCTCATCGTCAAGATGGGCGACGGGTTCGACACGAACGCCCAAAAGCCGGCGGTCACCGAGGCGGTACTCGCCTTCAACGACCTTCTGCCGGTCATCCCGCTGTGGGAGCGGTACGGCAATAACCCAGTCAACGACAAGAAGCGCGTCGCGGGCTGGAAGCCGGACAGCGATCCGGTCTACAAGAACCCGTGGAGCACGGACGCGTTCACGACACTCATGATCATGGACGGCACACTCCATAAGATCTGATCCTCGCGCGACGAGTGATGGCGACGGCGACCTCGCGGGATTCCCCGAGGTCGCCGTCGTGCTAGGTGGGGGCTTCTCGGCGAACGGCGAGCCGTCGGCCTCTACCGTCGCACGCGCCCGCGCAGCGGCGCATCTTGCGCAGAAGCGGCCGACCCTCGCGGTCATCGCGTCGGGCAGTCACGGCGACGGTCCCGCACCCGCCAAGAGCGAGGCCGCGATCATCGCGGACCTCATCGCGGCGACCGGCGTGCCGCGTGACCGACTCTTTCTCGAGGAGAGATCTCGAGACACGATCGGCAATGCCGTCGAGGTTGTCGCGCGTTACCTCCGCGGGGTCGAGGCTCGCCCGATCTACCTCGTGACATCACCTTTCCACCTCGAACGCGCTCTGGTGACTTTCCGCCACGTGCTGGGCTTCGAGTGGCAGGTCCAGGCGGTGGCCGCCGAAGACACCGACGACGATCGCAAGCGAGCGAACTCGGAGACCACATATCTTCAGGAGACGTTCGCCTTCTTCGAGGGGATCCGCCCCGGGGACATGGCCGCGATCGACAAGAAGTACCGCGCAAGGCAGGTCCGCTAGTAGGAGGACCACGCATCGAGGAGGAAGCCATGTCCTCTGCCCTCGTCCTCGCGACCACCGCCGAAAATGCCGAGGCGCTCCTTTCAGGCGAGCGCGACCGCGACCATCGCCGCTTTCCGCCGAAAAAGCTGCCGGCGCGCGCCTATCTCGCGGTCGTGGGCACCGCGTCGATCGTCGGTGAATGCCAACTGGGCCCCGCCGAGCGTCATAGCGCTAAGGGCTGGGCACTCCCTGTCAGCAAGCCGCGCCGCTATCGCAAACCACGACCCGTGGCCGACTTCGGTCTCTCGAAAATCCCGCGTTCCTTTCGATACGTGGAGATCTAGAGCGCACCGCGAGAGCGGCGCGGGCGCCGCGGGTGGCACGGCGAGCAGGGGCTCTCGCGAAGCGCGGGTGCCCCGGGGACCCGCCAGCAGCGAGCAGAGCGAGCTGCGAAGGCGGGGAGGGTGCGCTGAGCGAGAGCACCGCGAGCCGGGACAGGACCCGCGGTGCGAAAGTCGACCGAGCGGCGGCGAGATCTAGTTCGCCGGTCTCCACGCGAAGGTGACGTGGGTGATGAGATCACCGTCGGTTTCGAACGTCCAGGTCGTGTAGTTGGCGAAGTGGCCCGGCGAGCGCGTCAGGCCGCGAAGGATCACGGTCGTCCCCATGACCGCCTCTTCGCGCACCACGCGCACGAACGGCGGAGCCATGCGAATGAGTTGCTTGGCACCTTCGCGACCTTCGAGCTGGCGGTCACCACCCGGCAGCTCGATGGCGATGTCCTCGGCGCACACTGCGGCGGCCTTCTCAGCGTCGTTCGCCTCGAGCGCCGCCATGAAGGTCTTCGCGGCCGAGAGAGGATCCGCCATCCAGCGATTATTGAGGACGCGCGGCAGGTGCGGTTGCTCCAGCCGCTGAGCTCAGGGCGGACTTATTACCGCTCCTCGACAGGAGTCGGGTCTTCATCCTCGCGGGTTTCATCAGGATGGCCGGCAGTGCGAATCATGACACCCAAGTCCTCATCGGCCCGACTTCGCGCCTCATGCCAGCGAACCTCCTCGGGCGTGTCGTCAATGCGTACCGCGGGCTCGCCATCGGCGTTGGCAGACCGCGCCTCGTACCGATCGTTCTGAAGCGCTGGCTCAATCTCGCTGAGAGTGCTGTCGTCATGTTGCTCAGGGGCAAGATGACCCCCGACGCCCGGATCCGTCGCTGGGATCGGCCCTGGCGGCGCGACGCGGTCGGCGATGAGGGAGGCCGCGAGCGCGAGACCGAATACGTCGAACGGCACGCGGAAGCGGGGATCGCCGAAGTACACGACCGCGGTCACGAGGGCGAGGGAGAGCTGCCCGAGAAGCATGAGCTCGGCCCGCCCACCACCAAAGGGCCACGACCGGCGGATCTTGCGGACCGTCCCGAACACGATGAACGGCAGAAGGACCACATAGCCGACGTTCGCCAATGCCGCGACCTGCTTCAGGCCCTCCTCGTTCGAGGGCGGCCACGGGATGGTGGAGAGACCCATGTCATAGATGTTTCGCACGATCGCGCGAACATGCCCGAGCCCATCGGCCGCGATGCAGCTCATTCCCTGGGCGTAGAAGAACTCCTGGTCCCAGATCTGGTGATCGGGAAAGGTCACGTTCTTGCCACGGTCGAGCTGCGTGGCGACCGGTGTTTGGAATTGGTACGTGAGCGTCGCCGGGGTGCCCGTCGTTACGCGGCGTATGTCGCAATGACCGAGATAGAAGGTGAGGCCACCGTTTTCGCTGACGCCCACGACGCGCCCGACGATCAGAGCCTCGTGCGCCAGGACGAGCCCGAGAACGAGGAACGATCCGCCCACCAGTGCAGCGAGCGGAGCGACCCGGATCCGGACGCGACGGACGAGTGGCAGCGCGGCGAGGATGACGTTGAGCGCGAACGCCGGGCGGATCGCGGCCGCGAACCCTCCGGCAAGTCCGGCGAACAGACCGTCGCGCGTCGAAAGCAGTCTCACGCTGCGCTCGGCGAGCCAGAGGGAAAGCACGAGGAACGCGAGGCCGGGTGTCTCGGAGGTGAAGAAACCGGCATAGGCGATGTGAAGGGGCCAGAGCGCGCAGAAGGCCGCGCCGAGGGCCGCCGCGGCCGGCGGCAACAGAAGCCTCAGATAGCGCCACATGAAATACGGCGTGAGGGCGGACAAGGCCACCCACAGGACCGCCCCGGCCGTGAGGCCGTCGTGGTCTGGGCCGATCAGTGCGAGTGGGATCGCAAGCAGAACCCGCGTCCCGGGTGGATAGAAGGCGTCGAAGCGGTCGAGCGTCGCAAGCTGAGCGAGGTGCATCGCCGTGTCGACATAAGTCTTCGAGTCGGAGTAGATGTGGTCGAGCGGCGAGTGGAGAACGAGCGCCCACACGGCCCGGATAGCCGCACCGAGAACGATGAAGACGCGCGCGAACCGATCCCAGTCCCACTCCCGCAGATACCGCACGTTCGGCTGGTGTGCAATCGGTCTGCCACCCGCCTAGAAGACCGGCGCGCCCTCCCGGAAACGCCGCATCGCGGCAATGTGTGCATCCAAATCCGGTAACTGTGACCCCGCGGTACGCAGCTCGAGATGCGTCATTCCCATGTCGCGGAACGCTTCGGCCCTTCGGACCCACTCGTCGAGCGGGCCGGTCGCCGCGACGCGACCTTCGACGCCGACTCGGGCCGGGTCCCGGCCGGCCTCGCGTACGTATCCGCGAAAGCGTTCGAGGGCGGCGCGACCTTCGTCGTTCGGTGCGAGATGTGAGAACCAGCCGTCGGCGAGACGTGCGACGCGTTTGACCGCGACCTCTTCGTCGGCGCCCATCCATATCGGGATCGGGCGCTGGACCGGCAGGGGCTTGATGCCCGCGCGATCGATGCGATGCCAGCGACCGGTGTAATCGACCACCTCCTCCGTCCAGAGAAGTCGGAGGACCTGGATCTGCTCCTCGATCCGTTTGGCGCGGTCGCGCCAGCTCATCCCGAGGGCTTCGTACTCGACGTGATTCCAGCCGATGGCCGCGCCGAGACGCACACGCCCCCGAGAAAGAACGTCGAGCGTCGCGGCCTGCTTCGCGACGAGTGCGGTCTGACGCTGCGGCAGGATCACGATGCCGAACGCGAGCTCCAGCTTCTTCGTGATCGCGGCGAGATAGCCGAAGAGGACAAACGGTTCGTGAAACGCATCCCGGTGCGTGTACGCGCCCTTCCACCACGCCGGCCGGCCGGTTGGGTCGGCGCCGAGGACGTGGTCGTACGCGACGATGTGCGCGTATCCGAGGTCCTCAGCGGCTTGAGCGAAAGCGGCGACGCGTCCCGGATCGTCGCCGATCTCCTGATGTGGATACACGACGCCGACGCGCACGGTCGCATCATGGCATCGATGGCGATCGACCACCGCCGGTATGAGGGACCCACCCCACCCGACCCCGTCGCGATCGAGGCGAGGCTCCGCGGCGAAGCCCGCGACGTGTACGGCTGGTCAAACTCGCCCGGCGATCGCTACGCCGAGCACGACCACGGCTACACCAAACTTCTCTACTGCACGCTCGGCTCGATCGACTTTGTCCTCGCCGACGGGAGTCGCATTGCGATGAGGCCGGGCGACCGTCTTGTGCTACCGCCGCAAACTCGTCACTCCGCCGTCGTCGGACGCGAAGGTTGCGCCTGCGTCGAGGGAAAGCTTCCGCCCTAGACTCATCGGGCTTCCATGCGACCGCTCGCATCACGCATGTCGCGACTCGGGACGGAGACCGCCTTCGAGGTCCTCGCCAAGGCGCGGGCGCTCGAGGCGAAGGGGCGGGACATCGTCCATCTCGAGATCGGCGAACCCGACTTCGACACGCCGCCTGCGATCGTCGCGGCCGGTGTAGCGGCCCTGGAGCGCGGCGAGACCCATTACACGCCGTCGGCGGGCGTGGTCGAGCTCCGCGAAGCGATCACGCTCTACCTGAAAGAGCGTCGCGGGGTCCGCGTAGATCCGGGGCAGGTGATCGTCACACCGGGCGCGAAGCCGATCATGTTCTACGCCTTGCTCGCCCTGCTCGACGATGGCGACGAGGCGATCTATCCCGATCCCGGCTTCCCGATCTACGCGTCGATGATCGACTTCGCCGGTGCTCGCGGAGTACCGCTGACGCTCCGCGAAGAGAATGCCTTCCAGCCCGATTTGGATGAGCTCCGCCGGCTTGTGACTCCTCGGACCAAGGTTCTCATCCTCAACAGCCCCAACAATCCGACAGGGGGCATCCTGTCGCGGGAGGCGATCCGCGACATCGCGGCGATCGCTCGGGAGCGCGATCTCTGGGTGCTGACCGATGAAATCTATGGCGAGCTCGTGTACGACGGCGAGCACCGTTCGATCGCGGTCGAGGACGGCATGGCGGAGCGCACCATCTTGCTGGACGGCTTCAGTAAGACGTTCGCCATGACCGGGTGGCGTCTTGGGTACGGCGTCTTTCCGCGACTGCTCGTCGAGCCGGTCGCGAGGCTTGTCACCAACTCGGTGTCCTGCACGGCGACGTTCGTCCAACGCGCCGGCGCCGCAGCCCTCAGCTCCCGTCCGCCGGAGGTCGATCGAATGATCGCGGAGTTCCGCCGGCGGCGTGACGCCGTCGTGAAAGGACTCAATGCTGTGCCAGGAATAACGTGCCGCGTACCGCAAGGCGCGTTCTACGTGTTCCCGAACGTGCGCGGCATCGGACTGCGTTCCAGCGCAGAGGTGGCCGATCGTCTACTTAACGAGGCCGGTGTCGCCACTCTTGCCGGCACCTGCTTCGGTGCGGCGGGCGAGGGATATCTGCGGCTGTCATACGCGAACTCGCTGGCGAACCTCGACAAAGCGGTCTCCCGAATCGCGGACTGGTCCTCGCGCGTCGCGCCGATTCCGACCATTCGCTAGTTTCGGCGCGCCTCCCTACGACAATCGGGGTCTGCCATTTAAGCCGACACGCAATCACCGCTCGCTGAGATAAACGCGCGATCAACAAGCCGACCTCCGACGATGGGGCTCCGTTGCTTTCATCAGACCCCGCCTGAAGCGTCGCGGGTTCGTTACCGGATTGGGCGCGGATCCGTTACAGGCATTCAAAGCGGTGGAGCGACCCCTGCTTTCGCTGCGGCTGAGGGCTTCGTGCCCATCTCGCAGGAAAGGCAGTGCGGAGAAACTATGCGCAAGGCAGCTGGTTACGTAGCGATCCTCATGAGTATCGCCGTGCTGTTTCTGGCCACGAGCGGCGCGACGACCGCGTACGCCGGTGGCGGAAACGGAGGCAGTCCCCCGGGAAACAACGGGGTCGTAAAAGTCATCAGCGACCCGGGTGACAGTCAAAACGACCCCGATAACGATCCACACGTGTGCCTGTTCCACCTCTACGGGTTCAACTTCGACGCCAACTCCAGCGGAACGTGGCACATCGATCCGTGGCCGCCTGATGGCGGGCCGCTCACGGCAGAGCAAAGGGACGGCACGTGGAAAGCATTTAAGGGCGGCGACAAGAGCAAGGATTGGCAATTCAACGCGTATCCGCGACAGCCTTTCCCGAACGGCCACTACAAGCTGACCGTGAAGCAAACGAACGGGATGACTCCGGGCGGCGACAACAGCAAGGTCTTCAAAGTGAAGTGCAAGACCAGCGGGACGACAACCGGTACGTCCGGCACCTCCGGCACGTCCGGATCCACGACCACGTCGACTGGCACTTCAACAGGAACATCGACCGGAACATCCACGAGCACCGGTACGTCAACCGGAACCTCGACTGGGACGACCACCGGTACGTCGACGAGCACGACGACTGGTACGACTACCGGGACCTCGACAGGAACGACGACCGGTACATCGACGACGACAACGACAGCTTCCTCGACCGGGACGAGCACCGGAACATCGACTGGCACGAACACGTCGACCACGACGGCCGGAACCACCAGTACCTCGACCACCACTGGTGGAGGCATGATCACGATCCACGCGAAGGCATTGACGGACCACGAGTGCAGCTCAGTCGAGTGGCACTTCGTGATCACCGACATGCATGACGTCAACGCTCCAGCTTCCATCACGGTCAGCTGGTCCAACGGCGGGACTTCTACCGTGGCCCTCGACCGTGTCACCGGCAACGTCGCGCACTACGTCACCACTTCGAATCTCGGATCCACCGTGACGAGCGCGACCGCCATGATCAACTCGGAGTGGAACGGACAATTCAACCTGAGTCACGGCCCGTGCAACCACACGACGGGCACGTCTGGTACGACTTCGACGAGCACGACCGGTTCTACTTCGGCTTCGACTGGCACGACTACGTCAACATCGACCGGCACCAACACGTCAACAACGACCGGCACGAGCACAGCTACGTCGACAACCACGACTGGGGGCACGAGCACAGGTACGTCGACGAGTACGACCGGTACCACGAGCACGGGCTCGACGACCGGCGCGACGACGACGAGCACCGGCACTTCGACCTCGAGCACCGGCGGCAACACCTCCGGTGGCGGGTCGACAACCGGAACGACGGGGAACTCAAGCACGGGTGGTGAGGAAGACAACCGCGGTACGGTCAAGATCGTCAGCGGTACGGATAACGAGGACGATCAGGACGAAGACAGCCGCGTATGCACGTTCCACATCTACGGCTTCGGCTTCCACACCGACGCGCACGGAACCTGGAAGATCGTCGCCTGGAAGCCGACTGGCGACAACGAGACGGTCG
>Ga0209156_10000611_pt1 | contig 30361 bp, 36 predicted proteins | sample GraSoiAngelo_124_FD_185881 | JGI IMG/M metagenome (GOLD analysis project Ga0209156, IMG submission 185881) | Grasslands soil microbial communities from the Angelo Coastal Reserve, California, USA - 14_0927_05_20cm (SPAdes) (version 2) | ecosystem: Environmental > Terrestrial > Soil > Grasslands... | reverse complement strand
CTTCCGCAGGCTGGTCTGCAGCGAGTGGAGCGCCTCCGAGAGGCCGGGCTCGTTGGAGGCGGCGAGCCGGACCTCCCAGCGCGACAGCTCCACCACGAGCTCGATCCATTCGCGCCAGGCGAGCGCCGCGCCGCGCCGCCCCTCGAGCTCGCGGAACCGCGCCACGAAGTCGCGTGACAGCCGCTGCTGCCGGATGCGCTCGCCGTCGAGCAGCCGCGTCACCACCGAGAGGATTTGACGGGGGTGCACGGGTTTGACGAGGTAATCGTCCACGGCGACGCCGATCGCGTCGCGCAGCGTTCCCTCGTCCTCGCTCTGCGTCACCATCACGACCGCCACGCCCGCATCGATCGCCCGGATCTCGGGGAGCAGCTCCAGCCCGCGGCGCCCCGGCATCTGCTCGTCGAGCAACACCACGCTGTACGGCTGGCGCCGCAGCATCGCCAGGGCGTCGTCGCCGTGGGCCGCCGCTGCGACGGTGAAGCCCTGGTCCTCGAGGAAGCGGCGATGTGGAGCGAGCCCGTCCACCTCATCATCCACCCACAGGATGCTCTTCGGTCGCGCCATGGGCGAAAGCTAATGGCGACTGGCGAACGGCGGCAACGTAACCGTAGTTTTCGGCCCCGTGTTGTGCGTCCTGCTGGTGCGCTTCAGCTCCATCGGCGACATCGTGCTGACGACGCCGCTGGTGCGCGCGCTCGCCCGCCGCCACCCCGAAGCGAAGCTCGTCTACGTGACGAAGCGCGCCCTGGCGCCGCTCGTCGCCGATAACCCGCACCTCGCCGAGGTCGTTGCGCTCGAGCCCGGCGAGCCGCTCCGCCATCTCGCCCGCCGGCTCGCCGCGCTGGCTCCCACCCACGGGCTCGACTTGCACGGCAGCGTGCGCAGCGTCGCGCTGCGCCTCCTGGTCCGCTGTCGCTGGTCGGGATACCGCAAACGCAAGCCGGCCCGCACGCTGCTGATCGCCACCAAGCTCGATGCCTATCGGAGACGGGTTCCCGTTCCGGAGCGCTATTTCGAGGCCGCCGCCCGGCTCGACACGCACCCCGACGGCGGCCCACCGGAGTTCTGGCTCGGCCGCGGGGCGACCGAGCGCGTGGCAAACTGGCTCGTCGAACACGGCCTCGCGGACGGCAAGCTCGCGGCCCTCGCCCCCGGCGCGGCCCACGCGACCAAGCGCTGGCCCGTCGCGCACTGGAGCGCGCTCATCGAGCGGCTGCGCGCCGCCGGATTCCGGTCCGTGGTCGTCGGCGGGCCGGAGGATCGCGGCCTCGCCCAGCAGCTCGTCGCCGGCGGCGCGGCGGCGCCCGCCGCCGGAGAGTTCTCCCTGCAGGAAACCGGAGCCCTGCTGGCGCGAGCCGCCGTCGCCGTTTCGGGAGATACCGGCGTCATGCACATGGCGACCGGGGTCGGGACTCCCGTGATCGCGCTGTTCGGACCCACGGTCGAGCAGTTCGGGTTCTTCCCCTACCGCGCGCCCGGCGCCGTGCTCCAGCGGGAGCTGCCGTGCCGCCCCTGCTCGGCGACGGGCACCGCGACGTGCCCGCTCGGCCACCACCGCTGCCTCGGCGACATCACCCCCGATGACGTGGCGGCGGCAGTCGCGAGCCTCGTCGCGTGATCCAGGCGACCACGCCGGCGGAGGCGCGCCTGCTCGCGCTGGTCGGCGAGGCGGCCCGCGGCCCGAAGCGCGACGGACTGTTCGCGCTCTGGCTCGTGCTCCGCGCGGCGGAGGGGCTGCTGCCCCCCGGTGGCGTTTCGGCCAAGAACCACCGGCGCCGGCTGCAGGCGCTCGAGACCCGGCTGGCGAGCCTCGCCCTGCCCGCACCGCTCAAGCGGGCGCTCACCGCAGCGCGCCTCCACCTCGAGCCCGCTACGCCCGGGGCGGCGGCGCTGGTGCTGTCCCAGCTCGTCGCCCCGGCCCGGGAAGTGCTCGGCCCCGAGGCCGGCGACGCGGTCGCGGTTGCCGCCCGTGCGGCTCGCATACATCTATAAGGCTAGACGCACAGACGCACACAGACGCACGGACGCACAGACGCACAGGGAGACTCGATGCCACCACGCCGCATGGAACGCCGCCCGTTCGCCGAATCTCTGGTGGCGCGCGTGGATCAGCAGGGCCCCGGCGAGATCGCGGGCGACACGGTCCCCACCGGCTTTCCGTCGATCGACCGCCTGCTCGGCGGCGGGCTGCGCCGGCGGGACCTGATCGTGATGGGAGGAGACGTCGGCTCGGGCAAGTCGGCGCTCGCCCTCGGGATCGCGCTGCGCGTCGCGCGGCAGGCCGGTGGCATGGGCGTCGCCTTCTTCTCCGGGGAGATGGACGAGGAGCGCCTGATGGAGCGGGCACTCGCGGTCGAGGGTCGCGTCGCCGTGGACGAGCTGCGCGCGGCCAAGCTGAGCGACCAGACGCGCGCCGAGGTGGGAGGGGCGGCCGTGCGGCTGCGCGGTCTGCCGCTCACGATTCTGCCGCTCGCCGCCCCGGACTTCGAGACGCTCACCGCGCGACTCGACCCCCTGCGCCAGCTCGGGCTGATCGTCGTGGACTACCTGCAGCTGGTCCCCACGCCCGCCGGCGTGACCCGCTCCACGCAGGACGAGGACCTCGCCCTGGTGCTGCAGCGGCTCAAGGCGCTGGCGCTCGAGCGCCAGGTCGCGCTGCTCGTCGTGTCGCAGCTCGCGCGCTTCGCGCCCGGGCGCGAGAACGCGCGGCCCACGCTCGACGACTTCGGTCACCTGGGCGCGATCAAGCAGCACGCCGACGTCGCCCTCGGGATCTATCGCGAAGAGATGTACAGTCCGGGCTACGGCGTAGAAGGCGCCACCGAGCTGCTGGTCTTGAAGAACCGCAACGGGCCGACGGGGTTCGTGGATCTCTACTTCTATCGGCGCTGGATGCGGTTCGAGGACATGCTCGACCCCGACCGTTGAGCCTTGGTGGTGTCGGCGCGGAGGATCGCGCCGACCAGCGTGTAGGTCGTGCCGGGCGCTCCGGCGCTCGCCCGCAGCGTGAGCCAGAGGGGCCGCCGCCCCGAATCCGCGTAGATCGCGATCGACCCGTCGGCCATCGCCTGGTCGGTCCGCACCTGCCAGCCGTTCAACTTCAGCGCCTCGCGGTACCAGGCGGCGACCGCCGGCAGCGGCGCCGGCGTCGTGAACGTCGCCTGCGCGGCGTCCTGGCCGGCGGACACGCCCACCAGGGTCGAGTGCGGGTACGCCAGGACACCCGACAGGAGCTTGGCCGCGAGCTCGCGCTCGGACGTGCGCTCCCCGGGACGCTCGCAGGCGGCGCAGAGCACGAGCAGGAGCGCGAGCGACAGGGGACGGTTCATGGCGCGGTATCCTAGCTGTGGCGGGGCGCAAGGGTCAAGTTGTACCTTTGGACGGCGTTACACGTCCCACGTCGCACGTTGCCCGAACCCCTCGTGGGACGTGCAACGTGTGACGTGCAACGGGGTGTCCCAATGGCCGGCCACAATAAGTGGAAGCAGATCAAGCGCAAGAAGGCGGTCACCGACGCGCGGCGCGGCGCGCTGTTCACCAAGCTGATCCGGGAAATCACCATCGCGGCGAAGCAGGGCGGCGGAGACCCCGCCGGGAACGCGCGGCTCCGCACCGCGATCGACGCGGCCAAGGCGGAGAACATGCCGCTCGACAACGTCGAGCGCGCCGTCAAGAAGGGCACCGGGGAGCTCGAGGGCATCCAGTACGAAGAGGTGTCCTACGAAGGGTACGGGCCGGGCGGCGCCGCGATCTTCATCGAGGCGACCACCGACAACGCGAACCGGACCGTCGCGGAGATCCGGCACCTGTTCCAGCGCTACGGCGGCAATCTCGGCGCCGCGAAGACCGTGGCGTGGATGTTCGACCGCAAGGCGCACATCACGCTGGACGCTACCACGGTGAACGAGGACGCAGCCCTCGAGGCCGCGCTCGACGCGGGCGCGGAGGACATGGTGCGCGACGGCGACGCGTTTCTCATCACGGGCCCCGTGCACCGGCTGCACGAGATCACGGCGCAGCTCGCGCGACGCAAGATCCCCGTACAGTCGGCCGAGATCGGCATGCTCCCGAAGAGCACGGTGAAGGTCGACGGCAAGGACGCCAAGAAGCTGCTCGAGCTGATCGAGGAGCTCGAAGCCCTGGACGACGTCGCGAAGGTGTCGTCGAACTTCGACATCGACGCCGAGGCGATGGCGGCGGCGACGGCGTGACGTGAGAGTCCTGGGCGTCGACCCGGGGACTCGGGCCACCGGCTACGGCGTGATCGAAACCGACAACGGGGCCTCGGGGATGGGCCGGTTGATCGAGTGCGGCGTCATCACCTTCACCCGCCAGAGCCCCCTCCCCCGACGCCTCCACGAGCTGCACGCCCACATCGCCGATTTGATCACCCGCCACCGACCGACCGCCCTGGCGCTCGAGAACGCGTTCTACCACAAGAACGTGCAGACGACGCTCGTCCTGGGACATGCCCGCGGCGTGATCCTGCTCGCCGCACAACAGGCAGGGCTCGCCATCGCACACTACGCACCCGCCACCGTGAAGAAGACGGTCGCCGGCGCGGGGGGCGCGCCCAAGGCCCAGGTCGGCGCCGTGGTAGCGCGTCTCCTCAAGTTGAAGCGGGCCCCGACGCCGGCGGACGCGGCGGACGGCGTGGCGGTCGCGCTCACCCACATTCTCCGCGCGTGATCGCCCAGGTCAACGGACGCCTCGCCGCTAAACAGGCCGACCGCGTCGTGGTCCAGACCGCGGGCGGGGTCGGCTACGAGATCGCCGTCCCGCTGAGCGTCATGGAGCAGTTGCCGCCCGTGGGCGAGAGCGTCAGCCTCGCCACCGAGCTCGTCGTCCGGGAAGACGGCTGGGCGCTGTACGGGTTCCGGGACGAGTCCGAGCGGCGGTTCTTCCAGCGCCTCATCGGCGTCAGCGGCATCGGGCCGAAGCTCGCCATCGCGCTGATGTCCGCGCTGGGAGTGGAGCGGGGCGCGCGGGCGGTGAAGGAGCGGAACATCGCGCTGCTGTCATCGGTGAGCGGCATCGGCAAGAAGACCGCCGAGCGCCTGGCGCTTGAACTCGCCGACAAGCTCGGCGAGTTTGAGGAGCCGGCGCCGTCGGGGAGCGCCACGCCGTCCACCGATGGCGCGGCGGCGGCCCTCAAGGCGCTCGAGCGACTCGGCTACGGCACGGTCGAGGCGGACCGGGCTCTGCGGGACGTGCTGGCGGCGGACCGCGGCGGCGACACAGAGACCCTCGTCCGCCGGGCGCTGCAACTGCTCACCGTGGGATGACGATGGCGACGACCGCTGAATGGATCTGCACGCGCTGCGGCTCGACCAACCGGCGACTCGTCCCGGACGGCGCCACGCGCGCCGCGGACGAGTGCCTCACGTGCCACACGCGCCACGAGCTCGAGGCGGACGCCCGGCCGGTGCGGTGGCGCGCGCGACCCGCGAACAGCACGAGAGTAGCGTGAGCCTCCCGTTTTCCCAGGCTGAAGCCTGGGCTCGGCAAGACACTGTGCTGAAGCACACGTGTCCTTCAGGACAGTGTTTCGCCGAGCACACTCTTCAGAGTGTGACAACGTGACGAAGGAACGGATTCAGATCACCACGCCGGAGGCGCTCCCCGAGGAGCGTGTCACCGACGCGGCGCTGCGCCCCTCGCGTCTGGACGAGTTCGTCGGCCAGGCCAAGGTCAAGGAATCGCTCCAGATCGCCATCGACGCGACCAAGCAGCGCAAGGAGCCCCTCGACCACGCACTGTTCTTCGGACCCCCGGGGCTCGGGAAGACAACGCTCGCCCTGCTCATGGCGCGCGAGCTGGGCGTGAGCGTCCGGACCACCTCGGGCCCGGTGCTGGAGCGCCCCGGTGACCTGGTCGGCCTGCTCACGTCGCTCAAGGCGGGCGACATCCTGTTCATCGACGAGATCCACCGGCTGCGGCCCGCGCTCGAGGAGTTCCTCTATCCCGCGATGGAGGAGTTCCACGTCGACGTGCGCATCGCCGACGGGCCCCACGCGCAGACCATCCCCATGGCGCTGGAGCGCTTCACGTTGATCGGCGCGACCACGCGGTTCGGGCTGCTTACGCCGCCGATGCGCGCGCGCTTCGGGCTGGTGGAGCGGCTGTCGTACTATCCGCCGGACGACCTGGCCCAGATCCTCACCCGCTCGGCAGGGATCCTGGCCGTGCCGGCCGACGCGGCGGGCATCGCCGAGATCGCGCGCCGCAGCCGCGGCACGCCGCGGGTCGCCAACCGGCTGCTCAAGCGGGTGCGCGACTACGCCCAGGTCCGCGCCGGCGGGAAGATCACCTCGCAGGTCGCGGGTGAGGCGCTGAAACGGCTGGACGTGGACGAGTTCGGGCTGGACGACATGGACGGCCGGATCTTGAAAACGATCATCGAGCAGTTCGAGGGCGGACCCGTCGGGCTCACGACCATCGCCGCAGCCGTGGGCGAGGATCCCGGGACACTCGAGGAAGTGTACGAGCCGTTCCTGATGCAACGCGGCTTCCTGGCCCGCACGCCGCGCGGTCGCTGCGCCACGGGAGCCGCGTATAAGCACTTCGGCTTCACGCCGCCCAGAACCGCGGACCAGCAAACGATCTTCGACGGGTAGGCAATTGCGGATTGCGGATTTCGGATTGCGGATTCGAAGGTCGGGCGTCCAATCCGCAATCCACAATCCGCAATCCGCAATTCTCCGCGTGCTCTACCGAACCTCAGACTTCGACTACAGCCTGCCAGCGGGACAGATAGCCCAACACCCGCTCCCCGACCGTGCCGCCAGCCGCCTGCTCGTACTCGATCGCTCGAGCGGCGCTCAGCGGCACGCCCACTTCCGCGATATCGTCACGCTCATTGCGCCTGAGGATGTGCTCGTGCTCAACGTGTCGCGCGTGATCCCTGCCAGACTGCGCGGTATCCGGGTCCCGGGATCCGGGACCCGGAGCCCGGGTGGCGAAACAGAGATCCTGCTGGTCCGCGAACTGCCCGACGGGAGCTGGCTCGCGATGGGCCATCCCGGCGGCAAGCTCAAGCCTGGCCGCATCGTCCGATTCGGCGACGACAGCGCGGTCGAGATCGTGGAGATGCTGGGCGGCGGGCTGCGGCGTGTGCGATTCGTGGGCGCGCTCGATGTGCCTGCGACCCTCGCGAAGTACGGTGAGACGCCGCTGCCGCCCTACATCCGCCGGCCGCCCGGCCCCGAGGACCGGGCCCGCTACCAGACGGTATACGCCGCGCACGACGGCAGCGTCGCCGCACCCACCGCCGGGCTGCACTTCACGCGGGAGCTGCTGGAGCAGGTGCGGGCGAGCGGCACGGCGGTCGCGACGCTGGACCTGCACGTCGGTCCCGGTACCTTCAAGCCGGTCGAGGTGGACGACCTCGCGCGCCACGCGATGCATGCCGAGCCGTATGCGATGAGCGAGGAGGCGGCGGCGACCATCAACGGGAGACGGGAGGCGGGAGGGCGCATCTGGGCGGTGGGGACGACCGTGGTGCGGACGCTCGAGACCTGCGCCGATGCGCAGGGCGTGATCCGCCCCGGAGCCGGGGAGACCGCGCTCTTCATCTATCCTCCCTATCGGTTTCGCGCCGCCGACCGGCTGCTCACGAACTTTCACCTGCCGCGCTCGACGCTGCTAATGCTGGTGTGCGCGTTCGGGGACTATGGGAACGTCATGCGGGCGTATGAAGCGGCGGTGCGAGAAGGGTACCGGTTCTACAGCTATGGCGATGCGATGGCGGTCCTCTGATTGCCTTAATCCGCAATAGCCTCATGTTCGAATTCACGCTCCACGCCACCTGCGGCGCCGCCCGCGCCGGCACGCTCACCCTGCCCCACGGCACGGTCGAGACGCCGGCGTTCATGCCCGTCGGCACGCAGGGGACGGTACGGACGCTCTCCCCCGCCGACTTGAAGAGCGTCGGCGCGCAGCTCGTCCTCGCGAACACCTATCACCTCCACGTGCGTCCCGGCGAGGACGTGGTGCAACGGCTCGGCGGCCTGCACCGCTTCATGGCGTGGGATCGTCCGCTCCTCACCGACTCGGGTGGCTTCCAGGTGTTCTCGCTCGAGGGATCGCGCCGCGTGGACGAGGATGGCGTCGAGTTCCAGAGCCACGTGGACGGGAGCCGGCGGTACTTGACGCCGCAGCGCGCCACCGAGATCCAGTGGACCCTCGGCGCGGACATCGCGATGGCGTTCGATCATGTGGTGCCGGGAGGAGCGGACGAGGCGACCGCCCGCGACGCGCTCGAGCGGACGCTGCGGTGGCTGCAGCGGTGCGCCAGGAGACATCGCGAATTGTCGGACGGTCGGACGGTCGGACAGTCTGACGGTCAACGCCTCCCCGTCCGTCCGTCCGACGGTCCGACTGTCCGACAGGCCTTGTGGCCGATCTTACAGGGCGGGACGCATTTCGAGCTCCGCACCGAAGGCTTGCGGCGGATCCAGGAGCTCGAGGAGTGGACCGGGCTCGCCATCGGTGGTTTGTCCGTCGGAGAGCCGAAGCCCGTCATGTACGAGATGCTCGAGCGCCTCGCACCGCGGCTGCCGCCCGCGTGGCCGCGTTATCTTATGGGCGTGGGGTTCCCCGAGGACCTGGTGGCGGCGGTGGAGCGGGGCATGGACCTGTTCGATTGCGTGGCGCCCACGCGCAACGGGCGCAATGGCTCGGCCTTCACGCCCGACGGCCCGGTGAACATCCGCAACGCCGAGCACCGCGACGACCCGCGGCCGCTCGACGCGACGTGCGACTGCGAGACGTGCGCCACGTTCTCGCGCGGCTACCTGCGGCACCTGTTCGCCGCGGAGGAGCTGCTCGGGCTGCGGCTCTTGTCGCTGCACAACGTCCGGTTCCTGATCCGGCTGACCCGGGAAATGGGGGCCGCGACCCGCGCAGGAACTTTTCCGCGGTGGGCCGCCGAATGGCGGCGCCGCTATACCCGATCGGATTGACCATGCACGCCTCGGATTTGCTGCTCTTCACACCCTCCGGCCAGCAGGGACCCGCCGGCTGGCTCGTCTTTCAGCTGGTAGCGGTGTTCGCCATCATTTACTTCCTGATCTTGCGGCCCCAGAAAAAGCAACAGGAGCGCCATCGCCAGCTGCTGGCCTCCCTGCAAAAGGGCGACCGGGTGCTGACGTCCGGGGGCATTCTCGGCGAGGTCGTGCACTTGAAAGACGACGAAGTGACGGTGAAGAGCGGTGAAGCGCGGCTCATCGTCGTCCGCTCGAACATCGCCAACATCCTCAACCGGTCCGTCGAGGCGAAGCCGCAGTGACGATCCGGCAGCTCCACCTCCTCGGCTCGCCCGTGCTGCGGCAGGCCGCCACGCCCGTCGCGGCCGTGGATGACGAGGTGCGCCGGTTGGTGGACGATCTGTTCGACACGATGCGCGCCGCCAAGGGAGTGGGCCTCGCCGCGAATCAGGTGGGGGTGGCGCGCCGCGTCGCCGTGGTGGACGTGGGCGACGAGTTCCCCCCGCCGCTCGTGCTCATCAACCCGCGGATCGTGCAGGCGAGCGACGTCACCGAGACGGCGGAAGAGGGCTGCCTGTCGATCCCCGACTTGTACGGCGAGGTGGAGCGCCCGCTCGCGGTGACGCTCGAGGCACTCGACCGCGACGGCCACGCCTACTCGGTCGCGCTCTCCGGGTTCAAGGCGCGCGCCGCGCAACACGAGATCGACCACTTGGACGGCATCCTGTTCCTCGACCACCTGAGCGCCGTGAAACGGCACCTCCTCGTCGCGAAGTGGAAGAAGGCGCGCAAGGGCAAGCCCGGCTACGTGAAGGACGTGACCCCGGAGCCGGCGGGCGAGCTGTAGGTGCGCGTCGTTTTCTTCGGCACGCCCGAGTTCGCGGTCCCGTCGCTGCGAGCCCTGCTCGGCGAGGGGTTCGACGTCCTCGCCGTCGTCACCCAGCCCGACCGGCCGCAGGGTCGCTCCCGCTCGCGCGCCGTGCCGCCGCCCGTGAAGGTCGAGGCAGAGGCGGAAGCGATTCCCGTGCTCCAGCCCGAGCGCCCGACCGACCCGGCCTTCCTGGGCCGGCTGCGCGAGTTCGCACCCGACGTGGGCGTCGTCGTCGCCTACGGGCACATCCTCAAGCCGGAGCTGCTGCGGCTCCCCGGCCGGGGGATGGTGAACGTCCATCCGTCGCTGCTGCCGGAGCTGCGCGGTGCCGCGCCCGTCGAGTGGGCCATCGTGAACGGGCTGGCGAAGACGGGGGTCAGCATCATGCAGCTCGACGAGGGTCTCGACTCGGGGCCCGTGCTGCTGCAGATCCCGCACACGATCGAGCCGGACGAAACGGGGGGCGAGCTGTCCGCCCATCTCGCCGAAGTCGGCGCGCAGGCGCTCGTCGAGGCGCTCGCGCTGTGGGAGCAGGACGCGCTGCGTCCCGTCCCACAGGATCACGCCCGCGCCACCTATGCGCCCAAGCTCACGCGCGCCACGGCGCAGATCCGCTGGAGCGATTCCGCCGAGCGCATCGCGCGCTTGATCCGCGGCCTCGACCCCAAACCGGGGGCCTGGACCGAGCTCGAGGGGCAGGAAGTGAAGCTGTTCGGGCCCGAGGCAACCGAGCGGCAGGAGGCGGGGTCGCCGGGCGAAGTGCTCATGGCTGACGGCCGACTGCTGATTGCGGCGGGGAGCGGCGCGGTGGCGGTGGAAGAAGTCCAGCCGGCCGGCAAGGCCCGCATGCCCGCCGGGGACTGGATGCGCGGCCGCCGCATCCAAGCCGGCCAACGCTTCGGGTGACGCACGCCGCGCCGCTGCCGCGGCTGCACGCCATCACCGACGAGCCGATCGCCCGCCGGTCGGACCTGGTCGAAGTCGCGGGACAGCTCGCCGCGGGCGGGGGCGAGGATCTCGCCCTCCACGCCCGCGGCCACACATTAACCGGGCTCGAGCACTATCAGCTGGCCGTCCGTCTGTCCGTCAGTCCAGCCGTCCGCCTGTTCGTCAACGATCGCCTCGATGTCGCGCTCGCCGCGGGCGCCGCCGGCGTCCAGCTCTCCGGCGGGAGCCTCGACCCCGAGCACGCGCGCCGTCTCAACCCGAACTGGTGGATTGGCAAATCGGTCCACGACCTGCGCGAGGCGGAGGCCGCACACGCGGCGGGCGCCGACTATCTTTTAGTAGGACCGGTGTTTCCCACGGCCACCCACCCCTCCTCCGGGCGCGCGCCGCTCGGGCCGGGGTTCGTGGCCGGCGTCGTCGGGCTCGGCCTGCCGGTCATCGCGATCGGCGGCGTCACGCTCGAGCGGGTCCCGGAGCTGCGCGTCGCCGGCGTGTATGGCGTGGCGGCGATCCGGGCGCTGTGGGACGCCGCCGATCCCCGGGCGACGGCCCGAAGCTTTGTGCAGGAGCTGACGCAATGAACGATACGATCGACATCACGGTGAACGGGCAGCGTCGCGCGGTGTCCCGGGGCGTGACCCTGCTCGAGCTGCTCGGCTCGCTCGAGCTCGACCCGCGCGCCGTCGTGGTGGAGCACAACCGCACCATCGTCCGCCGCCCCGCGCTGGGTGACGTCCGGATGGCTCCGGGGGACGCGGTCGAGCTGGTGCATTTCGTGGGAGGGGGATGAACCCGATGGCGACCGCGGTGGACACGCTCCGCGACACGCCCTTCACCATCGGCGGGCGCACGTTCCACTCGCGCCTCATGGTGGGGACCGGGAAGTATCGCGACAACGACACGATGGTCCGCGCCATCGAGGCGTCGGGGGCGGAAATCGTCACCGTCGCCGTGCGGCGCGTGGATCTGGACCGCACCCGAGCGACGGGCATCCTGTATCACCTGGACCCCAAGCACCACTTCCTGCTCGCCAACACGGCGGGTTGCGCCACGGCGGAGGACGCGGTGCGCTACGCCCGACTGGCGCGCGAGGCCGGATTCAACGAGTTCGTCAAGCTCGAGGTGATCGGCGACCAGGAGACCTTGCTCCCCGACGTGCAGGGGCTGCTCCAGGCCACGAAGATTCTGGTGCAAGACGGCTTCCGGGTATTGGCATACACCAACGAAGACCTGGTAACGGCGTTGCGGCTCGAAGACGCAGGCTGCGCCGCGGTGATGCCGCTCGCTTCCCCGATCGGGAGCGGACTCGGGTTGTTGAACCCCTACAGCGTACGCACCATCAAGCGGCGGCTGCACGTCCCGGTCGTGGTCGACGCCGGCGTCGGAACGGCCTCGGACGCGTGCGTCACGATGGAGCAGGGCGTGGACGGGATCCTGATGAACACCGCCCTCGCGGCCGCGCACGACCCCGTCGCGATGGCGCACGCGATGCGTCTGGCGGTCGAGGCGGGGCGGACCGCCTACCTCGCCGGCCGCATGCCGCGGCGCGAAGTTGCGGTGCCCTCCTCGCCGCTCGAAGGGATGCTGGATTAAGGACGCCACCGCGGCGCGGCGCGCGGCGCTGCGAATCCTGCAAGCGGTGCGCTCGGGCGCCACCTTCGCCGCGGCGCGCGACCGTCACCTCGCGGGACTGGCGGAGCGCGATCGGCGCCTCGCCTACCGGCTCGCCGGAGGGGTGCTGCGCAGCCAAGCCGATATCGACCGGGCACTGGCACTGGCGACCGTCGACCCCCGCCTCGACGACATCCTGCGACTCGGCGCTTACCAGCTGCGGGCGCTCGCTCGCGTTCCCGCGTACGCGGCGGTCTCGACGAGCGTGGAGCTGGCCCGGGATGCGGCGGGGGAGGGCGGAGCGAGGTTCGTCAATCGGGCGTTGCGACGGCTGGAACGCACGAGGAGCGGGGAGCGGGGAGCGGTACCATCTCATCCCGCGTGGCTGCTGGCTCGGTGGCGCAAGCACTTCGGCGCGGACGAGGCGGCACGCCTGGTGGCGTGGAACGATGCGAGACCGCCCCTCACGCTCCAGCCGGCTCGCTGGGACCCGGACGCCCTGCGAGCGCGGCTCCAAGAAGCCGACTGCGGGGTAGCAGAGGCGCCCTATGGCGCAGGCCTCCGGGTTTCTCCGCCGGGTACCGCTCCCCGCTCCCTGCTCCCCGCGCGGTTACCGGGCTTCGAGCACGGCGCCTTCATCGTGCAGGACCCCGCCCACGCCCTCGTCTGCCGCTACGCGGCGTTCCCGGCCGGGGGGCTCGCCTACGACGCGTGCGCCGCCCCGGGGGGGAAGGCGGTCATGCTCGAGCGGCTCGGGGCGCGCGTGGTCGCGGGCGACGCGCGGCGTGACCGGATGGGGCATCTCATCCAGACGGTGCGGCGCGCCGGAGTGGCAATTCGGCCGGCGGTCGCCGATCTTCTGGCGGCGCCGTGGGGGGCGGGGACCCTGGCGGCCGTGCTGGTCGACGCCCCGTGCACGGCCACGGGGACCATGGCGCGGCATCCCGACGCCCGCTGGCGGATCTCGACGCGGGCGATCGAGCGCGCAGCGGCGCGCCAGCGGGCGCTGCTCGAGGCGGGGGCGCGCCTGGTACGGGCCGGCGGTGTGCTGGTCTACGCCACCTGCTCCCTCGAGCCGGAGGAGAACAGCGACATCGTGAACGAATTCCTGGAGCGACATCCCGAGTTCCGGCGGGCCGCGCCGCCCGCCGGCACGGTGCCCCCTGAGCTGCTCACCGAGGCCGGGGACTTTCAGTTGCTCCCCCAGCGGCACGGCATCGACGGCGCGTACGCGGCGCGTCTCGGGCGGGTGCGCTGATGCGGTTCCGCCGCCACATCCCGCCGATTCACGAGTGGCAGCTTCCCAGCCTCGATGCCCGCGGCGCCAAGCGCTGGGGCGTGGCCCTCGTCTCGTCGCTCGTCGCCGGCTACCTCACCGCCTATCTGGTCGTCTTTCCCGCGCCGCTGCTCCGCGGGCACCAGGTGGTACCGCGCGTGCTCGGCCTGTCGCTCCAAGAGGCGTCGGCCGAACTGCGGAAAGCCGGCCTCCAGGTGCAAGAGGGCGGGTCGGAGCCGCATCCGACCGCCCCTCAGGGCACGATCATCTGGCAGGATCCGCCGGCCGGGGTCTCCGCCCCCGCCGGGCTGCGGGTGACCCTGGTGGCGAGCGACGGGCCGCCCAAGATTCCCGTGCCGGACGTGGCGGGGCTGGACGGTAGCCTGGCCCAGCGGCTCGTGACCGCAGCCGGCCTCACCGCGGCCAAGGTGGAGTCGGTTCAGGCGGCCGCACCGCGCGGCGTCGCGATGCTCACCCGTCCGCCGGCCGCGACGGTGCTGGCCCCCGGGACGCCCGTGACCGTGGTCGTGAGCCGCGGGGCGCCGACGATTCCGGTGCCCGGGCTGCTCGGCCTGGCACAAGCCGACGCGCGCGCGCGGCTCGAGCTCGAGGGCCTCACGCTCGGCACGGTCACGCGGCGGCGCACGGCCGACGCCGCCCCGGGCACCGTCGTGGCCCAGCGCCCGGCGGCGGGCACGCTCGCCGCGGCCGGCACGGTGGTGGACATCGTCGTGGCCCGGAGCCCGCAATGACGAACGGCATCCGCATCGCGGCCAGTGTGCTCGCCGCCGACTTGACCCGGCTCGCCGCGCAGGTGGAACAGGTCCTGGCGGGCGGGGGGGCGGGGGGCGCCGACTGGCTGCACGTGGACGTGATGGACGGACGCTTCGTCCCCAACCTCACGTTCGGCGCCAACATGATCGAGGCGCTGCGCAAGCTCACCGACCGGCCGATCGACGTGCATCTCATGGTCGTGGAGCCGGAGCGCTACATCGACGCGTTCGCCGCGGCCGGGGCGTCCGTCTTCACGCTCCACCCCGAGGCGACGCTGCACGTGCAGCGCCAGCTCGCCACGGTGCGCGACCGCGGCATGCTCGCCGGCCTGGCGCTCAACCCCGGCACGCCGCTCGCGCTCGCCGAAGAGGTGGTGGCGGATCTGGACCTGCTGCTGCTCATGACGGTGAACCCGGGGTTCGGCGGCCAGGGGTACCTGCCGGCGTCGAACGAGAAGATTCGGCGCGCGCGCGAGGTGCTGGCGGCGCACGGCTCCCGCGCCTTTCTCGAAGTGGACGGCGGCATCACGCCGCAGACGATCGCGGCGGCGCACGCGGCGGGGGCCGATACGTTCGTGGCGGGCAACGCGGTCTTCACGGGCGCCGACCCGGCCCGCGAGGTCCAGGAGCTGCGGCGCCGCTGCCTGGTCACGGTATGATGCAGATGCGGCATTGGACGATCGGGATCGGGAGCGCGTCGGCGCTGGTGTTCGGCGTGGTGCTGGCGGCCAAGATCTGGCCGCAGCTCGACCTGGTCGGCGTCGGGTCGCGGGCGCCCGCGTTCCGCGCCGTGAACCTGCGGACGGGACGGCCGACGGCGCTCGCGGACTACGGCGGCAGAGTCATCCTGCTCAACGTGTGGGCCACCTGGTGCCCGCCCTGCCGGGTCGAGATGCCGTCGCTCCAACGACTCCACGGGAAGCTCGCCGGGCCGGACTTTGCCGTCGTCGCCGTCAGCATCGACGACGGCGACTCGGGCGGCGTCATGAAGTTCGTGCGCGAGCTGGGGCTCGGCTTCGAGGTCCTCCAGGACAAGAGCGGGCGCATCCAGCAGATCTATCAGACGACCGGCGTACCCGAGAGCTTCGTGATCGACCGGGACGGGGTCATCATCAAGAAAGTGATCGGTGCGGCGGAGTGGGATGGACCCGTCAACGAGCTCCTCATCCGGAAGCTCATCGATGCCCGTTAACATCGGACAGCTGTTCGCCCGGAACTGGGCGATCAAGCTCGCGGCGATCTTCTTCGCCGTGATGCTGTACGTCGCCGTCGCGGCGCAGCAGCCGCTGTCACAACGCTTCGCCCTCCGGCTCATTGTCACCGTGCCCCCGGGGCGCTCGGTGCGGCAGCAACCCGCGGGCGTCACCGTCACGTTGAGCGGCAAGGGGAGCGAGATTCTCAAGCTGCGCTCGTTCCCCCGCATGATCCGCAAGACCATTCCCGATACGTTCTCGGGGTCGGTGTGGGGCATTCACCTCCAGCCCTCCGATGTGAGCATCCCGAAGGGGACGGACGTGCAGGTCGCGGAGATCGCGCCGCGCGACTTGGATGTGCTGCTCGACTCGGTGGGGAAGAAGGACGTGCGGATCGTGCCGCTGGTGCGGGTGGAAGCGGAATCGGGCTACGTGCTGCGCGGGCTCTCGATCGTGCCCAGTGTGGCGCGGGTCGTGGGTCCGGAGAAGAGCCTCGCGGCCGTCGAGTCGATCACCACGCTGCCCACGGTGATCTCGAGCGTGAACGGCCCGTTTTTCCGCACGGTCCCGCTCGACACCACGCCGCTCGGCGTCGTGCGCGTCTCTCCCAAGGAGGTCCGGGTCGCGGGCGAAGTGGCGGCCATTATCGAGCGCTCGATCCCGGCGGTCCCCGTGACCACCGCGGCCTCCGGGTTCGCGGGGTTTCTGCTCTCTCCCGAGCGGGTGACCGTGACGATGCGCGGGCCCGAGTCGAAAGTGAACACCCTCACCAAGGACAGCGTGCGCGTGGTCGCGCACCTGGTCGGGAAGGCGGGGCCCGGCGGCTACGCCCGGCTCACCGTCACGGCGCCCCCGGGAATCCGCGCGCGGGCCGTGCCCGATTCCGTTGCCCTCAAACGGAAGACCGGCCGTGGCTGACGTCGTCCTGGGGATCGAGACCTCCTGCGACGAGACCTCGGCCGCGGTGCTCGTGAGCGACCGGTCGGGACGGGCGCCGGAGCTCGCGAGCCTCGTCATCCTGTCGCAGGACGTGCACCGCGTGTTCGGCGGCGTGGTCCCCGAGTTGGCGAGCCGCGCGCACCTCGCCGCCCTCCCCGCCGTCGTGGAGCGGGCCCTCACGGAGGCGGGCGTCGACTGGAGCGCCGTGGACGCGGTCGCCGTCACCCAAGGACCGGGGCTCGTGGGCGCGCTCCTGGTCGGCGTCGTGTACGCGAAAGCGCTCGCGTACGCGGGAGCCCGGGCCTTGATCGGGGTGCATCACATGGAGGGGCATCTCTTCGCGCCGGCCGTGGAGGACCCCGACCTCGCCCCGCCGTTCGTCGCCCTGCTCGTCTCGGGAGGCCACACCCTGCTCCTCGACGTGCCTGCCTGGGGGAGCTACCGGCTGCTCGGGGCGACGCGCGACGACGCCGCGGGCGAAGCGTTCGACAAGGTTGCCACCCTCCTCGGGCTCGGCTACCCCGGCGGAGCGGTGATCGAGCGCCTCGCCGGCACCGGAGACCCGGCGCGCTTCACGTTCCCGCGCCCCATGCTGGACGACGGATTCGAGTTCTCATTCTCGGGACTGAAGACGGCGGTGCTCCACGCCGTGCGCGCCAGCGACGACCTGGACCGCGTCCGGCCGCATCTCGCGCGCGCCTTTCAGGACGCCGTGCTCGACGTGCTGGTCACTAAGCTGGAGCGCGCGGTGCGCGCCACGGGCCGCCACACCGCGGTGCTGGGCGGCGGCGTCGCCTGCAGTAAGACGCTCGCGAGTCGCGCCGCGGAGCGGCTGGCGGGGCTCGCCCGCGTCGCGGTCGCGAGCCCCCGCTTGAACGCCGACAATGCCGCCATGATCGCGCGCGCCGGATGGCACCGGCTCCGTCTCGGCGAGCGCAGCGATTGGACCCTCGATGCCCGCGCGGATTTGCCGCTGCCGGGGCTCGACCCCGGCGTCATTCCGCAATCCCCCATCCGCCACCCGCAATGACTATCTACCCGCTCAAGTTCGTGCTCGGCCCCCTCACGATCACCGGCTACGGGATCATGATGATGGTGGCGTTCCTGATGGCGGGGTGGGCGATCCAGGTCGACCTGCGGCGCCGCACCATGAACGAAGACTACGCCGCGGACATCGTGTTCGCGGCCGTCGTGGGCGGCATCGTGGGGGCGAAGATCTGGTACGTGCTGCTCACGGGAACCTGGGACGCCCTGTTGAGCCGCGGCGGCTTCGTGTGGTACGGCGGGTTCCTGGGCGGCGTGGCGGGCGTGCTGCTGAACGGCTGGCGCAAGCGCATCCCCGCGCGCTGGACCATGGAGCTCACCGCCGCCCCGCTGGCGCTGGGGTACGCCCTCGGGCGCGTGGGATGCTTCCTCATCAACGACGACTACGGCATCCCGTCGAGGCTTCCCTGGGCCGTGAAGTTTCCCGACGGGCTGCCGCCGACGCGGGTCGCCGACATGCAGCAGCAGCTGCACGTGGTGTTCCCGCCCGGAACCAACCCGGCCGACCTGGTCGCCGTGCATCCCACGCAGGTGTACGAGACGACGCTGATGATGCTCGCCTTCTGGCTGCTGTGGCGGCTGCGCGACCATCATCACGCCACGGGTTGGCGCTTCGGGGTCTACCTCGTGCTCGCGGGCGCCGAGCGCTTTCTCGTGGAGGTCGTGCGAGCGAAGGACGACCGGCTGCTCGGTCCCTTCACCCTGGCGCAGGCGACGAGCCTGCTGCTCGTCGTCGCCGGGATCTACCTGATGCAGCGGCTGAGCCAGCCCGACGCCGCCTCACTGCCGACCCCACCGGCCCTCAAGCTGCAACCGACCACCGGTTGATGCGCCCGCGGCCGGCGGTCGCGCTCGCAGCGCTGGCGCTCGCGGCCTGCGCGCAGGGGAAGTCGGGACCGCCGGACTTGATTCTCACCGGCGGGCGGATTTTCACCGCGGACTCCGGGCGCCCGTGGGCCGAGGCGCTCGCGGTGCGCGGTGACCGCATCGTGGCCGTCGGTCGCTCAGACTCGGTGCGCCGGCTGGCCGGCCCGCGCACCCGAGCGGTAGACCTGGGCGGCCGCACCGTCATCCCCGGGTTGAACGACGCGCACGCACATCCCGGGCCCGAGCTGCGCGGCACCAGGATCGCGGCAGCTACGGGAGACGCCGGGCTCCTCGAAGTCGTACGCGCGCTCGCCGCGGCGAGTCGCGTTCGCCCGCGCGGGACCTGGCTGCTCGCGACGGTGGGCGACCGCGTGCTCGACGACCCCCGCGCCAACCGCTTTTTCCTGGACAGCGTCGCGCCCGACCATCCCGTGGTGCTCGAGAGCTGGTCGGGTCACGTGGCGATCCTCAACAGCGCGACGCTCGGGTCCCTCGGGATCGGCCACGACACACCGGACCCGCCGGGTGGCCACTACGGACGGGTGCCGGGATCGGGGGTGCTGGACGGACGTCTGTCGGAGTACGCGTGGTGGAGCGCGCGCCGGCGGCTCTCGAGCAGCGTCCCCGACAGCGCGAGCCGCGTCGATCTGCGACGCTATGCCGCTGCGGCCGCGCGCTTCGGCATCACCACCGTGCAGGACATGAATACCGCGCTTACGACGGCGCGCGCCGTGGCGCTGCTACGCGCTGCGGACGTGCCGATCCGGTGGCGCGTGATCCGTTTCCCCATGACCCGGGCCGGGGGACGCGACGTCGCCGACGCTCGCGCCACCGGCCCGAGCCCGGGCGGGACGCTCGGCGTCTCGGGGGTCAAGTACATCCTCGACGGCACCCCGGTCGAGCGGGGGGCCGCGATGCGCCGCCCGTACACCGATCGGCCCGGGTGGTATGGCGAGCTCGACTTCCCGCCCGAGACGCTGGCCGCCGTCATGCGCGAGACGCTCGCCGCGCGCGAGCAGCTCCTGGTGCACGCCGTGGGTGACAGCGCGATCGGCGTGCTGCTGCGCCTGCTGTCGGCCGCCGCGGCGGAATCGACCTGGCACGCGCTGCGGCCGCGGATCGAGCACGGCGACTTTCTCACACCCGACCTGCTCCCGTCCGCCCGCCGCCTCGGCGTCGTCGTGGTCCAGAACCCCGCGCACTTCACGATCCCCGACCTGCTCCGGCGGCGCTACGGGCCGGGCCGCACCGGCGCGGCGCAGCCGCTGCGCTCGCTGCTCGCCGCCGGAGTCCCGATCGCCCTCGGCTCCGATGGTCCGATGAACCCGTACCTGAACATCATGTTCGCGGTGACGCACCCGGTGAACCCGGGGGAGGCGCTCGACCGGGAGCAGGCCGTGCTCGCCTACACCCGCGGCTCGGCGTACGCGGAGTTCGCCGAGCGGGAAAAGGGCATGCTCGCGCCCGGCATGTTGGCCGACCTCGCCGTCTTGTCACAGGACATCTTTACGGTCCCGCTGGGGGAGCTTGCCAAGACCGAGAGCGTGCTGACGCTGGTGGGGGGGAAGGTGGCGTACGACGCCGGCGTGGTGAAGTGAGGCTCAGGGGAACGACGGCCTGCGGCGCTCCTCGCCGTCCGTGAGCCGCTGCCGCTGCAGCCACACGATCGCGACCAGCAGCAGCACGAGGAGCAGGAACTGCAGCGACAGCGACTGCAGCGTGGGATAGATCCCCAGGACCGGAATCCGTGGGGCCCATTCGATTACCGTCGTCTTGACCAGCCCGCCCTCCTGCAGGTCGGCGATCCCCTTCCCCGCGAACACGAAGGCCATGTAGTAGAGCATCGCGCTGGTGATCGCGAAGAACGGTCTGAGCGGGACCTTGAGTCCGAAGCGGTTGATGCCGATGTAGACCAGCACGAGCGCGGCGGCGCCGACGAGCACGCCGCCCAGCACCGCCGTGGTCCCGCCCCCGGCCGATGTGAGCAACGCCTTGTAGAAGAGGATCGTCTCGAAGCCCTCGCGGTACACCGCGAGGAACGCCACCGAGGCCAGCGCCCACCCCGAGCCCGCCGACAGCGCGTCTTCCATGCGGCTCTTGACGAACGCGTTCCACTTGGCCGCTTCGATCTTCGAGACCAACCAGTAGCTCACGTAGAACAGCACCGCGGTCGCGAGCAGCATGGTGAAGCCCTCGAGCGCTTCCCGCTCCCCCGGGGTGACCTGGAACAGCAGCTCGATCATCACGGCCGTAATCACGCTGGCCCCGACGGCCACCCAGGCACCCTGGGCGACGTGGCGGCGGCGCTCGACCGCCCCCGCCTTCGCGAGGAACGTCATGAGCGCTGCTACGAGCAGGATCGCCTCGAACCCTTCGCGCAGCAGCAACACGAACGACTCCATGAACAGGTTCGCGGCCGAACCCCGATCCGCCACCAGCCGCTCCGCGCGCTCGAGGCCCGAGAGCAGGCGCGCATGGATCGCGTCCAGCTCGTCGCGCCCCGCGCCGCCGGCGGCGCGGGCACGTAGCGCCGCGAAGGCGTCCTCCAAGTCGCTCGCGAGCGCCGCATTCCGGGCGCGAACGTCCGTCTCGACCTGCTCGAACGTGATGTAGGCGTCGAACGCCAGCTGGCTCGAGCCCAGCGCCACGGCGGAATCGACCTGGCCTCGCACCGTCGCGAAGATCGCCGCACTGGGCGACGCGACGTAGTGTTGCCGCTCGGCCGTGGGGAGTACGCGCAGGAACGCGACGAGTTTCTGCGCGCTCCCCGGGTCCAGCGCGCGCGCGAACCCCGGCATCGGCGAGCCGGGACGCCCCCGGAGGATCAACTCCACGAGCTCGTCGTCGCTGAAGCGCGCCTGGGCCGCGAGGTCGCGCAGCGCCGGCGGCCGGACCGAGAGCGAGGCGGCGAGGGGCCCGTCGCCGCCCCCGGTCGCGCCGTGGCACGACGCGCAGTACGCGCCGTACAATCCCTCCCCCTCGCGCTCCTCGCCGTGCGCCGCGCGCAGCGTCCCGATGTAACTCGCCACCGCCCAGCGGTCCTCGGGCGAGAGCGTCTCCTCGAACTGCGGCATGCCCGTGCCGGCGACCCCGATCGTGATCTTGCGGTACACGTCGACGGGCGACGCGCTGCGCATCACTTGCCGGTCGGCGAGGTTCGCGGGCGGGGGTCCCTCGAGCTGCTTCGCCTTCGGACCGTCGCCGCGGCCGGCCGGGCCGTGACATGCCAGGCACTGGTCGCGATACACGGCGGCTCCACGCGCTACGGACGGCGGCCGGACCGGGAGCGGATCGAGCGCCCCCCCCGTCGCGGCGGCGATCCGTCCCACCAGCGCGTTGGCCCGCGCCGCGACCGAGTCGGGCGGGGCGGCACGCACCACCATGGCCCGGAGCAGGGCGAGCTCGGTGTCGGCGACGGCCCGGACCTGGGCGGGCAACCCCACGGCGTCGAGGCGCGCCTGCTCGAGGAACTGGCGCGCTTCGTCCACTTCGGCCGCCGCGGTGACCCTCCCGCCCCGTGGCGCCACGCCCGCCGCGTACTCTTTGGCGGCAAGCGACGTCGCCGCGACTACGCGGCGCGAAACGGTGAGTGAGTCGGTCGCCTGCGCCCCGGACCTGGTCGCGGCGCACGCGCTCAACAGCAAGCCGACAAATAGCTTACGGTGGATGAACGTGATTCTCAGTGAGGGGCCACCAATACTAGAGTGACTTTGTCGGGAATTCAAGGATGGGCGCCTAGCCACCCTCGAGCACGGCGACCGCGACCGCCGCCACGTGGGTGTGCGACAGTGACAGCAGCACCCGCTGCACGCCCAACTCCCGGGCGCGTTGGGTCGCGCTGCCGGTGAGGCTCACATCCGGTCGTCCGTCGGGAGAGCGCGTAACCTCGATCTCGCGCCACCCGATGCCGCGCGCCGCCGCACTCCCCTGGAGCGCCTTGTAGACGGCCTCTTTGGCGGCGAGCCGCACTGCAACGTGCGTCGCGACATCGGGCCGGCTCTCGCAGTAGGCCCGCTCCGCGGGCGTCAGGAGCCGTTCGAGCACACGAGCGCCTTTGTCTTTCAAGATCGCACTGACGCGAGCGACCTCTACCAGATCGACGCCGACCCCGATGGCGCTCACCGCCGGCGCGCGAGCCCTAGAAGCCGAGGCGTGCGGCGAGCCATAGAGGAGCGGGCACGTAGCCGCCCAGCACCAGCCCCAGCCACAGGAGCGCCGCGGCGAGCGGCGCCCAGAGGACGAACACGGGCCAGAGCGACGGCCGCCAGCGTTCCAGCGCTTCGATCTCCGGGCCCCAGCGCCGCTCCTCGTCGGCGGCCACCGCTTCGAGGGCGAGCCAGGCCGCCTCGAGCCGGCGCGCGGCACCCCGCAGCGCCTCTTGCCATTCCGCGTGCGCCGCCTTGTCCAACACGCTCGCGTCCCGCACGCGGGCGGCCACCGCGTCCAGCGCGTCGAGTGCGGCGACGAGCGGCTCCCCGCCCGTCGCCAGGCGCGCCGCGACCGCCCGCTTCTCGGGCGTCGACAGCAGCCGGCGGCGCCAGCGGCGCGGCGGCATCCGCACTTGCCGGGCGGCGCGCTCGATTCGCCCGTCCAGCGCCGCGATCACCCGCTCCGCCACGCGTCGCACCGCCTGCTCCCAGGCGGCGAGCCACGCGCGGCGGCTCACCGCCTCGATCACCCGCTCGCGGTCCTCGCGCGTCGCCGCGATCCGCGCCTCGCCCGCGAGCTCGAGCACGCGCGTGGCCAGGGCTTCCCGGATGTCGTCGATCGGCACCCAGGGTTCGGCCACCCGCCGCGGGACCACCACGCGCCCCAGCGACGGAGCCAGCTCGGGCACGCGCAGCGGCATCGGGATCTTCACCGTGCTCACGTGTGACCCTCCGCGATGCGGGCGGCCCGGCCCGTGCGGGCCTCGTACGCCGCTACGAAATGCGGGAGCGACTCCGGGAAGAAGCGGTCGCGCGGCAGGCCCGTCGCCGTGATGGCGCGCTCGATCTCGCCCGGCTCGCCCTCGACCTCGAGCAGCACGTCCATGGCGGGATACCACTCGACCCGGAGCACCGCCTGTCCCAGCCGGTAAACCTCCACCGTGCGGTCGATCCGCAGCGAGACCGCGAACCCCAGATGCTCGAGCAGCGTGACGACGGCATCGGCGTCGCCGACGCGGGCTTCGACCTCAGGGCGGTGACGGTATTGCCCGCGCTGCGAGCGCGGCCCCTTCCAGCCCAGCACGCCATACGCGGCCGCGCCGTCGGCCGGCCGAAAGATGCGCATCCGGAGCACCTCGTCCCGCGCTTCCAGCTCGCCCGCCCGATCGAAGCGCCGATCGAGCATCGCGCCGCGAAACTCGAGGCGCGCGCCCGCCCCCTCGAGCGCGCGCCGTAGCGCCGCGGGGTCGTCGACCCGCGCCTTGACCTCCAGCTCGTCGGCGGGAGCGGAGCCGACCGATCTCATGGGGTGAAGATTGCGTCCAGCACCGCGCCGGTGTCCGCGAGATCGGAGAACACCCGGGCGGCGCCCGCCGCGCGCAGCGCGGCGACATCATAGAAGCCGGTGGCCACGGCCAGCGCGCGCGCACCGAGCGCACGACCGCAGGTGACGTCCTCCGGCGTGTCGCCCAGAATGACGACGTCGACTCCGGCGAAGGTGCGGCCGGTGAGCGCTGCGGCGCGTTGCGCCGCCAGGGCGGGGAGATCGGCGCGGCGGTGCGAGTCCGATCCATACGCCCCGACCCGGAATCGGGCGGGGTCGAGCCCCGCGGACCGGAGTTTGAGCGCAGCGCCCGGCTCCAAGTTGCCGGTCAAGAGGCCCACGACGGCCCGGTCCGCCCGCTCGTGCGGCTCAAGCGCTGCGAGCAGCTCGGCGATCCCGACCATGAGCTGCGTCGCCTGGGTCGGCTTCGCAAGCTCGGCCGAGAGCAGCCCGACGTAGCGGCGACACACCGCCTCTACGCGTTTTTCGTCCGCGGCATCCGGGTGCCCGGCCAGGGCCAGCAGCTCGCGCACGATCTGCGGATCGGTCTTCCCGTCGAACCGGTACGTCTCGATCGGGCCCGCCGTCCCCGTCTCCTCGAGCAACGCGCGATGGATCGCCCGCCGGCCCGCGCCGTCGGTCCAGAGAAGGGTACCGTCGATGTCGAATAACACGAGCTTCATACGGTCAAAGATAACGGGCGTCCTCGTCGTGTTCCCACGCTGAAGCGTGGGCTCGGCGCTGCACTGCCCTGAAGAGCATTGTGCTTCAGCACAGTGCTGTGCCGAGCCCATCCTTCAGGATGGGACCCCAGGGGGCGCAGTCTCATCGATTGGCCGCTTCTACCCGCCGCACCGCGACGAGAAACTCCCGCAGCCGCCGCATCGCCGGCGTGTCGGCGAACAGGTCATCCGCGACGACGCCGCCGCGCGACAGGGCCGAGTGCACGATGTGTCCCGCGCCGGCCCACAGCGCCACGTGCGAGATGCGGCGCCCGTCGGCGAAGCACAGCACGTCGCCTGCGGCGTAGCCGCCGCCGGCGGTCTCGAGCGGCACGTCCCGGCCGGCGGTGGACTGCAGGTCGGAATCCCGCGGCAACGCCACGCCGCGCGCCGCGTAGGTCGCCTGGACCAGGCCGGAGCAGTCCACGCCCCACTCGGTGCGCCCGCCCCACGCATAGGGCGCACCCGAGAACCACCGCAGCGCCCACTCGGGCGCCGCCGCGAGCCGCGCCTCGACCCGCAACTCGATCTCCGGCCGCAGGACTCCGGCCGCCAAGTCCCACACGCGCCCATCGGCCGTCTCCACCCGGCCGCCGCGCTGCGGCGCCGCCCGCGCGCCCACCGCTAAGCGGAATCGCGCGCCCTCACATCGCAGTTCGGCGCCGAGCGAGCGCACGGTCGCGCGCCCGGCCCAGTCCTCGGCCCACGCCGCGCTACCGAGCGAGACGTAGCCCGAGTGCACCCAGGCGACGTAGCCGTCCCCAACGCGCACGCGCAGCCAGGTGTCGCTGCGCCGCTCGAGCACCTCGAGGATCTCACCGTGCAGCGCCTCGCTCACGCGGTCGGCGCTGACGCCCGGCTCGTGGAGCAGGGGCGCCACGGCCGTCGCCACCACCGCCGCCTGCTCGTCGCCGACCGAGGAGTCGGGGAGCAGCCGGATGTCGGCGGCCAACCGCGCGTCGGCGGCGATGCGACGCAGGGCGGCGAGGGCGTCGCGGCTCGTGGTGCAGCCGGCGAGCGCGCCGGGCTGCACGGTGACTTCGAACACACCGAGCCGCGTGTCGGGGACCCATTTGCGGGCCACGTCGGCGACGTCGCGCTCGAGATGGGCGGTCATGCCTCCCGGTCCTGGTCCGCGAGTCCCGGGATGTCGCGCACCCCGCGCGCCAGGCGTACCGCGCGCTCGACCGCCTCCGGCACGGCGAGCGCGGCGAGCGCTTCCGCCTGGAGTGGCGTGGCGGCCGGCACCTGGGCTGTACTCAAGGCGAACACGACGTCGCCATCGAACGGCGTAGCGTAGGGCACGATGCGGCGGGCCAGCGCATCGCCCGCCGCGTGCGCCAGCGCCTGCAGGGCCACGCGCTCGAGCCGGGCGTTGGTCGCCACGATCGCGAGCGTGGTGTTCTGCCCGGCGCCCCCGCCGCGTGCGAACGGCGCGCCGCCCTGGGCCAGGTAGCCGAGCGCGTCGACGAGCCTGCCGTCCGCGCCGCGGGCGCCCGCCAGAATGCGGCCGTTCGCGTCCAGCACGTTTCCCACCGCGTTGAGGACGACGAGCGCGCCCACCACCACGTCGCCCGCGTGCGCCGCCCACGTGCCGACGCCGCCTTTCATCGCGCCGCGGGGACCGAGCGCCTTGCCGACCGTCGCGCCGGTGCCGGCGCCCACCGATCCCTCGGCGATCTCCGTTCCGGCCGCGGCGCAGGCACGGTAGGCGTCGTCGGCGCCGGGCCAGCGGTCGGCCTTCGATCCGGGTGCCAGGTCGAAGTCGAAGATCACGGCGGTCGGGACGATCGGGACCACGCCCGCCGGCCCGACGGGGAACCCGCGCCCCCGCTCCTTGAGCCAGCGCATCACGCCGTCCGCGGCGCCCAGGCCGTACGCCGAGCCGCCGGTGAGCAGCACCGCGTCGATGTGGCCCACCAGATGGCGCGGGTCGAGGGCGTCGAGCTCACGCGTACCGGTGGCGCGGCCGCGCAAGGCGCACGCCGCGCGCATTCCCCCCGCCGGCGCGAGCGTCACCGTGCAACCGGTGGCGCTCTGCGAATCGGTCCAGTGTCCCACGGTGATGCCCGGCACTTGGGCGAGGCTCGATCGAGCGGCTTCGGTCATGGGAGCGCGAAGATAGCTTGGCTTGCTCGGGTTCTGAAGGGTACATACGTTAGCGCCATGACCAAGACCGATCCGCAGGCCGCTCCGACCACCGTGTTGGTGGTGGACGACGAGGAGGGGATCCGCCAGGCGCTGGACCGGTTCCTGACCCGCCTGGGCTACCGCGTGTTGCAGGCCGCGAGCGGCGCCGAGGCGCTCGATCGCCAGGCGGCGGAGCAGCCGCAGGTGATGCTGTCGGACATCCGCATGCCGAACATGACCGGTGTCGAGCTCGTCCCCAAAGCGCTGGCCCAGGACTCGGACCTCGCCGTCATCATGTTGACGGCGATCGATGAGCCCCGCACCGCGATCGAGTGCATGAAGCTCGGCGCCTACGACTACCTCATCAAGCCGGTGGACTTAGACGAGCTGGAGATGTCGCTGCAGGGCGCGCTGCGGCTGCGGCAGCTCGAGGTCGACCGGCGGCAGCTCGAGCAATGGCTCGCCCGCGAGGTGGCGGTGCGCACGCGCGATCTGGAGGAGCGGACTACGGTGGCCGAGGAGATCGCGCTCAGCGCGCTGGCGGCGGCACGGGATTGGGAGGGGGCGGACGACGCGATCGAGAAGCTCGCCAAGGAGCTCGGCACGTCGGCCGAGGACGTGGCGCGGGAGGTGGAAAAGCGACGCGGCTAGGCCTGCTGCTTCGCCTTGGCCTTCTCCTCGCACGCCTTGCAGCGGGTGATCCCCCGGAACGAGCAAATCAGACAGATGAACGTCCCGCAGTCGGCGCAGGGATAGCCCTCCGACGCGCGCTCCTCGTTGCCGCAGTAGCGGCATACCATCGCGTCGTGCTCCATCAGCTTCGGCTTGTCTACCATAGTGGCCTCAAAGGTCGAGCGCGTAGGCTTTAATCTTATTGATCAACGTCGCGCGCGAAATCCCGAGCTCCTGCGCGGCGCGCGTGCGGTTGCCACCGTGGAACTTGAGCGCCCGCTCGATCTGCTGGCGTTCCACGTCGGCGAGCGTCAGCGCCGTGTGACGCCGCTCGCCGCTCCCTCCACCCCCACCACCTCCGCCCCCACCTCCCTTTCGCAGGTCCGCCGGGAGGTGCTCGACGCCGATCTGCGCCACCCCGCGGCCCAGGATCATAGCGCGCTCGAGCACGTTGCGCATCTCGCGCACGTTGCCCGGCCAGGCCGCCGACAACAGGCGGTCCAGCGCTTCGGAGCTGCACACACTCGGGCACCCCGGCATCTGCGGCCCCAGATCGAGCAAGATCCGGGTGACCAGCGCCAGCCGATCCTCGCGCGAGCGCTCGCGGAGCGGCGGCAGCTTGAGCGGCATCACGCTGAGGCGGTAGTACAGGTCCTCCCGAAACCGCCCCGCTTGGATGTCGCTCGCCAGATCGCGGTTGGTGGCCGCGATCAGCCGCACGTTCACCGCCAGCTCACGCGTGCCGCCCAGCCGCCGGAAGGTCTTGGTGTCGAGCACCTTGAGGAGCTTGGGCTGCAGTTCGGGCACCAGCTCGCCGATCTCGTCGAGAAAGATGGTGCCGCCGTCGGCCAGCTCGAACAAGCCCTGCTTGCGCTCCTTGGCGTCGGTGAACGCCCCCTTCTCGTGCCCGAACAGCTCGGAATCGAGGAACGTGGCGGACAGGCCGCCGCAGTTCACCTCGACGAACGGCCCGCGCGACCGCGGGCTCAAGTGATGCACGATGCGCGCGACCCAGCCCTTCCCCGTCCCGCTCTCCCCGGCGAGCAGCACGGTCGAGCGGTCGCTCGCCGCGAGCAGCTCAATCTGCCGCGCCAGCTCCCGCATCGCCGGCGAGACGCCGAGCGAGTCGAGCCCCTCGCCCTCGTGATCGCGCGCGCGCAGCAGCGCATTCTGCCGCGCCAGCCGCACCTTCTCGGCCACCCGCGCCGTCGCCGCGGCCAGGTGTGTCATGTCCACCGGCTTGGTGAGAAAGTGCTCGGCGCCGAGTTGCATAGCGCGGACCGCGGTCTCGATGTCGCCCTGACCCGTGAGCAGAATGACCGACGCGCCCTGCGGGCGCAGCCGCTCGAGCACCTCGAGGCCGCCCACGTCGGGGAGGTGCAGGTCGAGGATCACCACATCGGGGCGCAGCCGCTGGAACGTCGCCATGCCCCCCTCTCCCGTGTCCTCGCGCGCCACCTCGTAGCCGAGGCGCTCGAAGTAGTCCCCGACGGCGCGCACCACGTCGGCGTCGTCGTCCACCAGGAGCAGGGTCTCAGCCACGGCGGTCCACGATCACCGCGAGGGCGCCCGGCAGCAGGCGCGCCTCGAACGGCGTGTCCCCCCAGGGCTCGCCGTCGAGCTGCATCGGCCGCGCCGCGCCGTCGAGGACCTCGACCCGCACCACGCGGCCGCGGCCGAACCACACCCGGCGCATCCCGTTGCGCGGCCGGCGCACCAGCTCGAAGAACGCCGCGAGGCTCTCGATCGTCCCCTCCGCCCGCAGTACCAGCACGTCGAGCCAGCCGTCGTCCGGGGCGACGTTGTCGCGCAACCGCAGAAACGGCGGGACCAACTCGCCGCAGTTCGCGACCAGCACCAGGGCGGCCGGAAGGTCGTGGGCCACGCCGTCCACGGTCACGCGGTGCAGCGGGCTGGTCACGGCGGGAAGCGCGGCGAAGGCGCGCACGATGTAGGCCGCCATCTTCCAGCGGCGTTTCTCGTCGGATCCGGTCGCGGCCATCAGCGCCGCATCGAACCCGGTGCCGCAGCACACCGCGAAGTAGTGGGTCCCATCGGCGCGCGGCACGCTGCCCAAGTCGAGCGGCAACGGCTTGCCTCTGAGGATCGCGCGCGCGGCGGCCGCGGGGTTCTTGGGCAGCCGCAGATTGCCGGCGAGCAGATTGCCGGTGCCCCCCGGCACGATCCCCAGCGGAATGCCGCTCCCCACCGCGCCGGCCGCGATCTGCATCGCCGTGCCGTCGCCGCCGTAACCGACCAGGACGTCGAAGCCGTGGATCCGCGCCTCGGCCGCGAAGCGGCGGGCGTCGCCCGGCTGGCGCCGCAGCGTGTCGCGGATCGCCGTGACGGCGCGCGCGTCGGTGCGCGCCGCCGCGGGGTTCGTGATGAGGAGGGCCCGGGTCATCGCTAGTAGCGCTTCTCCCAGAACAGGTCCAACCCCACCTGGCGCGGCACCGTCACGCCCTGCGACTCGGTGGTCGGGTCGGCGCACGTCTGCACCGGCTCGAAGCTCGCCTCGGTGCGCCACTCGGGGCTGATCCGGAACTGCAGCGACAGACCCAGTGTTTTCGCCACCTCCACCTGCCGTCCCTCGCAAAAGCCCGCGTTCAGCACCAGAAACGTCCTGGCCCCGAGCTGACGCCCGACCGCGAATTGCCAGCTCGAGAGGGGTGTGCCCTGGCCGCCGCCGCCCGGGCGAATCTCGACGTAATCGACCGGCACGCCGCCCGATACGATCGTCTGCTCGATCTCGCCCGACAGCACCGACAGCGCGCTCTGCAGCAGAGCGCGCTGGTCGGCGATGCCGCCCTGGTCGCCGCCGCCCAGATCGAGGCTGCTCTTCCCGAACAGCAG